>Ga0180434_10007064_pt1 | contig 12705 bp, 26 predicted proteins | sample SS_ome_7_FD_132453 | JGI IMG/M metagenome (GOLD analysis project Ga0180434, IMG submission 132453) | Hypersaline lake sediment archaeal communities from the Salton Sea, California, USA - SS_1_D_2 metaG | ecosystem: Environmental > Aquatic > Non-marine Saline and Alkaline > Hypersaline >... | reverse complement strand
TACACTGGCTATGGCTGTAGAGATTTTAACCGGTATCCCCCTGCGATCTTAGTTGGGGCGAGTGCCCGTTGCAATCCGCATGATTTCCCGCACAGATACCCATAGCCGTAACTCATCGGCATAGGCACAGACCCTGCGGCCGCTCCCAGAGATGACTGGTAACTGTTCCTGTTCGGCCCAACGGCGAGCAGACTCGCGCGAGCAACGCAGCACTCCGCATATCTCTTTCCATCCGACCAGTAATCGATGCTGCCCATTCTGTACGATTTCTGTACGACGCCTCGCGCCGTTGCCTCCGTTTATGGCCACTTTGGCCCCCTTTTTCCGGGATGTTTTCCTGGCGCCCAATTGGGCGCGGCGAACTAAAGGGCGGCGTCGCCCTGACTTGGAACGCGCATTAGTTGGTCAGAGCAGCGGATTCTTAATCCGCGGGTCGTGGGTTCGAGTCCCTCGGCGCGCACCAGATAAGATACGGCATGGGTTGACGTTGTGACTCATGCCGTTTTCGCATCGTGCTCCCGGTTCGGGTCCCTGTACGATTTCTGTACGATTTTGCGGAGGTCCTTGTTGCGCCGCCACGCCAGGCGGAACGGCGCCTGACGAAGATGATCGGGCAGCATCCGGCTGTAGTACCGCTGAGTCGTGGTGATGGAGGCATGCCCTGCGAGTTCCCGCACCAGGCCGGCGCTGACACCCGCCATCTGGAGGTGACTGACAAATGTCCGCCTGAGATCGTGAGGGGAGACATCCGGCAGGCCCGCCCGCGCCGCCCGCAGCTTGAAGTCGCGAGTGACGTTGTTGTGGATCCGCTGGCCCGCCCAGGTCTCGAATACCCACCTCGCCAGCGGTCGCATCTCTCGCAACGCCTCCAGGGCCGCCTTGAGTTCCGGCAGGATCGCCGCGAGCCGGGCCCGGCCCGATTTTGTCCGGTAGCCCGCCTCGTCACCGCTCCGAATCGCGATTGTGCCGCCGGCGAGGTCCACATCGCGCCATTCGAGATGGCAGATCTCGTCAGATCTCATTCCGGTCGTGAGGCCGAGAAGAATGAAGGTATGCCAGCGCGCAGCGGTGTATTCTCGCCTCCGGCCGCCGCCGGGTTCCCGGCATGCCTCGAGCAGACGCACAATCTCGGTCTCGTTGAGGATCCGCACGTCCGGCTCGCGTTCCCGCGCAGGCTTGACACTGCGGAATGGGTTCTCTCGCAGATAGCCGCGTCTCAACGCCCGCTCGAAGATCCCGGCCAATGTCCGCAAGTGCTTGTTCGCCGTGGCTGGCGCGCCCTGGCCCAGCCGATGCGCATACCACCGCTCAATCGTCCGGGCGTTCAAGGTTTCAAGCCGCCGGCCAGATCCGCAGTAGGTCGAAAACTGCTCCAGGACCTCTCGATGATCTTTGACCGTCCTGGGCCTGACCTGGGTTGCGATCACGGCGAGATGCTCCGCCTGAAAATCTTTCAGGGCAATCGGCTCGTATTCGCGGAACTGTCCCTGGTTCAGAAGATGCTCGCGTTCACGTCGGAACGTTTCGGCGTCGCGTTCGACCGTCCCGGCCGCCTCGGTTCGCATCCGGCCCGAATCATCGTACCAGCGGAGATAGTATCGCGTCTTACCGCCGGCGCCCGGGCGGCGCATAATCCAGCATAACCGTCGCCTCATGGTCCCCTCCTCTCTCGGGCGACGGCCGCCCTTGGTTCGCCGAAATGATCATATCGCATCGCCAGCAGGGTTTCAATCATCCACCCGCTGCCTGATCGTACATTGCTGGTCAAACCGATCACAGTGACTGCAAGCTGAACAGTTCAAATATCCATGCTCACAGCCACGCTGCCGCGCCAATGCGGCGCAGGTTCGGCAGGGAGCATACTCGGCAGGATATCCCGCAAATCGCTCAAAGCCTGTTCGTTTCTTTCTCAGAATTTCCGCCCCGCAGATGGGACACGGCGCGCGCTCCCAAAGGGCCCAGTTTGTCCCTGGTCCGCCTGCCATTTCTACGGCCTCCTTTCGTTTTCCCGAATTATCGGCTCGACGCGCTCGCGGCGCAGCTTCTATGCGTCACGCCCGACGGTTCCGCCGGCGCTTTTTTGTCTCGGACGACAAATGTTTTCTTGAATGGCCGCGTTTATATCTGTTAGACGATACCGAACTGTTCGATGCCCAAGACGCACGAATCCTATTTTCTTTTGGCGACGTAACGTCCGTAATGCATCTTCTGACTTTAACTGCAGAATTCTGACCACTTCAGCAGGGGCAAATAACCGTTTGGGGCGAATGTCTTCTCTGTTTTCACGTAAGAACGTTTGAATACTTTCCCGTTCATAGCGGACAAGCCTGCCAATTCTGACAAAGCCAATTTCACCACGCATCCGCATTCGCCGTAACGTTTCTCTTTGTATCCCCATTTCGGCGGCGGCCTGAGATTCGGTGAGAAGCAGAGAATGGTTCATTTTGCCGTGCCTAATCCTTTCCGAGAGTCGGCGACCAGCCGGGGCGAGCGAGTTGGGTCACCAGACCCACGATATGTCGCGCCTCTTCGCGATTTGATGCCTGGAGCAGCCGCGCATAATAGAGCGCCGCCGCTCGCCCTGCCGGATCCGTATCCAATCGCAGGATCAGGAAAACCGCCTCCGGAGGGATTGGCTTGCCGTCATTACGACTCACGAGGTACGTATGTTCATGTCCACCCATGTCTTTTTCCCCTCCTCAGGAGAATCAGAATTTGCCGGCCAGAGGAAGTCGACGACCCAAGCGCTGCCGGCCCGGTCGGCGGCGAACGGCGGGCCTTCGGGCTCGGTCCGGAACTGGCGGAAAGTGGGCGAGTAGGTCGGCTCGGTCAACCAGATCGCTCGGCCCCAGTACCAGCAGCGCGTCGCCCAATATCGTCTCACAGCCGGGGGCGGCTGCCTGCCAGATTCATCAATCACAGGCGAGGGCGCCTGTGCTACAGTGGGCTTGTTGGGGAATCTAGTCATTGTCCTTCCTGCCCTTCGTGTCCTTTGTGGTGAAGCTTTCCGTATTGCTCAATCCAGTCCTTGACCACCTCCACGTCGCCGACAAGAACGGTTTGGCCGCAGCGCTCCGCCCGCTCGCGGAAGCCCTCCTGTGCAGGCCTCAATCGGTCCGCGCCGACCTTGACCTCGACCCAGAACGCGCGGCCGCCCCAGGTGCAGAAGAGGTCCGGCAATCCCGCCGACCCCCAGAGGCCGCGACGAGCGGCGCCGCCTGGGCCCTGGTGGAGGACGTAGGCCGTCCCGCCCAGGAGGGTCACCAGCCGCCGGATCGCGAGAATCTCGGATTTATGCGTGGCGGTCCGGCGCGTATATTGGCGTCTCAATCGCATCAGAACGGAATCTCCCGCTCCTCTGCGTCCGTCTCATCCTCGGGCGGGTCCTTGCGATCTGGCATCGGAAGCAGATATGGAACGGGCGCGGGCGTTCCTCGGCGCCGCGCGTAGGCGCGCGCCATCTCCTCGCTGATCGGCGTCATCCCGTAGATCGCGCTTGCGTTGACAATCCGCGAGAACGCGATTCCGTTCTTGCCGTCCGGCACATCGATCTGGAAGAAGATCGTCGTCCCCATCGGCTTCGTGGTGACGCGACCGGCGAGCTGCTGATGACCGAACAGCTCGACGTGCGCCCACATGTCGATCCGCTCCTCAGTCTGTTCCATGTTTCCCTCCGTTCTCGATCTGCTTACGCTGTTCTCTGAGCTTTCTCGCATGCTCCGACTCGGGGTTTCGGATCGAGCGCTTGCCTTTTCTCTTTCCAGCCGCCTCGTGCGCCTTGAGCATCTTCGTCGCCTCCTGATAGTGCCCGTCGCTCGGCGACATTCGCTCGTTGAGGCGACTGAACAACCAGGTCATCGCCTCGGTCGGGTCGCGCGGATGTTTGCTGCCCCGGTGGATGTCCAGGACGGTCGCCAGGACGCGCCTCGGCTGGCACTGCATCAGCCGCGCATAGCGTCCGCGCGCCGAGACGGCCTCCTCGCTGCGGTCGTCCGGCGGAGGTTGGCGGACCATCGCCCGCCAGGCCTCGGGCATCTCGCCGACCACGAACTCGAGCAGGCCGTTTTTCCAATCCACGGCGCAGGCGTCCCGGACGGGCCGTTTTGGCTTTGTCTTTTTGCGCTTCTCACTCCTCGCACGTCTGGCGGGCGGCAGAGGTGGGGCGTCCGGTTTCAGAGGGGGGGGGAAGGGGGGGGAGTTAAGTTCTCTTCCCTTCTCTTCTCTTCTCTTGGGTGGGAATTTCCCGGAATTTCCCGGAATTTCCGGGAACTTCCCGGAACGCGCCGGAGGTTCCGGGAATCGGGATTTCGTCCGCTTGTGAAGGCCGTCCTGAAACTCGTTCCAGTTTGAGACCTGCATACAGCGGCCCTGAGGCGATTCGTAGAGTTGCAGCGCCTCCACGCCGTCGAGGGCCTCAAGTGCGGCCTCGAAGTCCTCAGCGGGCCGTTGAGAGGCCGGCATGACGACCATCTTGACCGTCCACGGGTCCGCATCGAGCCGGCCGAAGTCGTCGGAGTGCGGAATCAGCCAGGTGTAGAGCAGTTGCGCAAACTCGACCATCTCCGGCGGGAGGACTTTCGGCAAGCTGGCGTTGAGCTTTTTGCTCATGCTGATGGATTTTGCGAGGCTGCGTCGGTTTGCCATTCTCGTTCTCTCGTTGATCACAGCCGAGGGCGGCTGTATCTATCAATCACAGCCGGGGGCGGCTGTGCTACATTCTCACGCTTCGGTCGCCCAGGCCATGCGGTCCGGCGTGGTGCCCGTGATGCGGTCGGCCTGGAAGTCGCGCGCGAGGGAGCGCGGCGTGATCACGTATTCGGCGCGGTCGCAGGAGACCCAGATCGCGTTGCCGAAGATCTTCACGGGGCAGGTTCGGCCCTTCGTCCGCCAGTAGAGATCGGCGACCTCGCCGGCGAGGATGCGGCGGATCATCCGGCGATAGGCGACGACGTCCTGTGCCCGGTTGCGGCGCTTGCGTTTCTGGCGTTTCACTTCATTCTCCTCCTCTCACGGGGCCGGCGATGAGTTTGGGGAGATGGCCCTTCTCGACCGCGGCCCGCACCTGCGGCAGCATCCGCTGTCCGACGGTCTCGCCACCGGGCAGAATGATCCAACTGAGGAACTCCTGTTCGGCCGGCGCGATCCCGTTTTCGACGGCCTCCAGCTTCGCCTTGATCAGGAGCAGCAGTACCCGCCACTGCTGGCGCACCGCCTTCTCCCATTCGCGCAGGGCCGCCGGCTCTCCCCGCGTCCGGCCGGTCGGCGTCTCGCCGAACTCACTCAGCGGCGGGAGCGGTATCCGCGCCTCGAGCGGCAGGCTGGAGTAGACGAACTGCACGAACGCCTGGCCGGTCCGGACACTCTGTCCGCTGACGATGTCGTCGGCACCGTAGCGGATGAGCGTGCGTTTGATCTCCACTTCGCTCCGATCCACGGAAACCTCCGTCTCAGATGCATACCGGCTCATCGCACCCTCCAGAAGAACAGGATCGCGTTCGTGATTCCGAGCAGGATTGAGATTAGGCCGAGCTTCGGCCGATGCTCGCAAATGTCGAGCAGGCCGGCGGCGAGGAAACAGACGATCATCATCAGGTAGAGTGCTGTCCTCATCCGCCCTTGGCCTCCGCCTGCATCGCTGCAACCTGGGTGTCGAGGTCCGCGTCCATGCGCTCGTAAGCGGCCAGGAACATGACCAGCCCTGGCAGCGCAGTCTGGAGGATAGCGCGGGCAACCTTGAGCACGTCGTCCTCGCAGCCGGCGGCCTGAATTCGTTCGCAGGCGTCCATGCCGATCCAGAAGCCCGGGTCCTGACTGCCGTCCTCGATCCAGGCGGCCAGTTCCTCACAGCAATCGAGCGCCATCGTCCGATTGATTTCGCTCTCGGCGGGTTTCATCAACATCGCCAGGAGCTTTTTGAGGTTGGCTTTCATGTTTTTCATCCTTCCGCGCATGCGGTGCAGAGCGTTCGGGTTTTGTCCGTCCAGGCGCAGCCGCCCGGGCAGGGATTATCTGCGGTGCAGCCGCATACCCGGCAGATGCCAGGGATCGGCTTCAGTTCGATGCCGTCCACAGGCGGGGGCGCCTGTGCTACATTCCCTCTTCTTCTTTTGTCAGACGCCTTTTTCTTCGTGCTCTTCGTGCCCTTTGTGGTGAACTTTTCCGTCGCCACGGTTTCGCCCTCCTCTCTCAATCTATCGTTGGCCTGGCGTCGCGCTTGTCGAACGCGCTGCCGCCGGCGGTGACCCGACGCCGCATCTCCTCTACCTTCTCGGAGCTGCCCGGCAATGCCTTCGTTCCGCCCGGCTTCTGCCCGTTGCCGCCAGCGTAGTTGTTCTGGATGAACGTCGCGCCCCTCATGTACGAGCCGCCAAGGAGTTGATCGAATACGAATTTGATCGCGTTCTTGTCGCCGGCTTTTGCCCGTTTGATCTGTCCCTTCACGATCTCCTCGATGTCACTCTGCTTGAGCAGCCCGGCGGCCGCCTGCCGAAGACCCTGAATCCACGCCGGCACGACTTCCTCAACGACGACCTGATTCTCTTCACGCGGTTTTCGCACCATCATCTTTCTCCATCCACGCGCCTGCGCGCCGGCGGATCGTCGGCGACAGGCTGTACATGCAGACGTTCGCGCCCTGCCCCCGGCCGCTGACGATCCGGCCAAGGTTGATGACCAGGCCGCGATCCACCAGGCCGGATAGGTACGTAGACCTTGGGGCGCGCCGATTGCTCAGAAACGGATACCACGGGCGTCCACGGTCCGAGCGGGGCTTCTTCCGCAGGCCAAGCGCGTCGCCGAGCTGCTCGCGCGTCTGCGGCCCGCGTTCCCAGAGGAGATTCAGGATTTGGATCTCCCGGAGGCGCAGGTAATCCGGCCAGCCCTGCGCCCTGGCGCGCCGACGCCAGGCCTCGATCCGGAAGTGGGCCGCATCCTTGACGCCGTACTGCGCGAGCTGCCGCGCCCGCTGCGCCTTGTTTCGCGCGCGCCAGCGTGGTCCATATAGATTGTTCGGGATACCCATCCTCCGCCGCACCTCGCTGATCCACTCGCGCGAGCAGTCTTGAGCACGCGCGATTTCCTCGTCGCTCCAGCCGGCACGGTTCGTTTCCCGTATGAAGTTCTCAAGCGCCTCCATCTTGGCCTTCTTGCGATAGTGCTTGGTAAGGCCGAGATGTCGCAGCTTGACGTAGATGCTCTTCCGCGGCCGGCCGAGTCGGAGCGCGATCTCGTTTGTCGTGATCCGTCCGTGCCAGCGACGGATAGTCTCGACTTCAGCAGGCGTGAATTTCCGCCCGCTCATTCTCTCACTCGCCCCCGAAGCCAGAAGTGCTCATCTCGCGCCGGAGATCGAGCAGCTCCTTCCGGGTCTTGATGGTGACTTTGCGCAGACTCTTGACTGCCTTGACGATCAGGCCCATGCCGCGGACGATCTCCTGGTCGAGTTCGGCGCGGGACTCGATAGCGGTCGCGAGGCGCTGGAAGACCGCGAGGACCGATTCCGGCCCGGGTCCGGGTGCGGCGGCCCGCTGCTTTGGCGGCCGCTTTCGGCGCCCGGATCGCCGTTTCATCGCCGCGGCGCGCTGCTTGCCAACGACACCGTGAGCCTTGTTGCGGTGGCTCCCCAAGGCCTGGGCGGTTCTGTACTCCTTTCCGCATTCGGGGCAGACGTGTTTTTCAGGCTCCTCAACAGCCGGAATGCTGTACACTGCACCTCGGCCCTCGTCGTCCACAGCTGGGGCCGGCTGTGCTACATCATTGCGCTCTTCCATCGTCCTGCCCTCCTCCAATTAAGAACATTCGTTTCTGTCCGCCGGGTTCGGTGGTTACTTCGTGGAGCATCCGCTCGCGGCTATGCTCGAGGGCCTGGAGCGTGCGGCCGATCTCCCCCATCCGATGCCGCAGGGAGTTGAGCGGGTGATGGAATTCGGCCGGGTCGGTCGCGAGCCAGTACCCCTCGCCGTCCGCGAGGATCGGCACGCCGCGCTGGCGCAGGACGTAGATGACGCGCTCGATCACGCGCGGGCGGACGCCGAAGACCTCGGCGATCTCGGCCTTGGTCGTCTTGCGATTCGGTCCGAGATGAAAAAGGTCGAACTGGACCGAGACCTTGCGGATGAATGATTCCTCGACCTCGGCGAACTTCATCGGAAACACCTCACCACAAAGGACCGGAAGGACACAAAGAACGGATCTCAGTTTCCGGTGACGATTTGGCCCAGGAGCCTCTGCCGGATGCGGTCGAGGTCGAGGACCGCGCGCAGCAACCTCTGGTTCTCGACGGCGAGGCGGCGGCGCGCGGCGCGTTGAGACTCGAGCTCCGCTATCGCGCGGTCGATCAGCCGCTGGAGCTTGCGTCTCTCATCGTGCGCCTCGCCGGCGACCCGGCATTCTGCGTTTCTCATTCCCGTCTCCTTCGATCACAGCCGCGGGGCGGCTGCGACTCATCAATCACAGCCGAGGGCGGCTGTGCTACATTACGTGCCGTGCTGCGATTGCGCCCAGGTGATGAGTTCGGACGCGGCGCGGGACGAGAGATCCTCGATCCGGCCGACGCCGTGGGCCTGGAGGTGCGTCTGGATCGTGTCAATCGACAACCCCGTGAGCAGTCGCTTGAGCGCGCCGCGCTGCCGCTCGGTGATCCCTCCCGGGCGGAGCGGCGGGATTGACTGATCATTTAGCGGCGGCTGATTAATCACAGCCGAGGGCGGCTGTGCCACATTGGCTGGAGGGCGAGGCGCGGCCGGGCCGGTGCCGGTGCGGCGAGCATCCCTTGTCGGATTCTCGTCCGGGCGGCCGCGCCTCCCACCGTGCGCATCCTCCACTCTGTTCCAGGGCCGGCGGTCCCGCCGATGCCACTCGCGCTCGATCTCGCCCCTGCGCGTCCGGACGCTGTAGAGCTGGCAGTTCTTGCGTCTCCATTCCTCGCGCCAGGCCAGCTGCCAGAGTTCGGCGCCGAGACCCAGATCTTTCGCGCAACGGCGGAGGCATTCGGATTTTGCCGACTCGACGGCCGAGGCGAAGGTCATCCGCCTCTTCGGATTTTTCGGATCCCATCGCATCCCGCCCCGCGCGCGCGCGACCGGGACGCCACGGACAATCAGGCTGGCGTCGTAGAGCACCTCGTTATATTCGGGCACGTGGCAGGGCTCCGAGTTCTCCCACAGCGTCCATTGCCCGGGCCCGACGGCCTGATTGAGCCGCGCGCGCACGTGGATCTCCGGCATGTAGACGATGCCGTCGGTGCGGACGTCCACCTCATCGTCGCGCGGCTCGGCGGTGAGGATGCCGACCTCCTGGTCGGTGAGCTTCAAGATTGAGGATTGAGGGGTGTCCTTGCGCGATTCAAGCGTCATCTTCTGTTCGCCTCAGCCTGGTTTATTCTGTTTCCGATCCACCGGACGCATGGGACGTTGACGCTGTTGCCGAGCATTGACCCTCGGCGCGTCGGAGCAAATCCAGCAGTCCAGCCAGCCGGGAATCCGAGTGCCCGCTCCCTCTCCTCGGGGGCGAGCTTGCGCAGAATTCCCCTTTCTTGTTCCCACACGTAACCCGAATCCGAGCTAAATTGCTTGCCGCCATCGGACGCCAGAAGACACGGCAGAACGAGCGATCTATCTTTCGGACCCGCCGGACCATGCCGCCTAACGTCTTCATGCTGAGCGACAAGCCTTTCAAATCGCCGGTGTACGGAATGGTCAAGACTCGCGACAACGAACTGCCGCCTGCGATGGCAGGCCGTAAAATCCGCACCGTCCAAATGGACAACGCACGTGCGGTATCTGAGCGTGTCCAGCCCGGCAACGACGTGGACCACATCCGGTGACAGCACGTTTTCGCGGAGAACCCATCGCGGCCGCAGGCGGTCCGCGATGGCCAGAACGTAGCCTGAGAGGTCCGGCGCTTTCCGCGAGCCTTTGGGGGCTCGTCGGAGAGCGACGCTGCGGCACTGGCAGGGATCGCCGGCGGCGAGGAGATCGATCGGCGTGAGATCGACCCAGCACCAGCGGACGTCGCCGTATCGCCGTCGGTTCGGCCACTTGGCGCTGAGCAATTGGTTGCATTGTCGGTTGTTCTCGACCTGCCATTCCGGCTCATACCATTCCTCCAGGGCGAGTTCAAAGCCGCCGATCCCCGCAAACAAAGAACCCAGCCGGCCTTTCATTCCTTCCCCACGGGTCGATCACAGACGAGAGCGGTTGTGCTACATTGCGTCTGGCCAGAGTCTCCATTCATCATCTTCATTTCTCGTGGATCGGCATCATCAGGCCCTCCGTCTCCCGGTCCTGACTGCTATCAGGATTGCCTCGAAAGCTGAATCGCACCGGGCGACTGTCAAAACGGCCCTTGTGATCTGTGAAAAATTGAAATCGGATTGGGGTGGCAGACCCATTTGCTCCATGTTTCTCGACGTACTCGGCAAGACGGCGGAGCAGGAGAGGCGAGAGGCGCACACTTACCGCGGGATCCCCCGTTGGAATGACTTCATCGGCCGATGGAAATTTGCCCGTCCCGGCCAGCATCACGGCCGTAGTCTCAACGTCACGGTCGCTGCTGTGGAACGCGAGGTGCTGTCCGTTCTCGCGGCGTGGTCCGATCCCGAACCGGACCCGGCCAGCGTAGGGGTATGGGCTCAGCACAGGCGCATTCGCGGCGGCCATCACGATGCGCGAGAGGGCATCCGCAGGGATCAGCACGGGATCCTCAACGGGTGATGGCGGAGGGCCGATCAGCGGCGGGTAGGCGTCCGCATCAAAGCGCGGCACCGGCACGCGCATCAGGATTCTGCCGTCCGTGACCTCAGCATAGCCCCTGTCCGGATCATAATGCACACAATTGATCGGGTAGGCTCCCGCCTCGGATTGTGCAAAGGCTGCCAGATCATGCTCCGGTCCAAACGATGCGACGAGTTCGTTGTCGGCCATCTGTCGTTCTCCTAATCTGCGTGCATCTGCGGTTTCAAGGCGCCAGCTTCCAGATGATCCAGCCGATTACCGCGGCGGCGAGGATCGCCGCGCTCCAGAGGATGGCCGCGCCGGCGGCGTAGACCTCGCCGTCGGATCGGCCCTGGCCGCCCTTGACGCCGGCGAGCCGGGCGCGGACCTCGTCGAGATGAGCGCCGTAGCAAGCGCGGTGGAATGCCTCGCCATGGGGCGTATGCACCCAGGGTTGCCGGACGTCGATCTCGCAGCCGCAGTGTTCACACTGCATGTCAGCCTCCTATCGTTCAATCACAGGCGAGGGCGCCTGTGCTACACCGCCCACAGCCGGGGGCGGCTGCCTGCCTGTGCGGGCACGCCGCACGCAGACAGGTGCCACATTTCCGGAGGTGGGCCGGGACGGTGGCTGAGAAGAGGTGCTTTGCGTGGGCTGGCCGCCCGCCCCGGCCCGGGGACCCGCTCCGTGCGCGGGAGCGGCTGTGGCGCTCAGGCCTTGACTCCGGCCCGAGCGCGCATCTATAATAGATTGCGGTGGGAGACCACGAGAAGAGATCCTGCTAAGCCACGTCTGACAACATACCTGCCTGAGCCGCCAGCCCACCAGCCGAGAGGGCCAATCCAACGGCCCAATCTCTATCCTGATGATTCGGGCAAGGCGGGCTAATGCAGAACAGGAGAAAGCGCGCCGGGGCGGTGACAATCGAGAGCCGAAGGCCTGGGTGGGCGTTCGGAACCGGCCCGCGGCGCGCATTTTGGTTTGAAAAAATGCTTTCATGACCCCCCGGCCTCCCGATTGTTGGGGGGGATTATAACAGGATCATAGTATGATGTCAAGCAAAGAATCCAAGGATTCTGCTAACCCATTCACGCAGAGACTCAAAGCCCTTGCAAAAGCTGTTGGTGGCTCGGGAAAGTTCGCGAATCTTATCGGCTGGAAGAGTACGACAATTAGTCCCTACCTGAATGGAACACATCAACCGGGACGCGAAATCCTCGCGCGCATGATTGAAAAGACCGGATGTTCTGGAACCTGGTTGTTGACAGGCAAAGGCCCGATGTGGCCGCCACGCGAAAAACTTCTTGACAGGCTGGGGCGGATCGGAGAGGATGCCGAGGACTACTCGCCGGGTTATGCTCCGTTGTCACCCAGAGACGAAATTGTCGACCAGCTACGATACCTCGCGACCCGGGTGGAGGAGATACTGCCGGACAGTTGAGACTGGAGGGCCGTGGCGATGGCATTGATCAAGTGTGGCGAGTGCAGCAAGGAGATCTCAGATCGGGCGGAAAGCTGTCCTCATTGCGGCAACCCGGTCGCGGCCGATCCGGACATCGTCGGCGGGCGGCAGGTCCGGACCGTCGAGCGGACAGCGAAACGATTCAAGGGACAGGTGCTGATTGCAGCGGCTTTGATAGTGATCGGTCTGGTCTGGGGGATTGCGGGGATTCAATCCGAGGAACGTTCCGGCTGGCCGGGCCTGCTGCTGATCGCCGGCCTCGGCTGGTACGTCGTCACCCGGGTGAGAGCATGGTGGCATCATGGATAGCTATCCTGCCGGCCCGGCCTGGCAGCCACCGCCATTGCGGCCGATCGAGCAGGTCGTGGGCTGGATTATCGTAGTTCTTTGGCTGGGTTTTTTCTTCCATGTCTCCGTCCGCTACCTGCTTGGGGACTTGGTGGATCGCCGACATATGCTACGACGCTGACGCAGCGGTGGCGGTGATCCTCAACCGGCCGATTGCGGCAGAGTCCGTCGACCCGCGCCAG
>Ga0180434_10007063_pt1 | contig 12707 bp, 12 predicted proteins | sample SS_ome_7_FD_132453 | JGI IMG/M metagenome (GOLD analysis project Ga0180434, IMG submission 132453) | Hypersaline lake sediment archaeal communities from the Salton Sea, California, USA - SS_1_D_2 metaG | ecosystem: Environmental > Aquatic > Non-marine Saline and Alkaline > Hypersaline >... | reverse complement strand
TCGTTGTGGTCACAATCTCCCAGTTGTGCTGTGCGTCAGAGTACCGGTTGCACAAGCTCAATGGTGGGGTACTGAGGAATACCCCGAAATTGATGTGTCGACTTCATTGGGGTTCGTCACACTAACATTGCTGAGAAATATGCATATAATGAATGGCGTTCATTATACGTAGTTCTTGTGCCTTTCTGGAGATGGCAGTCTTCCAAGGCGGAGTTGCATGACCGTTGATCTTCTTGTCATTGCCGCGACTTTTTCCATCGTCAACTCCAAGGAAGAACCGATACGCTTGAAATACCCCGAAATTCATGTATCGACTCGTTAGCTGGCGTTGTGTTGACCGGCACTTACAAACCTAATACAATTCCAAGAGTTATGTTCTCGTCGTGCCACCGTTTGCAGACAATTAGAGCATTCCTGCTGTGGTATGCATTTGACCTTGCTTATGTTGGCCACAGGTGACGCAATCAGATTGAACCAGTCGAGCCTATACTGCCAGAATGTACAATTGCACAGACTTTGTGAGTGATGTCAGAAGCTTGGTCGCCGGGCGACTGGACGAGCTGAAGTTACTCTTGCACCATTGCGAGGTATCAGATCAGTTGCTGCCGGGCAAGATGCTGCGTACACGTTTGGCCGGTCGGCTTTCTGAGGGCGGATTGCAGGAAGTCGGTTCCTCCGTGATCACAAGACTCTGTGCGGCCACGGAACTGGCTCATACGGCGAGTCTTTGCCACGATGATGTGATAGACAACGCCTTGATTCGACGAGCTGCGCCCACCCTCTGGCGCACTACTGGCAGATCGGCCGCTGTTCTCATTGGCGACTTGTTGCTCTGTGAATCCACAAGACTGGTATTGGAAACCAATGACGGTCATTATATGGCAAGCTTCACTGAAAAACTGCGAGAGGTGTGCTCAGCCGAAGCGGAACAAGAATTGGCTTATCGAGGTAAAAAGTTGGACGTGGAGACCTGTCTAGGTGTTGCGCGAGGCAAGACAGGTCCTCTGTTCGCCTTTGTGGCATCGGCATGTGCTGGGGATGATTTGCAGCTTTCTTCCGCTTTGGAGGAAGTGGGTTATCGTATTGGGACAGCATATCAACTTGCAGACGATTTGCTTGATGAGACAGGAGAAATCGACACTGCGGGAAAGACACTGGGCACCGATGTGCTGCGGCGGAAGTTTACCTTGACTCAGTCTCCTGACGGTGGGGCAAGTGTAGTCCGACAGGAGATTGACGGTCTATGCAATTCGGCTGTAGGTTTGGTAGAGAAATGGCCGGAAGCACAGACCGGCATCAAGCGATTTTTCTCAGAAGATGTCCAGGTGGCTTTTGACAGGCATCTGTGCGACCAGGACCTGAGTATCAGGACGGATGAATAGGTGAAGCTCAAGGGTGGTTACAATGTGAATCTCGAAGGCCGGCCATCTGGAAAGGTAGAACCTCTGCCCGAACCGGACGTTCTTTACTTGCCCGTCCGTAGCCGGCGATTTCATTTCTCCGAATTGTTCGAATGAGGGAGATATCGTTCATCCCGGCCAAGTGTTGGCCCGAGACCGACGACACCATCTCGTGCCATTGTTGGCACCTCGCGCTGGTGTGGTTCGCCTGAACACCGAGGAAAATCACATTACGCTCGAGAATGTCATCAAAGAAAAGGAGGAATCTCACCGGGCAGACGAGGAATCAGCGCAGATACCAGCGGGAACTGGTACAAAGGGAGCAACGCGCGGCAAGCTGCTGGCGTTGGGAGCCTGGCAATTCTTCTATGACGCTCATACCGGCTCCGTCCCCGATCCTTTTGGTTCGCCGAGGGCGGTCATCGTTTCCTCCATTAGCCTGGAACCGTTCCTGGCTCGTGGCGATGTGCAGATTGCGAAAAGGTTGTCGAGCTTCGTTCGAGGTCTTTCGCACCTTCAGTCTTTGCTGGAGTATCAGCCTATTCATCTTGTAGTTCCGCATATGGACTCGCCGCTTGCCACGCGAGTGCGTGAAGCTGTGAGAGGTCATGCTTGGGTAAAACTCGTTGAACTGCCCATGCGGCATGGCTTAGAGGATTTTTCTGTTATTGCCCGTTCATTGGGCTACAAACAGCAAGATGAATCCCCCGTGTGGGCGCTCAATGTTGCTGGCGTCTTGGCAGTTGACCGTACTCTGACAATGTCAAAACCGGCAACGGTTCGGATAATTTCCATTGGCGGACCCTCAGTGAAGTCCCCTTGTCACTTGAAGGCAATACCCGGATATCCCATAAAGAAGATACTATCAGATCGCCTTTCAGATGGACCCGCACGAATTATCAACGGCGGTGTGATGAAAGGTGAGACAATGGACGGCTGGCTCGGCCTTGATTGTGAATGTGAAGGGCTGACAGTTGTGCCTGAGTCCGCGGATAGAGAATTCCTGGGCTTTATGAAGCTTGGAGGAGATCGTCAATCTTACAGCAAGTGCTTTGCCAGCTCCGTTGGCGCCGGATTTGCCGAGCGACTCACTACGGCTCTGAGGGGTGAGCAGCGTGCCTGTATTGCCTGCAACCACTGCGAAGAGGTGTGTCCGTCTGGCCTGATGCCCCAACTGATTCACAAGTACCTCTATAACGATGAACTTGAAGAGGCGGAGTGGGCTGGGACTGACATGTGTTCTGGATGCGGCCTGTGTTCTTACGTATGTCCATCAAAAATCGAGCTTCGTGCCGAAATCCAGGCGGCCAAGAACCGTATCGAGCACGAACTGCATCCAGAAGAGGTGAGTGAATGAAGTGGCTGCTCCATCTTCTTGAAGCGTTTCGCCCGCTCTTCGAAGCTGACGGAAAACTGAAGTCCCTTAAGCCGCTTTTTATGGCTACGGATAGATTCTTCTTTTCCAGTCCTGCTGCCACGCGGGGTGCACCACACGTTCGCGATCCTCTTGACGTGAAGCGGTTCATGTCGATGGTGATCATCGGCCTGCTTCCTTGCTTGCTCTGTTCATTGTATTTTTTTGGACTTCGAGTGCTCGCTATGATAGCCGTTTCATATGCGGTTGGTGGTGCGATCGAAGTGATGTTTGCTATTATCCGCAAGGAGGAGATCAACGAAGGTTTTCTGGTGACTGGTCTTATTTTTCCGCTCATCCTTCCGCCGACGACGCCTCTTTGGATGGTTGCGGCAGGCATAGCTTTTGGTGTTGTCGTCGGTAAGGAGCTGTTTGGCGGAACCGGCAGAAATCTTTTCAACCCAGCCCTGGTGGGTAGATGCTTTCTTCTCCTCAGTTACCCGGCTGCGATGTCGAAGTCTTGGATCATGCCGGGCAGCGGCTTGTGGGGGAGATTGACGCAGTACGTGAAGATCGCGGAGGTAGACGCGATTTCCTGCGCCACGCCGCTGGCAATGGCTAAAGAAGGCGATCCGGCGCCTCTCTGGAATTTGTTTACGGGCCATGTGTCTGGCAGTGTGGGCGAGACATCGGCGCTCGCAGTTATTCTGGGAGGCATGTTTCTGGTTGCGACTCGTGTGGCAAACTGGCGGACAGTGGTCGCCGTTTTGGGATCGTACATTGTTCTTGGCGGTCTACTGCATGCGCTCTTTCCTGAGATGTTTGGACCGGTTATCTGGCATGTAATGGCGGGCAGCCTTCTTTTTGGCGCTGTTTTCATGGCAACCGATCCCGTCACGAGTCCGGCAACCGACGGCGCGAAGTGGGCATTTGGAATACTCATAGGTGTAATGACCTTGATGATTCGCAATATCGGCGGATATGCTGAGGGGGTGATGTTTGCCATCCTTATGGGTAATATTTTCGCGCCGATTCTCGATGAGGTCGTGATTAGACGCCGTCTCCGGAGGCTCAATCTTGAAAGGTAATCTCTACACGGTGGTCTACGCGGCGGTCCTCGGCACAATCTGTGCCGCATTGATTACCGGAGCAGGAGCATTTACTGCCGACCGTCGGACAGCCAATGCCAAGGCCGAGGAGGTCAGAAGTATTCTCGATGTACTGGGCGTACCTCTTGAAGAGAAAGCTACGTCGAGAGAGTTGGTGGAGCTTTTTGACAGCCATGTGCAAATTGAAGGGGCAACGGGTGACAGAGTTGTCCTTTACAAATATGTTGATCCTGGCAACGGTACCGTGATAGCAACGGCGGTGCCATTTCGTGGTATGGGGCTTCAAGGACCAATCGCAGGCGTGTTGGCATTGGAGCCAGATATGAAAACCATTCATGGAATAACATTTCATGAACAGGAAGAGACTCCCGGGCTTGGTGGCGAGATCGCTTCCACATGGTTTCGTGAGCAGTTCAAAGGCAAGATCATTGAGAGTTCGACAGGCGAGGTCGGCATCCGGATCGTTCGTGGAGGCGGAGCGTCCGGACCACATGAGGTCGACGCCATAACGGGAGCGACGATGACAAGCCGGAAAGTCGAGGGGATGTTGAACGAAGTATTGGGAAGATTGCCCAGGGAGTAGACAACAGATATGGGGGCTCAGGCTCAACAGTTCGGACAAACACGTGGTGCAGGTGCCTGCTGTGGCAAGGGCTGTCAGACGCTGAAGGAAGGAATTTGGCACAACAACCCGATCTCCATTCAGGTACTTGGTGTTTGCTCGGCATTGGCAGTAACGAATAGTCTTGAAAACGCTCTTGTCATGAGCGGGGCGCTGCTATTTGTAATTACGATGTCCAACTTGATCGTGTCATTGTTGCGCAACGCCACTCCGCGTCGTATCCGAATGATCGCAGAGGTCGCAATCATTGCTACGTTTGTGATCGTTTTCGATCTTTTCCTCAAGGCCTACTACCCGGAAATGTCAAAAAGACTTGGCCCGTATGTGGGGCTGATTATCACAAACTGCATCGTGATGGGGCGAGCCGAAGCGTTTGCACTGCAGAACCCGCCGCTCCTGTCCATTGTGGACGGCATAGCCAACGGAATTGGCTATGCTATGGTCTTGGGTATTATCGGCTTTCTTCGCGAATTTGTCGGCACGGGAAAGGTTGAACTTGTCAACAAGCTGTTCCGATCCCAACTCGATCTCTCGCAGTGGTACATGCCCAACCAGTTGATAATTCTGGCACCGGGGGCGTTCATAGCGCTTGGATTTCTGATTGCCCTGTTCAATTGGATCAAGCCGCCCGAGACACAGGAGGGCAAAATGTGAACGAAACACACGCTCTACTGATTGTCGTCGCCGCGATCTTCACGAACAATATTCTTCTCTCAAACTTTCTCGGGATGTGCTCATTTCTTGCTTGCTCACGACAGATTGATACAGCAATTGGATTGGGAGCAGCCGTAGTGTTTGTGATGGTCTGTACAACCACTCTGAACTATTTCATTTACTACGGAATACTCGTGAAAGACGCCGCGTTGTGTTCGATGGACCTGACACCTCTGACGTTCATCGTTTTCATAGCGGTCATAGCTGCGTTTGTTCAGTTTGTCGAGATGTTCATTGAAAGATTCAGCCAAAAGTTGTATTACGCATTGGGAGTATTTCTTCCACTGATCACGGTGAACTGCGCCATTCTCGGTGCCGCGTTGTTTATGGTGATCAGGAAGTACAGTTTTCTGCAGACGGTGGGCTTTGGCTTTGGAGCAGGAATTGGCTGGGCACTGGCGATAATCCTCATCGCAGGGCTCAGGCGGAAAATGCATTACAGCAATGTGCCGACGCCGTTTCGGGGAGTTGCGATTTCCATGATTGTTACCGGGATAATGGCAATGACATTTTTGGGCCTTTCCGGTATGGTCAGTATCCAATAGAGTCGCGGGGAGATCTTAGAATACTATGGCTGTCCTGTTTCCCGTTTTGTTGTCTGTAGCTTTGCTGAGCGGCCTATTTGCCGTGCTGGCGGTCGGACTTCTCGTTGCAGAGCGGTTTCTAATCAACTACGGTACTTGTCAGATTGATATCAATGGCGGTGAGCGAGCTATGGTGGTCAAAGGAGGCGAGACACTGCTATCGACATTGTACGATGAAGAAATCTTCATACCATCAGCCTGCGGTGGCAAGGGGACGTGTGGCTACTGCAAGCTCAATGTTGTCTCGGGCGGTGGCCACGTTTTGCCGACAGAAACGCCGTACCTGACTCGAAAAGAGATGCGGGCCGGTGTTCGCCTCGCCTGCCAGGTGAAGGTCAGGCAGGATATAGAGCTTCGGATTCCGCAAGAGTATCTTAATGTCAGGCTTTTCAGCGCTACAGTCGCGAGTACGCGCAGCTTGACGCATGATATCAAAGAGATTCGGTTGTCACTAGTCGAGCCTGAAGAGATCGATCAGCATCCGGGGCAGTATGCCCAGATTCAGGCCCCTTCCGCTGAGGGGCCCGTTTTTCGGGCTTACTCGATCAGTTCACCGTCTTCAGACAAGAACGTTGTCGAACTAGTTGTCCGTCTTGTGCCAAACGGCATCGCTTCCACCTATCTTCACGGTTTACAGGCAGGAGATTCGGTTGCATTTACGGGTCCATATGGTGAGTTTCGACTCAACGAGGATCCTTTGGTTGAGCTTGTGTGTGTTGGCGGCGGTTGCGGTATGGCTCCTATCAAGAACCTAATTTATTCAGCTTGCGAACGCTGGCCGAATCGCAAGACATGGATGTTCTTTGGGTGTCGTACGACTAAAGATGTCTTCTATCTGGAAGAATATACGAAACTGGCTCAACAGCATCCAAATCTGAAGATCGTCTACGCTCTTTCCGATTCACTTGGACACGACGAAGTGTGGGATGGCGAGAAAGGATTCATTCACCTGTCGGTCGACAAATATCTAGAGCCTGGCGTGAGACGGCAGGCATTTCTCTGCGGTCCCCCTCTAATGATCGAGGCCGTCCAGCACGTGCTGAGAGAGAAGGGGATGTCGCCAGAAGATATCTACTATGACGAGTTTTGAGTGCGCAAGACCGCGCTCCTCCGATACCCCAATGCCCACGTCAAGATCCTGAACGGATTACGCAGAGCAAATCGTCCCTCTTTTGCTCCATGAGGTCTTCTGTCTTAGCTTCAACTGTCAGGCGCAGAACTGGTTCGGTATTGGAAGGACGGACATTGAACCACCAGTCGTCGAACTCGACCGAAAGACCATCAAGTTCGGTGATGTTGCCGGATCCAAATTTCTCTTTCAGCTCAGCAATCTTGCCTTCCTTGTCGGCTACGTCAGAGTTCACTTCCCCACTGGCGAAATAGCGCTTGAGCGGTTTAACCAATTCGCTCAGAGGTTTCTTCTGCTTGCAGAGCAGATTGATCACTTTGATAGCAGCGATGGCTCCGTCATCTGCGAAATGATTGTCCGAGAAATAGTAGTGTCCACTCAGTTCGCCGGCCAGCAACCCGTTTGTCTCACGTAGCAGTCCTTTCATGAAGGAATGGCCTACACGTCCCATGACGGCTTCGCCGCCAAGAGCTTCAATTTCCTCGCGTACGGCCCAGCTTGAACGAACGTCATAGACAACAGTTCGGCCGGGGCTCTCGGACAGAGCTTCCTTTGCAAGAAGCGCTATGATGAGATCACACGGGATGATGGTACCCTGCTCATCAACAAAGGCAACCCGATCGGCGTCGCCGTCGAACTCCATGCCGATATCGGCGTTTGTTTCACGGACAGCTTTCTGGAGATCTCGCATATTCTCCGGTTTCAGAGGGTTTGGCTCGTGGTCGGGGAAGTTGCCGTCTATGTCTAGGTACAGAGGCACGAGCTTGCAGTTGAGTTTTTCAAAGAGCGTTTCTGCATAGAGTGCTGCCATCCCGTGTGCGGTATCCACGGCCACCGTCAGGCCCTCTGCGCCGCGAACGAATGACAGCAGATGGGTGATATAGTCTTCAAGCGGTGATTTCTCCGTGACCCGGGCCTCGGGCTGTGGTTTCGGCATGGCTTCCAGCTTGCTGACCATTTTCTGAAGCTCTTCAATGCCAGTGTCCCATCCGACAGGCAGGCCACCTTTGCGGACCATTTTGAAGCCGTTGTATTCCTTTGGATTATGCGAAGCCGTGACCATAATTCCCGCGTCTAGACCGTACTTCACGACCGAAAACGTGAGCATAGGCGTAGCAACCATGCCGAGATCGATCACTTTGATGCCCGCTCGCATAAGCCCATCGACCAGGGCGTCCATTAGTGATTTGCCTGACAAACGCATGTCGCGGCCAATTCCGTATGTTTCGCCGCCGATCAGCTTGCCGAAGCAGAATCCGATTTTGCGAGCAATCTCTTCGTTTAACTCTGAGGGATACAATCCACGAATATCATATGCCTTGAAAAGGGCCATACAGCTTCTCCTTCACACTCGATCGGAATGGTTGGCTTTTATGCGTCCGGCGATACGTCTTTTTTCTTTTTCGAAACCTTTGCGTCCCATCAGCGCATAGGTGGCGGTCTTGCCGGCTTCCACGCCGGGCTGGTCAAAAGTGTTGATTCCATAGAGCTTACCCGCCATCGCGGTTTGCATTTCGAACATGAAAATCAATTGTCCGACGGTATGAGCATTCACGCTTGGCAAGTGAATTGTGAAATTCGGGCGCCCGGCATCTGCCAAAGCTATAGCTGTTCCTTGCAATTCGGCATGCATGAGTTGGTTTAGTGATTTCCCTCCGAGATACGAGATGCCCTCGACTTCGGAGAATGTCTTCGGCAGCTTGATAGTCCGAGCAAAACGGTCAACAGCGAGGAACGCAATAATCTTGTCGAAAGGCCCCTCGACATAGAGTTGGACTTGAGAGTGCTGATCAGTTGTGCCGAGTGCTTTGACAGGGTTCTGTCCGGTGAAGACTTCTTTTCCGCCACGTCCGAGCCGCTTTCCGAGGCTCTCGGCCCAAAGCTGACGGAACCAATCGCTTACATCCTTCAGCGCGTCGCAGTAAGGCATCAGCACTACCGTGTGGAGATTCTTCCGTGTGTCGGCTTGGTGAAGCAAGGCGGCGCAGAGGTATGCCGGATTCTTCTTGAGACTTGCAGTCTGACAACGCTTATCCATATCGGCAGCACCCTTCAAGAGCTGGCGAATGTTGATGCCGGCCATCGCCGCCGAGAGCAGTCCGACAGGAGACAGTACGCTGAACCGGCCGCCTACGCCGTCCGGGACTTCAAGAGTGCGATAGCCTTCAGCTTCAGCAATTGGCCGGAGAAAGCCGCCCTTCGCATCCGTGGTCGCAACAATGTGTTTGTTGTAGCTTCTGCCCAGCTTTTTCTTGAGCATGTCCTGAATGATGAGAAATTGACTCATTGTCTCGGCTGTCTGCCCGGATTTAGTGATGACATTGAAGACAGTTTTCTTCAGGTCGATCATGTCGAGCAGAGCGACGAACCTATCTGGATCGATGTTGTCCTCAACAAATATGCGCGGACAGCCCTTGCGTTGCGATTGAGGAAGCAGATTGTAGTGTGGAGAGTTCAGAGCTGTCTGGACGGCGATATTCCCAAGGGCTGAACCGCCGATGCCCAATACGACAAAGTTCCTGCACTTTGGTATGAGCTCTTTTGCCAGCGCTGATACTGCACGAGGATACTCGCGATTGTGCGGCAGGTCAGCGAAACGCAGCTTTCCCGACGCACGTTCCCTGCAAAGTTGGGCGTGGTAACGATCGATTCTCGGCTGGAGGGCGAAGAGTTTGTCTCGCGCGACCCCGTGTTTGCCGACATGCTTTGACAACGCGTTTCGGAAATCGACAGTGATTGCTTGTGTTTTCATTCTGCGCAAGGCCTCTGCTATTTAGTTAGAACCTGGATATACCCATTATTGCTCTGATTATATCAAAGTGGTTTGCAGGGACGCTATGTGTTTCTGTGAGCATCGGGACAGATTGCCTGTGAGTTTACGACAAAAGAAGTCAGGAATATGTCTTTTGACAAAGCGCTTGCCACTGGTGGTTCTTTTTCCACTATTCAATCTTTCGAGCGTTTGGCGTCAGGGAAACGGCTGCGCACGAAAGAGAGAGCTTCATCGCGTGAGTTGATGTCACCTTCGAGTTGGGCTTCGCGCACTGCCTCGAGAATGGATGAAAAGATGGGGCCAGGCTCAAGGCCAATTTCGATGAGATCCCGGCCGCCTAACAAAGGCGGCGGTTTGAGTTCCTCTTGAGTGTATTCTTTTAATTTGCTTCGACAAAACTCGTAGACAGATAGATCGCCGTGACTGGCAAGGCAATCAAGTCGATGCAATTCGAGATGATCATCAAAATGTTGTGTTGAGAGGAAAGTCTTGAGCCTCCCGGGTCGCATCTGTGGTGCAGACATGAAACGCATATGACCAGACACGAGATGCACGATTCGCTTTGTCTCTGCTGTCGAAAAACGCAATCGTTGGCAGATGTTACCGGCCATCTCGGCACCGACCGTGTTGTGGTTGTCAAATCGGATCCGATCTCGTACTGTTAGCGTAGGTGGTTTTCCAATGTCGTGCAGAAGCACCCCCATGGCCAATTCAATGCTCGGTCGCTCCATTGCAGCGAGCATTAGTTTCGTGTGTATGAAGACGTCTCCCTCAGGATGGAAATTTTCGGGCTGCGGGGTGTGTTTGAGCGCCGCGACTTCCGGCAGAATCTCTTGAAGAAGACCCGTTTGTTCCATCAGGTCTACCGTCAGGTCTGGGTAAGGCCCCAGGAGCATTCGTTCGAGTTCGACACGGATTCGTTCGGCGCTGACTGCATTCACCTGGGATGCGAGTTCCCTGATTGCTTGAAGCGTTGTTTTCTCGATAGCATATCTGAATCGCGCTGCAAAGCGAATGGCGCGAAGCAGGCGAAGACGGTCTTCCCTAAAACGCGTCCTGGGATCACCTATGGTGCGGATGATATGATTCTCAATATCCGTTTTGCCGCCGATATGGTCGATAAGTCTGTCAGTCAAAGGGTCGTAAAGAAGCCCGTTGATCGTAAAGTCACGGCGAAGAACGTCTGCCTTGGCATCGGCAAAGCAAACGTTGTCTGGGTGGCGGCCGTCACTGTAGCCTGATTCGGAGCGAAACGTGGCGACTTCATACTGATTGCCATTTAGAAGAACAAGGACAACACCGAATTGCTCACCCACAGGGACAGTCCTGCGAAAAAGGAGCTTCACTTCTTCTGGTTTTGCACTTGTGGCGATATCATAGTCGTGCGGCTCAACACCCATGACCTGGTCTCGCACGCATCCGCCCACAAAAAGCGCACTGTGTCCGGCTTCGGTGAGTGTTCGAACGATTGAAATCGCTTCTTCTCTTGTATCAGACATATCTGGGTGAGTAGTGATTGACGCTAGTCCTTTGTGGAAATTGTCCTGAAAGACACGGTGATAGTCAGTCTATGTTTCCGGCCTTTGGCGGATCATCGGCAGAATGATGTGCCTGAGTCCGTTATCTCTGAGCATATCGATTGTTTGTATCACCGTTCCGTAAGGAACGCTACGGTCTGCTTCGATTGCTACCTTGCTTGTCTTGTCTTGTTTTGCGAGTTCGATGACTCTCGTTTTCAATTCATGACGGGAGACACTCTTTCCGTCAAGAAAAAGGCTGCCGTCCTGGGCGATAGATATCATAATTCCGTCCGTTCGTACGTCTTCGATATGGACGGCCTCCGGCACTTCGATTTTCATCGACGGCCGGTTGATGAATGTTGTTGAGATTGTGAAAAAGATGAGCAGTAGCAACATGACATCGACCATGTTGGTCATGTTTATCATCGGTCGTTTTCGAGCTTTAGAGCGAAAATCCATTTTTACATTCTTTCTGGGGGACTAGTGATCTTCAGAGGGCGAAATCTTTGCGACAAAAATCCCCGCTTGCCTTTCCAATAGCAGGACGAGTTCTTCCACTCGCCGGACGAGATAATTGTAAAAGGCGAGACTTGGGATAGCAATAATCAGGCCGACAATTGTCGTGACTAGAGCTTTTGCAATTCCCGCGCCAGCCTCAGGTGTGAAAGCAGCACCAGCCTGTATGCCGTTGAAAACGTCCATCATCCCGAGCAATGTGCCGAGCAATCCAAGCAGAGGACATGCGACAGCTATCGTGTCCAGCACAATCAGGCCGGCCTCGAGTCTACGGGCGGCTTCCTTGCCGGCGTGCGTGACGGCTTCCTCTAAGTCGGTCCTGGAACAGTCGCTGTTGGCGAATCCAGTACAAATGATACGTGCAATTGGTGCATTCAGCTCGGCAGCTTCGGACCGGAGATTGTCTAATGTTGCAGAGGAGTTGGCTTCCTCGATAAGACGGACAATTCGATCGGGCAAGACACGACTGCGACGCAAACTGATGAGGCGCTCGATCACAATAGCCACCAGAAGAACGGACGCTCCGAGGAGGGGGATCATTGTGTAACCACCGCGTCGAATCATTTCGGGGATTTCCATATTCAGCATCGCCAAAGGCATTTCGGTCATTTGCATAGCCTTTCTCTTTTGTCTGGTTTCAGCAGAGAGTCCTTAGCGTATGGGTCTCACGAAATTGAATACGATCTTGAGCTTGGGTTCGGTCACGTATTTCGGAAGCGGCCTCAGCGGACTTGCCGAGCGAAGCGCGCGCAGGCAAATTGACTCGAAAAGCGGGTCTTTACCTTCGACAAGAGTCCTGATATTGGTGATGTTGCCACTTCTATCAACATCAAATCTTATTGCGATACTCTGGACGCGTTCCACGAGATAGCCTCGTTGTGCGTAGAAGCTGGCCATGAGCGTAAACCAATATCGCCCCACGCTATCGCGCAGATGCTTGTAGTATGCTGCGTATTGATCAGGTTTGACGTTGAAAGATTCATCCC
>Ga0180434_10007062_pt1 | contig 12707 bp, 10 predicted proteins | sample SS_ome_7_FD_132453 | JGI IMG/M metagenome (GOLD analysis project Ga0180434, IMG submission 132453) | Hypersaline lake sediment archaeal communities from the Salton Sea, California, USA - SS_1_D_2 metaG | ecosystem: Environmental > Aquatic > Non-marine Saline and Alkaline > Hypersaline >... | reverse complement strand
CAGATACATGAAAGACCCCATTTACGAATTTGCCGCTTAAGCATTTAATTATCAGAGAGGGGCGTACCGAAACAAGTTGGTCTACACCACAACACGGGTAAGCAAAGCCACTGTGGAGAGGACATTGAACGAAATGAGTGGCTCCGATACAGTACACATCGGTACATCCGGATGGCATTACGATCACTGGAAGGGACTCTTCTATCCGGATGCAATTTCCACCGAAGAAATGCTTCCCTATTATACCGCTCATTTCCACTCCGTGGAAGTCAACAACTCTTTCTACCAGCTGCCCAAAAACTAAACCCTTGAGGTATGGAAACAAGCCGTCCCCCCCAACTTCATTTTCGCGCTGAAGGGGAGCCGCTACATCACCCACATGAAAAAACTGAAGGATCCCTCTCAAGGGGTGCCTCCTTTGCTCGAGATCGCAGGCGATATGGGAGAAAAATTGGGTCCCATCCTGTTTCAGCTGCCCCCGCGTTGGCGCATCAACCTTGAAAGACTGGATGCATTTTTGTATTTCCTCCCCCCTGATTTCCGGTACGCATTCGAATTCAGGGATCCGAGCTGGTTTACGGACGGCACTTACGAAACGCTGGCAAAGGCGGATGCTGCGTTTTGTATTTACCATCTGGCGGGTCGGCTCTCTCCCAAGGAGGTGACCACCGATTTTGTTTACGTCAGACTGCATGGTCCCGAAGGGGCTTACCAGGGGCAATATGACGGAAAGACCCTGTCCGGCTGGGCGGGCGCCTTTTCAACCTGGCACAGTCAAGGCAGGGAGATTTTCTGTTATTTCGACAACGACCAGGCAGGATACGCAGTGCAGGATGCGCTCAGACTTCAGAAAATGCTTTTAAAGGAGTAAACATGCCGGTCCAAAATTCGGATGTATCCGACATATTCAACAAGGTGGCGGATCTCCTGGAAATCGAAGGCGCAAACCCATTCAGAGTAAGGGCCTACCGCAATGCCGCACGGACTATCTCCAGTCTGCCCCGCAGCGTGTCTGATATGATTGAATCGGAAGAAAACCTCACAGAATTGCCCGGCATCGGGGAGGATCTGGCAGGAAAGATCAAGGAGGTTGTGCAAACCGGGTCCCTTGCCCAGCTCGAAGCGCTCGAGAGCAGCACGCCGTCCGAATTGAGCCGGCTCATGAAAGTGGCCGGATTGGGACCCAAACGGGTGAAGGCCATTTACGAGAATCTGGGAGTGGTCGATCTCAAATCACTCAAAGAAGCAGCCGAGAAGGGTAAAGTGAGAGAACTTGAGGGGTTCGGCAAGAAAACCGAGCAGACGATCCTCGAGGAGCTTGAAGATGTCGAAGACAGGGAAGAGCGGATCAAATTGATGGAAGCCGAGCAACGAGCGTCACCGCTGGTCGCATATCTCCGGAAGACAAAAGGAATCAAAGAGATCACTGTGGCCGGTAGTTACCGGCGGCGGAAGGAAACTGTCGGAGATTTGGATATCCTGGTAACCTGCAAAAAAGGGTCTAATGTGATGGATCGTTTTGCGGAATACGAGGATGTGAAAAAGGTGGTTTCCAAAGGTACAACCCGGTCAACGATTGTTTTGCGCTCAGGCCTTCATGTCGATCTCCGGGTGCTCCGGCAGGTCAGCTATGGGGCGGCCCTTCACTATTTTACGGGATCGAAGGCGCATAACATTGCGGTGCGCAAGCTGGGGGTCAAAAAGAAACTGAAGATCAATGAATACGGCGTGTTCAAGGGAAAAAAGCGCACTGCCGGCAAAACCGAGAAGCAAGTCTTCGAAGCGGTAAACCTTCCTTACATCGAGCCCGAGCTGCGGGAGAACCGGGGTGAGGTGGAAGCGGCTCAAAAAGGGAGCCTGCCCCAGCTTGTCGGCCTCGACGATATTCGGGGTGACCTGCATGCCCACACCAAGGAAACGGATGGGCACGCGAGTCTCGAAGAAATGGCGGATGCTGCCAAGGCGCACGGCTACGACTACCTGGCCATCACCGACCACTCCAAAAAAGTAACCATGGCTCGGGGGTTGGATGCAAAGCGTCTTGCCGAGCAAATCAAGGAGATCGATCGCTTAAACGGAAAACTTAAGGACATCGTCATCCTAAAAGGCATCGAAGTGGACATTTTGGAGGACGGTTCGCTCGATTTAGGTGACGATATTCTGAAAGAACTGGATTTAACCGTCTGTTCCGTCCATTACCATCGCAAGCTGTCCAAGAAAAAAATGACCGAACGTATCATCCGCGCCATGGACAATCCCTATTTCAACATTTTTGCGCATCCTACCGGGCGTTTGATCAACGAGCGTAATCCATACGAGATCGATCTGGAGCGAATCATGGAAGCAGCGAAGGAAAGGGGCTGTTACCTCGAGGTCAACGCCCATCCGGATCGGCTCGATCTCACCGATCGGCATTGCAAAATGGCAAAGGATATGGGACTCAAACTGGCGGTTTCAACGGATGCGCACAGCGTCGCCGATCTCGATTTTATTCGCTACGGCCTGGATCAAGCCCGCCGAGGGTGGCTGGAGGCCGACGACATCATTAACACCCGAAGCCTGAGAGAACTCCGAAAGAGACTGAAGAGAAAATAGGAACCTCCCATGGCGAGCAAAAAATTGGACTTCAAAAAAAATCCGCGGGCGAATTTCAAAGATGTGGACAAGATGAGCAAGGAAGAGGCCCGCCATGAAGCTGAGTCCCTTCGGGAAGGCATCAACTACCATGACTACCTGTATTATGTAAAACAAGCCCCTGAGATCTCCGATGCGCTGTACGACAAGCTTTTTCGCCGCCTCGAGGATCTGGAAAAGGCGTTTCCTGAATTGCAGTCCGCGACGTCTCCCACACAGCGTGTGGGCGCCACGCCGATGAGTGAGCTGAAGAAGGTTAAACACAGTCGACCCATGCTCAGCCTGAATGCCGCTTTGGAACAGAAAGCGGTCGAAAACTTCTGTAACTTTGTTCAAAAAACGACAAACGCCCCAAAAATAAGGTATGTGCTCGAGCCGAAATTTGATGGTTTTTCGGTTGAGCTGGTCTACGAAAACGGGCAATTCAAATACGGCGCCACCCGGGGAGACGGAGAGGTGGGAGAAGATATCTCCAAGAACCTCATGACCATCAACACCGTGCCGCTGAGCCTGCAAGGGAAAGCAGTGCCCTCCTTCGTCTCCGTCAGAGGTGAGGTCTTCATGCCCAAGAAAGGCTTCCAGGAATTGAACAAGGAGCGGGTTAAGAAGGGGGAGGAACCCTTTGCGAATCCCCGCAATGCAGCGGCCGGCAGCATGAGACAATTGGATCCACAAAACGTATCCAACAAACCTCTCGACATCCTCTTCTATGAAATATTAGACATTGACGGAAACGGATTCTCCTCTCACTGGGATGTTCTGAAGCAGTTCCCCAAATGGGGCCTCAAAACCGAAAATCGCAACAAGAAGTGTACCTCCTTTGCTGAGATCGGCAGATACCACGAAAAACTTGCAGAGGAAAGAGACGATGTCGCGTATGAAGTCGACGGTATCGTCATCAAGGTGGACGACTTTGAACTCCGAAAGGTTCTGGGGGCCCGTCAACGAAGTCCCCGGTGGGCCTTTGCATGGAAATTCAGGCCGAGAGAGGAGATCACCAGGCTGCAGGAAATTGTCGTGCAAGTGGGCAGAACCGGAATTCTTACGCCCGTGGCCCTGCTTGATCCTGTTGATGTGGGCGGCGTTACCGTCAGCCGGGCGACGCTCCACAACGAAGACGAAGTCCGGAAAAAAGATGTTCGTCCTGGTGACAAGGTCCGCATTGCGAGGGCAGGAGATGTCATCCCCGAAGTTGTGGAGCGGGTGAAAGAGCCCGGCAAAAAAAGGAAGGATGAATTCTCTATGCCCCACAATTGTCCGGCGTGCGGCGCCGGGGTGTATCGTGACGGTGCCTACTATTTCTGTCCCGCCGGGCTGACTTGTCCACCCCAGCGTGTCGGCAGGATCATTCACTATGCCTGCCGCGATGCCATGGACATCACCGGCCTGGGAGATAAAACGGCTGCCGATATGGTCCAAAAAGAATTGGTCAAAGACATTGCAGATCTCTATCGGCTTTCGGTAGCAGACATCCTGAAACTGGACGGTTTCGCGGAAAAGTCCGCCGCTCAATTACATGACGCAATCCAGAAGAACAAATCGCCCCTATTGGAGCGATTCCTTTATGCGCTGGGAATCCGCCACGTCGGGCAGCATGTGGCGCGGGTTCTGGCACAAAAGTACGGTAGCCTGGAGTCTCTGAAAAGGGCAGGGATCAAGGATCTCCAGAAGACCGCCGAAATCGGTCCTGAAATCGCCTGGAGCGTCGCTCAGTTCTTCAAGCAGAAAGAAAACCAGCGCGTGCTGAAGCAACTGTCAAAGGGAGGCGTCAAAGTGAAAGACATGCCTTCGGGCAAAAATGCGACGCCCCTGGAGGGAAAGACCTTTGTGTTTACCGGCAAACTGGAAGGATATACGAGACAAGAAGCGGAGCGGCAAGTGGAAACGCTGGGAGGGAGGGCCACTTCGAGTGTGAGCAAAGAAACAGACTATGTGGTGGCAGGCGAAAATCCCGGGAGAAAATACGATGACGCCGAGGCATTGGGAGTGAAGGTTATCGACGAAAAGGAGTTCGAGCAACAGCTTCAAAAACGCCCTTAGGTTCAAAATATCAAAATATGGAGGAGGTATAAGCATATGCAATTCAAAGAAAACGCTGATGTAATTGCTTCAGATGGCCGGAGCGTAGGTCGAATTGATCGGGTTGTCATTCATCCCGAATCGAAAGCCGTCACGCACCTCGTGGTTAAGAAGGGCCTTTTGTTTAGTCGAGACAAGGTCATCCCTCTCGACCAAATCGAGACTGCGACGGAAGCGGAAGTGACACTGAAGGAAGGCGCAGGAAATCCGGATGATTTGCCGGATTTTGAAGAGACCCAGCACGTCGCGGTACATGACGTGGCAGGCTTCAAACGGACACAGCCCGGATATGCGCGGCCACTTGCCTGGTATTATTCGCGTCCAGGGGTCGGCTGGTGGGGGCTGGGCGGGTATCCCGGCTATTCAAAGCCGGTCTACGTCACTAAGACCGAACAAAACATTCCCGACGACACCGTCCCGCTCGAAGAAGGAGCTAAGGTTGTCGGCAGCAAAGGCGAACACATCGGTGATGTAGAGCGCGTCTACACCGAACCGAAGGAACAACGGGCAACACATCTGTTGATCTCCCATGGTTTGATCTCGAAGGAGAGAAAACTCATTCCTACGTTATGGGTGAAGGGGATTCTGGAAGATAAGGTTCAATTGTCTGTGGAAAAGGACTTTGTTGAGCGTTTGCCGGCGTACGCGTCCTCAGATTAGTCCGCTCCGGGCTTCCTTCGGGTATATCCTTGCGCAGCTGAGCGGTGCAGTGTAGGTCATCGTCTCCGGACACCTTCATTTCAGGAATGCTTTCAATGGCGTCGGGTTCAATGAGACCGACAGACCGAAAAACGGAAACAAATGAAAACCGTCAATTTTTGAATGGTGCGGCTTGTGCGTTGCTTGGGGGATAAGCACCATTTACGACAGGAGGTAGGCGACATGCCGATAAGAGATGAAGACATCAAGGTTGAAGTCGTAAAGCAGCTTTACTGGGACAGCCGCGTGGATGCATCGGAGATCCACGTGTCCGTGCGAAGCGGCGAGGTCACACTGGAGGGGTTTGTTCCTTCTTTTCTTTCCCGGCAGGCAGTCAACGAGGATGCTCGCAGCGTTGCGGGTGTCGTCTCGGTAAACAATAAGGTAATGGTCAAGATTTCTGAAGGTTCTGCTACCGACGCTGAGATCGAGTCGCATGTAAAAGACATTCTGAAGTGGAATGCGGCCATTGACAGCGATCGCATCTCCGTGTCGGTAGCGTCGGGAGCGGTTACGCTTGATGGTTTTGTGGACAGCTACTGGAAGAAGGTCTATGCGGAGGATTTAGCCGGCAATCTGGGAAGTGTGGTGACGGTCAATAATAACCTGTCCGTTGTTCCCACAAAGAAGGCGAGTGATGAGAACATCGCTGCCGAAATCAAGTCTGCTTTGGAAAGAAACGCATCCGTGGATGACGACTCCGTCGATGTCAAGGTGCAGCACGGTGTGGTTACGCTATCCGGCTCCGTGGGCACCTGGGGTGCGCGAACGAGTGCCTTCTTTGCAGCCCTTTACACAAGCGGCGTTGTGTATGTGGACAATCGACTGAGTGTTGGGCAGATGCAATAAGAATTGCAAGGTATTGATGAGGCCGGTTTGCTCGGGCAAATCGCTCAATTTAGGTTACATGTTTTCGACCTTTTCCCGGAGCGTTTTGAGCAGATCTTCAGGAGATTCATTGAGGAGGATTTGTTTGAACTGACTGCGATAGTTGCTGACAAGACTGACGCCCTCCACGACAACATCGTAAACCTCCCAGCTTCCATCTCGAAGGATCATTCGATAACGAATTGGAACATCTTTTGACCCGGCAATGACTCGGGTGAAGACTTCTGCGGTGTCGTTGGAGAACATCTCCTCCTTATCGAATACCACCTCTTCGTCCCTGTACGCCATGATTCTGTCCAGGTAGACATCGCCGAGAAGCTTGCTGAAGAGCTGGGTGAATTCCTTTTTTTGCTCCGGACTGAATGACCGCCAATTCCGTGCGAGTGTTCGCTTGGACAGCTGCGTGTAGTCGAATATGCTGTCTGCGATCGACCAGATCTTTTCTTCCTTTTTTTCCCGAGTGATTTCAGCTCTCAGGACCTCTATCAGTGTGCCGACTTCTTCCTGTATAATTTCAATGGGTGTACCTGTGGTTCCCTCGGTCGGGAATGGCACAAGCACTGCTGAAATTATCAGCAGACATATCATCCGTTTTTGCATGGCGGTGTCCTCCGATCTCATCTAAAATTGTATATTCCTTAACTTCTTTCTCTGGGATTTCCCCGGCAGCCAGTCAGATCAAAAAAGGGATACAAGGCCGAACAAGATCAAATAGATGGCGACAACATAATTCAATATCCGAGGAATCATCAGTATCAATATTCCGGCCGCAATGGACAATAGGGATCCTATCAAAGACATCATGAATTCCTTTCCTTCCCTGCTGCATGCTTTGAACACACGGACATAAGTGTTTGATTCAACCATACGTATGTTACACCATCCAGCTTCTCAGAAAATGGGGTTTATGATGTATTGAGGCTTCTGTGGCACAGTATTCCCTTTCATGAACCGCATCACGGACAATGTTTCTCCACGGGGGCAACCCAGCGATTTCCAGACGGGTTTTGTGCTGTCAATGCGTGGTTTTCACGATGCATATACACGATTCACCTTATTGAGGGAACCGAAGGCGGCGGGATAAGATATTACACATGGTCGCAGTGGCCGAGCTGGAGCATTGGCTGAAAAGGCTGGATTCCGGCTGCAGTTTATCCCGCACTGGATGCGGGGCCGGAATGACGGGAAAAGAGCTTTCCTACTTTTTACGAGTTCCTCAAAAGCGGAAAGCAAAGCACAGGAGACTCATATGAAGGAAGGGGATAAGGTCTTCATAAAATACGTGGCACGGTTGGCGGACGGAAGCATCGTCGACGCGTCAAAGGCGCAAGAGCCGCTTGGCTTTATCATCGGCGGCGGCGGCGTTGTAAAGGGCCTGGAAGAAGAAATCAAGAGCATGAACGTGGGAGAAAAAAAGACGATCGAGGTTCCTCCTGAAAGCGCCTATGGACAGAGGCGTCAAAGTTTGGTTTTGGAGATGGATCGGAGCAGGTTCCCCGGTGAGATTCGGCCGGCCGTTGAACAAGAAGTCCAGCTTCGGACCTCCGACGGCGAAGTTCTGAGCGGACGCGTCGTGCACGTAGATGAAGATCGCGTCACCGTGGACGCCAATCACCCGCTGGCCGGCAAGACGCTCATTTTCAATGTGGAACTCGTAGCGGTCGGGTAATGTAAGCAACGACGGGCGCATATTCATAAGCGATGACAACCGACGCAACGGCTGCCAGAATGGGCGGGAGAAACGGGGGGAGCGCGATACCGACGCCGCTCACGGGCTTGGCCAACCGGTAGGCGACAAAGGTCATGAAAGCTGTAGCAAGCAGCGCACTTCCCCACAGGTCGGTCTTGAAAAGGAGATAAGCGGACAAAAGGATCGGGATCACGGCTCCCCCCAGGTTCACGGCGAGAACGGTTTCTCTCTTTTCCACGACGGGAACGATCCCTCTGAATCCGAAAAAGCTAACGCGTCTTTCAGGGCTCATCGTATGCTGGGGTATCTTTTTCACCGGAATGTTTATGAAGCTGCCAAACAAGACGGCAAACAGGGCACCGAAAACATACTGAGAGGGAATTCCGATCCGGGCAAAGACCAGCGCGATGACGTTTATCTGGATAAAGATAAAGAAAAAGACCAGGGAAAACAAAAAAATGAACATAAACAAGAATGTGAGCGGACTGAAAAACAACGTGATACCTCCTTACAGTCAATGCTTTAGCAGGCGGCCCCTGAACTGCTTCACGCCTTGTCCGATTAACAGGGGAACCAGACTCATTCCGAAGATGAGACTCCATCCGTCCGTTCCCGGCGGCACCATCCGGAGTGCCGTGGAAATGCCCGGAAGGTAAAGCGCCGCAAGCAGCAATGCGGAACACAGCCCCAACGCCCCCCACACAAAGGGATTGCGACTGACATCATTGGTGACGAGCCGGGATTCCACGTCCCTCATGTTGAAGACGTGCCAGAGTCTGGCAAAAGCCAGTGTGAGAAAGGAAACCGTCACTGCGCGGTCCGTCTCCATCTCCAGTGAGGTGAGGGCAATGGCGAAAGCCGCCAGTACGGAGAGCGCAATCAAGAGGCCGTAACCGCCGATGGCAATCCAATGACCGCGGGTAAGAATGGGCTCCTTCGAGTCTCGAGGCGGTCGTTGCATTTTTGAAGTATCGCCTTTGCCCACCCCCAATGCGAGGGCGGGAAAGACATCACCGATCATGTTCAAGTACAGGATTTGCAACGGAAGGATCGGCAGCGGGGCACCGGCCAACAGTGCAAAGGCAACAATCATGATCTCGCCGACGTTCCCTGAAAGGAGAAAGAGAATAAACTTCCGGATGTTGTCAAAGATGGCCCGCCCCTGCTGTATCGCCACCACAATGGTTCTGAAGGCGTCGTCTTTCAAAACAACGTCTGCCGCCTCACGCGCAACTTGAGTTCCCCGCCGACCCATGGCGACTCCGATGTCCGCCTTCTTGAGCGCAGGGGCATCGTTGACCCCGTCACCCGTCATGGCAACGATGGCACCATTTTCTTGATGGAGCGTAATGAGATCCAGTTTTTGTTTCGGATTCACCCTGGCAAAAATAGAAGCCTCCCGCAGTCTTTTGCGATCCTCTTTTGAAAGTTCTTCAAAACGCTTCAAATCCTTGCCATGAATGACCTCGGCCCCGTCCCCGTCGGTGAGATTGAGAACGGCGCCGATATGCCGGGCGGTGACGGGTTGGTCTCCCGTGACCATGATGATCCGGATGCCTGCCTCCCGACAGGACTGTATGGCCCCCTTTACATCTTCTCGCGGCGGGTCCATGAGGCCCACCAATCCCAACAGGACAAGGTTCTGATAAGGTTCCACATCAATGGACGCTGCGCGCTTCGTCGCAACGGCCAGCACACGGAGTCCCGCTTCCGCCATCCGTCCATTGGCATCCAGCCACCGTCCACGGTGCGCCTCATCCAACTCCGTATCCCCGTCCGTCGTTCTCATCCGGGTGCAGGCTTCCAGGATGGCCTCGGGGGCCCCTTTGGCGGCAACGAGATACCGGCCGTCGACTTTGTGGAATGTGGCCATCATCATGACATTGGGGTCAAAGGCTTCTTCACGTTCCTCCGGCATGGATTGGAGAAGCTCCTCACGCACCAGCCCCGCCGTGAACCCTGCCGTCAGGAGAGCGATCTCCAGCGGATCACCGACCCCTCCACCTTTTTTCTCGGATGCCTCATGGCCCAAATCCGCATTGTTGCAAAGCACCCCCACTTCCAATGCCTCTCGCAGTACAGGGTGATCCGACGGGTCCACTGCCTTGCCTTCCAGCAGGAAATGGTTGTCCGGAGCTGATTTTCCAGTTGTCTCTACCTTCTCCATCTCTTTTGAATGGGTGGAAGGGAGCAGGATTTGAGAGAGGGTCATACGATTCTCGGTCAGCGTACCGGTTTTATCGGTGCAGATGATGTTTGTGGCGCCGAGGGTCTCCACAGCCGAGAGTCGGTTTATGAGGGCATTGCGCCGGGCCATCCGCCACATTCCCCTCGCCAGGGCAATGGTGGCAACAATGGGCAGTCCCTCCGGTATGGCTGCCACGGCCAGCGCAATGGATGTCTCGATAATAAGGAGCACTTCCTGGTGAGCAGCCAGCCCGATGATGGCCATCAATCCGGCGATGGCCAGCGTAATCCAGACCAGGCGGTAGGCCAGACGATTGAGGCGTTTCTCCAGGGGGGTCAACTCCTCTTCCGCTTCCTCGGCCAGGGAAGCAACTTTCCCCAATTCCGTCTCCATTCCCGTAGCCACCACCACACCCTGCCCGGATCCCATCGTCACGGCAGTCCCCTTGTAGGCCATGTTCCTTCGTTCAGCCAACGGGGTATTCGCCTCCAGTTGAGACACCGCTTTGCCAACCGCCACGGATTCGCCGGTGAGTGACGACTCATCCGTCTGAAGCCTGGCTGCCTCCATGAGTCGAAGATCGGCTGGAATCATATCTCCGGCTTCCAGCGAAACAAGGTCACCCGGAACCAGATGCTCGGAGGGAATCTCAAAAAGATCTCCTCCCCGCATAACCTTCGCGCGCACTCGACCCATGCGATGAAGGGCTTCCATGGATCGCGTCGCCTTCAATTCCGTAAAAAAACCGATGGCGCCGTTGATGACAATTGCGATGGCAATGGAGATGCCCTCCAGCCATCGCCCGAAAGAAAAGGAGAGGGCAGCAGCCAACGCCAGCAGCGCAACAATGGGGTTTTTCATCTGATCCCACAGGATCACCGACGCCGACTTCCGTTTGGCCGCCCTCAGCCGATTGAGACCGAAATCGCTCCGGCGTCTCTTGACCTCCGCATCCGGCAGCCCCCGTTCGGCAGTAACGTCCAGATCGCTGAGCACTTCCTCCCAAGGCTGTGTCCATGGTGCTTCCACGTATGGTTTTGACTCCTTTGCCATGTTTGTCCTGAATGAAAATTTCTTCGATTGGGCGAACCGCCCGGACGATGTTGGCCCCCCTGCTTGTTCTTTTGCCGGTTTACGGACCGCCCCCCGTCGGTGTCAGCATTTCCAAACCGGCTTCAGCGAACGACTTTACCTCTCAAATGCTCCCAGGTCCAGGCTCAGGTGGTACTCACCACCGCTTTCGCCTCTGGACACCCTGAAGCCCAACTCACGAGCCAACCCCAGCATCTGCGTATTCTCCGCAAGGACGGAGCCGTGGATGGCCCGGATCCCGTATGCTTTCCCCACTTCAATGCTCTTTTCCATCAGTTTTCTGCCCACTCCCTTTCCCTGCCAGGGGTCCCCCACCGCAACAGAGAACTCCGCAGCGCTTCTGTCTGCACCGGCAATGACTCTGGCCACTCCCAGCATACTTTCGTCACCGTCCACTGTGCTGAGCGCTACCAGAGCGATATGGCGATCGTAGTCGATCTGCGTGAGTTGGACAAGCAGGTCATGGGACAAGGAATGGATGGGACTGAAGAAGCGGTAGTACCGACTCCTTAAAGACAAACTGTCGAAGAGGTCCAGGAGCAGCGGCGCATCTTCGGGTTTGATGGGACGAATACGGATTTCCAAGCCCTCCGTGGTCACTTCTGTAAATTCATACTGTTCGGGATAGGGGCTGATCACGAGGTGATGGGGCGGCGGCGTCTCAGATTTCTTGACCAAGACTCTGGCGTCAACTGCGCAGGGTTTGCCGTCCTTCACAATAACCGGGTTCATGTCGAGTTCCGCAATCTGCGGGAAATCCACAAGGAGGTGAGAAAGGCAGACAATCAACTGTTCGAGCAGGGTCATGTCGGCCGGGGGTATGTTCCGAAAGCCTTTTAGCAGCGTGTAGGCCTTGGTAGGTTCCATAAGCCTTTGCGCTAATGTGCGGTTCAGTGGCGGCAAGCCCATTTCCTTGTCACGGAGGACCTCGGCAAAAACCCCTCCCAGACCAAAAAGAATCACGGGTCCGAAGCTGGGGTCCTTGGTGGCCCCCACCAGAAGCTCAATGTCCGGATGATGGATCATGGACTGAAGCGTCACACCCAGAATTTCAGCCTCAGGCCGGTACGCTTGAGTTCCCTTCATGACCTTATCGTATGCCTCGCGAACATCTTGCTCGCTCCGTAGATCCGAGATCACACCGCCGGCTTCCGTCTTGTGAGAAATGTCCGGCGAGAGGACTTTCATCACCAGGGGGTATCCGATTTTCGGGGCCAAACGCACCGCCTCGTCGGGGGAGCCGACTGCCTCCGTTCGATTTACGGGGATTCCGTAACAGGAGAGCAAGCGTTTGGATTCCACTTCCGTGAGAAAGCCGGTTTCTTTTTCCAGGGCATTTTCGATCACATATTCCGCTTGACCTTTGTCGAATCGCATATCGTGAGGGAGCCTTGAAGGGATTTCCTGAAGCAGTTTCAGGTTCTGGGCATGGTTGTT
>Ga0180434_10007061_pt1 | contig 12711 bp, 6 predicted proteins | sample SS_ome_7_FD_132453 | JGI IMG/M metagenome (GOLD analysis project Ga0180434, IMG submission 132453) | Hypersaline lake sediment archaeal communities from the Salton Sea, California, USA - SS_1_D_2 metaG | ecosystem: Environmental > Aquatic > Non-marine Saline and Alkaline > Hypersaline > Sediment... | reverse complement strand
TCGGCCTCGGCCAGGATCGTCACGATCTGCTCCTCAGTGAATCGGCTCCTCTTCATCCGTCCATGCTCTCCTTTCGAACCGATTCTCTACTTACGACTGGACCAGATCGAGGGGTGCACGCCCCGGGCTCAGGAGTCCATGGTGCGCTCCACGACGATCCACTTGGCCGTCTAAGGCAATGTGTGATAGGTTTCTCTAGGTCTTGGAGGTGTGGCATGGCTTCACGGCGGCGAGTCTCGATCATGATATCGGTGGTTGCCATGTTGCTATTGGCGGCCGGCCTTCCAGGTGGAACCTCAGGGTCCAATGGCGCGCTTCTCTTCTACGACGATTTCGAAGACGGCGCAGCCAATGACTTGAATCTAGCACCTGGCTGGGAGGTGCTTCGCGAAGCTGACGGGAATCACGTCGCGAGCGGCGAAGGTCGCGGGCAGTGGGCAATCCTCGATCAAGGGAAGGATTGGACGGACTACGTCGTCCGCTTTCGACTGAAGCTCCTTGCTGGAGGCTTCCAGCTCAACTTCCGCCTGAACAACCCGCATGGCTCTCGTACGCGATACATGGCCGGCTTCCGAGAGAACACCGTCTTCATCGACGTAGAGAGACCACCGAATACATACTCACACCTTGCGGCGAAGTGGAACTCGATCGCCTTCGCGCTAGGAATCTGGCATGACATCGAGATCCAAGCTGTCGGGGGAGACCTGCAGATCTACATCGATGGATGGCCGGCTCTCGACTACAACGATCCGGATCCACTTCTTGCAGGCGGTATCGCCCTGGAGACGCTCGATGATCCTCCGGGGTCGAAGCAGGGGATATCGACGGTGCTGGTGGACGATGTGGAGGTACACGTGTCTGTCCAGCCAACGTCGGAGCCGGAATGGGTGCGCACCGCCGGGCCACCGGGGGGGTTGGGCTACGACATCCGGATGCGGCCGGATAACCCTGATGCCATGTACGTGACGGATGCGCGGGCGGGCGTGTACAAGAGCACCGATGGTGGGATGACCTGGTTCCCATCCAACGACGGGATCACCACGCGGGTAGGCCTCTCGGGCGATCTGATTCCCATCTTCTCGCTCACGATTGACCCTCACGATCATGATACGCTTTGGGCCGGGACGCAGGAGGCTGTTGGGATCTACAAATCCATCGACGGTGGCCGAACGTGGGCAAAGCTGGTCAACGGCATTACCGAGGGATTCGGGATCTCGTTCCGGGGTTTCACCGTCGACCCGCAGTCTTCCGACATCGTCTATGCGGCGGCTGAGCTCTCCAGTTGGTGTTGGGCTGGTGAAGGAAGGCCAGGACGCGGGTTCGATCGAACCAGGGGCGTGGTCTACAGAACCACGGATGGTGGTAAGACCTGGAACGCCATCTGGCGTGGTGACAACCTGGCGCGATACGTGTGGGTCGATCCTCGGGATTCGGACGTCATCTACATCTCGACCGGGATCTTCGACCGTGAAGCAGCCAATTCCGATCCTGAGCGGGGCATTCCGGGTGGCGAGGGCATCCTCAAGAGCACAGACGGTGGCGTCACATGGTTCCACGCAAATGAAGGGCTGGAGAACCTGTATGTCAACTCTCTGTTCATGCACCCCGAGGATCCGGACATCCTCCTCACCGGAACAGGGAGCGAGACGTACATGGAAGGCAACGGCGTCTACCTCTCCACGGACGGCGGCGCGCACTGGGAACACGTACTCAGCGAGGGAACCCGAGATCCTGCGGATTGCATCGTTTCGGTGGAATTCTCTCTTCTGGCCCCTTCCATCGCCTATGCCGCAAGTGCGAACAGCATCTATCGCAGCAACGATCGCGGTCGTACATGGCACAGGACGACCGGTGCGGAGCAACGATACTGGGGCCCACCTGGTGTCGTCGCCGGGCGTCCTATCGACATCCAGGTGGACCCACGAGACCCGGATCGGTTGTTCATCAACAACTACGGAGGCGGCAACTTCCTGAGCACGGACGGGGGACGCACGTGGAAGGATGCCAGCCGTGGCTACACAGGCGCAACGATCCTTGACCTGGCCGTCGACGCAGGGAATCCATGGCATGTTCTCGCCGTTCCGAACAACGGTATCTTCGAAAGCGTTGACCGAGGGGAGGAGTGGGTCGGCGCGACGCCAGACGGGTTCTTCGCCTCCTTCGCGGTGACCATCGACCCGACGAATCCAGCTCACCTCCTCGCGGCGAATGACTACGCGATTTCCCAAAGTCGGGATGGCGGTCGCTCGTGGGAGATCGTCAAATGGTCTTCGGATCCATGGGAGGTGGGCTTCCGGGCCATTCGCTTCGCCCCCTCGGACCCAACGACGGTGTACGTGGGGACTGCGCGCCCCGAGGCCCTTTGGTCTGCCGATGCGCTCGAGAGGCAACAGGGGGCCTTCGGAGTCCTTGTCTCCCGCGATGGAGGGGCAACCTGGAACGAAGCGAACGATTCGACCTCGGCCAATGCGGCAGTCATTGACCTCGCCGTTTCGCGAAACGATTCACGGGTGGTCTACGCGGCCACTGCCAACGGTGGGGTCTTGAGAACGAGAGACGGCGGGCGTAGCTGGGTCGCAATTGGCCAAGGTCTCCCACGGAACACGATCGCCCTGGCGGTGGCCTGCCGTTCCGATGATTCCGAGACCGTGCTCGTTGGACTCCAGTACGCGGGCGTCTACCGCAGCACGGATGGCGGTGCGTCATGGCAGTCTTCATCAGCCGGGATGAATCCGGAGGCGATCGTCTCGGACATCGTGTTCGACCCGACACAACCCAACGTGCTATTCGCCACCGATCGTATGAGCGGAGTCTATCGCTCGACGGATGGTGGAATGACTTGGCGGGCAATCAACAAGGGACTGGATGTCCGCAACGTCCGGACTCTCGGCATCTCCTCGGATGGACAACTCCTGTACGCGGGGACGGATGGTGGCGGTGTCTACCGTTTGGATCTTCGTGGATTCGAGGTACCGCTTGACCCACAGGACCGTGACGGCGACGGCGTTCCCGACGACGAAGACTACTGCCCCGACTTCCCGGGCCGCGAGGAGACGAATGGCTGCTAGGAAGTTCTCTGCAGGCACTTCAGAACGACGTCGATTCCAGGGCTTGGGCTTGGAGAGAGTGTGCTAGTCTAGCGGTAGAGGAGGTGCAGGATGCTCCTGCGGAGGGCGATCGTACGTGTGGCGCGAAGCGGCGCGATGCTGATCCTGTGTACTTCGCTGCTTGTTGCGGTTGGATCGTTCGCCCTTGACAGCACCACGGTCTATCGCGAGGACTTCGAAAGCGGGTATGCACTTGACTGGAGTGAGTCTGAAGGATGGGACGTCATCCAGGAGGCCGGCGGCAATTGGGTGTACCGCGGTCGAGAGCACTTCACGACGCAATACGGTGGAGAACGGTGGGGCGATCACACGCTCAAGTTGCGCGTGAAACTGATCCGGGAGCGAATCCACATCAACTACCGGCTGGCCAGCGACGCCTGCACGCGCTACTTCATCGCGTTCGGAGAGACGTTTCTGGACATCAACAAGACGTACCCGTGCGAGGTTTTCCACCAGCTAGCCCACAGCGATGCGGATCATCAGCGCGGCCGTTGGTACGAGGTAGAGATCGTGGGACGCGGTGGCACGCTGGAAGTCTATGTCGACGGCGTACTTCGCGTGTCTTGCACGGATCCAGACCCTCTCCTGTACGGATCGATCGCCCTTGAGACAGGGCCGGGTTGGGAGGCCTGCGTCGACGACATCGAGGTTCTCGGGCATAGCACGCCAACGGGACTATCGTGGGTACGCACTGGCGGCCCTCTAGGTGGTCTTGGCTACGACATCCGGATGCGCCCGGACAACCCTGACATCATGTACGTGACAGACGCATACAGCGGCATTCACATGAGCACAGACGGCGGCAGATCGTGGCGACCATCCAACACAGGGATTACTGCTCGCGTAGGTAACTCGGGAGACGCCATCCCGGTCTTCTCACTCACGATTGACCCCCACGACCACGACATCCTGTGGGCGGGCACAGACGGGGTGCTCGGGATCTACAAGTCGGTGGACGCAGGTCGTACGTGGACGAAGATGGTCAATGGTGTGGAAGAGCAGTTCGGGATCACTTTCCGGGGCTTCACTGTAGATCCACGGATCTCAGACATCGTCTATGCTGCAGCAGAAGTCCACGATTGGTGGTGGGCTGGGCACGCGGTGATGGGGCCGCTGTTCAACAAGCAGAAGGGTGTGGTCTACCGAACCACGAACGGCGGGATGTCCTGGAGCGCAGTCTGGCGTGGCGACAGTCTTGCCCGGTATGTCTGGATCGACCCGAGGGATCCTGATGTCATCTACATCTCCACGGGGTTCATGGATCGAGACGCGGCGAACTCCGATTTCAGTAAGGGCATCCCGGGGGGAGAAGGGGTGTTCAAGAGCGTAGATGGAGGAAGAACCTGGTTGCGGATCAACACGGGACTGGAGAATCTCTACGTCGGATCGCTGTTCATGCATCCGGAGGATCCGAGCATCCTGCTGGCGGGAGTCGGTAACAACCCCTACGAAGAGGGAAGTGGTGTCTACTTGTCAATGGATGGAGGTGCGACGTGGGACAGGAGATTGATTGGCGTTCATGGCGAGATGATAACAGCGGTCGAATTCGCGCTCTCCAATCCAGACATCGCATACGCGGGTAGCCAGCACTCCATCTACAGAAGCGATGATGAGGGCGGCACCTGGCAGGTAGTCTCGGGTGGTTGGAGTGAGTCCTGGGGGCCCCAAAGGACCAACCCAGGATTCCCGGTAGATTTCCAGGTGGATCCCAGAGATCCAGATCGCGTCTTCGTGAACTGCTACATGGGCGGGAACTTCGTCTCTGAAGATGGGGGGCATACATGGTCTGATGCGAGCAAGGGATACACAGGCGCTCAGATGCGCGGCATTGCCGTCGACCCCGCAAACGCCAATCGAGTTCTTGCAGTAGGGCGAAGCGGGATATGGGAGAGCCTAGATGGTGGGGACAGCTGGAGAACAGGCACGCCCACCCTTCATATGTGCACCCCTTGGTACACAATCGCCATTGATCCATCGAACCCGCAACACACGCTGGGGGGATACGAGTGCGCATGGGCTCTGGCGGAAACGCGAAACGGAGGTAGGACCTGGCGACAAGTGTCCAGTCTCGGCACTGACATTGCTCATGGCAAGTGCTGGCGATCGATTGCTTTCGCACCTGCGAAGCCTTTGGTCGTGTATGCAGCCACTTCGTACCTCTTCGGCACTGATTGGGTGACCACAGTACCGGCGGAAGGTCTCTTCGTCTCGCGTGACGGCGGGTCCACCTGGGCGAAGATCGCCAGCCAGCAGATCCCAGAGGATGCGAACGTCACGGCGCTGGCGATCTCCCCGGTCGACGAGAACACGGTCTACGCTGCAACAGGCTCCGGTGGGTTCCTCCGATCCAGTGACGGTGGCCAGACCTGGGCTGTAGGCAATTCGGGACTGCCTCTGAACCCAGTGATCTGGACCATCGCATGCCACCCAGCAGATCCGGCTGTCCTCTACGCAGGACTCGACCGGGCCGCCATCTATCGAAGCTTCGATGGCGGCGTATCTTGGCAGCCATCGTCTGCCGGGATGAACCCGGAGGCGATCGTCTCCGATATCGTGTTCGACCCCACGAATCCCGATGTGGTGTTCGCCACCGATCGGATGAGCGGCGTGTACCGATCACTTGATGGAGGAAGTACTTGGCAAGCTATCAACCAGGGATTACGCATGCGAGAAGTGAATGCGCTTGCGATTGCCTCAGATGGGCGAACTCTCTACGCCGCGACGGAAGGCGAGGGCGTGTATAGGCTTGATCTAGACACTCCGTCGGGAGTGCCTCCGGTAGATGACCGCGACAACGACGGCGTCCCCGACGACGAGGACTACTGCCCCGACTTCCCGGGGCGCGAGGAGACGAATGGCTGCTAGGGATCGATACCGCCAAGACGACGACCTCACGCACGTGCCGGTGGAGCAGGGAACCGTAAGACGCTCCGTGCGGCGATCGATGGCGATCACGCTCCTCGCGCTGTTGGCACTCATCGTCGCAGTGGGGCTTACTCCCGGGAGCTCCGAGCGGCTCGTCATCGAAGGAATCGTCGTCGACGAGAACGGCGCCGTGTCAGGAGCTTCCGTACGTATCCAGGCGACAGAGAATGTTGTCCTGTCCGACGAACAGGGACGATTCATCGTCCCGGCCGTCTCAAAGGACGAGGTCACGGTGACCGCCTGGGTTCCCGACTACTACGTTGGCTGGACGACAGCAATCCCTGGAGGAGAACCGATCACGATCGAGATCAAGCGCCACTACACGACAGACAACCCCGAGTATACGTGGTTCTCGATGGAAGGAGCTGACGGATCGGCAAGCTGTGGGCAATGCATGCCGATTCACTACGAGGAGTGGGTGACGGACGCGCACGCGCAATCCGCAGTCAACCCTCGCTTCTTGACCATGTACAACGGCACCGACATGGAGGGGAACCAGAGCCCGTTGACTCGATATGCGTACAGCCGGGACTACGGCAGCTTCCCGCTCCCCCCAGATCCCGAAGAGCCCTACTACGGTCCGGGGTACAAACTGGACTTCCCAAACACGGACGGCAATTGCGGCGCGTGCCACATCCCCGCGGCCGCCGCCTTTCCTGGAATGGCGTATGCTGTAGACCCGAACGATCTCTGCGGGATTGAGCAGGAGGGTATCTTCTGTGAGTTCTGCCACAAGATCGGCGACGTGGTTCTCGATCCGCAAACCGAGCTACCCTATGTGAATATGCCGGGCATCCTCTCGATGCAGCTGTTTCGCTCAGAGGGCGAGGACGTGCTCTTCTTCGGGACGTTCGATGACGTGACGCGCCGGGTCACGCGGTTGCCGCTGGAAGAGGAAAGCGCGTTCTGCGCTGCGTGCCACTTCGGAGTTTTCTGGGACACGGTGATCTACGACTCGTACGGCGAGTGGCTGCGCAGTCCCTACAGCGAAGAAGAGACCGGACAGACTTGCCAGGACTGTCACATGCCGGTAACGGAGGATACCTGGTTCGCGCTGCCCGAGAAGGGCGGGCACATCCGCGAGCCTGGGAGGATCTTCAGTCACCAGATGCCCGGAGCGTCGGACGTGCAGCTTCTCCAGGAGGCTGTCACGATGAACGTAGCGACATCTGTTGAGGAGGGAACACTCCGGATCGACGTTGCCATCGTGAACGACAAAACCGGACATCACGTCCCCACAGACAGTCCGCTGCGTCACCTGATCCTATGGGTCCAGGCTACGGATGAACAAGGAAACGCGCTTCAGCTTGTCGATGGTCCTGTTCTTCCTGCGTGGTGCGGGGCAGGCGATCCATCCCACGGCTACTACGCGGGGTTGCCTGGAAAGGCGTACGCCAAGGTGCTCGAGGAGATGTGGACTGAGATCTCTCCGTCAGGCGCCTACTGGAATCCGACACGCATCGTGAGCGACAACCGAATCGCAGCCTTCGAGACGGACAGGAGTGAATATCGGTTCGCCCTTCCCGATGAAGGAGGCGTCGATCTCCGAGTCGAGCTGCTGTTCCGTCGGGCGTTCAAGGAGCTGATGGAGCAGAAGGAATGGAACGTGCCCGACATTCTGATGGAGGAGGCCGAAGTCACTCTCGATCTCGGGGCGGGCAACTAGGTGGCAGCACGCGTCGCTCGATGGGCCGAACGGGTCTTCGGCTTCTTGGGGTCACTTCGGCTGGCAACATTCCTACTCGTCCTGTTGACTCTCGCCTGCATCCTCGGTGGTGTCATCCCGCAATCCTCGGTCACACCAAACGCGGATCTCATCTTCCGCTCGTATGGGATCTTCTGGTACCGCCTGATCACGCGATTGCACCTGGATGACATCTTCCACAGCCTATGGTTCCTCTCTCTGGCCGGCCTGTTCGCACTGAATCTCCTTCTCTGTACGAGCCGACGTGCGCGAGGAACGGTCGCTCGCGTCTTCGGCTCCCCGAGATTCCGAGCACTCTCCGAGATGGACTCCGGGACGATCGCGATTCCCATCGCGGAACCGATGCCGGACATGTCTCAGCGCTTGGCAGATGCCGTAACGCGCGCCGGGTACCGTCGCGTCGTCCGACTGGAAGGCAGCGGTCGTACTCAACTCGTCGGCCTACGCCGGTGGTGGGGCGCGCTCGGTGCTGACGTCGTTCATGTCGGGATCCTCGTCATTCTCGCGGGCGCCTTCCTCGGCGTCTTCCGCGAGGAGGGAACAATACGCATCCACGAGTTGGAGAAAGGGCTTCTTCTCCCTGCTTGTGGAGTGAAGCGAGAGCAAGGACAGATGGCGGATTGCCTCCCGTTCGATCTACGGGTCGACAACTTCGGTGTGCAGACCTACGAGGATTCGACGCGCGTGAAGGACTACTGGGCAACGATCACGGCGTCGCGAGGGGGCCGAATCTTTCAGGAGGCCCGGATCTCCGTCAACCGGCCGGCTACGATCCGAGGCATCAGCCTCTACACATGGCGGTACGGCGAGGACCCGAACGCAGCTCTCGTTCGCCTTCACGTGGTCGATGTGACCAGAAGCATGGTGACAGCCGAGGTTGAGCTCCGCGTAGGAGAAACGCTTCCGGTTCCCGGGTTGCAGCTCTGGGTGACGGTAGTTCAGTTCTACCGCACGTTCTCACTCGATGGCGTAGGCAATCCCATCGACCTCGGGGACGTGACCGGCGGGCACCCGGCGGTCCTCCTTCAGATCAGCGGCCTGGATGCGACCGGGGAAGAGGTCGCCTATCGCGACCTTGCATTCCCCTTCCTCCCTGAGACGAGCACGCAGCCAAAGGTGTCCTTCCTCCTCGCCGATGCTCAGCTGCCTGCCTTCATCGATCTGCACTTCGCTCGAAACGCTGGGTATCCCGTCTTCTGGTGGGGGTTCGTCCTCGTGATGGTCGGCCTTGCCGTCGCGCTTTACGTTCGCTCGTCAACGGTTCGCATCACGATCGAGCCGAGTCGGCTCCTCTTCTGTGCGGAAGGCCGAGGCGGAGCTCGGCGAGCCGATCGGCTGGCGACGGACATCGCTACAATCCATGGACTAGGCCTACCAACGGAGGCTGAGGAATGAACCAAGGTGTGCTCTTCTTCGACATCTCGGCCATCGGATACATCGTTGCCTTCCTCGGGCTCCTTGTCGCGCGGATTCTCGACCGCCGATGGATCCGCGCTACGGGAATCGGGATCTTCGCGGCAGCCCTTCTGGCGCAGTCCGTCGGGCTTTGCCTTCGAGGGATCGCTCTCGGCGGCTTCCCCGTTACGAACACCTATGAGTCGCTCGTCTTCTACGGCTGGGTCTTCGCGCTCGGTTTCTTTGCGTTGCTCGGAGCGGGGATCCTGCGTGGTCGGATTCGCGATAGCGTCGGGATCGGCGTCGGCCTACTCGTCGCAGTGACGATGGCTCTCGCTGGGTCCCCGTTGCGCAGTCCAGAGGTAGTCCCCCTCGTGCCGGCCCTGCGGAGTCACTGGTTGGCACTGCACGTTAGCCTCGTCTTCGTCGGCGAGGGCTTCTTCACCGTCGCCTTCGCCGCCGGCGTGATCTACTTGATTGCCGCGCGTTCGAGCAAGAGGAAGGATGAGCAGTCCGAGCTATTGGAGCGACTCGAGGAGTTGATCTACCGCTCGGTCGCAATCGGCTTCCCCTTCTTCACACTCGGCGGCCTTTTCTTCGGTGCCATCTGGGCGAAGCACGCGTGGGGCCGCTACTGGGGCTGGGATCCGAAAGAGACGTTCATGCTCGTCACGTGGCTCGTCTATGTCCTATTCCTCCACGTGCGCGTGCGGCGCGGCTGGCGGGGCCAGCGCGTCGTCTGGATCGCCGTGATCGGCTTCCTCCTCGCCCTGTTCACGTTCGCCGGCGTCAATTTCCTCATACGTGGATTGCACAGCTACGCGTAACACACTGAGGCGAGCCAAGTCCGTCTGAAGGCCGTGGCGCCGTCACTCAGCTTGCAGGCTGTCTGGAGTGAGCGCGATCACACCAGATCTGAACGAGTGAAACTATCAAGCTTCTCCCCCAAGAGGAGGAGAGCGAGGCAGGGGCTGCGACTAGGTAAGTCGATCCGGAGCGATTCCGAGGGCTTTCGGATCCCACTTGATGAGTTCTCCAAACGTTCACCTAGGGGAGAAACCAGTTGGTGGTGGGTAGTGGGTGGTGTGTAGGAGAACCCATTAGGGCCAGGAGCAGCTCAGAACGAAGGTTCTCCAATCGTTCACCCCGGCTCCACCAGACGATTGCAGACGAGGACTCCGAAAGGTCTCCCCGTTTCTCCTTTCAAACCCAAGCACGCGCGACCCGCTACGGCGGAGGCTTCTTCATCGCGGGCTGGAATCACTATCCACGGTGGCCTACAGGTCGCCGGAGGAGCCGCAAGGGACCTCATCATCCAGGAACTCTGACTCCGCCTCGGACAGTGAGAACCCAAGCACCTCGTCCATCGCGGTGGCGAAGGTCATCGCCCCGCCGAGGGCGGTCGTCATCTCCCACATCGATCGGACAGCCTCTAAGCCGAAGTCCTCCAGGACAAGCTGCAGAAGAAGCGCCAGCTCGATCTGGAGAACGCGGCTGTCCGCATCGAGAAAGAAGATCCGATCCAGCGGAACCCATCGATCGGCTCGACGGAGATCGCACGCTTCGCTGACGAGGTCCCTACGATCGCGTAGAAGCGCGTTCACAAGCCCGCCGGTCATGGCCGGGGAGCGGGACGGATGCCAGGCAGCACTCAGCACAAATCCGGTCAGCTCGCGGTGGACCTCATCCGATGTCACGAGGTGCAAACTGGATCGAGGGTGGAAGTCAGGCTTCGTCGCGGCCATTCCGATTTCACGGGCGTCGGAGTCCCGATACACAAAGACAGTGATCGGCAGCGCAGCGTCCGACAGCGTTTCGCTCAGGGACCGCTCGAGTGCGCCGTACGTGCTATCCAGCTCCTCGATCAGCACGCGAAGCTCCGATGCAGATTGGTCACCGATGATTCGCACGTTCTCCGTAGCCACGACGTTCATTGCCGACACAACGGCCAGCCATTCCCGGAGATCGGGAGTAAGGGAAGAGGAATCGGACGCCGCGGCCAGATGGACGGCCGCCTCCAGCTTGCCGGCGAGGATCGCGGACCGAACCCGGACATCAAGCCAGTTCGAGTCGCCGCTATCGAGCGCCCTCTCCGACGTCAGGGCGTACGCTTCATCGAACTCCCCACCCTCGAGGAGGAAGTGCACGCGGGCCAACTCGAATTCCTGTCCTTCTTGTCCACGGGCGACGGCAGTCTCCTGCCATGCCGTATTCAGTTCGGTCAGCCCGGCCGGCGACACTCGCTTCAGAATCGTGTCCAGGAATCCGGCCGCCCACGCCTCCCGCACTGTGTCCATGTCCGAGGCCACCTCGGCAAGGTATTTCACCAAGGAAGCGGCCTCGAGAGACAGGATGTCCGCCTCCGGCGCTTCGGCGATGACTCGGGGGATGTCGAGGAAGGCCCCGAACGCCTCGAGCGTCAGCAAGAAGCGACTGGAGAAGGGCGACGTATGCTTCTGATAGAAGGTCAGGCCGAACTTGCCCGCGGCCTCAAGCATGATCAGATCCGGGATCGAGTGGCGCATCCGCTCTGGAAGCGCAGCCACGTACGTGTGAAACCCCCTGCCCGGGAACGCGGCGTACAGGAGCATCCCTCGATAGAGGGCCTGCGAGCCACACCGCCCCCAGCCGTGAGCCAGAATCAGCTCGGCGAGGCGGGGCCGCGCATCCTCCGAAGAGAGAAGGTCAAGCGGGGCTTTGAGGGGGCCGGTGTCCACGCCGGCCCGGGCGGCAATGCTTTTCATCAGCTGCCCCACGTCGTCGTGGACGAACACTTCCAGCGGAAACGGGATGTCGGTTCGCTTGAGGTCCAGCCGCTCGAGCAATCCAGATACGTCAGTTTCCAACCGAGCTTCAAGGTCGTCGTGGGACGCCGCCTGCGGCGACTCGTCGGCGTACCACAGTTCCACCGTCTCCCCGCGATAGACAGTTCGACCCCACGTCTCCCGCGACATAGCCGGCTGAATGACGAAGTGGATGACGGCTGCAAGGATGCCGGCGAAGAGAACCGCACATCCGATCCCGAGCGCCGCAAACAGAATGGGACGCTTCTTTCTCATGGCGCCTCCTCCCTTCAAGCGCGTCGGAACGCGCGGCCCGAATAGAGCAAGAGCAGCAGAAGGGTGTTGACGCTTAGATATCCGCAAAACACACTGCAGATAGAGAGATCACAGCCACCGTACGGAGGATAGCGTTGCACGGAGAAGGTTGCAAGTCTGGAAACGTCGTCGCTCGGAGACAACCAGCAGCGCAGAGGGCGTGCACCCCTCGATCTGGTCCAGTCGTAAGTAGAGAATCGGCTCGAAAGGAGAGCATGGACGGATGAAGAGGAGCCGATTCACCGAGGAGCAGATCGTGACGATCCTGGCGGAGGCCGATCGCGGAGAGCAGACGATCGGAGAGATCTGCCGGGGCCACGGTGTCTCCGAAGCGGCGTTCTACAACTGGCGGAAGCGATTCCGTGGGATGGGCGTGGATGAGGTCCGCGAGTACCGCGAGCTCAAGCGTGAGAACGCACGACTGAAGAAGCTGTTGGCCGACCGGGAGCTGGAGATCGACGCGATGAAGGAGGTGATGCGA
>Ga0180434_10007060_pt1 | contig 12713 bp, 7 predicted proteins | sample SS_ome_7_FD_132453 | JGI IMG/M metagenome (GOLD analysis project Ga0180434, IMG submission 132453) | Hypersaline lake sediment archaeal communities from the Salton Sea, California, USA - SS_1_D_2 metaG | ecosystem: Environmental > Aquatic > Non-marine Saline and Alkaline > Hypersaline > Sediment... | reverse complement strand
TTGTTCGGCCCCGCTTCAAATGACGAAGCAACGTCGTTGAGTCGCTCGGCAAACACCTGTTGGGTTCGCCTGGGATCGATGAGGCGGTCGACGAAGACATGCGTTCCGATCATGAGCATGGTTGTTGTGCCGGCCGTCAGCACGACCAACGCCGTTCCGGTTCTCCGGCGTTGGACGAGTAGGACTGCAGCAATCATGGCAGCGATGAGCAGCACGAGTATTGTGATCGTAAGGGAAAGATGATCGCCAAAGAAACTGGCTGCGGTTCGCAAGGCCGTCTCGTCATTTCGGTTGGTTCCGAGTTTGGGGAGGACCCAGTTCAAAAAACGCTCATTCAGGAGGCCGACCGCACACGCGCCCGCCGCAACGAGACCCACAGCCAAGCCGATGAAGGCGAATCGGATCGCTCGACCCAAATGGATGTCGGTCGCCTGATCACGGATGAAATCCACCAACATCTTGGCGACGAGGATCATTGCGGCCGGGTAGAGCGGTAAAATGTACTCGTTTTTGCGATAGGGCATGGCACTGAAGAAGAGGAGCCATACGACGAACCAAGCTAACAGGTAGATGCTGGATAACCGGGTCGTGCGACTGCGTTTTCGGAACACCTGTACGATGGCGCCGGGGATCATGATGACCCAAGGGAACAGATCCACGCATATCCGTACCAGGTAGAACCACCAGCTCGTTGTCGTTCCGAGTTCCCGCCCATATTGCATGAGGCCCGCCCGTGAAAACATATGTGTCAGGAACATCTGTCGTGTGTATTGACCGTCGGTCGCCTGATGGATTAAGACAAACCAGGGGATGACCAAAACAAGATAGAGCCCCGCGCCGGCAAAGATGTGCATCTTGCGCATGATCTGCCAGACTCGTTGACGGTATGCTCGCACCCATTCGTGCCGCGGATGCTGCATGAGCGTCTTGGCCGCGATGAAAACGAGAACAACGAGTCCCGCCAGCAGCAAGTAAGCAAAACTTTTGAGTAAGGAAGCGGCTGCCAAGAGCAGATAGACGCCTCCGAACGCCCACCGCTGCGTACGGGCTTGTTGGGATTGGTCGCCGATGTACCAGAACAGGAATGTGGTCGCCATCAGGAGCGCCAGCAGCGTGTCCATCTGGCAAATACGAGCTTGCCACCAGAACTGAACGCACGTTGCCAGTGCAGCGGCCGCGAGTAACCCGACCCAACGTTCGTAAAGCACACAGCCAAGAAGATAAACGACGACGAGTAGCAGCACAGCCGGCACGGTGGCAAAGCAACGAATGGTAAAAGCGTTGATCTCCATCCCCATCCGGTGAGCGGCCGCCATGAGCCAGTAGTACAAAATCGGTTTGTGGATAGTGATTCGCTGCTCGTAAGCGATTTCGGGACGCAGCGGGGGGTGTTGCGGATTGGCCTTGATGGCGTCGCCGCTCATCTGTTGGACCAGAGCCCGGCGCCAGTGGACTTCGTACACAACGGTGTTACCGTCGGGGTCGTACGTGAGGGCCTCATCACCCTCAGGACCGACGACGGTGAGGCGCGGTTCGGCCATTTGAAGTCGTTGGGTAACATAATCGCCGGAGGCCACCATTCGGCGCGCCACTTGAGCAGCTCGTGCTTCGCCGGATGTCCAAACCCCACGATGCCCGAGCCCGGGGAGCCAAAGTGAGCCTCCTAATACCAGTAGCAGTAGGATCCAACCCAGATCGACGTTGCGGAGACGCCACGTCGGACGATTCTCAAGTTGTAAATCGGAACCAGACAAGTTTGATTTGGTTGTGTGGTTGTTCACGTTCTGCGACGCCACCGGCTACTTCTCCCGTCACATGGTATCTGCCATGCAAGGTAGCAGAGCATACCGAAATTCGTGGTCAAGTGATAGCGAGGAAGGGTGAGACGAGATATGCGAGTACGGTTTGGCAGCCAATGCCATCGTTCAAAGCTTGAGTCGCTCTAATGGGTATGAAGAAGGCTCTTCGCGAAGTCAAACATGAGAACGGTGTACTCGTATCGTCGAACACTGCTGTGTGCAAAAAATAAGCATCTTTTTCGTCAGCCACAAACCTATGGGTCCGTGATAGTTTAGGCGGCTTTGCTGTAGCCTGGGCGGGTGTTCCAATACCGGATTCACCGGTCGTCCTGCGAGAGCCAGAGAGCCCGCAAGGCTAGGAGACCGTCCGAGTAACCGGGCTTGCTCATCCGTGAGCCCTCGAAAGGAACGTGTTTTTCATGATCAACACCGCCATCATATCATGCCTGTCAAGACCCGTTACTCGGGTGGTCTCCTAGAAACTACACGCGGAATGGCAGAACCGGAAGAATACGCAACCGTCACAAAATAGCTAAACCCCAGGCCACCGGCTCGTACGTGTTTAGCGTTCCCAGCAGCTCTCGTGCAAAGTAATATTTTACTTGCGCATTGGTTATCCACGGCGCATACTTGTCGTGTCACGTTGGGATCACGTGACGCCAGGTGTATGGCATGGATGCTGCCCGCGCGATCTTCGGATTCAATAACTTGAAGCGAAAAATCAATCGTTGCGCCAGCGCGTCCAGGAACTCGAACAACTGGTGGGGCATCCGCCTGCTTTTGGGCCGCCACCTTGCCACCAGCGAGAACAAGACTTTGTCGAGTGGGTCAGCCCTCGCCTCGCCCCCGACCAAAACCCCGGAAGCTAAACACGTATGACGGCCTCCGGCCGTGGTTGATTACATGCGATAGCCCTGCGTAGGTGGTTCCCAGGCAGGATGGAAGGGTTGTTGCGGAGAGGGTCAGAGTGGAGGGGCTGAATTTGTCGTGCGCCTTGCAATCTGCGATGTATCCTGAAATCATACCCATGCGAAAGACGCATATTGGAGCGGTTCTTCGAATGGATGGTCCTGTGGGAGCAGCTTGGCGATGAGGATTGAATCAGGCACGACAGGCGAGTACCAGGTACGGTCGTTACTTTTTCTGGCCATGCTCGTAGCGTTTGGGCTTTGGTTTGGCTATGACGGACTCTGGGGGTATCCCAGTAAGAACCTGAATTGGGCCCGGCAATTCATGTCGGAAAAGTCCGAGGACCTCGAGACGAACTGGAAAGTCCTGACGAAGAATCTCGCTCGGGTCAAAGAAGGAATGACGCTGGAGGAAGTCGAGGCTCTACTGGGAGAGCCGGCGTTGGTGACCGCGGATGAGAAGGAATACTGGTATGTCGGTCCGGCAGCCTATGGACGCCTGGAAATTGACAACCAGCGCGTTGAGGCCGTCGAGTTCAAGGAGAACTTGGAGCCAAACGAGGGAGACATTCAAGGACAGAAAGGCTTTGCCGTCGCCTTGCTGCTCATTTCGGGTGTCTTTGCGGTCCGATTTGCTTGGGTTGCTGGGCGGTCGACGATTCTGGACGACGAAGGCGTGTCGGTACGAGGGCGGCGGGTGCTCTGGAACCAGATGACGGGGTTAGATACGAGCGACTATGAACGAAAAGGTTGGCTGGATTTGGTTTACGACGCCAGCGGATCGAAACGACAAGTTCGGCTCGACAGTTACCATATCGCGAAGTTCGACGAGATGGTCAACGAGATTTGTACCCGTAAGAACTTCGAGTCTCCCATTAAGCCGTCCGAGATCGTCGGGGATGAGACGCCTGACGATGTTAGCAGTTGAGTTCGTGATGGATCATTGCTAGCTGGGCGGCTACCTCGCTTGTCGAACATCACACGGGATACATCACGCGGGATGCTGTGGGGCATGAACGGCGATACTGCGGTATCGGGCCACTGTGATATCGAGCCGTTCGTCACTACCACTCGAAATGGGAGCTGAGTCCGCCGCGAAGGGGCCGTTTTCGCCCTTTTTTCTCTGTTTTGGCGTCAGGTCGACCGTCATCGCTGGTTCGTGTATCGCGAGAGGCAGGTTTCATGGAGAGTGAAACGCGCTGCGCTTCGGTATCCACCTTTAGGACGCGGACCTCGACCTCCTGCCCTTCCTTGAGGACGTCGCCAACGGCACGAATCCGCTTATCGGATAGTTCAGAGATATGGACCAACCCCTCGATCCCCGGTGCTAGCTCGACGAAGGCCCCGAAGTCAACGATTCGGGCGACCTTACCCTGTATTTTGCTGTTGGTAGGGAAACGTGACTCAGCAGAGGACCAGGGGTTTTCTTGCAGCTGCTTGAGGCCCAGGGAGATTCGCCGTCGATCCGCGTCGACCTTCAGGACGATCAGCTCGCATTCATCACCCACTTGGATCAATTCGGACGGGTGGTTGACACGATGCGTCCAGCTCATTTCACTGACCGGCAGAAGGGCTTCGACTCCTTCCTCGAGCTTAATGAACGCACCGAAGTCGGCCAGGCGAATAACGCGGCTCTTGACTCGGCTATCGATGGGATATCTAGTTTCAATCCCTTCCCACGGATCGGGTTGGGTCTGCTTGAGTCCCAGCGAGACTTTCCCATCCTTGCGGTCGACTTTGAGGATCGCGACCTCGATTTCTTGCCCCTCTTGGAGGATGTGTTTGGGATGTCGAACGCGCGACCAACTCATGTCGGTAATATGAATGAGCCCTTCCGTGCCGCCCAAGTCGACGAATGCGCCGAAGTCGGTGAGCTTGGACACGGTACCCGCTCGCGTTTCGCCTTCTGTCAGACTGTTCAGCAATTCGGCGCGTTTGGCCTTGCGTTCTTTCTCGATGAACTTTCGCCGGCTGACCACGAGGTCATGCGTCGTCCTGTCCACCTGTGTGACGACACAACGAACGTGCTCACCGATGAGCAGGGAGATGTCCCGCATGCGGTGGATGTCCACCTGGGAGGCGGGGAGAAACGCCGTGGCACCACCAAGGTCAATATCGAGTCCGCCTTTATTCATGCCGGTCACAACGCCTTCCAGCGTATCCCCGGGCCGGACCGATTCCCAGAAGGTGAGTTCGTCGGCTTGCCGCTTGCTTAGGATCAGCAGGTTGGTTTCGGGATCGGTACGCTCGACGATGACCGGCACTTCGTCGCCTTGGATGGGTACGGGTTGGTTGACGAACTCGGTGAGAGGAACGAATCCCTCGGTTCCGTCCGGTAACTGGAGGAAAACATGCTCGGCCGAAAGGCGAGTCACTTTGCCTACCTTGATCTCATCTTGTTTTGAAGCGGCTTTGGTTTCCGAGTTGGGATCAGAAGTCTGTGGCGTGGAAGAACCTTTCTGCTCATCAGTGGAGTCAGCCTTTGCTGGCTGCGCCGTTTCGTCCGCAGCCTGAGCTGGGTTTGGCGTTGCGACTGAAGAATCTACAGAACCCTCGTCTGTCGGGAGATGTCCCGTAATTGACGGATTGTTCGCCGATGGAAGGGGATCAGTTGGAACGTCGCTCATACACGGTCTCATCTTGGGGTCCGTGTTCTCATGAACGGACCATTTCTGCGGACTCCTCTACGTTCGTAGAGCGTTGCACGCTGGGGGTTTAACCATTTACCAACCATCATCATGTCGCCACGGATGGAGTCGGTCAACCCCTGGAGGTAAGTCCTACCCAGTGCTATCGGATCTAATTCGATCATCTTGACAAATAGCGTTTGCATGTTAGGTGCAAGTTAGGTTGGCGATGGTTACGCTTCGCGTCGTTTTTTCGTCTCGGTAAGCGTGAGGCTTCGCATTCATCATCACAAACCATGGATGACCGGCAACAGGGATGTCGAAGCTTCGTGTGGTTGGCTACACTTTTTCGATGGGATAGAGGATGACCGGCGAAACCGCATTGGCCAGGCCGCGGAAAACCTCTCCCGTATCAACCTGAGTGTTGGTGCCTGTGAACTTTGGTGTTAGTGACGGTGAACGCGCCGCGCGGGTCAGCTCAGTTTCGCCGGAGAGCTTGTGTCGGCGGCTTGCGGATGGCTTTCAATAAGGAGGCGCGAATCTGTTTGATTGTGGTGTAGGCCGGTTTGGGGTCCAAATCGGCTTTCAGCAGTCCGCCATTTGGCATCATCGCGTTGTTGGAGCGGTCGGCAAGATCAGCCCAGGTGATACTCTCGACAAAAGGTTTACTCAGTGCAATCGCATAGAACTCCTTCATCCACTGAGCTTGGACTTTCTCGTCCCAGGGTTTTCGCCAACAGCCACCGCTGTTCATGACGTCTGTGCTGATCGGGGAGGACGGCACTTGCACCGCGCTGATATGGATAGGCTTGCCAAAATTACCCAGCCGGTCCAGCTTTTCTGAGATCTGGAACATGTCGCGCACATACATCCCGTCTGTCGGAGAGCCAAACAAAAACTGGGCGCCTAAGCCGTCAAAACCCACGCCACTTTGCACGACCATGTCCGCGTACAACATCGGTGGGATGGTGCGCTGATTCCGAGCGTAATATTCGCCCCAAGGGGCAACGAGGTTGATGATCGACTGTGCACGCGGCGCCAGTTGTTTGACCAACGACACCGTGACCCGCGTGATCTCCATCAACTGCTCGAAACTGAACCCCAGACTATTTTCCGCATGGACACCACTGATGACATCCCAATGGTGGACATAGTTGCTATACCGTTCAACGACACGCTTTACGTGGTCGAAGATCAAATTCCGAACTTGTTCAAAGTTTCTTTCATAGGTGCTTAACCAATCCGGTAGGTGTGACGCATCGAGGCTGACCAGCGGACCAACCTTGATTGGAATACGGTTCTTGACGAGCCACTCGATCCAAGCGTCCAGGGGCTGCCAGTTGAACTCTTGCGGCTTCGGCTCCACGAGCCGCCACGGAATGGCCATCTGAGCGAAATCGAACGCTTCCTGTAACCGTTGACGGTAGACATCGGATGTATTGCCAAGGTCGACCGAGCAACCAATCGTACGACGCGTGAATGCGTGACTCTGTTTCCGGCGCGTCAGGAAGATGTCGGCATGAAAGAGGCTGAGCTGCTCGCCGGCGAGAATGGCGGCCTTGAGAGCGTTCTCAGCTACTTTTGTTTGTGCCGCCAGGTCATCCAACTTCAAGGCCTCGATGAAAACATCGCGAGCCTTTTCGATCCCAGCCGCGACAGCCTCGACCCCCTCGAAGTCAAACAGGCCCCAGTCTTCACGTTTGTGGTTGATACGGGTCAATCGACCTCGCGCCAGTTCCAATGCGAGGTTGTAAGGACGATCGCGGTCCATCAACCGGCTGGTTTCTAGCAGCAACGCCCCGCACCCCGGTACAGGCCAGAGCAACGCAACACCGGCAGGGCCATCAGCCCGCTTGGCGCACAATAACTCCCCGCCACGAAGCTCCAGCTCACCGCGCAAGGGAACCCCGTCGCTTCCAATAACATACGCACCGGCGAGACTTACTTTACCGGCTGATTGGCTGTTCAGATTGACTGCAAAACGAAGCATGAGCGGTTCCGGATAACGAGTATGAACAAGAATGAGTCCGGATGTTTAGCCGACGTTTCGGCCCCTTCACTCAAGCCAACGTCGGCCCACGATCCCGCACCAGCAGCGTTTACCAGGAAGCCCAAGGCACGAACAAAGGCTGAAACTGCTGAAAGTGTAAGGCATGAGCCGTGAAATCTCAAGACTTCGCAAATCGGCCTGCGGTTCGCCTCGCCAACACGTTCCGACGCAAACGAACATAGACCGGCAAGCCGTCGGAACCGATCTGGACGGGCACTTCCCCTTGCACTAACGGCATCACATAGTCGCGCATCGCCTGCGTGATGTGGTTCCCCGCTTCATTGATGAAATCACGGGGCACCTTCTTTTCGCCATTAGCGACTTGGGAGAGATCGGCCAATCCAGTCGTGCAGGAATAGTCGTCAGTGCCAGAACCACCACGAATCCCAGAACCACCACGAATCAACGTCACCATCTTCAACGACTTGCCCGCCAGCGCTGCCTCGACCGCCGCTTGCCCACAAAGATACGCTTCGTCCCGGTCCGTCAAACTCGCAAAGTGCATCGCCGACCGCTGGCACGTGCCCAACTTATTCGTGCGAGCCTTGATCCCAACCTCTTGCTCCACGATCGCCCGAAGCACCTCTCCCGCGCCGCCCAGTTGACTGTGACCAAACGAGTCCTTGCCGAACGCGCCGCCAGTCTCCGCAAGAAAACAACCCTTTTCGTCCCGGATCCCTTCGCCGGCGACAATCACGCAACCGCCGTTCCGCTTCACCGTCTCAGCCACATCCTTGACGAACCGATCGACCGAAAACGGAATTTCCGGCAAATAGATCAGGTGGGGGGCATCTTGTTCATCACGATGGGCAAGGCCGGTGCCGGCAGCAATCCAGCCCGCATTTCGACCCATCACTTCGACAATCGTGCAGGTATCCGTTGTGTAGAGCGCGTCGGTGTCCTTGCCCGCTTCCATGATTGCCGCAGCAAGGTATTTGACCGTACTGCCGTATCCCGGGCAATGGTCGGTTTCCGCAAGGTCGTTGTCGATCGTCTTCGGCACGCCAATCGCCACGAGCTCGTAATTCATCTCGCCGGCTAGTCGGCTCACCTTGTCGGCCGTATCCATCGAGTCGTTGCCGCCACAGTAGAAGAAGTACCGAATATTATGGGCCTTGAAGACCTCCACGATCCGTTCGTAGTCGGTACGATCCTTCGTCAGATCCTTGAGTTTGTACCGGCACGAGCCAAGCCCAGCCGCTGGCGTTTGCTTCAAACCTTCAATCGTTGCCGGATCTTCTTTGCCCAGATCGAAAAGCTCCTCGTTCAGAACGCCCAGAATGCCGTTCAAGGCCCCATATGTGCCGGTAAAGGTTTCTGGATGTTTGAGCGCTGTCTGGATCACGCCGCATGCTGAAGCATTGATGACAGCCGTGGGGCCACCCGATTGTGCTACGATGCAATTACCCTTCACCGTCGCCATTCCGCTATTCCTCACTCTCTGTTGATCAAGTTCTCTCAGTCAACGCACTTGCAACCGCAGGGGGTACATCAATAGCATATCCACGTTGTTTCGCCAAGAGCGCAAACAGACAGGTGTAAGCCCAGGTGAACCATGACGCCCAAACAGGGTAACGATCAGGACGCAACTTTAGTCGTCGGCTTCGCTACCTCTGCGCGCCGCGCTATCCGCCGCCGGCTTCTCGCTTGGTATGACAAAAACCAACGTGATTTGCCCTGGCGGCGCCGGCCGAACGACGGCTACGCCCAACTGCTCGCCGAGTTCATGCTCCAGCAAACACAAGTTGCCATTGTGGTCGATTACTACGAACGTTTTCTGAAACGTTTTCCAACGCTCAAAAAACTCGCCGCCGCCGATCTCGACGACGTCTTAGCATTGTGGTCAGGGCTTGGCTACTACCGGCGAGCACGCAACCTGCACGCTACCGCTCGTGCCATCGTCGAACAGCACAAGGGCAAGGTGCCCGCCACGGTCGATGTGTTAATGACCTTACCCGGTATCGGCCGATACACTGCCGGTGCAATCGCCTCGATAGCCTACGACACTCGCGCTCCGGTCCTGGACGGTAACGTCACGCGCGTCCTCGCACGAATGCAAGCGATCGAAACCGATCCCAAATCACCGCAAGTCCAGTCGCACCTCTGGGAACTTGCCGACGTACTCCTGCCGGCCAAACGCTGCGGCCACTTCAACCAAGCCCTTATGGAACTCGGTGCCACCATCTGCCTACCCCGTACGCCGCTGTGCGCACCCTGCCCGTTACGATCGCATTGCCAAGCGCACAAGCAAAATCGAACGAACCAAATCCCCACCCCCGGGCCACGCACCAAAGCCCTCGCCGTCCATTGGACTGTAGCTGCCGTGCAACAAGGCAACCGACTGCTTTTTGTCCAGCGACCTCCGACAGGCCTATGGGCCAACTTGTGGGAACTCCCCAGCGAACCGATCAAAAAGGGCGAACCACGCCAAGCCGCCAAACGCCGCCTACAAAAGCGACTACCGGTAAACTGCCGACTCACAAAGGCAAGTGCCGAAGGCGTGACACGCCAACTCTCCCACCGCACCATCACCTTCCACATCTACACCGCCAAACGCCCCACGTCGCACGCAACCTCCTCCACAAACAACCAACCCCACCTCTGGGCTACGCCCGCCGACCTAAGAAACATAGGCATGAGCCGAGCCTGCCAAGCCGTCCTCAAGCACCTGAATTGGATACGCTGACCGCATGCCACTCGAAATAGAGGAAACATCATTGCGCTGGCGCAGAGGGGTGGCACGCCTGGGGGGCCCAACTGGGTGCATCTTAAATTAGGTGGCGCCTGTTAGTCCGCATTATCCACGACGGCGAAGAGATCACGGTGGCGATGTTCGTGATGACGTTTGGTTGTGAAAAAAGAAGGAGAGACCGATTGACTCCTCCGCCCGAGTTCGGTAGGTTCTTGTTGTTCGGCGTTACGTTTTTTGGCCGCCCAGCGCACACTTTTCATCCGCCATTCCCACCAGGCGAATCGATGAGGCTTAGTCACGAGAGGAGCCGAGGAGATGTTATTACATTGTCGTCCCTTTACGGTCGTGTTCATCGTTGCCATGGCGTTGTCCGGTACGTTCGCGGCGAACAAGCCTGATAGCCTGCCGCCGGGGCGAATCTTCGTGCCCTCGGCCGCGGCTGGCCCCAACGCTCCCGACGGTACGGCCACCACGCGCAAGCCCTACTCTCTCACGATTCCGGCCACGCTTCTCGATGAACGCGGTTCCATCTCGATGTGGTTCAAGTCGGACAAAACCCTGCGTGGGAAGGGGCCGAAGCTCACATTGCTCAATTCCGAGGCAATAACAGCCAAGATCAGCCGCGGCCGTTTTTCCACAGAGCTCCACACCTCTTTCGGTTCTGCCATGGCTGAGTCGCGGCCCCACGATGCGAAACGCATCTATCGTATACGAACGCAATTCACCCACCTCAAGGCAGGACGCTGGTATCACGTTGCCTGGACGTGGGATGCGGCTGACGCCTCACGCAACGGCTGTTTTCTCAACGGGGTCAAGCAGGGAATCGCCCCTCCTTACGGATATGACGGCCAGATCAAAGCCGCTGACGCTGACGTTGCCATACAGGTTGGTTCCAAAGACCTGACGGTCAGCGCGGTTCGCCTCTATGAGATGCCGCTGGCCGAACGTGATTTTACCGCTTTTTGCAAGGGCTTCGGGGTTGACGGCTACGTCGATGAAGGGATACGGTTTACCGGCGAGAAGTTCATCCCGACCGATGTGGATTGGGCCCATCCGGTCTATAAAACGTCATTCGACGACACCTCTGTGCTTGAGGACTGGCAACTCGAAGGCGGCTGGCGCATCGGCGTCGCTGACGGCAATCTGATTCTCGAGAGTAAGACGAAGTCCGTTCGGCCCGAAGCCGGCGTGGACCATCTGGTCTGTTGGCTAAAGCGAGAAGTTCCCGCCGATTTTTTGCTTGAGTTCACCATGCGTCCGCAGAAGCGTTCGCGCGGTTTGAACATCGTTTTCTTCAACGCCCGCGGGCTCAACGGCGAAAACATCTTCGAGCCGCCCATCAAGCCGCGCAACGGCCTCTTTAAACAATACCACAGTGGCGACATTAACAACTACCATGTTTCCTACTGGTCGGGGGACCGGGGGACCTCCAACCTAAGAAAAAACAAGGGTTTCGCTCTTGCTGCGATAGGTAAGGATCTGGTCTATACCGCGCCGGACGATGTTTTTCAGACCATCCGCCTCTACAAGCGGGGCGGCACAATCCGGTTAATGGTGGACGATGTGGTTGCCTTGATGTACGACGACGACGGCAAGACATTCGGCCCTATCCATACGCATTCCGGCTGGATCGCGCTTCGACAAATGGGACATACGCACCGATGCGAGTATGGCCACATCAAAGTCTATCCACTCAAAGCCACACCCGGCAAATAGCTGATACGGTTCACGGGATCATGATGCGCGCTTACGTGTGAACGCGTTGGCCGTTGAATTAATCTAATCGACAGTTAGCAATTCCGTTTCCGACCGTGGCCGCTCTCGGGGAATTCTTGTGCGGAAATCGCCCAGGCCACCAAAGGTGGGTATCGTGGTTCGTTGGTTCAGATCGATATCCGCCACGATGATCCGTTGCTCTTTTGTGGCGACCGCAATCGGTTCGCCTGTGCGGTCGTAGATCACGGTCGGAACTCGGATAGCCGGCCCGCTGTTGTAGGTGCTTGTCACTAGGTAGATCTGGTTTTCCACCGCCCGCGCCCGAGCCAGCGTATCCATTCCGCCCCAAATCGGCGCGAAGATCATTTCCGCCCCGCGATTGGCCAGTCGGCCGGCCACCTCGGGAAACACGAGATCCCAGCAGACCATCATGCCGATCCTCCCGAACCGCGTATCAAAAACCGGATACTCATCCCCCGGCATGATCCCGCCCTCGATCTCCGCACGCGGCAAGCAGGTCTTGCGATACTTGCCGACCAGCTCGCCATCCGGGCCCATCAACACGCTTGTATTGTAAGCCTTCTCGCCATCTCGCTCGTAAAGGCCAGCCACGATGTAGCAGTTGTGTTGCTTGCTCAACGTTCCCAATCGTTTGGTACTCGGTCCGGGAATCGGTTCAGCCACCTCGGCATAGCCCTTGTTTGTGCCTACCACGGTGATCCCTTCACCCAGACAGATGATGTCGGGCTTATGCTCGGCGGCCTTGTTGATCACGCCCGCGAAAAAATCGAGATTCTCTTCGGGGCCTTGAGTCCGTTTACGAGGACGGTCATAGACCGCTGCCACGCGGACCATTCGAGGTTTCAGCGGCTTCGTCTGTGTCAATGTGACATCGCGCCAGTGCACCGTGCCCGATGTGGT
>Ga0180434_10007059_pt1 | contig 12714 bp, 12 predicted proteins | sample SS_ome_7_FD_132453 | JGI IMG/M metagenome (GOLD analysis project Ga0180434, IMG submission 132453) | Hypersaline lake sediment archaeal communities from the Salton Sea, California, USA - SS_1_D_2 metaG | ecosystem: Environmental > Aquatic > Non-marine Saline and Alkaline > Hypersaline >... | reverse complement strand
TAACCTTTTAGAAAGGATATCTACACGTATTACAGGGGAAATACCTGAAGTGGCCCAGGTAGTTTACGATATAACGTCGAAGCCACCCTGTACAATAGAATGGGAATAAACAGTGACCAATGGCCGCGGGCTTAAAAGACAGATTTTAAACCTCGGATACCTGGTGTTAAGCGTTAAATGCTGTTACAGATTTCGCTAAAGTAGTTATGAACCCTTAAGTCTTCGGTCAGTTCGGGGTGAAAAGAAGTAGTCAGCATTAGCCCCTGCCTGGCGGCAACAATATCCTCTTCCAGTCGGGCCAACACTTCTACCCCGGCACCGGCTTCTACGATCTTGGGCGCTCTTATAAAGACCCCTCTAAAAGGATCTTCAAAATTAGCAAAGCCCAAATCAGTTTCGAAGCTCTCACGCTGGCGGCCAAAAGCATTCCGTTTAACTTTTATCGACATTAAGCCAAGGTGTGGTTGGCCGGGAAGTCCGTCAGTGATTTCTTCAGCCAGCAATACCATTCCGGCGCAGGTGCCGAAAACAGCCAGACTACCATCGTGGCAGCGCGCTTTAATCGATTCAGCCAAGCCAAAAGTCTCCAGCAGCTTGCCGATGGTAGTGCTTTCACCACCCGGTATAATCAGACCGCCGACTTTATCCAGGGCGGCTTTTTCTTTGACGGCAAAGGCATCAATCCCACACCGCTCAAGGTGGCCCAGGTGCTCTGAGACAGCGCCCTGAACCGCCAGTACCCCAATTTTCATCTGCTTAAATACCTCGCTCCTGCATCCGATCGGCAGTAGTTAACGAGGATATTTCAAGCCCGGGCATTGCTGCACCCAGTCCCCTGGAAACTTTGGCCAGAATTTTTGGATCATCATAATGCAGAGTAGCCTGTACAATGGCTTCGGCCACCAACTGCGGTTTCTCAGATTTAAATATTCCGGAGCCGACAAAGATCCCGTCAGAGCCGAGCTGCATCATCAGGGAAGCATCAGCGGGCGATGCAATACCGCCGGCTGCAAAATTGACAACCGGTAATCGTCCAGCCTCGCGCACTTCCTTCAGCATTTCAATTGAAACGCCCATTTCCTTGGCCATGACAACCAGCTCATCATCCGCCTTACCAATTACCTGGCGAATTTGGTCCATGACCCGGCGCATATGACGAACTGCTTCGACCACATTGCCAGTGCCCGGTTCGCCTTTCGTGCGGATCATTGCTGCCCCCTCGGATATCCTGCGCAGAGCTTCACCAAGGTCTCTTGCCCCACAGACGAAAGGCACTTTAAAAAGGTGTTTATTAATGTGATACTGTTCGTCAGCCGGAGTTAAAACTTCGCTCTCGTCTATGTAATCTACTGCGAGTTCTTCAAGAATCTGGGCTTCTGCAAAATGACCGATTCTAACCTTGGCCATGACCGGAATAGTTACAGCTTCCATGATTTTGACTACTGTTTCAGGATCGGCCATGCGGGCAACTCCTCCGGCTGCCCTGATATCGGCCGGAACCCGTTCCAGGGCCATGACGGCAACTGCTCCGGCTTTTTCGGCAATCCTGGCTTGTTCGACAGTAGTAACATCCATAATTACTCCGCCTTTTTGCATCTGTGCCATACCTTTCTTCACTCTGAAAGTACCCTTTTCCTTCATCATTATTTCTCCTCTCGCAAATCGGAATATCCTTGATGGTCTGCCGGTCTGATTGGCAAACCTCTTTTTGATAAATAATTCTTAAGATCAGCGATGCTGTAGGTGCCGAAATGCAGGATCGAGGCGGCCAGTACTGCGTGAGCCCCGCCCTTAGTCAATGCTTCGTAAAGATGCTCAAGTTTTCCGGCGCCACCGGAGGCAATGACCGGTATTTTTACGGTGCTGGTAACAGCAGCAAGCAGTTCGAGGTCGTAGCCGTCAAGGGTTCCGTCTGCATCCATCGAAGTCAGTAAAATTTCTCCGGCGCCCAGTTTTTCAGCTTCGGTAACCCATTCAATAACATCTCTGCCGGTTGTTGTTCGACCGCCATGGCTGTATACTTCCCAGCACAAGTCGCTTGCAGACCGGGAAAAGTTAGCCTGTTTGTTTACTCTTCTCGCATCAATCGCAACAACAATACACTGGCTACCGAACTGCTTGGCTCCTTCTTCTATTAAGCGGGGATGTTCGAGGGCAGCAGTATTTAAAGAAACTTTATCTGCTCCCGATTGTAGTAGTTCCTGCATGAAGTCGGTAGAATTAATGCCGCCGCCAACGGTCAGAGGTATAAAAACTGCGTCTGCAGTTTTTCGCACAACGTCAACGATCGCCCGGCGTTTTTCTACTGAAGCGGTAATATCGAGGAATACTAATTCGTCTGCACCTTCACGACTATAAAAACCGGCCCGCTCGACCGGGTCACCTGCATCCCTAATATTAACAAAGCGGGTGCCTTTTACTACCCGGCCATCCCGCACATCAAGACAGGGAATAATTCTTTTCGCCAGTATTTAAATAATCTCCTACGAGATGATAATAGACTACTGTTGATCGGCTATAATCTTACCAAAATTGCTGATAAGGCGCAAGCCTGCCAAACCGCTCTTTTCCGGATGAAATTGGACACCGTAGAGGTTATTGCACTGAACGGCGGAACAAAATTTTTGGCCATAGTCAGTTTTTGCCAGGGTATGGTTTTGTTCGGATGGTAGAACATAGTAGGAGTGGGTAAAATAAAAATAATCACCTTCTTCGAGACCGGAGAAAAGAAGCGATGGTTTTTCCGGTTTAGCGATATTCCATCCCACATGAGGAACCGTTAGATGATCAGGGAAGCGTTTGGCATATCCGGGAATTAAATCTAATCCGGTCAAAGGTTGATCGGATCCGAAGACTTCTTCACTGCCGCTTAACAAAAGTTGCATCCCAAGGCAGATGCCCAGAAATGGCTTCCCGCTGCTTACAGCTTCAACGATTGCGCCATCAAGGCCTTTCTTTCTGATTTCTGATGCGGCATGGCTAAAAGAACCTACTCCGGGGAAAATTAGTGCAGTAGCTGATTTAATATTTTTAGGGTTATCACTTACTACAGGATTGAGATCAGCTGCCCTCACTGCCTTGTAGACAGAATTGAGATTGGCACTGCCGCTATCAATAATTATTAATTTTTTCATCATCAGATCCTTCCTTAATTTATCATGAGAACATTTGATCAAGATTATTTTTATCTGGACAACTGATGAAATCTAGCTGTTAAGTTTAATCCGGCCCCGGTATAAACTAATGAGACGTCTTCTCGATATTCAGATTCTATAGATTAACTGCAGGTAAACTATTATGACCGTGATTTTCTATCTCCCAAAGCAGATCACCAAAAATTCTGATTCCGTTGTTAATGTCATTGAGTCCCGGTTGGCTAAATGAAAAACGGGCTGTATGGGATCCCCCTTTGCTGCTGAAAAACCCTTCGCCGTGAACGAAGGCAACTTTTTTTTCTAAAGCCAACTTTAAAAGTTCACTGCTGGGAGGATAATGATCGGGAAACTTGACCCAACAGAAAAACCCACCCCCCGGTTGACTAAAAGTAACTGACGGAGGAAAAAATTGCTGCATAGCGGCAAGCATAGCATTACGTTTCTGTCTGTACAACGAGCATAGTCGTTCGATGTGACGATCGATATAGCCGTCTTGTGCCAATCGGTAAGCCAGTCGTTGTCCGATCGAGCTAGAACAAAGATCTGTAGTTTGTTTTATTAAAGTAATTTTTTCAAGTAGTGTTCTGGCTCCGGCCATCCAACCGATCCTAATTCCGGGGATTAGCACTTTCGAAAAAGAACCAAGGAATACCACCCGTTCTTGGCGATCAAGAGCATAATAGCTGGGTGGTACAAGGTTATCGTAGCATAATTCTCCATAGGGGTCATCTTCGATGATGATCAGGTTATGCAAAGATGCTATTTCAAGTATTTTTGAGCGCCTTTCCAGACTGGTAGTTACCCCGGTTGGGTTTTGAAAATTAGGTACGCTGTAAAAGAATTTTGGTTTCAACTCGTCTTTTTTCAAGCTTAAAATGGTTTCAAGCATTGATTCCGGGAGTGGTCCATCCTGATCTATTGTAATACCGAGAGGGATGCCCCCATAGCTTTTAATGGCTCCTATTCCCCCAATATAGGCTGGTTCTTCTACTAAGACCGGATCGCCTGGATTAATCAAAACCCGGCTCAGCAGGTCGATGCCCTGCTGTGAGCCGTTGGTAATAATAATGTTTTCTGATTCGCATAATGCTCCGGCTCGCCGCAATTTTCCCGATAAATAGACCCTTAGCTCGTAAAGGCCTTCAGTTGGTCCATATTGCAGGGTTTGCCGGGGATCATCCTTGACCAACGAAGCCATTACCCTGGATAGATCTTCGCTAGGGAAAAAATCGTTATCCGGAAAACCGCCGGCAAAGGAAATTATTTCCGGTCTCTCGGTAAGGGCAAAGAACTGTCTGATTTGCGAGCCGGTAACTCTTTCTGTTCTGCGGGCAAAAAAGTCCTGCCACTGAAGATTCACTATGGTTGCCTCCCTGTCCAGAAAACTTTTTATTGTGAACGCTTCTAGAATAAAAACTGCCCGCCTCTTTATAGAGACGGGCTTTATCCCGCGGTACCACTCCAATTGCCCTTCAAGGGCCTCTTGAATTAATTAACGACCTTAGGGCCGGCGGCACTTTTGAATTTGAGTTTCTTTCAGTGCAGCAGCTCCAGGGTGGCTTATATCTCTACTCGGTGGGACCCTTTCAGCCGGTGAAGCCCCTCTCTTGTTAATGAGTTGAGTTTGTTCCCCTTCAAAGCTATTTACTATTGACTTATTGTCGAATTATAGCAGACCAATTTGTATAATGCAAGCGCCTGGTATAAAAAATGTGCCTGTCGCTAATGGATAAGTTATAATAAAAGAACTATTTTTATAGACGGAGGTGTGGTTGATGTCCTTTCCCGAAATGCGATCCTGCCTTGATCTCATAAAGCCCTATGTACCTGGAAAACCGGTAGAAGAGGTAGAGAGGGAGCTTGGTTTGAGTGGTGTAATCAAACTGGCTTCAAATGAAAATGCCCTGGGTCCCTCGCCGCTGGCTGTCAAGGCGATGCAGGAAAATGCAGATAAGATGCATATTTATCCCGATGGCAACTGTTACTACTTAAAGGAAGCTTTGGCCGCTAAGTTGAAAATTAAACCAGAACAATTAATATTCGGTAATGGTTCCGACGAAATTCTAAGTTTTCTAACTCTGGCCTTGATCAATCCCGGCGACGAAGCGGTAATGGTTGCACCAAGCTTTTCGGAGTATGACTTTGCCCTGCGGCTAATGGGTGGAGTTCCCTATCTGGTGCCCCTTGTTGGCTCCGAATTTGCTTATGATCTTGATGCAGTATTGAAAGCAGTAAATGATCAAACCAGGATTGTTTTTATCTGCAGTCCCAACAACCCAACCGGCAGCCATATCCAGCGTGCCGATTTTGAAAGGTTTATGGCCAAACTGCCTGATAAAGTCCTTGTTGTCCTGGACCAGGCTTACATTGAATATGTTACCGATTCCGGCCACCCTGAGGGGTTGGATTTAATCAAGCAGGGTTATCCGCTAATTGCCCTACGCACTTTTTCTAAAATTTACGGGTTAGCCGGGCTAAGAATTGGCTACGGAATTGCATCCTCTGAACTGATTGCCGTTCTTAACCGGGTTCGTGAGCCCTTTAATGTTAATGCCATGGCCCAGAAGGCAGCCCTGGCTGCGCTTGATGATGACGATCACTTGAAGCGCAGTGTTCAACTGGTAACAGAGGGAAGAGAAACTTTAACAACAGGCATGGCTGCTCTAGATTTAAAGCCGGTGCCCGATCAGGCCAACTTCTGTTTTGTCGATACCGGAGTTGATTCCCGTCAGGCTTTTCAGGCACTGCTGAAAAAAGGGGTTATCGTCCGCACAGGGGATATCTTTGGTTATCCGAGCTATATCAGGGTTACCTACGGCACTGCGGAGCAGAATGCCAGATTTTTAAAGGCTCTGGAAGAAGTACTGGCGAAATTAAAGTAAAGTGGCAGTTTTTTCATCGGTTGACAGATGCCGGTATGAAAGTCAGGCTAGTGTCGCCGTAACGTTTCAGGCGGCAGCGGGTATAAGCTTCCGTCCACTGGTTGTTTCTCGAGGCATGCTCGACAATAATTAATCCGGATCTCTTAACCAGTTGCCGGTTAATGATTTGTTCGACTAGAACTGCAATATGATTATACTGATAAGGTGGATCAACAAACAAGAGGTCTGCCTTAATCTCTTCACTGGCCAATCTGCCGATCGTTTTTTCGGCGTCGGCGCAGATCAGGCGGGCCTTTGCAGCGAGTCCCGTTTTGGATAAATTATCCTTGATCATCTCCAGGTGATCTATTTTCTGCTCATTGAAAATGCAGAAACCGGCGCCCCTGCTGAGCGCTTCAATGCCCACCGCTCCGCTGCCGGCAAAGAGATCGATGAAGAGACAATCTATTACCCGGGGAGCAATAATATTAAAAAGAGCTTCCTTAACCCGATCGGCCGTTGGCCTCACGGAAAGCCCTTTTGGTGCTTTTAACCTTGTACCCCTGGCACTGCCGGCAATGACACGCATGGTAACTCCTCCCTTTAAGATTGTATCAAAAGCGAAATAATAAGGGAATGAAGGTTTATCAGGAAGAACTGGCGAATAAAAATTTAGTAAACTTTTGACCGTAACTCTAATCGAAAGGTTAAAAATGATAATGGAAATCAGATGGTTTGGCACGGCGACGCTTGCTTTAAAATCAGGTGAGCACTCAATTATCTTCGATCCATTTATTTCGCTGAATAAAAATTTGCCCAGACCCGCGGTTGCGGATCTTGCCCAGTATGGCGATATTTTTATCACCCATGGCCATTTTGACCATTTAATTGATGTGCCGCTTGTCCTTAAAAAAAACTCTGCTTCGGTATATTGTTCCGGGGAAGCTGCTGCCACTCTGTTGCGCGAAAAAGTAGCGCAAAGCAGGATTAAGATCATTAAGCCGGGTGACTGTCTTAAAAACGGACCTTTTAACATTAAAGTTTTCAGAGGTGAACATATCAAGTTTGATCTATCCCTGGTTATGAGGACCCTTTTTAGCCGCAGAACATTTGCCTATTTCAATGATCTGCGAAAGCTGGTGCGCCTGGCCAAACTCTACCCGCAGGGTGAAGTGTTGGTTTTTTTTATTGAAGCGGGGGATAAAACAATTTTACATATGGGCAGTTTAAATCTTGACGTTAATATCGAATACCCGGCTGGAATTGACTTGTTAACCATTCCCTTTCAGGGACGAAGTGATCTCGATATCTATACCTTAAAATTTGTTGAGCGCTTAAAACCCGCAACCCTTTTATTGCATCATACCTGCGATTCTTTTCCCCCTGTATCGAGCCCGATCCGAACGGATCATTTTATCCGGGTCATGGAGCAAAAATATCCGGAAGTCGAAGTGATCAGGCCGCTTTATCAGCAACCTTTAGTGCTTTAAAGTACACATCTAAAATTATGAATGACCGGAAGTGAGTGGGTGATTGATCCGGGCAACAGGTCAGCCAGGCAGAGAAGTTTCCTGGCTGAAGAAGAAAAAAATTCGCCCGAAATTAGGAAAGCGCTGCCATCCAGGGTCTTTTCGTCGCTTCAACTATACTGGCACTAGCTTATCTTTATTTTTATTATTTCTTAGTTCAAAAAGTATTTGCACATGACTCTAGTGAAAAGCAGCAATCTTTCTGACTTGCCCTCTGGTTCAACCCTTAGAAACCTTAGTTTTGGTATTCCAGGGCCGGCGTCCAGTAAGTGTTGTTGTAAATATCGGTCAGGCGATAGGTAACCAGGCACTTAGCGCTGCCAATGCTGACATTGCTAACTTCCAGTTCTCCATCGGCGATCATCTGATCGCCGAGATAAAAGCTATTGTTATATTCCTCTTCATAGGTGTAATAGTCGCAGAGAAAGTCGATTACGTCACCGCTGACAATTGGAATTAGCCCCTTGGCTGCTGTATCGGTCAGCGTGCCGTAGTTAATCCTTGCTCCGGCTACCGTTCCGTAGGGGTACTCGTGATTAAACATTACGATTATATCGACCAGTTCACCATTTAGCATCGCCGGGATACGCCCGGTAATTGACCAGTATTCACCGTCTTCCTCAATGCTGTCTACGTAGTAAGCCACGATGTGCCGATCCAGGGCCAGCCAGGTGCCGTCATAATCGATAATCAGGTCACCATCGCTGTCAAATTCATATACATTGTCAAGGCCTAAATCAATAAAACCTTCTCCATCATCAAAGAAAATGTTTAGTTCAACTTTTTGAATCAGTTCCCATTGTTCGTCGGTTAACTTTAGAACATAACCGCTTCCTTTCATAGTCAACTGCAGGCTTTCGGCATCGAGGTAGTTTTCACGATAATAATCAGCGTTAGACTGAATCGAGTCCGGATCAATCCAGTTGGTTTGCTCGCCGGAAAGGGCACCAATCACACTGCCAAAATCGGCATCGGCAAAGAAGGTATTCCAGGCTAATGACCAGAGGTCAGCTGATGAACCCTGCCCACTGCTGCCGCCAAAAGCGCCCAATAATGACCCCAGTGGATTATTGCTGCCGCTGGTGGTGATCTGACCCCCTACTACCATGTTGGCAAATTTTCTGACCAGCGTGTTATATTCTTCGCTCATGCCAATCTGTTCATAGATGTTGAGCATCGAAGACATGCTGCGCAGCTCGTCATAAGGAAAGTAGATCGAGACACCATGAGCTCTTGAAATATTCTCTGAAGTCCGGTTGTATCTGATTGCCTGCTGTAATGCGCTGATCAGGGCTGCAGATTCAGGTGAGTTGATATTGCGGGCCAGATCAATTAAGTCGACCTGGTCAAGACGTGAGCGGTTGAACTCACGGGAGTTGCCGCGGGCATTGGAAATAATCTTGTAATCACTGTCAAGCTGCTCGTCGGCTGAAGTGGCAAACAGTTTAAAGGCCTCATCTACTTCGTTATTAAGAACTACCAGGTCTAGCAAAGAGAGGGTAGTTATTTCACGAGGCACTGTAGAGCGGCAGGTCGTAATGAAATCATCAATAATCAGCTTGCCAATTTCAACCGTATCCATTGAAGGATTGGCGGATAGCTTGCTAATCCAATTAGTGTAGTACCAGCCGATGCCCGGTTCGGTTTCTTCCGATGCGATCATATAATCGGCATGATAGTTAAGCATGTAAGCTGTTTCCAATGTGGCCATCAGGCAGGCGTCAAAGCCAACAAAATCAAATTTTACCCCGGCACCCTCCAGGGCAGAATGGATCTGGCTGATGGTCATCGAGCCGCTATTTGGAAACAGCTGATCATAACCGAAGCCGCTGAGTGATCCCCCGCCATGATCCCAGAAAATTAAAGCGTAGCGATTGGCCGGAAAATTTGTAGCGCTGTAAGTGATGAAATCTTCAAGTGTTTGCGGGTCAGTCATCGGCCGTTTGCCTATGTTGTCCTGCAGTAGCCTTAAACCGGAAGAAGTTACCTGGTAACGCTGATTGGTGTTGTTGCTAACTATGCTATTTCTCCAGCGACTGGTACCTCCGGTTTCAACAATTATATTTACCTGATCACTAATTGTTGCATGCAGCATTTCGTTCAAATCAGCGGTGGCCATACCGTATTGCGACTCTAAATCGGTGCCGCACATATAGATCATGATCGTAAAAGTGTCTTGACCCCCGCCGATAATTTCCGTGCGCCTGGTGCGTGGACCAGTGATGCCGGTCATCGGGCTGATTAAGTTGTTGGCCGGATCGCCATCAACTGGTGCTGCAATTGGAGTTTCCGCCGTGAAATTCTGGGGGGATGAACTGTCGATTTGCTCAGCAACCGGACCGGCGCAGCTTCTAAGCAGCAGGTAACCAACAATGACTAGAATAACCAGAAAAAAAAGCTTTTTGGGATCCATCCCCCGGCCTCCAGAAGAGCTTTGTTTCTGGGTATAAGGTGGTTTGCCGGAACTGCCGGAACCGTAGTTGCCTAAGTTCTGTTGGCTGCCGATCGGACCGCTGCTGCTCTGCTTACGCTCGGCATAGCCATCAGTCTTGCCTACCGGTTTGCTCCCCTTCGGCTTGATTCCTTCCCCCCGCCGGTAAATGCCGCCGCCGGCTGCCGGTCCATCGCTAACTCTTTTTTTTCTTGATCCGCCGCCGCTTTTCCTATCCACATCGATCACCAGGCCTTTCCTGAAATTACGAAAAGATTAGCCGACTCGTAAACAAGCAAGCTGTACCGATTAAATTATAGATCAATTAAAAAATTGCGTATAGATCATTGATTAAAAAGGCTATGCTGAAGCCAGCTAAGCCCAGAGCAGCGATTGAAAAAGTTGGCATGGGATTATAAGATAGAATCTTAAGCAAGATTAAAATGACAAAAGCAATGCTCAAGCCAACTGACCATTTTCCTAATCTTTTTTTGGGCCAAAATGTGATTTCCACATTCTTGCCTTCTTTCTTGTGATTTTGATTGCACAAACCTGTAACCTTATTTATGCCGGTCTGACGAAACTTCTGATTTTGCTCGTAAAATTGACCTGTTATTTTATTTTTGCCACCTCCATTTAATATCCCTGCGAAAGTGCATTTGATTAAAAGATATATCAGCGGAAAGGAAAACATGTTTTTTAACTTGGCTTAAGTCTTTTCACGAGAACCGTCTTGTTTTTTCCCTGAAGGAAAAGCGGGCCCGGATCACACTCTTACAGGCCCGCGTTGCCAATACTGCCGTTTAGAAGGTCACATAAAGGTAGATATCATTTATTTGATATTCCACGCCATCCCATTGGCCGTCCGTATTGGATGTTTCACTGCTGAAGAACAGCCGGACTAGAAAACGGCTGTATTCGTTGTTAACGGCGTCCTGCAGCATCTCCACAAATTGCTTGCTGCTTTCCCCGGCCACGCTGGTAAAAGTGATGTCATAGTCGGTGTACCCGATTATGGTTTGTCCGGGCAAGTTGTAATCCGAGAGGATAAGTGCTTCGCTTCCCCGGTTTCCCCACAGAGCAACATTGATTCGTAGCCCTTTGGTTCCCATAGTACCGTGCATAAAAGAGGGGTTCCCCCATACATTGGGGTTACCCAGACGCAGCTTCGCCGACTTGAGGGTCAGATCCTCCAGATCGCTGATGTTAAAGAAGATATAGCCGCGCACAATTTTATTGGTGTTACTGTCCCCGACAAAGATACATTGACCAGCCTGCACCTGCTCATTTGCAATGATCCGGCCGCTCTGCTCCTGCACCGGTTTCAGCTCGAGGTAGCCGACTGGAACCTGCTTGCTTAAAACCACCTCGCCACCCTTTCCGTCACGCACCACCACCGACAGCTGTGGATCACCCGGATCGTCCGGGGTCGTCCAGGAGAAGGGGTTGGCGTTCAGGTCGGCTGCTGTTCCAGCGGTAATGCTCCACTGGTAAGTTAGAGCGTCCCCGTCCGGATCGCTTGCCTGGGCGGTGACGCTATAAGCCTCGCCGGTACGGAGTGGCCCGTCCGGGATAATGATGCTCGTGATGACCGGCGGCTGGTTTGCCGGTTCGGGTTCAGGCTCAGGTTCAGGCTCAGGTTCGGGTTCCGGTGCGCTTTCTTCCGCCGTCAGTTCGATCTGTGCCGTCGCTTTACCCTCAGAATTCTCCGCCACAGCCACTAGGGTAAAGGTCTCCTTATCAGCCAGGAGTACGGTAATTACATTTTCACCGACCTCTTCCGGGTCGTCATAGCGGTTGAAAGTAACTTCGGGTACCGGATAACCCGTCACTTTTGCTTCCACCTGAAAGAGGAACTTGCCACTGGTCGCATCTGCTTCCGGTCCTTTGAGCAGCTCAAGGGTGATCACCGGAGCGTTCTTTTTCGCCAGGACCAACTCTTTTAAGGGGGTAGCAAAAAAGATCAGGGCAAGCACCAGTAAAACGATAATTGTCACCAATAGGCCTATCAAGCCCTTCTTGCCTGACTTTTCTTTTTGTGATCCGCTTTGCTCTTCTGTCATTGTCAGTCCTCCTGTTGGATTGATTCATTTAAAATCCAAATTCCACGCTAAATCCAAATTTCCTTCATTTCAGAATATTTTTACGAGGAATTCAGGTAATTTTTTCTATAACTTACCATTAGCGTCACCAAATCTTTGCTATTTTAGCACCTTTAATCATTGCCGCCTGAATAATTGCCCAGATTCCAATTAAACTTAGATGCTCCGAACAGTACAATAACAGCAGGGAGGCATTAAATAACTGCACTGTTAACAGCGGATAGCGTGCGAGTAAGGCAACGCAGAATTTCGCAAAACTCGGCATAGACGTGCTATTAAAATAAAATGCTGCCCCCGGAGACTTGATAGATTGCGAAAACTTTAGAAGTATAAAATGGATTTGGAAAGAGAAAAATCAAAACAAAAAGTTTAAATAGAGAACTGAGGAGGGCTTGAGAATGGAAAAACTTTTAAACGTAGAACAGGCGGCCGAATGCTTAGGCGTTCAGCCTTCAACCGTTAGGAACTGGCTGCGCGAAAGTAAGATCGCCGGTGTTAAACTGGGCGGCGGCAAACAATGGAGAATTACTGAAGGGGTGCTACGAGACTTCGTTGCAACTTCACAGGTGAATGCCCAAGAAAAAGATAGAGAATAATAGAAATGCTGATCGTGCAAAGCGACTTAAACAAACTATT
>Ga0180434_10007056_pt1 | contig 12718 bp, 10 predicted proteins | sample SS_ome_7_FD_132453 | JGI IMG/M metagenome (GOLD analysis project Ga0180434, IMG submission 132453) | Hypersaline lake sediment archaeal communities from the Salton Sea, California, USA - SS_1_D_2 metaG | ecosystem: Environmental > Aquatic > Non-marine Saline and Alkaline > Hypersaline >... | reverse complement strand
CTGACAAGGTCCACAAGCGGTCCTTTCGGGGCGTCTATTCCCCGGCCTTTCCCTTTTCCATGCCAATGAAGAACATGAGCAGCGGCGGGATCACGAACACGGTGAACACCGTGGACATGGCCAGGCCCCCCAGGATGACGCTCCCAAGGCCGCGATAGAGTTCCGACCCCGGACCCGGAAACACGACCAGGGGCATCATGCCGAAAATGGAGGTGGTTGCGGACATGTAGATCGGCCTGAGCCTGGTGCGAACGGCCTCCAGGACCGCCTGTTTGTGCTCCATGCCGTGGTCGCGGATGTTATTCAGGGACTGGTGCACGATCAGGATGGCGTTGTTCACGACCACGCCGATCAGGATAACGAACCCAAGCATGGTCAGGATGTCCAGCGGGGACCGGAACAGAAGCAGATTTTCCAGCGTAAGCCCCAAAAATCCGCCGGCCCCGGCCAAGGGAACCGTGAACAGGATGACCAGGGGATAGAGAAAGTTCCCGAACAGCGAGGACATGAGCAAATAGATGATGACCACGGCCAGGAGAAAATTCCATTGCAGGACCTGGCGGGTGGTGGTCAGCTTGTCCGCGGCCCCGCTTAAGGTCACGTCGATGCCTTTCAGCAGTCCCGTGGCCTGAACCCCGGGCACGGCCCGGCTCTCAATGGCCTCCATGGCTTCCTCCAGAGCGATCTCGACCGGGGGCGTGACCTGAAGGGTTATGGTCCGCTTGCGCTCCAGGTGGCGGATTTCGGTCAGGCCCGTGGTACGCTGCAGGTGCGCGAGCGAGGAAACCGGGACCGAAAGCCCGTTCGGAGTGACCAGAAGGGATTGGTACAGTTCCTCCGGGGTGGCGATGTCCTTGTCCGAGCCTTTGAGCACCAGATCGATTTTCTTTTTGCCCTCTTCCCGGAATTCCCCGATCTTGCGTCCGTCCATGAGCACGTCCAGGGACACGCCAAGCCCCTCGGCGGTCATGCCCGCGGCCTTGACCCGGTCCCGCTCCGGGATGAGGTTCACCTCCGGAAAGGAAAGCTCCAGCGACGGGACCGGCCTGATCTGGGAACCGGGCACGGCTTGGCTTATGGCCCCGTACATGGCCCCTCCGGCCGTGGATATTTGGGCCACGTCCGGGCCGGTCAAATCCACGTCGATGGACCGGCCGCCCCGAAGTCTGGACTGAAAGATTCCGGCCTGGAAACTGACCCCCATGACCCCGGGGATGGAATTGATGAGCCCATTGAAGGTCGGGATGAGCTCGCTGACGCGCTGCTCCTTGGTGCACATCACCCCGCAGATGTTGAAGTTGGGATGGCCAACGTAAAACATCTCTCTTACACCCGGCAAACCGTTCAGCTCGTCAACGTTCCTGAACGGCTCGGCCTGATCGAACAGGTAACGGCCGTTGGCCTTTAGCTCCTCGTAGGAAAGACCCGGCGGCGGAATGAGCACGTTGATCAGGAAGTTGCGGTTGCCCTGGGGCAAATATTCCATTTTCGGAAACAAAACCCACGTGGTGAGCACCGCGAAAAGGGTCAGGGAAAGGATGGTCGTCAGCCTGGAGGCCCTGTTTTTCAGGGTGAGTTCCACCAGGGACATTACGAAGCCCACAAGCCGCGCCCCCAGACGATTGAGCGCGCCGCCGTGGTTGTTCCCGGATTTTTCGCTTTTGGGCTTATTGTTCCGGGCCCTTCTTCCCTCGGCAAACGTGAACAGCTGCTTCGCGAGCATGGGAATCACGGACACGGACACGAACAGGCTGATCAAAACCGCGCAGGTCACGGCAATGGCGATGTCCTTGAAAAGCTGGCCCGCCTCTTCCTGAATGAATATCACGGGCAGAAACACGGCCACGGTGGTCAGGGTGGAGGCCAGGACCGCGCCCCAGACCTCCTTGGCCCCGTCATGGGCCGCCTGGGCCGGAGGCTTGCCGAGCGTTTTTCTATGTCGGTCGATGTTTTCCAGAACCACGATGGCATTGTCCACGAGCATACCCACAGCGAACGATATGCCCGCCAGGCTGATCACGTTCAGGTTCCGGCCGAACGCGCTCATGAAAATAAACGCGCCGATGATGCTCATGGGAATGGCCATGGCCACGATCACAGTTGAGGAGATGCTGCGCAAAAAGGTGAACAGCACGATCACGGCCAGCGCGCCGCCGATGAGGATGTTCTGCTGGACCAGGCTGATGGCCCCGTTGATGTAGGGCCGCTCGTCATAAATCCAGTTAAGCTTCAGGCCCTGTTCCTTGAGCTTGCCGTTGTTCAGCCCTTGAACCACTTCCCAGACCTTGTTCGTGATCTCAAGCGTGTTGGCCCCGGGCTCGGGTTTGATCCCGGTCACGATGCCCGGCTCTTCATTGTGCAGCAGGCACACGGCCTTTTTCTCGTATCCGAATTCGGCCCGGCCCACCTCGCCCAGGGTGATCCGGCGCTGCCCCGTGGACTTGAGGACAATGGCCTCGATATCTTCCGGGGACTTGAAATCGGCCAGGGTCCTGATCCTGAACTGGCGGCGGCCCACGTCCAGGTCTCCGGCGGACAGGCTCACGTTTTCGGCCTCAAGAACCTCGATCAGTCCAGGGATGGTCAGATTGTGGGCCGCGAGCTTTTCCGGGTCCACGACCACGTGCATTTCCCTTTCCGTACCCGCGCCCACGAACAAATCGGCCACGCCCTCGACCCGCTCCAGATACTGGCGGATCTCGTCCTCGTAATAAGTCCTGTAGATGTCGATGTGATTGGGGTTGCCCTCAAGGGTTTTTAACACCATCCAGATGATCGGGTTGGTGCTCGCGCCCGTGGCGCTGATAATGGGCTTGTCCGCGTTGGCCGGATAGGACGGGACCTCGTTCAGCTTGTTTGAGACCCGAAGCAGGGCGTCGTCCACGTTGGTGCCGATCTTGAACTTGAGCGTGATCTCGCCCCGGGAGTTGCGGGACGTGCTCTCCATCTCCGTAAGCCCGGAAATGCCCTTAAGCACCTTTTCCTGCTCCTCGATGATGTCGCGCTCAATCTCATACGGCGTGGCCCCGGTCCAGTTGGTGGTCACGGTGATGTCCGGCTCGATCACGGTCGGACTGAGCTGATAGGGCATGGAATACAGCCCGATCAGCCCGAACAAGATGACCAGGATAATGCCCACGATCACGGTCACGGGCTTGGTTATGGAGAAACTGATGAAATCCATGGGAGACTACTTCGAGGCCGCGTTCACGGCCTGGCCGGGCCGCAGACGTTCATTGCCCTTGATTACAATGTCCATGCCCTCGGCAAGTCCGGGGCCGTGAATCGCGGCCTCCATGCCCATGTAGGCGGCCACGGTAACGGGAATAAGAGAGGCCGCGCCCTCCTTCACAACAAAGACAACGGTCCGGCCCTGGGACTGGATAACGGCGTCGCGCGGAACGATCACGGCCTTGATTTTCTCGCCCGCGGGCAGGCGTACACGGGCCTCCATGCCCTGGACCAGGCCCATGGTGTTAGCGGCCCTGACCTTGACCGGAAACGTGCGGGTGGCCACGTCCCCCTTGGGAATGACCGCGAAGACCTTGGCGGTCAAAGTCCGGCCACCGGCCCTGACCTCCGCCTCCTGACCCGGCTTGACAAAAGGAAAAACGTCTCCGGGCACGTCCACGACAACGTCCACGAAATCATCCCTGGCCACGGTGGCCGCCTTGGCGCCCGGGGACAGCCATTCGCCCCGCTGTACGTATTTTGTGAGCACCACACCGCCAAAAGGGGCCGGGACTTTGGCCTTTATGATCTGAAGCGCGAGCCGGTCCACCTCGGCCTTGAGCGACTCGGCCTTTTTTTCCAGCTCCCTGACCCCGTAGCGCGCGTCGTCGTACTCCCGCTCGGACACGGACTCGCTCTCAAAGAGCTTGCTTATACGGCTAAGATCAATCCGGGACCGCTCCAGGGAGGCCTCGGCCTGTTCAAACGACGCCCGTGTCGCGAGCAGGCCTTTTTCCAAAAGCTCCGTGTCGATACGGACCAGAATCTGGCCTTTTTTCACGCGCCCGCCTTCCTCGAAATCCACGGCCACAACCCTGCCGGAGACCTCCGAGGCCACGTCCGAGACCTCCGGGAAATAGACCGTGCCGATGATTTCCACTTGCGGGGCCGTCATCCCGGATACGGATTTGGCCGTGACCACCCGTGCCGGAGGCGGGCCCTGGGCCTTTTCCTGGGCTATGGCCGGGACCGCGCAAAAAAACGCGGCCAGAAGAAAAATTATCTTGTATGTGACTCTACACATCCAAATCTCCGTGCGTTAAAAACTCATGTACAGTCAAGGGGACCGTAAAGAAAAAAGGCCCGGCCCCATTAAAATCGTGGCCGGTTATGGTTTAAGAGCCAGATCGTTCACGTGAACATACAATTTGTTTATCATCCGCATAAGATCGTCGCGCTCGGCCCGGCCAAGGCACGATAAGGCGCGTTCGATAAAACACTGAACAACCGGCACCAGCCGGTTTTGGAGTTCTTGCCCTTGTTTTGTGAGAAAAATTTTATATGTCCGCCGGTCAAGAGGGTCCTTTTCCCGAAACACGAGCCCCTTGTTCTCCATGACGTCAATCATGCGCGTGATGTTGGCCGTGTCCTTGATGGTGATTTCGGCCAGTTCGCTTTGGGACCTGCCCTCCTTTTCCCACAGCGCGCAGAGTATGCCCCATTGTTCCGGGGTCACGTCAAGTCCCGCGGCCTGGACGGCCCGGCGTAATCCGAACTTCAGGGTTCTGGCGGTGCGCGCTATGGCATACCCCAGGGAATCCTCAAGCCGAAAGGAATGCTCGTTCATGGTGTTTTTGGGGTCTGAAGAATATTTGACACGCTAATTATAGACACAACAAGGATTTGTCAACCCACGGTAGCGCCCCAAATCCACCGCCTCCATTTGCGCATGGCGTTTTTTTTCGACAAACGTAGCCCGCCAAGCTTCATTATTACCGGCAAACCACCCGGTTCAGATCGTCGCGCATTAAGCGGGCCGTGTCTTTGATTTTTTGCTGAAAATCGTGTGTCTCAGGAGGGCAGGGATAGATGACGGCCCTGGAGGACGCCGCAATAGCGCCGAGCCCGTGCTTGAAGGCATGGCGCACGTCTTCGGCCTTTGCTCCCTGGGCCCCGTATCCCGGAAGGAGAAACACGCTTTCAGGCATGCGCTCCCGAAGGGCCTTTATGTCTTTTGGGTGCGTGGCGCCGACCACCGCGCCAACAGCGCTGTAGCCGCGCTTCCCGACAAGGCCGCTCCCCCATTGATTGACCAGGGAGGCCACATGCAGGGCCAAAGTGTCCCCTGACTCGCGCAAGGCCAGGTCCTGAATGTCCGCGCCTGAGGGGTTCGAAGTCTTGACGAGCACAAAAATCCCTTTGCCGTGTTTGGCGCAAAGCTCAACAAAAGGCTTTATCCCGTCCAGGCCGAGATAAGGGTTCACGGTCACGGCGTCCGAGGGCACGGCCGCGCAACCGGGTCCGGCGTCGGCCCCAAGATAGGCCCCAGCATATTCTTCCGCCGTGGAACCGATGTCGTTTCGCTTCACGTCCAAGATAACCACAAGGCCCCTTTCACGGGCATAGGTGACCGTCTCATACAGGGCCTGGGTTCCGAAAGAGCCGAAGCGCTCAAAATGGGCGCTTTGCGGCTTGATCGCGGCCGCGAAATCGCACACCGCGTCAATGGCCATCTTGTTGAATTCCACAATGCAAGCGGCGGCCTTTTCAAAGGAGGTCCTGTCCAGGCCCTTGGGCAGCGCGCTCGCAAGGCCGTATTTTTCCAGGAGCTTTTGGGGAAAACGCGAAAGGTCCGGGTCCAGGCCCACGCAGACCCTGGTGTTTAATTTCTCGATTCTCTCAAACAACCGGTCCGCAAAATGAAGGAAGGGCTTTAGGGACGGCATGGGCGTTATTCTTTTTTAAGCTCGTGGGTGTGCACAATCACGGGAATGGCGAAAAGCACGTACGGCAGGAAAATAAGCCCCAGGGTCAAAATGCCCGGAGACCCGGCCGGGCTGGGTACGCCCAGACTGTGCCCGTAGTTTGTAAGCAGCACGCTGCCGGCGCCCAGGACAAGGGTGGCCTGGTACGTCAGCCGCCACTTGTCCTGGCTGAAGTTCACAAGACGCTTCTTGAACGCCAGGTCCAGACAGCCCGCCAGACACAAGGCGAAAAGCACTATGTCCGCGGCGTGATTGAGAAAAACCAGGTAATGCGGAAGGCTCAGCAAAACCCATACGCTCACGACAACCCTTGTCAGAAACAGGACCGACAAAAGAAGAAAATAGAGTTTCATGGTTGCCCATATAATCCCGTTTAAAGATACCGGCGCCAGCTTCGGCCCGCCATATACAGGTCGCGCAGGGTCTCGATGCCGCCGGAATGAAGCTTTTTCACCAGGAACAAAAACAAATAAGCCGTTTGCATGGAATCGTAAAGCGCATTGTGCTGGTCAAAGCACGGCAGGCCGTATTTCCGGGAAAGATCGCCCAGGTTGTAGGACACGTTGGAATCGAACCGGTCGTAATAATTTTCCCACAGCTCCTGCTGGTACACCTGGGCCAGACGCATGGTGTCCACGCAGGGGGTGTTCAGCCTGCCGCCCAGAATATCCACCGCGGCGCGGTTTAAAAACGACATGTCCAGGCCCACGTTGTGGCCCACGATCAACGATCCGCCGCAGAACCGGACAAGCCGGGGCATGATCTTGCGCAGCCTGGGGGCGTTTTCCAGCTGTTCCGGGGTGATGCGGTGAATGAGCGTGGAGGTCTTGGGCACCTGTATTTTGGGGGCCACCAGGGAATAGAACGTGTCCGCGGTGATGCAGAAGTTGCGGATGCGCACCGCGCCCACGGAAACGATTTCATCCGAACGCGGGGAAAAGCCCGTAAGTTCGGTGTCCAGCACGGTGAACTCATACTCGGTAAGGGGCTTGTCCTGGTCAAAGCTCAAAAAATACTCTTCGTTTTGACGAAGCAGCGGGTCCGAGGACCGCGCCTTGCCAAACGCACGCAAGGCTTTTTCCCAGAGTTTCCTTCGCGGGGACACTGACCCTATCATCTAAGCGATCCCTTATTACCCCTGGTTTAAACGAAACTCGTCCCTGATGTAGGCCTGTATCCTGGAGATAACCCCGAACGCCTCCTTGAGGGTCCGTTTCTCCAGGTCCGACAGGCGGGCCGGGTCCATGTGGTTGTCCGGCTCGGCGCCCCTGTTTATCATTCCCATCTGATGCACAAGGCGCACCTGCATCAGGAATTCATACGCCTGGCAGGTGTCCTGGATAAGGTCCAGGGGAACATGGCCGCCCTCGCCCAAAAGGTGCAGCCGGTCCAGAGTGTTTGTCTCCTTGATCCCATGCTTCAGGGCGAAAAGACGGGCGAAGTCCACAAACGGGACCAGGCTTCTTTTCTTAAGGTCCAAGGTGTTTTTGTGTTCCCCGTTTTTTTCCACAATGAAATTCTTGAAAAACGACAACGGCGGCCGTACCGTCAGGCAATCCTTGGCCAGGTAGCGCAAAAACACATCAAGGCGCCGGGCGTGGAGCGTAACGTGATTGCGCAGCGACTCCCCCATCTCCAGATAGCCGAACCCCGGCCTGAAATCAAAAAAAATCGTGGCGTGCAGCACCTCCTCGGGCTCGGACACGGAAATCAGGCGTTCAAAGTAGTCCCGCCACAGGGCGAACGGCCGGCGCCATCTGGGATTGGAGGCCATCATGTCCCCGGGACAAAGCGGATACCCGCAGGCCACAAGATGCCCGATGACCTGTTTCGTGAAAGAGGCGAAATACTCCTCCGCTTTCAAGGCCTGTGCCTTGTCCACCGGGTCCTTGTATACCAGGGCGTTGTCCTGGTCCGTGCGGAACGTCTGTTCCTTGCGACCCTCGCTGCCCATGCACAGCCAGCAGAACGGAACCGGCGGCGGTCCCATCTCCTCCTGGAGCATGATAAGCAGCCGCTCCAGGATAAGGTCGTTGAGCACTGTGGTCATCCGGGTGATGTTGCCCGCCTTGGCCCCTTCCTCGATCAGCGCGCCCACCACCTTGGGGACCTTGTGGGAGAGGTCGTACAACCCCTGGATGCTCCGCTGGGCCACAATGTCCCGGAACAGGTAAATGGGGGAGCGGCCCTGGAGCAGCATGATGTCGTGCGAGGTGATGATGCCCACGATCTTGCCCTGGCGCTTCACGGCCAGGTGGTGAATTTGCGCGGCCATCATCTTGAGCAGCGCGTCAAAGCACAGGTCGTGGTGGTTGATGGTGGCCACGGGCGAGGACATGATGAACTCAATGGGCGCGTTGTAATCCTCGCCCTCGGACACGGCCCGGCGCAAATCCTTGTCCGTGACGATTCCCACGGCCTCCCCATAGGGGTCGGTGACCAGGAGCGAACCGATTCCGTGCTGGACCATGAGCGTGGCCGCGCGCCGTATGCTGCCGCCGCTGGGGATCATTTCAGGGACGCGCTTTACAGTGTCCCCGATCTTCGTGCTGAACAAATACAGGGAACTGTCCGTTCCCAGGCTGATCTGCTGTTTGCGGAGTTCGGAAAACGCCTTGGACACATACCTGTCCGACAGGGTTTTCAGGTAATACTGGGCAATGCTGGGATGCGAGTCGATGAGCCCCATCAGGGCTTCTTTGGGGAGTTTAAAAAAAAAGGAGTCCTCAATGGTGTCCACGTTGAGGTTGGCCGGGCCGTCGCGGATGATGGCCAGGGCTCCGAAGGAGTCCCCCTCGCCGCGGTAGTCCACGAGCTTTTCCTCCCCGTTTTCCTGGGAGAGGTAGTATTTGACCCCGCCGCGCTGGATCAGAAACAGGCTGTCCACCTTGGTTTCACCTTGAGTGAAAATGCGGGTCCCCTTGGGATAAAAATCAATGGTGCATTTCTTGGCCAGCTTGGCCAATTCTTCTTCTCCGAGATCGCTGAAGGGAAGCTTCCCCTCAAGAAATCCGATGATTTCGGATGGTTGCGCGATATGGACATCGCTTCCGCGGGCCATGGGGCCTCCTTAAATTCGTGGTTTGGACCGCCGAAGTTCTTTGTCCTTATCAGAACGGGCAAAGGGCGCGCCTGTTAACTCAAAGCGCGCCCGGTAAAAGCGGCCGCGGGGAAACATTCGACCCCCCATCATAGGGGTCGCCTGGGGAAAAGGTCAAATGTTTCCCGCCGCTTTTATGCCTGTTTTTTAATGATCCATAGGCACGCCGGCACCGCGCGGCAACCGGATGCTTTCCACGATATCCTGCACGTCCTGAGGAGGAGGCGCGGTGATGCCGGAAACCACTATGGTCACGATGAAGTTCAGGATCATGCCCACAAAGCCGATGCCCTCAGGGCTTATCCCCATAAACCAGGGGCCGATGCCCAGATATTTCGTCTGGATGATGTAGATCATGGTGAAGATGATGCCGGAGAGCATACCCGCGATGGCCCCTTGCTTGTTGGCCCGCTTCCAGAAGATCCCAAGCAGCAGGATCGGGAAGAAGCTTGAGGCCCCCAGACCAAACGCCAGGGCCACGACCTGGGCCACGAACCCTGGGGGATGGATGCCGAAGTACCCGGCCACGCACACGGCCACGCCGATCATTATCCGGCCGAGCAGCAGGCGCTGTGATTCCGAGGCCTTGCGGTTGATGATCCGATAGTACAAATCATGCGAGATGGACGAGGCGATAACCAGAAGCAGACCCGATGCCGTGGACAGGGCCGCGGCCAGACCACCCGCCGCCACGAGCGCGATGACCCAGGGCGGAAGGTTCGCGATTTCCGGGTTGGCCAGGACCATGATGTCGCGGTCCACGTACAGCTCGTTCGCATTGTCCGTGGGCGCGTTTGTCAGCACGCGCTGTCCAAAAGCGCCTTTCTGGTCGGAGAACGTCGGCTTGCCCGCGAAAGGCGCTCCGGCCCGGTACTGGATAACGCCGTCGTTGTTCTTGTCCCTCCAGGCGATAAGCCCGGTCACTTCCCAGTTCTTAAACCACGAGGGGGCCTCGGTGTAAGCCTTGTTGTTCAAGGTGTTCACCATGTTGTAACGCGCGAACGTGGCCACAGCCGGGGCCGTGGTGTACAGGATGGCGATGAACAAAAGGGCGTAGCCCGCGGAAAGCCGGGCCGCGCGAACGCTGGGCACGGTGTAGAACCGGATGATGACGTGGGGAAGGCCCGCCGTGCCGACCATCAGCGACATGGTCAGCGCGAACACGTCGATCATGGACTTGTTCCCGGGGCCAAAGGCTGAGGTGTATTCTCGAAGCCCCAGGTCCGTTCCGATCTGGTTCAAAACGTCCAGGAGATATTTGCCCGCGTCCGGACCGGATGTGATGGTGCTGCCGAACCCGATCTGCGGTATGCCGATGCCGGTGATCTTGTAGGAAATGGCGATGGCCGGGATAAGGTAGGCCACGATCAGGATCGAGTACTGGGCCACCTGGGTCCAGGTGATTCCTTTCATGCCGCCCAGGCCCGCGTAGATAAACACGATGACCATGCCGATCAGAACGCCGGTGTTGATGGGCACGTCCAAAAACCGGCTGAACACGATTCCAACGCCGCGCATCTGGCCGCAAACGTAAGTGAGCGAAACCACGATGGCGCAGATCAGGGCAACGACCCTGGCGCCCTGGGAATAATACCGGTCCCCCACAAAGTCCGGAACCGTGTATTTCCCGAATTTACGCAAGTACGGGGCGAGCAGCAGGGCCAGAAGCACGTAGCCGCCGGTCCAGCCTAAAAGATACACGGCCCCGGTGTAACCAAGAAATGAAATCAGCCCGGCCATGGAGATGAACGAAGCCGCGCTCATCCAGTCCGCGGCCGTGGCCATGCCGTTTGCCAGGGCCGGAACCCCGCCTCCGGCGACATAGAACCCCTTGGTGTCCTTGACCCGGGATAACCAAGCAATGGTTATGTAAATCCCGAAGGTCAAACCGACCATGATATAAGTCCAACCTTGAATTGACATTCCTAAGCTCCCAAATTTTTATAGTATGGTTCGTTGTCTCTTTCCCGCGCGGCCGAAGGCTATTCGTGCACGTCGTATTCCTTGTCCAGTTTGCGCATCAGCGCGCAGTAGATGAAAATCAACGCCACAAAAACATAAATGGCCCCTTGCTGCGCGAACCAGAACCCCAGTGGAAACCCGCCGAGACGAATGGCATTCAGCGGTTCGACCAGAAGAATCCCGAATCCGTAGGAGACCACGAACCAGATGGACAACAGGACAACCATGTAGCCCAGGTTCTTTCCCCAATACTCTTTCATTTTGCTGTTGTTGTTTCCTTCCATGAAAAAGTCCCCCTTTCCTTGCTCTCTAACTTTTTTTAAAATCCGCCTTTGTCTGAAACGGCCGACCTCGACCGCCCGGCGCCCCTCCCGGCCGGAAACATTCTTTTGTTCGTTCCGGGTCTTTCCGGTTGGGATGCGCACCTTATAACCCGCCCCGAATTATTTCCGCATCTTGTTTTCGGTAAACGGCGGAGTCCAAAGGATTACCGTGCCGGTAAAAACGCGCCCTGCCGTTCAGGGGCGTTTTGTTGCCGCCGGCATGAAATTTTTACCGTTCGGCGTATTTGCGAAGTGTGGTTTTTCTGTTCCCCTTTGGCCTGTGTTCTGCTAGTTTTTGAAAAAAATCGGAGAGAAAGGACGAAATAAACCTCATAAAAACAACGCCGGGCCGGTTTGCCGCAAATCTTTTCGCGGCGTTTTTAAAGGTTCCCGGCGGGCAAGGACGGGGAAACCATGATAAGCATCCTGGATATTGTCTTTGTCGTTATCGTGGTGTTTTTCCTGATTCGCGGCCTGTTCCGGGGGCTGTTCAAGGAAGTGGTCTCCACCCTGGGCGTATTTTTGGCCTGGTGGGCCGCCAACACGTACAACGAAACCCCGGCCGCTTTTCTCGGCACGTGGCTCAAGGACCCGGCTTTGATGCATGTCATCGCCTATTTCACTGTTTTCGCCGGAGTGATGATCGGGGTCATGGCCGTGGCCTGGGTTCTTGGCAGGGCTTTCAGAATCATGCCTCCAAGCTGGCTGGAATTCCCAGGGGGCGCGCTTTTCGGGTTCCTTAAAGGGGGCTTGATCTGCTGCGTCGTGCTCATAACGCTGAACGCCTTTATGCCCCGCGTCACCGCTGATTCCATCGTGGCGCCCTACCTTAAGAGCGTCTCCGACGTGATGGCCGGATACCTTCCCGACTCCATGAAAGACTTCAAGCCCTCGAATCTCCAGGAAAAATTGGTCAAGGAAAAGAATAAGTTCATGAAAAACTTCCTTTCCGGCGCCCAAAAAGTCCCTGAAAAAGAAACCCACAAGGAAAAGACCCAGGGCCAAGACAACGAAAATGCCAAAGAATAACCCCGGCCCGGAACCGTTCCAAAAGACGTCCGGGGGCCTTAACGAGGTGCTGGACGTTATTTTTGCCCTGCTTGGCGAAAACGGCTGCCCCTGGGACCGCAAACAAACCCCGCAAACCCTTGGCGACTACATCGTGGAAGAGGCCTTTGAGCTGGTGGAGGCCATCCGCGACAACCGGCCGTGCGACGTCATGGAGGAACTGGGAGATGTTTTCTTCCTGCTTCTTTTCGTGGCCGTGCTTTACGAGAAAAGCGGGCATTTCTCTTTGGGGGAGGTCTTTTCCAACAACGCGGTGAAGATGATCCGCAGGCACCCGCACGTGTTCGAGTCCCTGAAGCTAAATAGCCGCGAGGAGCTTTTTCAGAACT
>Ga0180434_10007055_pt1 | contig 12725 bp, 10 predicted proteins | sample SS_ome_7_FD_132453 | JGI IMG/M metagenome (GOLD analysis project Ga0180434, IMG submission 132453) | Hypersaline lake sediment archaeal communities from the Salton Sea, California, USA - SS_1_D_2 metaG | ecosystem: Environmental > Aquatic > Non-marine Saline and Alkaline > Hypersaline >... | reverse complement strand
GGAAGCAAGCCCGGGGCGAAGGGACATGCTGGGCGGAGCACCTGGCGCGGGCGGCCGATGCCTTTGCCCGCGAGATCCGCGCTTCAGTACCCGATGAGTTCTCGCAGCATGCGCGCGGCGCGCTGCGCGAGACGCTGCTGGCGATCCGCGGCATTGTCGATGCGGGTGTTGCGCGGCTGGATGCCGAAGCGCAGGAGCACGCCCCGCCCCACAAGGTCGACATCGAGTAGCCGCCACCTCCGATCCGTACTGCAGAGCGGGAGGGAGCAACCGCCGTGCCACGAATCGTGCTCTTCACCGGGAAGGGCGGGGTCGGCAAGACGACGGTTGCCGCGGCGACCGCGCTCCAGGCGGCGCGCCGGGGCCACCGCACGATTGTGCTGTCCACCGATCCGGCGCACAGCCTCGGCGATGTCTTCGATCGGCCCCTCGAGCCCGAGCCGATCCGTCTTGGCGAGAAGCTCGACGGCCAGGAGATCGACATCTACTACTCGGTCGCCCAGTACTGGGGCAAGCTGCAGGAGTACTTGCGGACACTCTTTCAGTGGCGCGGGGTCAATGAGGTCTTCGCCGAAGAGATGAGCGTCCTGCCGGGCATGGAGGAGGTCGCCGGGTTTCTCTGGGTGCGCCAGCACGTCTTCTCGGGGAACTACGATCTGGTCGTGATTGATGCCGCGCCCACGGGCGAGACGCTGCGCTTTCTCTCGCTGCCCGACGTCGGTCGCTGGTGGATGGAGAAGCTCTTCCCGATCCACCGCCGCTTCGCGCGCGTCTTGCGCCCAGCGGTGACGCGGGTCAGCGACCTGCCGGTGCCGCAGGAGGAGACGTACGACGCGGCCGAAGGGCTCTTTCGCCAGCTGGATGAGATCCATGCGCTCTTCACCGATGCCGAGACGACGTCGGTGCGGCTCGTGCTGAATCCCGAGTCGGTCGTTGTACAGGAGAGCCAGCGCGCTTACACGTACCTGAACCTCTTCGGCTATGCGATCGACGCCGTCGTGCTCAACCGCATGCTGCCGGCCGAGGCGGAAACCGGCTACTTCGCCAACATGCGCCGCGCGCAACTCCTGCAGCGAGAGGCGATCCGCCAGTCGTTTGCGCCACTGCCGTTGATGGAAGTGCCTTTCTTCCCGCACGAGGTGATTGGGCGCGAGCAGTTGGGGGCGATGGGCGCAGCGCTCTACGGCGATCGGGATCCGCGTGCGCGGCTCTGTCAGGAGCGACCGTTCGAGATCCGGGTGCAGGAGGATGGCAGTGTCGAACTGGTCCTCGTCTTGCCCTTTGCCCGCAAGGAGCAGATCGATCTCGCGCATCACGCCAACGAAATCGTGATCACCGTCGGCAACTTCCGCCGCAATTTCCATCTGCCGCGCGTGCTCTACGGCCGCTCGATCCTGAAGGCGCGGATGCAAGGGAACCGCCTGCACGTCCGCTTCGGTCCGCGCGCCGCAGGCTCCGCCGCGCCTGCGCCCTGATTCGCGCGCGCGGGCGGCGGGTCGCCGGCAACCCGGCGGTCTCGATTCCGCGGCTTGTGGCGGCGATCGATGAGCAGGCTCCTGATCTCGTCGCCGTGAGCTACCGCTTGACGCCGGACGTGCTCGCGCGACTGCTCGCCCAGCTGGCGGCCGAGCTCGAGCAGCGGGAGACGGCCGGCCTGCGGTGGGGCTTCGGAGGCACGCCGCCGGCGGCCGAAGTGGCGCGCGCGAGTGGAATCTTCGCCGGGGTCTTTAGCGGTCGCGAGTCGCAGGGGCAACTCGCCCGGTCTTTCGCCGGCGAGAGCGGGGCGCCGAGCCCGTCCGCCCGCCCGGCCGACACAATCGCGGTCGCGGCCGCATTCCTGGCGGCCTACAATGCCAAGCAGGCGGGCGTGCGCCACTACGTCGCCCAGTATCTGTTCAACCCCTCGGCGTGCACCGCACCGGCAATGGACTTGGCGAAAATCCTCGCCAAGATCGACTTGATCGAAGAACCGCACGACGAGGACTTCACGTCGCTGCGCGAGACCCGCGCCGGTTTGGCGAGCCTGTCGGCCGATCCCGACGTGGCCAAGGGTCAACTCGCCGCATCCGTCTACTGCCAGCTCGCGCTGGGGCCGCAGATTGCGCACATCGTCGGCATCAGCGAGGGCGATCATGCCGCGCTACCGGAGGAGATCATCGAGAGCGCGGCGATCGTGCGCGGCGTGATCGAAACGCACTTCCGCAGTCCACTGGGCATGCTAGCCGCGCCGGAGATTCAGCGGCGGCGGGCCGAGTTCATCGCGGACGCGCGTGTGCTGTTGCAGGCGATCGCGGAACTCCCCGACCGGCCGGTTGCCGATCCCTGGACCGATCTGCCCACATTGGCCAGGCCGTCGCGGGCGCGGCGCGCGGCTAGGATGCGCCGGCTGCCTGACGCGGTGCGCCCTAGCACGCCGCCCGAGACGGTAGCGGACAGTGCGGACAGTGACGTGCGCACGGCGGTTGGCGGCTCGGAACGCCGGGCCTTGAACCAATCCCGCCGTCGCCATGACACGGCACGGGGCGGTGACGCTCTGGCGCCACCGCCCCGTGCCTGCATGCAACCGAAGTGCCGCCCGCAGCAATGCGGCCGGCTGCCAGCTCTAGCTGCCGCTATACAACGCCCTGATCGAGCATCGTGTCGGCGACCTTGAGGAAGCCGGCGATGTTCGCGCCGTTGACGTAGTTGCCCGGCGTGCCGAACTCCTTGGCCGCATCGTGGGCCGCCTTGTGGATCGACTTCATGATCCCGTGCAGGCGCTGGTCGACTTCCTCGCGCGACCAGGAGAGGCGCAGGCTGTTCTGGCTCATCTCCAACCCGGAGGTCGCGACGCCGCCCGCATTGGCCGCCTTGCCCGGTCCGTAGAGGATCTTCTTCTCCAGGAAGACGTCGACGCCGTCGGGGGTCGTCGGCATGTTGGCGCCCTCGGAGACAACGTAGACGCCGTTCTTGACCAGATTCTCGGCGTCCTGCTTGTTGATCTCGTTCTGCGTCGCGCTCGGGAAGGCGCAATCGGCCTTGTGATCCCAGAGCGCGTTGTGATCGGCACTGACATCGACGGGCGTGTAGACCGCACCCTTGAAGTTCTCGGTGTATTCCTTGATGCGCCCGCGGCGCACGTTCTTCAGATCCATCACCCAGGCGAGCTTCTCGCGATCGATGCCCGCCTCATCGTAGATGTAGCCGCTCGAGTCCGAAAGCGTCACCGGCTTGGCGCCGAGGTCGAGCAGCTTCTCGCAGGTGAACTGCGCTACGTTGCCGCTGCCCGAGACGAGCGCCGTCTTGCCCTCGAGCGTCTCGTCGCGCGTCGCCAGCATCTCGGCCGCGAAGTAGACCGCGCCGTAGCCGGTCGCCTCGGGACGGATCAAGCTGCCGCCCCAGTTCAGGCCCTTGCCCGTGAGCACGCCGGTGAACTCGTTGCGCAGGCGCTTGTACTGCCCGAAGAGGAAGCCGATCTCGCGCCCGCCCACGCCGATGTCGCCCGCGGGGACGTCGGTGTTCGGACCGATGTGCCGGCAGAGCTCGCTCATGAAGCTCTGGCAGAAGCGCATCACTTCATTGTCGCTCTTGCCCTTCGGATCGAAGTCGGAGCCGCCCTTGCCGCCCCCCATCGGGAGCGTCGTCAGGCTGTTCTTGAAGACCTGCTCGAAGGCGAGGAACTTGAGGATCCCGAGGTTGACGCTCGGGTGGAAGCGCAGACCGCCCTTGTAGGGACCGATTGCGCTGTTCATCTCGATGCGGAAGCCGCGGTTGACCTGCACATCCCCGTTGTCGTCGATCCACGGCACGCGGAAGATGATCACACGCTCGGGCTCGCAGATGCGCTCGAGGACCTTTGCCTGGCGATACTCGGGACGCTTCTCGAGTACCGGCCAGAGCGAGGTGACGACTTCTTCCACCGCTTGATGGAATTCGGGCTCGGCGGGATTCTTCGCCTTGATCATCTCCATGAACGCAGCAACGGATGCGGCCATCTGATCCTCCTCTTTCCCTGCCTCTGCGGCCTGTTCACGGTTCGGGTACCGCACTGCGCGCGGACCGGCAACCTCGCACACGAAACTCGGAACAACGGACCGTAGCAGGTCGCCGGCCGTGTCTGCAAGCGGTATGCCCGCAGGAAGTTCTAATGATCATCATCCTGGCATCCCCGCGCCCGGACCGCTATGCTGGAAGGTGGGAAACGGCGGCCGGATGCCGCCATGGAAGGAGCGCGATGAAGCTCACCGGAATCCTCTGGCTCGCCAGTCTCGGGATCACCGTCGGCGCGGGCTGCCTCGCGGCCGGCGCGGCCGATCCGCCGGCCCCCCGCAAGCTGGGGGGCTGTCACACCGAGGCGCAACCGTATGGATTGAAAGCAATTGAGGACTCGCTCGCTCAGGCGGCGGTGGCCGAGCTGCTTGCGCCGGGGGGAGGCCCGGGAGCCGCCTGTGCACGGCTCGGGGTCGACACCCCGCTCTTCCTGCAGATCGGGGCGATCGCGCCACTGCCGGCGATTGCCTGGCGCGCAACGGCCTTGTCGCTCTCGGAGCGTCTGCGCGCCGCCGGCCTCCACCTGGCGCAACGATCCCTCTTGCGCCACACGACCGGCCCCTGTTTCCCGCCTTATCACGTTGACCTGCGCGCGTGTGGCACAGCGGACGCGGTCGCAGCGTGGCTCGCGGCGTTGCCGGACGAGCCATGGCCGGGCGCCGAGCCGGCCGAACGCCGCGCACGGGACCTCTTCCTGACGGCCGGCCGCAGCCTGCAGGCGAGCGATGCGACGCTCGACTTGCGCTGGATCGGTGGCGTGGGGGAGGACGCCGATCGGCCCAGCGGAGAGCGCAGCGGCGAAGCAGAACTTGAGGAGGGGCGATGAGGCGTCAGCGTCGGGCATCTGTGACGTGTCTCTTGTTCCTGGCGCTGCTGGGCCTTGCATCCTGCTCCGAAGAGGACGACGCGATCGTCGACCCGCACGGGGGCGATCAGGGTCTCTTCACGATCACGGATTCCGTCGCGACCTCGCTCGCACTGGATGCCGGCGCCGTGTGGGCCGATTCCGTCGCGGGGTTGACCTTCTCCTTTCCCGGCGGGGCGAGCGGGGCTCTGACACGCGGCAGACTTGCGGAGGCGCCGGCTCGCCCTTGGCCCGGCGGCGAAGGATTTTACCTGCGCTACGACGGCAGCGAACCGGTCGCCGTGCACCTGCCCCAGGTGCAGCAGGGCGTGACCGTGCTGCTCGCGTATGGAAGCGTCTTCGGCGCGCGAGCCGGGGGGCTGCACGCCGGCTGGACAGCGCGGCCCGTCGCCGACTCGCTCAGCGCCCCGGACGGGGACACGCTCGTCGTCTACCTCGCCCCTCCCCCTGCGCAAACGCCGGCGGACTGCGAAGGAGGCACGGGCTACTGGCTCTACCGCTTCGCGCCCGACGATCCGATCGCCCTCGACCTCGAGGCGGGCCGCTCCGAAGCGCGGCGTCTGCTTGCCGTCTGGCGCGATTCGCTCGACGCCGCGACGCGCGACCGCGTCACCACGCGCCTGCGCGGTGATTTGGCACCGCAGTTCTTTCCCGATGCGCGCTACTACACCGGTTTCGACCATCGCTGCGGGGCGGCGGATCCGCCGGCCGCCCGCATCGGGCTCGGCGACACGTACGACGCTGCCACGGTCGCCCGCCAGGTTGGCTACTACTGCACGCACTTGCTGATGGGCGATGAAGCCTATCGGCGCGTCGAGGCGGCCGCGCCCTTCGATCCCGGCTTTGGCCGCTATCAGGGCCAACGTCGAGGGACGATCAACGACTATGCCTATTTCCACGAGTGGCTGCTGCGGGGCGCAATCGACGGGGCGGGCGATCCGGCCGCGCCGGGGGATTTCTTCGCACCGGCGATCGGGCGTCCCGAGGCGGTCCGCCAGGACATCCCCGCGCTCGAGGGCTACGGCGTGCTCTTGCTGCACGCCTTGATGCGCAGCGATACGACCATCGTCTCGCTTGCCGGTTCGCCCGTGACGGTCCCGACCGTGGGCTTCAGCTATGCCGAGCTGGCGGCCGAGGTGCTCGCCGCCGGGGCGGCCGATGGCGACGAGTTGCGCTCCGCAGCGGCGGCGGCGCTGGCGGCACGCGGCATCGAGGACCGTTTGGCGCCGCTGGCGGCGGCGACCGGCTGGACCTACGCGCTGGCGACCACGGTGCGCGATACGTCCGGCGCACGCGTCTCGGGGGCGCGGGTCTATGATCAGGTTGCCAGCCAAGGGCGAACCTATACGGCACTCGGAGCACCGGTCATCTCGGATGAGATCGGCCGGTTGAGCGCCGAACACCTCTTCCCCGGGCCTTCGCGCCTGCGCGTCGAGCTGCCGAGCGACACCTTCTCCGTCCCGCTGGACTGCGACTGGGAACGGGCGACGAATGCCCCGATCTCGGTGAGTGATCTGGTGCCGTGGCGCGAGCTCGACCGGCTGACGAAGATCAGCTTCTACCTCCGACTCGACTTCAGCCGCGGGCCGGCCGACACACTCGAGCCGCTCGAGATTCGTGCCAGCCTGATCCTTTACGCGCATCAGGCGCAGATGTCGGCCCATGCGATCGTGCGCGAGGAGCCCTATGCGTTCTCGTGCAGCCAGCCGGAGCTCAAGGACTGCTGGACGATCGATTCGCTCTACGCCGCCTATTCGCTCGAGACGGGGGCGATCGACGCCTTCCGCTTCCGTCTCTACACCGACGATGAGCCGCCGTTGCTGCTGCGCGTAGCGGCGCGGCCAGGGCTTTGCGCTTCGATGTCGGGCTGCAACCGCGTCTACTTCGCGCGCTACCAGAACGCGACGCCGGGCGAGATCGACGCGGGACTCGCGGTGACGGTCGTCGATCCGTCCGGACGCACGTTGACCGCCACCGATCTGACGGCTGGGACGCACGCACTAGAGGTGCGGGCGTACCGGGGGTGAGGCAAGTAGTCGCGGGGCCGGTCGGCCCCGATCACCTTTGCCGTCGCGTCGCGCCACGCGTTCCGGGGGGGGCGCCCTGCGGGGCGCGTCGCACCCGTTTCGCTAGGGCTCCGGCGGGAACTCGGCCAGGACCTTCTCCACCGCCTGGTAGACCTGGTCTCCGGGACGCATGTCACGCATCGCCCCAACGCCGACGCCCCGCCATACGAGATGCCGGTCGGTTGCATCGACCAGATCGATGATCAGCGTTCCCTCCTTGTACTTCTTGACCCGCGCGGGGTGGCGCACGAAGACGTGGCCGCGCCAGCCGACGCCGTAGACCGCCGGCATGACTTCCGTCCGGGAACGCATCAGCGTCTGGTATGCGACGACGAGATCGGCCGGCTGCTCCCCGGAGACGCGCCGCAGCCCCTTCTCGGCCAGCGCTGCGGTGATCGCGTCATGGATGTAGCTGTGGTAGAGCGGATCCTTGAGCACCCGCAGCCGCTTGGCCGGCAGATTGGCGGGCAGTTTGGCGCCCCCCTGGGGCAGGATGCGGAACGTCGCGTAGGTCGCGAAGTCCGCTTGCGGATCGGCCATCGAACGCACCGCGACACTCGAGCAGGCCGAAGCGATCAGCGCCACGGCGGCAGCGGCCGCCAGGCCGCCGAGAATCGCTGGCCACCGTCGGGCGGCTGGTCGTGAACGGGATGCGGATGCACTCGCCTCCATGTGCACGCCTCCTTTCTGTCGGCCGTAGGCGGCCGCTTTCCACTTCCGCGCGACGTGAGCTCGCCGGAGCTTGTCGCCCCAAGGCGCTATGGTACGCTGGGTAAGCCTACGGGTGGCGGGGGGCAGCGCAAGCCGATTCGCCGCGGCGCGAGCGCCTCCGAGCGCAAGGGGAGGACCACGATGCCCAGCAAGCCGGGACCGTTGTGGCCGGGAACGGAGGCTCGCCCGTGGTCGCGGCGCCCGCGCATCGGGATCACGCTGATGCAGGATGACGATGAGCGGGGGACCCACATCGGCCGCTACGGGATGAATCGGACGTATTTCGAGGCGATTCGGGCGGCGGGGGGGATTCCGGTGCCGCTCGTGCCGGGCGCGCCGGAGGAGATGGAGCTGTTCCTGCCGGTCGATGGCCTGCGCTCCGGTCTGCGTGAAGCCGGGGCGGCGCTCGACGGTCTCTGCCTGTCCGGCGGGGGCGACCCCGATCCCGCCCTCTATGGACAGGCCCGCCGGCCCCGCTGCGGCCGACCCGACGCGGAGCGCGATGCGATGGAGATGGAACTGCTCGGCCGCGTGCGGCGCCGCGCCACGCCGCTGTTCGCCATCTGTCGCGGGATTCAGATGCTCAATGTCGCCTGGGGCGGGACCTTGATTCAGGACATCGCCAGCGAGCGCCCGGCGGCGCGCAATCACTGGTATGCGCCCTCGGACGGCTTCTCGCGCCAGCACCCAGCCCACGCGATTGACCCGGTCGGCGGATCGCGCATCGCGCGGCTCCTCGGCTCGGGGGCCTGTGTCGTCAACAGCATCCATCATCAGGCGATCGATCGCCTCGCGCCCGGCCTGCGTGCCACGGCCCACGCGGAAGATGGTCTGATCGAGGCGGTCGAGGGAGACGGGGACGCTTACATCCTGGGCGTCCAGTTCCATCCGGAGGATCTGCTCGCCCGCGCCGACATGCGCCGGCTCTTCCAGGACTTCGCTGCGGCCGCGGCCGCCAGTCGGGCGCGCCGGGTGGCCGCTCCCGACGCGCTTGGCTAGCGCCCACTCGCCGGACGTTGCTCTATGCCGGTGGTTTCGATGTGCGTGCGGATCCGCTCCGCCAGCCGGCGCTCCGCCTCGCGCGCTGTCAGTCCCCGCTCCACTGCCCGGCGGCCGACGTAGAGGTCGACCCGATTCGGACCGGCGCCCACATAGCCAAAATCGGCGTCCGCCATCTCACCCGGCCCGTTGACGACGCACCCCATCACCGCGATCTTGACGCCCGCGAACTGGCCGAAGCGCCGCTGCAGACGGCGCACGGTTGCTTCCAAATCGAAGCGCAGGCGCCCGCAGCCCGGGCAGGAGATGAACTCCGCGCGCGAAAGGCGCCGCCGCGTCGCCTGCAGGAGGGCATCGGCGAAGCCGAGGTCGGCGGTGATCGCGGCGGCGAGCTGGCGGGCATCCGGGCGCGGTCCGGGATCGATCGGGACGATGAGTCCGTCGGCGGCTCCCTCGATCAGGCAGGTCGTCAATTCGACCGCCGCCCGGTCGTGATCCGGGCTCAGGCGCGGCCAGCGGTCGTCGGGGAGCTCGGACGTGTGGCCCAGGGGCGCTTGCGCCGCGCGCGAAAAGCCTGCCGCCCGCAGCCAGTGGCGCCACGCGGCGATCGCGGCGTCCGCGTGCGTGGGGGACTCCGGCGGATCGCCGCGGCGCGCGGGAAGCAGGACCTCGACCGGGATCGCGTCCCCCTCGGTCTCGGTCGGGGACGGTGTTTCGGGCGGTGGGGACGCATTGGGTAGCGCCAGTGCGAGGCGCGCCGGCCCGGGCGCCGCGCGTTGCGCGGAGCGCGGGCGCGGGCGCCGGACGACCGGCACGGCATCGAGCAGGCGGCGGCAGGCGTCGATCTCCGCCACCGGGTCGCCGGTCAGACTGATGCGAATCGTCTCCCCGATGCCCTCGAGCAGCAGCGGCGCCAGACCGGCATAGCTGCGCAGGACCGCATCGCGCCCGAGGCCCGCTTCGGTCACGCCGAGGTGGATCGGGATATCCGCGATCGCCGGTGGGGATTCGCGTACCAGGCGCCGGTTTGCTTCCAGCATCAACGCCGGGTTCGACGCCTTGATCGAAACGACGAGCGCGGTCGCCCCGAGCTCCTGGCTGAGCAGCAGGTAGTCGATCGCCGCGCGCACGAGGGCCGGGGGGCCATGTCCGAGGCGCGCGGTGAGCGCGTCGGGCAGCGAGCCATGGTTGACGCCGATGCGCAACGCCGCGCCGCGCTCCCTGAGTGCTGCGATCAGCTCGCTCAAGGGGCGGCGGGCCGCGCGCGGCGTGGCGGCGAAGTTGCCCGGATTGATGCGCAGCTTCTCGACATGCGGCGCCGCCAGCAGCGCGACCGCCGGGTTGAAGTGCACGTCGGCGACGAGCGGCACGGCGAGGCCTTCATCCGCCAGCGCGCGCCGCAACGCCGGCAGCGCGCGCGCGGCGCGCGGGGAGGGGACCGCCAAACGCACGAGGTGACAGCCCGCCGCCGCCAGCGCGGCGATCTGGCGCACCGAGGCGCCCACCTGATCCGGCGTCGTCGTCGTCATCGACTGGATCGCGATCGGCGCTCCGCCGCCGATGACGACTGAGCCGATCGCCACCGATCGGGTTCGGCGCTGCACTGGCTGACCGCTCATGGCATCCTCGTCTGTGCCCGCCATCAGAGCTCTGCGTCCACCCGCTGCGGCGGGCCCCGGCCGCTCCGCGGATCCTGCCGCGCGTCTCACCGACCATAGCAGATCGGCGGCGACGGGGAATTGCATCGTCGCCGTTTCCTGGTACGGTGGGCCGCCGAAGCGCAGCCTCTGGGCGGAAGGGGGGCATGCATGCAGCCGCAACGCGATCGCTGGGACAGCCGCACCGCCTTCATCATGGCCGCGATCGGGTCGGCCGTCGGTCTCGGCAATGTCTGGCGCTTCCCGTACGTCGCCTATGATAGCGGTGGGGGGGCGTTTCTGATTCCCTACTTCCTGGCGCTCTTCACCGCCGGGATCCCGATGTTGATCCTCGAGATGGGGCTCGGCCAGCGGTTGCAGCGCGCCGCACCGGGCGCCTTCGGCGCCATACGGCGCCCGCTCGAGTGGTTCGGCTGGTGGGCGGCGGGTCTGAGTGCCTGCATCGTGATCTACTACTCGACGATCCTCTCCTGGTCCTGGTCCTATCTCTATCATTCGCTCGAGCTTGCCTGGGGGGCGCACCCCGATGCCTTCTTCTCCGAGCTGCTCCAGCGCACCGAACTCCAGGACTTCCAGCAGGGACGCGGCACGCTCGGACTCCCGGTCGGTGGTCTCGTCATCGGCATGGCGCTGACCTGGCTGACGATCTACCTGATCCTGCGCCGCGGCGTGCGCAATGTCAGCAAGGTTGTCCTGATCACGGTGCCGTTGCCGCTGGTGCTGCTGGCGGTCCTGCTCGTGCGGGGGCTGACGCTGCCCGGGGCGATCGATGGCATTCGCTACTACCTGACACCCGACTTCGCCAAGCTCAAGGATCCGGCGATCTGGTTGCGCGCCTACGGCCAGATCTTCTTCTCGCTCAGCCTGGCGTCGGGCGTGATGATCGCCTACGGGTCATTCCGCGCGCGCGATGCGGAAGTGACGAACAGCGCGCTGATCACCGGCCTCGCCAACTGCGGCACGAGCTTCTTCGCCGGCTTCGCCGTCTTCTCGATGCTCGGCTATCTCGCCCAGGTGCAGGGCGTGCCGGTCGCGCAGGTGACCAACAGCGGGACCGGGCTCGCCTTCGTCACCTATCCGCTGGCGATCAGTCAGCTGCCGGCGCTCAACGCCCTGTTCGGCGTGATCTTCTTCATCACGCTCCTGACGCTGGGGGTCGACTCCGCCTTCGCCCTGCAGGAGGCCTTCACCACCGGCCTGCATGACAAGTGGAACCTCTCGACCGAACGCCTGGCGCGCGGCTTCGTGCTGATCGCCTTTCCGTTGTCGCTCATCTTCACGACCCGCGGCGGCTACTACTGGTTCGACATCGTCGACAAGTGGATCTGTGACTTCGGGCTCGTGGCGGCCGGCCTCGGCCAGTGCGTCATTGTGGCCTACCTCTACCGCAGCGAGGACTTCCGGCGCTGGCTGAATGGGGTCTCCGAAGTTGCGCTCGGACGCTGGTGGATCCATGCCCTGCGCTTCGTGACGCCGCTGGTCTTGCTCTGGATCCTGGTCATGAACCTGCGCACGGAACTGAGCGAGACCTATGGCGGCTACCCGCGGTGGGCGACGAATCTCGCCGGCTGGGGCACGCTCGCGCTCTGCGCGGTGGTCGGATGCGTGCTCTGGCGCTTGGGGCGCGGCCGGCGGGCGATCGACGCGCTGGCCAACCGGGAGGAATGAGCAGCCATGCCGCTCTCAGCCTGGATCATGCTCGCGTTCGGGGCCCTTGTGCTCTACGGCGGGCTTGCGGTGGCGCTTGCGATCGCTCACCGCGGCCGGCGCCGCCGGCGCGGCTCCCAGTAGCGCAGCAACCGGTGCAAGAGCATCGGCAACCGCCGTCGCACCCAGGCGGGATGGGCGATCTCGAAGTGGGGCGCCCAGCGCAGCAGGTCGAGCAGCACCGCCTCGGGATCTTCGGCCTTGACCGATGCCTCGATCCCGCCGTCGGTCAAGAACTGCACGTCCTTGCGGCGCAAGAAGCCCTCGTCGAGCAATTCCGCAACGACGCTGCGGTCGAAGCGCAGCTGCAGCGTGACCGGACCGACCGCACGATCGCGGTGCGCGCGGACGCGCGCGCCGAGCCGGCGGTGGGCACGTGGCCGCCGAGGCGGCGCCGGCGGGGCCGGTGCCACCTCCACGGCGGGAGAGATCGGCGCGGCGCCGGGTAGCAAAGCCCGTAGCCGCGCGGCGAGGCGGTTGAGCGAGTCCTGAAGCGCCGAGCCGGCGAGCGGCCCGCGCCGCCCGAGCACGTCGGCCAAGGCGAGCGCATCCTCGGCGGGCAGATCGGGTAGGGCGGGCGTGAAGGCCTTGCCGTAGTAGTAGCCGCCGAGCGAGGGATCGAAGATGACCGGGGCCTTGAAGCGCTCACGGAGCCGGGCGATGTCGCTGCGGATCGTGCCCGACGAAACG
>Ga0180434_10007052_pt1 | contig 12727 bp, 10 predicted proteins | sample SS_ome_7_FD_132453 | JGI IMG/M metagenome (GOLD analysis project Ga0180434, IMG submission 132453) | Hypersaline lake sediment archaeal communities from the Salton Sea, California, USA - SS_1_D_2 metaG | ecosystem: Environmental > Aquatic > Non-marine Saline and Alkaline > Hypersaline >... | reverse complement strand
GGAGAGTTTGGAACCAGCGACCTTCAGGCTGCGTAGACGAAGATGACTCCGGTGGAAGCCGCGACTACCGGTATACTACGATCCGCAATGCCAAAACCGTCGGTGATAGCAGGCCCCAACCTTAGAGCTGTCCCAACCCTGTTTTCACCATAGGGTCCACCTCCATCATCTGGAAGATGCTCATGCTGGCAGAGCAGAGATTCCGTAGACTTGACGCTTCAGAAAAGCTGCCGCAGGTCTACCTAGAGTTCGGCCTCCGCCAGGAGAAGGAGAGAGAACCACAACCAAGCAAGAAGAGGTGCCGAGGGCAGTCCATGGACATCTCCTTCGTGGATGGTCGGAGCTTAGGAGTCCCTGAGTACATGGACATGGTTCGTGGAAAGACGGCGACCCTATTCGGAGCCGCCTGTGAGGTGGCGGCAATCATCGCCTGGTGCGATGACCGGACGGTGCAGCTGGCCCGTGACTTCGGCCTGAACATGGGCATCGCCTTTCAGATTCACGACGACTACCTGGGCATCTGGGGCGACGAGGACGAGGTCGGCAAAACGGCCAACGACCTTGCGGAGAAGAAACGGACGTTGCCGGTGGTCCTGGCTCTAGAGATGGCTCGGCTGGAGGCAGTGTCTTGGTGTTGATTGTGACACGATTGAGGCCTGGCTGAACTGTGCCTCTGTTCAGCCGGAAGATGCCATCGCGATCAAAGCCTTCATGGAGGGAATCGGTGTTCCTGGGAAGGTAAGGGAGATGGAGGATGAATACTCGCAGGTGGCGGCGCGTCTTTTTGAATAACTGGACCTGCGGTTCGAGTCGACCCAGTTCCTGATGTCACTTCTGGATAGGGTCACAGACCGGCGTCTGTAAAGGCGTCATTGTCTCACACGCTTCGCGCCTTGAGTCATCTCATAACGAATTGGCTTCTTGCCAGGGTTCGCAATCTTGACACCTCGTTGCTGGAGGATCGGCCAGATGTTCTTCTGGAACTCAATGCCGAACGCGGGTTTGCCTGCATCAGCCATGGGATGCCGAGGCCAGTACTTCTTGATGATCCCCTGGCAATCAGTACTCTTGAACTTACCGACAGGTATCTGCTCTATAATCGTCTGAGCCATCTCCTCCCAGATGTCCTGATCAACCTGCCCCGAGCCTAGTGCCGCACCGGCACGGGAGCGACGGGCGGCCAGTTGTCCAAGAGACTCTCGATCAGGCGTTGTCCATCCGAACGCAGGTTCTCAACGTCGATGTACACGCCTGAGCCAACCACCGTGGCTCGATCATCACTTCGCTCATTGCCGGTTGCCGCATGCATTCCTGTGTCTCCCGATCTCTGTATGGTCATTTGGCTGTCTGCTCCCCATGGGGCTTCGATTCGCGCCTGCTACTCGAAGTTCCCCCGACCCAAGCCACAGTTCTCGACAAGAGGGCAGTCGATGCACTTCGGGACGGTTGGCAAGCAGACAGCCGCAGCCAGATCCAGCATAGCCCAACTGAGCGCAATCGGGTCACCAGCAGATACCGTCAACTGCGCTATGTCCTGGAGAAACGGGTCGTAACGAATGTCCGCCAACTTGCGCCTGCCAAACACCCTTTCCAGGACACGTGCTGTGTTAACGTCCACAAGTGGTTCCCTCTTCCCATGGCATAGGAGAAGGACCGCGCTTGCCATGTACTGGCTAACACCGGGCAGCTGTTCCAGTTCCTCCCGGGTACTTGGGAATTGGCCTTTCCTTCCTACCATGACAACGGCCAGCTCCACGAGCCTGCGGGCCCTCTTCCGCCAAAGGCCAATAGGCCGGAGGAAGTCCTGCAAGTCCTCCTCTCTGGCCTGTGAGAGGCGTTCCCAAGATGGGTATTCCCGAATGAACGCCGGATAGAATCGAGCAACGGTGGCCGCTTGCGTCCGCTGGAGCAAGAGCTCGGCTATGGTACGCTGGTAGCACGTAGTTGCATGTCGCCAGGGATAGTCCCTGGCATTCTGCTCATGCCATGCCAGGATCGTTCTCCTGAATACCTCCACAGCAGGCAGCACATCCTGTTGCCCAGCAGCGGGAAAGTGCCAACGTCTTCTGATCGCCTTTGCCACTGCCTACTTCCCGAACAAGTGAGTACCTCTTCCCCCTGTTGTGGCTGGTGCCCACCATGAAGAGGTGGGGCATGGCTGTCCTCTCCTAGTTCCTAGTGGTATTCGGACCGAGTCCTCCTCAACGCGATCAGGTATCTGCGACCTTCGTCTGTGATCTCTCGCCCCTTCTCTGTCCTCCGCACAAGCTTCATCCGTGCCACAAGCAGAGGCTCCACTTCTTCCAGGAACCGATCTTTGTCTATGTTGGTCAGCATTGTCAAGACATTTCGCTCGCCAAGAGGCCTACCTTCTCGCTCAAGAAGCTCGAGGTACTCAAGATCTGCAAGCCCTAGCCCATTCTCGTCCAGAAGGCGCGTTCTTCTTACTTCCTCCAGGTGCTCATCTAGGCTTCGCTCTTGGTACTCGCTCACCAGCGCCTCGTTGGCTAGCTCCCTGGCTAGTTCTAGTGCAATTCGCGGCACGAACCTGCCGTACCGAGCTATCTTGCGCCTCAACGGGTCCGGCCACTCTGTATGCTCCAATCCCACTATTGTAGCCACCTCTTCCTCTGTGTAGTCTTGCAGCGGGATCTCCGTGCATCGGGTCCTGAAGGCCATGTCAACGTCCGACGGCCGGGTGGTGGCAAACAAGAAAGTGGCCTGTGGAAGGCGTGCTACGCGGTCACTCAAGAGTAGAGACCTGTCCTTTGGCTCCAGCGCGGTGAGGAAGCTCTCTTGCACACTTCGGGGCACAAGATGAATCTCGTCAATGAAGATCACAATCGGCGGATACTCCAGTACCGGCTTCTGGTACTGTATGCCAACTCGCGCGGCTTGCTGCCCGGTGTCTCGAAGGGCTCCATCGATCAGCTCGAATAGCTTCTCACGGCTTCCCAGCCCACGGCCATCGAGGGACACGAACGGCAATCCCAGGCCTCGTGCGACCCTGCGTGCTAGCTCGGTCTTCCCAGTACTAGGGTTTCCTGTGAACAAGTAGCTGGCGGGTAGTTGAGGAGGGGTACTGAGCATTGCTTTCAGAATCGACCTCTTTAGCGTGTCAACGGCAGCGCGGTTTCCGATGAAACCGGAGAACACCGTCGTAACATGTTCCCTGACATGCGGGGGAACAGACGGACCTACACCGCCTGGAATGGCTGGGGGAGCATGAGTGCCAGCCGCTGGCACTGAGGTCGTCTCCAATGTTGGAACGTCCGTTGCTACTCCAGTTGAAGCATCCCCGGACGTGGTCGCACTTGCAGTAGGGCTAGCCGGGCCGCAGATATCCAAGAGATCAGCGACTCGGTCGACCATCTCAGAAAGCTGGACGCTGTCCTCCAGCAAGGCTCGGCTATCTTCGCGGGAAACCACGAGCGTCTCGGCGAAACCATCCCTATCAACGTCGTCTGCGTATGAGTAGGGCGACTCATCAAAAACGAGCAGGCGGCCTTCTTGGGCGATCGTGACCGTTGCCCTCCCGCTCAGGATATCCGCCAAGCATGCTCGGTGAATGCGAACCCACTCATCAGGCGGCTTCCCGTTCACTTGTGGGTCACCGTACACGCGAAAGCCATAGTCGATGATTTCTCCAAGAAAACCGCGCCCACATACTCTCCAGAGGTCGTTCAAAGGAGTCGCCCGAACCAAGCTATGCAGCAAGTCCCCAAGGCTGCTACTTTGCGTCAAGGAGCTGCCCTTCTCCTGGCTGGACATGACGCCTTCCCTGAACTTAACCTCTACTGGTACCAAGTGGACGAGGCTCCCATTTCCCGGGTCAGTTCGGATGCAAGCCAAGAGCAGGTCCGGCCTCGTAGACTCGGTCAGGCTGGGATTCGCCCTCCGCAACCCTTTACGAAGCTCCTCCAATGGAGAAACCCAGGGGTCTACCGGAAGAACCATGCGGACCACGTCGCCACCTGTCACGGGTAAACGGGCCCGCCTTCCCTGCCCGCGAAACGCGTCTTGCAGAAGGCGCACCGCTAGCAGCATCCCAAGCTCCCCTCGAGCTAGACTTCCGCCTGCCGAGAGGCGCTTGAGGATAGGTATTCCCCTGCGAGAGGTCTCTACAAGCAGTTCTTCTATATCAATGCTCGATTGAGACACGAGCCTGATGGCTGTCAACACTGTTCGCTTGATCGCCTCAGGTGGCTTCGCTAGAAGATAGAATCCACCGCGCTGCTCGCCCGGGCCCATTGCATGCGGTAGCTCATAGTCCCACAAGAAGCCGCCAGACTGCGAGATACCACGTGCGAAGCAAGCAGGGTCTATCTCAGCAGAGGAGACAGCTAGGAAGCGAGTGTCCTGTAACTCTCTGCTCAGTACCTCCCTGTTTGGTGTAAAGGCAACGTGGCTACAGCTTGCTCGACCACTCGCTAGTTGCTCCAGGACTGCCACGGTCTGGCCGAGTTCATCAAGAAGGCTATCCTCGCTTTGCACGATTTCGCCCGTCCGAGACTCGACCACCCACTCAGCGTTGTTCCGGTCCAGCCGGATGCGCGAACGTACTAGGCTCCCTTCTGATGTGGGCGAGCGCCATGGATGGACTTCATTCACGGGGCCAGCCAGGCCGAGGTGGTCGATTATCACTAAGTCCTTGCCCTGGGTTGTTCGCGGACCAGAGAACCACCTGACACGATGGCCGGTATCATCCGCTAGACTAGAAACCTCTTCACGTGAGGGTCGCAAGCCGGATATTCGTGAATCGTAGACCTCGACCAATCGTGGGCCCAAGAAACTGTCGTTCTCGCTACTGTATTGGGCCTGGCACCACGCTATGAGCCCGTCAGTGCAAGATGTGCTTCCTTGCCCGGAGCTCACTATTCCCAAGCGAAGGACCGCACGAGTGGGCAAGACTCTGGTCATTTCCTCGAGAGTCCTTCTCGCTTGGGATGCTGTGAACCCTGACTGGATCCCCCTTGGGACGACGCCCGCTTGGGCCAGATCCAAGACGGAATCATGTTGCTGCATCTCACGAAGCCTCGAGGCGTCCCAGAAGAGTCCCCACAGTGAATCCTGGCAGGAGATTGCCACGTATGATTTCCATCTCGGTTCGCCACCGCTTCGAGCAAGTGCAAGCGCGAGTACATCCGGGCACTTGTGGGGATCAAGCAACCCGGCGACTGGACACGGTGCTACAAGTGCCTCAGACAACATCTGCTGAGCCGCCACGTGCCAGGCAAAGCGCACGGGATGAAGCGGCGACAACAAGACGGCAATGGGTTCGTGCGCGGCGAATGCTTGCCCACCATAGTGCCCCGGCTCTCGCTCCAATATCGCCACCGTGTCAGCCCAACAGGCCTGCGCTGGAGCATTCTCGGCCCATTCCCGGTAGGCCTGAAGGTACTCTGCTGCTGTTTCTCTCACTTCTTGGCCAAGTAAGCTCACTTCTGGCAAAGGTGCTGACTGCGAACGCAGCCAAGTGACAACTCGTTCTCGTATGCCCAAGAAAGCTGGTGAGGGGTCTACGGTTGCGCGTGGGTCGACCTGTGGCGTAGTACTTCCCAGGGTCCGACTACTTGCTAGATGAGGTACGGAGTCCACCCACCCCGGTGAAGCAAGCACAGGAGTCCATGACGAGTCGGTGGCGACCAACTCGCTCTCTAGCCTTCGAAGCCAGCACTCCTTGGCTCTGGCGACTGGAGGATCGGTCCTAATATCCTGATGAGCCCTTACCAAGGCATCAAAACAGGAGAGTGCTGTGTCCTGGTCCTCGATCTCCACGGCTACGCTTAGCGTGATCTCGGAGATTGATTGGCCTTGGGAGTCCAATAGTGAAAGGGTGAGGTCAACATCTTCTTCTATGTCAACGCCAAGTTCAGCTAGCCCATCGAGCACAGGCCGGTCTACTTGTGGCTCAACGCGTCGAACCGTGGAGACCTCAGGGGCGCAGAAAACCCTGAGCGTCTTGCCTCCGCCGCTCCGGAGAAGAAGTTGTTGTTGCCAAGGGTCTGAGGAGCGAGAACGGCGTGGCGCTGTTATCTTCCTAACGGTCGGACCCAGGCACGTGACAAACCCACCTGGTCCGTAAGTAGCCAAGGCCACAACCTGCATTGATGCTGGTACGGTCGCTGTGTCCTCAACTGTGTAAACAAGGGGAGCACTGTGTTGTGGAGGCGAGACGTCATCGAAGCTCAAAGGACTGGGGCATGGCCCTGATGAAGCCAACACCACAGGGCGTTGACGCCCGATTCTCCGCTCAAAGCGTGGCGATTGGAACGTCCCTTGTGGGTGCCTCGCCTCAAGACTTGGTCCTGCTTGTACCATATACGGTTCACCCCGCGCTGGCGATGGGTTCATCACATTGAGACAAGTGACCGAGAGTCGCTCGGGCTGGGGTACACGTCCCGCTTCTGTCAGCATTTCATCGAGTGCTTCTGTCGTAAGTGCCTCCCACCAGGAAGGCCGGGGATAAGGCACGACGTAGTGGAAGGAAGAAGCACGGGCAAAGGCAGAAGCGGAACCTGCCGAGGAACGGACGTGCGCCTCTAGCGCCGATAGCTCTTGTCCTAGCTGTTCGCCCCGGGACGTACCCTGTAGTTCTTGTATCCCCGCTTCTATCCCTGCGTCTTCAAGCAATCCCGCCAACCGTTTCAGGGTTCCCTTGCTCCGCCGGAAATCGGCCAACTCCTTGGTAGATGGAGGCAGTCCACACTCAGCGGCCAGTTCCTTGCTGGAAACCGGTGTGCCCGCGTTCCCTAGGCGGAGGATTCGTTCCAGGAGGTCCCAGGGCAGAATATGCTGGTCCTCCGGCTCCAAGTGTGGGAGATCCTGAAGTGCTTCCCTGACTGCGACCTCCAGATCGTCTGCTGGATGGCCAATTCCTCCTGCTGCCATCTCAAGGAGTTCCCCGTAGAAAGGGCTCCACTTCCGAAGGCTGGCTGTTCTACGGCTCAGGGGAGGAAGGGGTGTTCCGACGGTATCAGTAGCGTTGGTTATGGAGTATGTCCGTTCATCCCACACAGAAGGGTCAACCAAGAGCACGAAGCTGTTGAAAGAGTTGCGCACCGCGAGAGCAAAGTCCCAGTTGCACTCCTGGCTGTGGTCTCCACCAGTGGTTTGAGGGTTGCGTGTCACCAAGAAGACAGGGATTTCCCTGTCCGCGATCCGCCATGCTGACCCGCCGCCCCCCGTAAGGGTAACAGACAGATCCCTGAGCACCGCAAGAGGCGGCCCAGCCAGCAGGAGACGAACATACTCATCCTGAATGGCTATGCTGGGTCGCAGCACCCGCCGCACAAGGAATTCCCGTAGCAGACTAGCCGTAGACGTGGCCATGTTTCTCGTCAACCTCTAAACGGGTTCAACACCAATCTCCCGCCCCCGGCATCGGGGCTATCCACCAAGATCCCAAGGGCCTCCAAATCGCTAGCTACGACGCTTTCTTGCAGGTCGCCCGCAGATAGCCTCACTCCATAGGACGAGAACCGCACAGCCAAATCCTGGAGTGTGGCTGGTGCTCCTCGAATTGACCTGCAAGTGGCAAAGCACATTGCCATCAAGAGCACCGGTCCAGGCCTCACCACCCAAGGAGCGCTCCTTGGGCCCGTCTTCTCCAGCAAGTACCCTTGGTCATGTTCCCTGAAAGCGGGCTCCAGCGACAGTCTCCGGCGCAGGGTGTACGAAAGGAACTCGTACAAGTTCTTGGGTGGCCCTGAGCTGCCCGATACCCTGGAAGCTTGCTCATCCAGTACTCTGCCGAGCTGGGCTAGAACTCGTCTCTTGGGGTCTCTACCCAGCTGGTTTCTTAGTGGAACGAGTGCCTCCAAGAAGAATGAAAGCTGCTCAGCAGCGGGACGCCCAGTGGACCCAGCTACAGCCTGAGGCCACTGCCACGGAGTACCGTGGTCGCCCAACATACTTAGCAGAAGGTTGAAACCCAGGCGGGCAATCGTATAGGCCTCCACCTGGCGCCTCAGGTAGGGATCGGCGCTTTGACCCCCGTCTAGAAAGGCCCCTCGTCCCAAGTGCGCGTTCCACAACTCGCTCTCGAGCTCATGTGCCGTCGGTGGAGAGGACCCGCCCAGCACATCAAGTACATGCCGCCAGACTAATCCTGTTGTTCTGCAGACCCAAAGCACGTGTGTTGGCAGTCCCAGGCGGAGGACACTTTCCATCAAGGCACACCATTGTCTACGCGTTAAGGAGCCCTTTAGACCAAGGACTTCTCTTAGGTCACGCGCAAATACCTCGGCAGGCGACCACGGTTCTTCCTGCTGAGCGCGATAGGGGACTCGAGACCACTCCACAATTTCAGGTGCGTTCCACTGGTCATCTACGGGATTCTTCTTCACCTTTGGCAATGCGGATAACCTGCGCTCGATGAAGACAGCGAGTTCGTCGTCCTGTTCCTCGACTACGTCCAAGCTCTCTGCCAGTGCCCTGACTGCCTCGGTAAACGCAGTTGGACCTGCGCCAGAGGCTAGCGCATAAATGGCCAGCCTACCTGGGTTCCACCGGGACCGGGGGCGGCCGAGCACTCCCGAGAAGTGGCCCAAGGCTGGAACCAATGGAATCAGTTGTGGAAGCGGGCGTGCCATGCGTTCCCCGAGCCTTACTGGGCTGCGAAGGCCGTTGTGGAAGATATACTCCCACAGGGCACCCGGAGCTTGCGGAGTATCCAGTTCTTCTGGGAGGTGATTCACGTCCTCGAGGTCGACTTCGCTTTCAGAAATGGCGGCAAGCTGCAATACTCGATAGCACGAGGCCAGTAGGACATCCCCGGTGGCATACTCCGGCTGCACCCCGATCGACAAGCAGCTCTTGTCATATTCAGGATGGTTGATGAAGGGCCTCGAACGGAAGTCGTCTGCCCTCATTGGTGTTCCTCGGGAGCCCGGAATTCAAGAACACCGTCTGACCCAGGGACGAGTTGGCCAAGAGCACCAACGTGAATGGATACTCCTCCGCCGAGCATGCTCTCCTTGTCCCTAGCCAGTCGGCCAGCTATTGCGTTTCTTACTTTGTCAATGGCAGCCCGGATGTGCGGCGGGAAGCTAGCCATCTCTGCGCCTACGGAATTCAGCCGCAGGGCAACGAAAAGGTCGAATGTGAGCGGGATGCATTCCTGCTCCACCTCCACCCAAGGGAGGTCATGGCCGGGGCGGTCTTCGCTGGGCGTGGTTGCGAGCCTTGGTATCACCGTTCCAAGCGGACACGTCACGATGACGTCCCTTGATGGCTCCGGAACTGGCTGACCGAATACTCTCACCAGTGACCCCGCGAACCTATCTCCGGGGGCCAGAACCGCCCTAAGCGGTCCAACCACGGTCCTAATCCTAGTCGCATCCCTTATGACAGACTCATAGTCCAGCAGGTATTCCAAGTTGAGATACTCTCCCCCCTGGACACCCAATGAGCGCTTCACCAGCATTGACGATAGTACGCGCAGGGTCTCCAGGATTGCGCGTACTCGTGGGTTCTCAAGAACAGTGCCACTCCAGTGAGCTTCCGCCAATGCCATCAACTCCAGAAGCTCAGAAAGCTGTGGCACTCGGTCTCTGAACTTTTCAAGCCCCTGGGCTATGGATTGGCCAAATTCATCCTCGATGGTTCGTAGTAAACTTTCGCTGCCAGAAGGGGTGGCCTTTGCCGGGTCAAGCTTGTGTGAGAATTCGCCAGCCAGCAGGTGCCGAATCTGCGTTCCTTCAGGCCTTTGCCGCTTCCCGAAGACGCGCGTGATCGCGCGGGATGTTCCAGACTGCCGCAGGAGGCTGACATCTAGTTCATCGGTGGGATCGGGCCATCCCGGGAAGAGAGCTTGGGGGTAGAGATGAAAAGCTAGTTCCCATGCCGCCGCCAACTTCAAATCTGGCTGTGAGGTGAAGTTGACCTCGTCTACGTGCTGATGAACCCAGGAGCATGGAGATATGGAGCTGTCATTCGCCTTGAAGTCTTCTTTCTGACCAACAATAAGCTCAGCGCACAGGGAAAAGGCGTCACGGAAGTTCCATCTCTGGCCCGTTGCCAGTTCTCCGTGCCGCAGTACCTTTAGCAATCGCCGGCGGTGTTCCTCCTGCTGGAGGCTGACTGCATTGGCGTAGAAGGGGCAAAGCTCTCTGGATGTGCAGTCCCCGCATCCACCTTCTGGTTGCCACTTCTGCTCGGCAGATGCCGCGAGGAGCATCTCTTCTACTGGCGACGAACCAGCTTGGCTGACAACGATCGTGTCCAGATCAAGGGGCCAAGCGGCAAACCTGGAATCATACTCGAGTGGCCAGCATCGAGGTCGCTTCACAGTGAGTGCGCTGGGACCCAATCCAGTCGCTGTAAGAATGTACGTCAACAGCCCAGTCACTTCGGGGCTGTTGAGCCATTGAAGATTCGGTCTAGATTGGATGGCGGAACGGGCCCGGGCGATGAGACCACGATTGGCACAACAGAGGAAGAGGGGCTCTTGCCCGGCTGGACTAGTGACGAGGTCGCCTAGGTCATTGAGGACCTGCTCCTCCGCGGTCTGGTCCGGACCATCGACTGCCGATGCATCCTGAATCAGAAGCAGCTTCCTGACCCGTCTACTGAGCAGATCACCAAGCTCCGATTCTGTTACCTTGACGCGTCGGGGCGTAAGAGGGTCAGGTGCGAACTTCTGCGACACCGTGCTGATCAGGTTACCATTGCTGCCTGCCATCACATCGAGTTCGCGTACAAAAGCTTCAACAGCCTCTGATTTGCCGTTGCCCGGACCCCCAACCAGGAAGATCCAGCGGGGAGTTCCGGGGACCTCCATGACGATATCCCGCGCCAGATTACGGAGTCTGCTGATAAGAGGTGTGGACAATGTGACGCCAAGCGGCTTCCCCATGTCTGTCTGGAACGGGACACGTACTCCGCCACGGTCGTGCCCATGCCAACCAAGCAGCTCAGACACCCACGGGTTCACGTTCTGCGGCACGAACAGTATCCCTCTTCGCTATGATTGGTGCTATCGGGCTTGCTTCGTCACGCTTAAGGCCAGCCCAGAATGCGAGTAGACGGGTATGCATACGAGCAAGCACCAGCCCCAGTGCTTCACCCAGGAAAGGCGGGACCGCGTTTCCAGCCTGCGTGTACCGTGGACACTCACGTACCCGGCGGTCACCACCCGTGGTGTACTTCCCACGGAATTGAAACCAATCAGGAATGGACTGGAGACGAGCATACTCCCTCACCGTCAGTATACGAGGCTCGGCGTAGTGTATGATGTCATCCGGCAGAGTTGTCAATGTATGGGAAGGCTGCGTGGGATCTAGAGGGACGACGCAGGTCTTTCTGAGCCCAAGGCGTTCTCTGTCGGCGTAGCTGAGCTGGACCCCTCTACGACAGGTTGCCAAGATCTCGGCAAAGCGTTCGATGGTCTTTGGTCGATGATTCGCTAGCCGATGGCTGTCCGGTGGGCAACTTCCCAATCCGTCTCGCATAAGACGCTGGTAGTGGGTGGTGGGAGGCGAGTAGACTCCCTGCATGAACTTCGGTGAGTCCACGCAGGGGATTACCCCATTACTGGTCACCAGATCTGACATTGCTTCTTCTACCGATACCGAGCGATCGGCAGGCAGATCTCTCGAAGACAGGAACTCCGCCCGAACGTCTGCCAGTGCCTTGAACGCGTCACTGCTCTCCAGCGATGGGGAGACGCCTCTCAGAACGGCAAGCAAGAGGTACCGCGGCCGGAACTGGGGCACCCCGTAGTCGACTGCCCGAACCAGACCGGCTTGAACGTCATACCCAGATCTTTCCAGTGCTCTAGCGATCCGCTGTGAGTAGGGAAGGGCAGGCCTACCAACCCTCCTTTTCCTCTTCGCTCGCCGTTTCTTGCCGAACTCCACCGCGATGCCATGCACATTCTCAAGCAGGATGAACAGGGGTTGGACCGTGTCCACGACCTGCATGTAGGCTTTGAAAAGCGAATTCCTCGCATCAGCCCTGTTCCGCTTGCCAGCAAGCGAGAAGCCCTGGCAAGGGGGACCTCCCACGATCATTGTTACCTTGCCCCGGAGCTGCAGGAGCTGTGCGCGGTGTCTCTGCACAAACCTGCCAACAGTACAGGGTTCCTTCGGGTACCAGTCGGGCCAGTCATACACAAAGTCGTGCGTGCCCTCAATCAGATTGTGTCGCAGGGTCTCGAAGGCCATCGGGTCCTTCTCCACAGCCATGAGACCCCGCCACCCTGCGGCCATGAGACCGAGGGATAGACAGCCGGCCCCAGCGAATAAGTCGATGAAGGTCTTCTCAGCGTACAGTTGGGATGTCAGTGCCGCAGCAGGCCCAGTCTTGTTGAACGAGCCCCCTACTGGGCACTCTGCGACTCGATTGACTTCGCCCCGGCGGTTTCTTCCCATGCAGCGGCCTCTTCTGTTGTGACGTACTTCAGGATATCTCCTACTTGGCAGTCTAACTCGCGGCAGAGCTTGTCCAGAGTATCGAATGCGATGCCGGAACTCCGCTCGTTCCAAAGAGCAGAGATCGTATTCTTGTTTATGCCTGTCCTTCGAGCTAGTTCAGCTGCCCTAAGCTTGCGTTCTCCCAGTAGGAGGGCCAAGCGCACACTGATTGTCATGATGCACCTGCATTAGTCATGCACTCGTCATAGCATAGCTTTTTGGCAGGTGGATTGTCAACATCGGGGAATATGTCCTCCTAGCAGGATAAGACAATGGCCTATGTAGTGCATAAGCCCGATTCCCTGAGCCGT
>Ga0180434_10007051_pt1 | contig 12728 bp, 8 predicted proteins | sample SS_ome_7_FD_132453 | JGI IMG/M metagenome (GOLD analysis project Ga0180434, IMG submission 132453) | Hypersaline lake sediment archaeal communities from the Salton Sea, California, USA - SS_1_D_2 metaG | ecosystem: Environmental > Aquatic > Non-marine Saline and Alkaline > Hypersaline > Sediment... | reverse complement strand
TACCTGGAACAGACTTTTTGGGCATTTCGTATCTGGGGATTGGATCGACGACATAACGGTTGCCGTATGAGAGTGCATGCAGTTGGTCATCTTTTGGCAGTTCTTTCAACTGAATCTGTTTCGAAAGCATGAATAAGGTCTCCTCTTAGCCACATGTAAGCCCAAACCAGCGCATGCCACGCCGACAACTTCAGCGCGTATTATCGACCAATTCCGTTCAAACGCATTCGACTAGTACGCACTTTCCACATGCTAAGTCGATTTAACGCGTCAGTATGGTCGATTGTGGCAATGATGCGGCCTGATGTGAGGTACGTGCGCGATCACAGGCTAAGCATCGCTCGACAAGCTCAAAAGGAACCACTCCGGGCGACAATCATCTCTGGAAATCTGCAAAGCCTCAAGGCATTTCAGCAGCCGCATAAGCAGCGTCTGAGGCTTTTCTGGTTGTCTTTTGAAGTCCCTAGCTTTGAAGTCGGCTACGATGCGCCCAAAGTCCCAAAGCTGGATTGCTAATGAAGAAGATTCGCTCACCATCAGGCATGTCGTTCCATCCGCCGGTCAGTTTTTGAGGGTCGTACCGCTTTTGCATCTCATCGAGATCGGCGTATTGGTAATTCACACTTTCAATTTCTTCGCGTGTGAGTTTGGCCGGACAGTATGTAATCTTAAATCTTCCTTCCGACGACCCGTGAATCAGATGGGCAGCGGCCGACAGATTTGCAGGTAGATCGTCGGTTTCTTCCACATACTTCATAATCTGAGGAGTGTCGCAGTATCCATACTTTCGAATGAGCCTGTCAATTTCGGGATCTTCACCAAACGTGGCAATCGCCGGCCCAAGAACGATTAGCTCGCCATCGTCGGCGATCGCCATCCGAGTTCTGTAGATGGCCTTGTTGCCCAGCCATGTGCTGTGAAACTCTTCTGGATCGAGGTACACAACCATCTTCTTCGGTTCCTCATCCAAGACGGTAAAGTTCACCTCGGCCGAAAGCTCCGAGGCTTTTTCGAAGCAATCGACATCGTTGCCTATGAACAACCCGCGAACGGCAAGGCTCCCGTCATCGCGTGACCCGATCACGGTAAGCACAAACAAAAATGGGAGGTGAGCGCAAAAGTTGTCCTGGGTATAGTTCAAGATGCGCCGCAGAGGCGTGTCGGCTCTGCCCATCATTCGTTCCATGCCATAGGCCGCGCCAATGAAATGGCTTTCGTTTATCCCCGTCGCACCACCCGTTCCCACGAACAGGTTCTTATTGTAATTTGCCATTCCGATTACTTCGTGTGGAACAACCTGGCCGATCGAAATGATCAGATCGTGTCCTCCCTCCCAAACTAACCGATTCAGTTGAGCGGGCCATGGCTTATTGCAGATTCCTTCGGTAACCTTTGATACAAACTCGCTTGGAACCTCGCCGATTGTGACCACATCGTTGCGCCAGTCATGATCGCGAATCAAATTCTTCGGAACCGTCGGAAACATTCGTTCGAGCTGCCAATCTGGCATCGGTACGTGTGTTCCCAACGCAGGCATAACGTCTAGGAGCTTTTCGCCGTAGTAATCCGCAGTCATACATGCCAGCGGTCCGGCCATACTGTTTGCGCGTGTGAAATCCGGCGGCACGGCCAAAACCCGTTCCTTCGGTCCGAGCTTTTCGAAGGTGCTCACAAGCGCCGCTCTGAGTTGGTCGTTGGTGAGGTCCGTTGTTATTGAGCCCTGCGCAAAGTAGGTAGCCATCCGGTAATTTCTCCATATAATTGCGAATATCGGCCCTAAGAGTCAGACCGACGCCATTCAAAACTTAGTTATTATTGGGGTATATAGCGGTTTTCGAGTTGCCACATCTATTGCAAAATCTACCATTAAGATAAAGATAATCCTGGGCTCACGCAACCGCACAGTGCAATCGGAGGGACTTGTCATCGTCGCCATCGTTTACGATCTCTTTATCATACTCGTCGCGGGACTCATATCTGGCGTTGTCGCAAAGCGGCTAGGCTTTTCGATGCTTGTTGGATACCTACTGGCAGGCGCCATCATTGGAACCGATGGTCTAAACATTGTCAGAAGTCACGCCGAGGGCATCGAACACATAGCACATGCCGGCGCGCTGTTACTTTTGTTTGCAATTGGAATCGAATTTTCAATGGAGGAACTGGTCCGGCTAAGTCGCTATTTTTTTATCGGTGGGAGCGTTCAGCTGATACTTGTAGCAACGCCTGTGATAGTTGCGTGTATACTATTCGGCCTTTCCTGGCAATCAGCACTGCTGATCGGTTCGGCAACGGCTTTGAGTTCGACAGTCTTGGTATTTCGTGCACTAGCCGAATGGGGTGAAACCGCCTCACCACAAGGGCGACGCACTATCGGTGTATTGCTATTCCAAGACGTTATTTTCATACCGATGATGCTGGTGCTCCCACTGCTGACCACTGGGGAAAATATAAATGGCCCGAATACATATCTCCTTCTGATACTAAATTCGGTGTTGTTCGTAGCAGTCGTGCTACTTCTTCGTAAGGTACTGGCAAAATGGTTAGTCCCTTTGCTCGTTGACCTGCGAAGCGTCGAGCTGCTCATACTCTTTACGCTGATTGTTTTAGTCGGTTTTTGTATTGGAGCCAATTCCGCCGGGCTTCCCCCGACGATCGGAGCTTTTGCTGCCGGGTTGGTGCTAGGAGGAAACCGACTCACCAGACAGATCGATGCATTGATCATCCCCTACCGAGAGTCTTTTGGCGCGGTGCTCTTCGTCAGCTTAGGCATGCTGATTGATATCCATACCTTTATCGAAAGTCCGGTGATCGTGTTAGCAGCACTTTTGGCTGTGCTAGTCCTAAAGACCTTCGGAGGAATTATCGCGCTGCGTGCTACCTCGTTATCTTGGCGGGCGTCGGCTGGAATGGGACTTGGATTGGCACAACTGGGTGAGTTATCCTTTTTGCTGCTCTTGGAAGGATTTCGGGCTGGCCTAATTTCTGGAATCAACTACGAACGTATGCTCTTCGTCGCGATGGGAACGCTCATTATGACTCCCCAGCTGTTGAGCATCGGGCTGAGATTTGCGAGGCAGTTGCCAACAGAACTGCCTCCGGGCAAAAAAGGCAAAGACCGCTTGCTACCGGCCCCACGCGAAGCAGTCGTCATTGGACTCGGACCGATCGGATCTCAAGCCGCTTCACAATTGGAATTAATTGGAATAGACGTCTGCTTGGTCGATCTAAGTCCTGTTAATCTCTACGCCTATGCGCAGCAGAGCTTTCGTACGGTTTCCGGAAACGCCTGTGATTCAGACGTTCTAGAACGGGCTAATGTTGCCCGGGCACAGCTTGTGATTGTGTGCGTTCCAGAAGATCAGGTTGCCTTGCAAATTATCAGAGCTATTTGCAAGCTGAATCCGAAATGTACGGTCGTCGTTCGATGCAGATATAAATCCTATAAACAAACTCTACAAAAGGCTGGTGCATCAGTTGTAGTTAGCGAAGAAGTGGAAGCATCAACAGCGATGATGCGAATATTGCAAGACATGTCGCCGGCTTCAATCGGCGGATGAAAAAAGTAAAAGGAAGTTGCATTAGCTCAGCTTGCATACTACCAAGTCTGGTAGCTAAGGCATCGACGTCGTCAACTTCTGCCAGCGCGTCGGTCAGGTTGTTCAGTAGAGGACTTCAGCCCAGGTAGATAATGGAGTTTTTCATCGACGTGCCATCGTGTAGGTTGAAATAGAATTCCTGATAGTTGATTTTGGTCATGGTTGACCCAACCGAGCCACTCTCGGAAAACGTGCGGTCCGTAGGCCAAGCCGCGGTAGATTTCCCGCTGGCGGTACGGTATTGAATGCCCTTCTAGTAAAGGGCACCACCTCTTCATATTGGAGAGCTTTCTGTCGAATAGCAACTGGCAAAGGGTGTGGTAACTTTTCGATCAGGTCAGAGTATTTGGCCTATTGATTGCTCACCTCGAAGTAGCTGGCGGCCATTATCGGGATGGTAACTCTGGTTCGCTGGCCACGTCTAGGTAGGCATTTTTCCGAAAAGTTTACTTTTTTATGCACGGATTTGCCAGAAAATTCCCACAAATACTATCAGCTCGGTTGGGATTCAAACTGGATGTTCGCGTTTCATAAGTGAGAAATAAGAGCGGTAATTCTATGCGATTGACACTTCGTACACTTCTGGCCTACATTGACGACATCCTTGGACCGGCGGATTCCGAAGACATTGTCAAAAAGATCAGAGACAGCGAGTACGCTACCTCGCTTTTGCACAGGATCCGAGAAGTGATGCAGCGTTTGCGTCTCGAAGCGCCAGACGTGTCGGATCCGGGCGCCGGACTCGACGCCAACACGGTCGCAGAATACCTCGATAACATCCTTCCCGATGAACAAGTGCCAGACTTTGAGAGAGTTTGCCTGGAGTCTGATGTCCAGTTGGCAGAAGTGGCTTCGGCACACCAGATATTGGCATTAGTTCTGGGCGAGCCGGCCGAGGTTAAAGTAGCAAGCCGAGAGAGAATGTACCGTCTCGTCGACGAACAGGATCAGGCCCAAAGAACAAGCATACCTGATCTTCCAGATTACGCAAAAGGTCGCCAGAGCGAACGCGGGCGTCGTCAGAGGCCAACCGTACCCGACTACCTACGTGATCCGCCTAAGACTAAGCGACGAATTTTTATCGGTGTAGTTGGGGTTGCTGTTGCAGCTCTTTTGATTGTAGTGCTTCTGGCCGCCCTTGGGCAATTCGATCCGGGAGCAAAATTCGCGGCGATACTGGGGCTGGATAAGCCGACGATGGAACAGGAAACGCCTAAAGGGCCGGTGCCACCACCGCGTGAGGAAACCGACCAGGTAGCAGCAAAGGCCGAGCCAGGAAGCCAACCAGAAGGCAAGCCGGAAATAAAAACAAAATCAGATGCAAAAACAACAACTTCTGAAAGCCTCGATGAGGTTGAGAAAGCAACGAAATCAGGCATCCAGGATTCGGCAGCGATAACGGAAGCAGGTCCAATACAGCCGGAACCGGCGATCGCCACACCCGATCAGGAAACGCCGGGAGTCCGGACCGAAGATTTTAAAGAAGGCTCTGCCACGCCAGCTCCGGTAGATAGTGCAGACAGTGAGGCGGATGGAGCACAAGTGGGCAAACCCGACGAAGTCGGTGACGGTACCAAATCTTCGCCGAGTCTCGCCTCTTCTGAGCAGGTTGGCCGATTCGTTTCCGATAGCAAGGTGGTTTTGTTGCAGCTAGATCCAGCATCCGGTGACTGGGCTCGAGTGCCCGCCCAGGCGATACTTTTTCCGGACAGAAAATTATTAGCTCTGCCAACGTATCAGCCGCTTATTGCTTCTACTGCCGGCGTAACCGTTCAACTGATCGGTGGAACACAGGTTGAATTTGAACCGGTCGATCAAGCCGGGATCCCTGGGCTCCAAGTGGACTATGGCCGGATCATATTGCGAACAGTTGGCAAGGCCAACGCTCGTTTGCGATTGATCCTCGGAAGCCGAGCTGGCTTGCTCACTTTTGGCGATCCGGAAGTCACGGTTGCGATTGAGGTATCACGTATTGCAAACCCGGGCGCTGATCCGGAAAATAATCCTGGAAACGTTACGGCTAGCATCTTCGCCACCAGTGGCCGCATAGTTTGGAAAGACGATTCGGACCAAAAGTTGACGTCCATTAATGGACCGAGCGTTTTGAGACTCGATGGTCACCCTAGGGGGTCTGTAGTTGCAGTGAAAGATTTTCCGAAATGGGTGTTTCGCGATTCGATGAGCCTGCTGGAACGTCGCGCTTCCGGAAAGCTGGAACAATCGCTCGAGCAAGGTCGATCTGCCATATTAGGGCTCCGAGAGCTGGCCGACCATCGGCAGAAAGAGGTGCGGTGGCTGGCGACTCGGTGTCTCGGATACTTAGGCGACTTTGATCTGATGGCATCGGCGTTGAACGTCCCGTCAAAAAAACTGGTTTGGGATGATTACATCAGCCAGCTCAAAATTGCCAACTCGCGCAGCCCCGAATCGGCCAAAAGAATCCGCCTCGCTCTGCAAAAGGAGTTTGGGGATGAGTTGGGGAATCTTGCAAGGATGCTGTGGGGATTTGCCCCAGAGGGGCTCGAAAAGGGCGATGGAAGTATGCTGGTCGATTACCTAGACCACAAAGTTTTGGCGTTTCGTGTGCTCAGCCATTGGAATTTGAAAAAAATCACCGGATTGGGGCTCTACTACCAACCGGAGGTGACATCAGCCAAGCGCCAACAATCCGTACAGAAGTGGAGAGAACGGTTGGAGTCGGGACAAATCTGGTCCGTTCAGGCCACCAATAGTGGGGGCGAGACCATATTCCCCACCCCAAAAAAAGCGGACAAAAATTGATCCCCCAAGATACGAAAGCACTAGCTTGAAACTGTAAACGAAGAGACTGGATCGGTGTTGTATTTGTTCGGCCGCCTGGCGGTCATTGTTTGGGTGGCGTAGCTAACTTCAAATTTGGCAAACTGTTAGGAATATACGCATTCCTTGGCGGGTTGTCCTTGCGAGCCGGTAATTAGTTGGCAGTTGGCCTTTCGCTTGCAACACAAAAAGCTACACTGGTGAGGGAGCCGAGTTTCTTGTCGCACTTTTTCCCTGACCGTGGAATTGCCTGTCAGAGAAGGTTTGGTAGAATAGTTGGTTTAGTTGTCGAAGGCAGCGGCAGTCCTTCGCAGCCAGTATCAAGGAGCTGAGTTCTGTGGAGACAAAAATTTCGGTTAGGCATGGGACCCTCAGTGAAACCACTCAGGAAAAAATAGCAAAGAGGGTAGAAAAACTAACTCGATTCTTCGACCGTCTGACTTCAATTGTAGTTACGGTCAATTTAGAACGTCGTGACGCACCTATTGTAGATCTAAAAGTATCGGCCGAGCACAAACACGACTTTGTGGCGACCGTACAGTCTGACGAACTGATGGCTGCATTGGACGCGACGTTGAATAAAGTGGAAACCCAAATTCACAAGTACAAAGATAAGATACAAAAACACCACCGTGCTCCGAAAAATCGTTAGTCCGAAATAGTCGGGCAATAGCGACGTCGGTGGCAAGCCAGTTTCTTTGCAGACTGGTTTGCGGCTGCTGCCGTTGAGCGTTTTGGACGCTGAAGCTAGCGTAGGCATTGATAATAAGCGGGCACGTGGCGAGAAAAGTTAAGAAAGGAGAGCGAGCGAATGAAGTTCGCCGACTTCGTGAATCGTGGCGCTATTTTAGCAGATTTGAGCGCCGACGATAAAGAGGATGTTGTTCGGAAAATGGTTCAGGCGTTGAGTGACTGTCAGCAGATTGAAGAAGACGAAAAAGAAAGCATCATCAGTGCGATTATGAAGCGTGAGGAGTTGGGAAGCACTGGTATCGGACGCGGTATTGCCGTACCCCACACAAAACATCCGAGCGTGGATCGATTGGTTGGCACAGTCGCCGTGAGTCGAGCGGGTGTTGATTTCGACAGTCTCGACGGGGAGAAGGTGCAGCTGTTTTTTCTTCTGATTTCGCCGCCGGATCGTCCGGGTGACCACTTGAGGGCGTTAGAAAACATTTCACGACAACTTAGAAACGAGACCTTCTGCAAATTCCTCAAACAGTCTAAAAATGCTGACGATGTGATGCAGTTGCTAGACGAATCGGATAACAATCAGTTTGGATCGTAATTGTGTTGGGTGGATTGGCAGTGAAGTGCTCAAATCGCCCGTGGGCTTGTAGGCAGTCGTTGATATTTCCAAGTTTGTAAGTGTTTATGTGCGTTCATATGGCAACCCGAAACGTTACCTTGACAAACAAGGAGGGGCTGCACCTTCGGGCTGCCACGCTTTTTACTACACACGCAAGACGATTTGAGTCGAAGATCGATGTTATAAAAGGCGATCAAAGGGTGGACGGCAAGAGCACACCTTTACATTTGACTGCCCTGGGCGCTTTTCGCGGTGATGTCGTGACGATTGAGGCCTACGGGCAAAGCGATGCTCAAGAGGCTGTCGACGCGTTAGTTGCCCTGCTTGCTGCAAACTTCGAAGAAGAACAGAAAGAAAATTAAAGTGGGGAAGAAATTCCATGCCTAGCAGGTGAACGGTAATGGAATTGTTCCAGTGGGCAAAGCGATACATAAAAATCAATTTCGCACCAATGGGCTACGATGACGGACTGCTGGAGGTGCTAAGTCGAAGGGGTGTGCGACACACCGTTCGGCGGCCTTTCGTGTTTGGCAGTCGGACTTAGGTTGTCGTTTTGGGTGCGCGGAAGCGTCAAATGCAAAGCTTGCAAGGGATCGCTGTTTCGCCGGGCGTTGTCATCGGCGAGGCGCTGGTGATGGACAACGAGGGATTTCGAATTCCTCGCCGGTTCGTTGCGCGTGATGCCGTCGAGTATGAGCTGGAGCGGCTAGACAAGGCTATAAAGGCTGCCAGTGAGGAAATCGCCCGTAATCGTGACGCGGTTTCGAGAGAGTTAGGAGAAAAATACGGCGGTATCTTCGCAGCGCATCTCCAAATGCTAAACGACTCGCAGTTGAGGAGTGAGTTGGAGGAGATGATTACGGAGAGCCACTACTCGTCCGAATACGCCATCAGCCGGGCTCTCCGCCGGTATGCCCAGGTCTTCCAGAAGCTCGAGAGTCAGTATCTGGCCGAACGAGCAAATGACATCTTCGACATCGAAAAGCGACTGCTGCGAAATCTTTTGGGGCGGCGGCGCGAGGGGATCTCGCATTTGACCTCACCTGTTCTCGTGTTGGCACACAACTTGACGCCAAGTGAGACGGCCAATCTCGACCGGCAATTTGTGCGAGGTTTTGTCACAGAAGTCGGGGGCCCTGGAAGCCATACAGCAATTGTCGCCGAAGCTTTAGAAATTCCTGCGGTTGTCGGAACTGGTCCATTCTTGACGGAAGTTTCTGGCGGTGACACCGTAATCATTGACGGCGATAATGGGCTGATAATACTGCATCCTGACGAGGAAACGATCGCACGATATCAGCACGAGGCTGAAGAGATCCGTACACTGGCGGCTCGTCTGGAAACTTTACGCGATCTGCCGGCCGAAACGGCCGACGGCGTCAGAATACAGCTATACGGAAACATCGAATTTCCGTACGAAGTTGACCATTGCGTCGATCGTGGCGCCGATGGTGTTGGGCTATATCGTACGGAGTTTTTGTACCTCGGCGCCGATACCGAACCGGATGAAGAAGTGCACTATCAGGCGTATTCGCGAGTCGTCAAAACGATGAGGGATCAGGTGGTAACGATCCGAACGTTTGACTTGGGTGCTGACAAAGTGCCACACCTGCCTGATCCAGAGGATGAGCGAAATCCTTTTCTTGGGCTGCGAAGTATAAGGCTGGCTCTGCGAAATCTTTCGATGTTCCGGACCCAATTGAGAGCGGTGCTTCGGGCAAGTGCGTTGGGCAAAGTTCGGGTGATGTTCCCGCTGGTCTCGACCTTGCTTGAACTTCGACAAGCAAAGATGGTGCTGCTGGATGTCACAGAGGATCTAGAGGAGCATGGGATCGATTTTGACCGAGATATGCAAGTTGGTATGATGGTTGAGGTGCCTGCGGCGGTCATGTTGCTGGATAGATTTGCCGAGGAAGTCGACTTCTTCAGCATTGGTACAAACGACCTGATCCAATATACATTGGCTGTCGACCGGAGCAACAAGGATGTTTTTGGTCTGTACAACGCTGCGGACCCGTCCGTGCTTCAGTTGATAGCGAGATCGATCAAGGTGGGGCAAGAGAATAACGTGCCAGTCAACTTGTGTGGGCAGATGAGTGGTAGCACTAAGTACACAATGTTGTTGCTAGGCTTGGGATTAAGACATTTTAGTGTAGCGCCAAGTGCTATCCCTGAAATCAAAAAAGTGTGTAGAAGCGTAACTATCGCGCAGTGCGAAGAGGTCGCGGAGCGATCGCTTCAGATGGATAATGCCAGGGACATTAAAAGTTATCTCAGAAGAATTTTGCGCAAAAGTGTTCCGGAACTAGGACAGTTTCCGACACACTTTGACCGGTAGTCGTAACACTATGCGGCAGGGATGACGTCGGCGTGACGGAGATCGTCGACTGATTAAGAAGACATGTAGTTGAGATTCGCGAACGGTTTGGCCTTGTAGGTACTGGACCTCGGAGTCTCTAGATGCCGATCTGAAAAGCGTTGCTTTGAAGGATTGGAAAAATATTAACGGAAACTTAGGCAGTGATAGCCTTCCCGCTGGGTTGCTATATCGATTGGATATTAGACCGGTCGGCTTGGTTGCTCGACTCAAGTTTCCATGAACAGATGGATTTCTCACCACTAACGGCAGTGGTGAGAATGTTTGGACCAATGGTTCGACAACGAGTACGTATTCGCTTTTGTAAGAGGGGAGATTTGCGCTTTATCGGACATAGAGATCTCGTTCGCACGATGGAACGATTGTTCCGTCGTTCGGATTTGAGACTGGAGATGAGTCAAGGCTTCCATCCGAAGCCAAAGATGAGTTTCCCATCCGCATTGGCCGTCGGCATTGAAGGACTCGATGAGGTTATGGAGCTGGAACTTGCTCAACGATATACGCCCGATACCATGTCGAGCCTATTATCGCGGCATAGTGTGCCAGGCTTAACCTTCGAGTCCGTTAAGGTGATACCCGAGGGAGCCAAGAAAGCTAAAGTCGAAAATCTCACATACGAAACGCATATTCCAGAAGATCGTCGTGCCCAGGTGAAGAATCAAATCAACGCGATAATTGACATGCAAACGTGTCCGATCCAGAGAACTAACAAAAGAAGTGTTGACTTGATGGAATCGCTAGATTCGCTGAAACTGGCCGATGGAATGCTTTCGATGCGGTTTCGCGTCAGAGCTCAGGCAAGCGCAGGACCACGTGATGTGCTGGCAGTGTTGGGGCTCGACGATCTGGAAAAATCTGGGATGTGCCTGAAACGCACAAAAGTGGAGTTGTCAACTTGAACGAGTCGTTTATAGCGATGCATGGAGCTGCGATTTTTAGTCACTTCACAACAGGACGAAAACGCGATTTTTCAGCTGCGCACGCATGATGAATTTCGATTTGAGACAACTCCATACAAGGCTGACGCGGACTTGCCAAATTTGCCGAGCAAGAAAGCGACACTATGAAACAAGAAATGTTGATCAACGTATCGCAACCGGAAGAGTGCCGGATCGCGATTGTTGAGGACGGAGTATTAGAAGAGCTCTACGTTGAGCGAACTGCTCAAGATAACTATGTGGGTAATATCTACAAGGGCGTGGTAGTAAATTTAGAGCCCAGTATACAAGCGGCATTCGTTGATTTTGGCGTCGGTCGCAATGGGTTTCTGCATGTAAGTGACATTGAGCCGCAGTACTTCAGGCAGGGTGGGTTCGACCCGTCAAAGCCAATCGATGCCCCTGAGGCAAGACAGCCCCGAAGCGAACACCATGCCGAAAATGGTGTCGCGAAGCGTCCTCGAAATCCAAGGTTTCGATCCGGTAACAGACCGCGTGTTAAACCGCCAATTCAAGACATCCTACGTCGCGGTGACGAAGTCTTGGTGCAGGTTATCAAAGAGGGTATTGGAACCAAGGGCCCAACGCTCTCGACCTACATCAGCATTCCAGGAAGATATCTGGTCTTGATGCCGGCGCTCGGAAGAGTTGGAGTCTCCAGAAAAATCGAGGATGAGCAAACGAGGATTAATCTGCGCGACACAATGTTGGAGTTGAACGCGCCAAAGGGACTCGGATTCATCGTGCGCACCGCCGGGGTCGACCGCACCAAAAAGGACCTGTCGCGTGACATGGCCTATTTGCTGAGGCTTTGGAAAGTAATCGTCAGACGCATAAAAAAACTTCAAGGTCCAATCGACATCTATGAAGAAAGCGACATGATAATTCGGACCATCCGCGACATCTTCACCGCAGACGTCGATACAATCTTCATCGATGAGGTATCAGCCTATGAACGAGCCAGAGAGTTCTTGAAGCTTGTTATGCCAAGGCACGTGCACAATCTAAAACTGTACGAAGGAAAGGAACCCTTATTCCACAAGTACAACCTGGACGAAGAGATCGCTCGTATCCACCGAAGGACGGTCCCATTGAAGGACGGTGGGTCGGTAGTTATCGATCAAACCGAGGCACTCGTGGCAATCGACGTCAACAGCGGCAACTTCCGGGCTAACGACTCGGCAGAGGAAACTGCCTATCAAATGAATCTTTTGGCGGCAAAAGAAATCGCTCGACAGATTAGACTACGCGACCTTGGTGGGGTTGTAGTAAATGACTTCATCGACATGAAGCTCGACAAACATCGGCGCGGCGTGGAACGAGCGTTGCGAGATGCGGTTAAGAGGGATCGTGCCCGCACAAAAATCTTAAGGACAAGCCCCTTTGGACTTGTCGAGATGACCCGACAGCGAATACGACCAAGTCTAAAACGAAGTGTGTTTTCCGACTGCCCGGCTTGCAAAGGTATGGGTGTCGTCAAGACCCCCGAAAGTGTTGCGATTGAGGTAGTGAGGCTTTTGATGTTGCCATGCCAGGATCGGAAGACTGCCAGGGTGGTAGTCACTGTGGCTGAAGATGTTGCAGAGTATCTCAGCAACAAGAAACGGCGTAGGCTCGCGTTGCTTGAAGATGAAGGTCAGGTGACGATACAAGTTATTGCCAGTAGCAATGTTGCGCCTGAACACGTCGATATCCATTGTTGGGACGCC
>Ga0180434_10007049_pt1 | contig 12733 bp, 12 predicted proteins | sample SS_ome_7_FD_132453 | JGI IMG/M metagenome (GOLD analysis project Ga0180434, IMG submission 132453) | Hypersaline lake sediment archaeal communities from the Salton Sea, California, USA - SS_1_D_2 metaG | ecosystem: Environmental > Aquatic > Non-marine Saline and Alkaline > Hypersaline >... | reverse complement strand
GTACGAGGATCATCCGGCCGATCTCGCCTCGGAGACGTTCGAGCGGGAGAAGGACCTGGCGATCGGCGAGAGCGTGCAGCATACGCTTCATAAGGTGATCAACGCACTGGAGAAGCTCGATCGCGGCACCTACGGTCGCTGTGACGCCTGCGCACGGCCAATCAAGAAGGCGCGCCTGAGGGCGCTGCCGTTTGCCACGCTCTGCGTGGAGTGCCAGGCCAGGCTGGAGAGATAGACATGAGGGTGTCCGCCGAAAGGGGGCGCCCTCTTTTTATTTTCGGAGCTGTCGCCGCCGCCGCTTTCGCCCTCGACCAAGGGACGAAGATCCTCGCCGTTGCTCACCTCGACCCCGGCAGTTTCGTGCCTCTCTTGGGGGGATGGCTCAGGCTGACCCTCACCCACAACGTGGGCTCGGCCTTCGGGCTGATCGGCTCGGGGGCGATTCCTCTCGCTGCAAGCGCCCTCGTTTGTGTGGTAGTATTGGGCTACGTCTTTCGCGGCGGGTTGGTGAGAGCGCCTGTCCGGAGCATGCCGCTCGGGCTGATCGTTGGGGGAGCGCTGGGCAACCTCTTGGACCGGGTTCGCACCGGCGGGGTGTTCGATTTCATCGACCTTCGGGTGTGGCCGGCGTTCAACATCGCCGACGCAGCCATCACCATCGGCGTGGGCCTGCTCGCCATCGGGCTCGCCCGCCGCCGCTAGGCGCTATTTCGAGACTCTCCGGCGGAGGCTCGCGGGAAGGTATCGCAGTGAAATCCGGTGCCGAAAGCAGTTTCATCAGTCGAGCAATGGCTCCGCCGAGCTGGGCTCAGGAGTCCGAACGGCTTATGTGCAGTCCGGCCCGTGGGTTCTGAAACTGCTTTAGGCATCATTGCAGCCTGAGTCGAAGCCCGACGTGGGGGGTTGATCTCCCCGACGGGTATTCCAGTCGGCGACGTGATGCTTGCGCTCGAAGTCGACCGCAGGTATCTCCAGAATCACGGGGGTGCGCGGATGTACCGGACGCTCTTTCGAATCGGGCCGCTCGAGATTCACAGCTACGGCACGCTGCTGATGGTCGGCTTCATCGCCGGCATCCTGCTGTCGCGGCGGGAGGCGCGGCGGCTGGGGCTGTCTCCTGAGATCCCCCTCGACTTGGGCATCTGGCTGTTGGTGGCCGGGGTGGTGATGGCGCGGGGGATGTACGTGCTCCTGAACTGGAGCGCCTTTGCCGCGCGCCCGGTGGAGATCCTCTACATTTGGCGAGAGGGAGGGTTGTCGTTCCACGGCGGGCTGCTGGGAGGGGTTCTCGCGGGCCTCGAGTTTGCGCGCCGCCAGGGGCTGCGGTTCTGGACCGTGGCGGACATGGGGACGCCGGGGCTGGCGCTGGGGTACGGCATCGCACGCTTTGGGTGCTTGCTCAACGGATGCTGCTATGGCGCGCCGACCGATCTGCCCTGGGGCGTGCGATTTCCGCTGTGGCCCGATTCGCCGATCATGACGGATCCGAGCCACCCGACGCAGGTGTATTCGGCGCTGGGGAGCTTTCTGGTGTTGGCGGTGCTGCTGCTGGTGCGGAACCGCTTGAAGGTGCGAGGGCAGCTCTTCCTGCTCTACCTGATGCTGTACGCTCCCGTTCGCGCGGGGGTGGAGGTGTTTCGCAAGGGGTACACGGCGAGAGCGCTCGTGGGCGATATCACGGAGGCGCAGGTTGCGAGCGCGGTTATCTTCGCCGCGGCCTTGGTGGGATTCGTGCTGCTGGGGCGACGGGGTCAGGTGGATGTCGCGGGCGAAGGGGCCACAGACCCGCCATGACGGAGGAGCCGGTCTCGCTGGAGGTGGGCGGCGATGATGAGGGGAAGCGCTTGGACGCCTTCCTCGCCGGCCGGGACCTGGGCCTTACGCGCTCCCAGGCGGAGAAGCTGGCGAAGTCGGGGCGGGTGCGGATAGGGGGCCGCGGGGCCGCGGCGGGCCGCCGGATGGTCGCCAGCGAGATGGTCGAGGTGCTCCTTCCCCCAGGCCAGGCGACGACGCCCGGTCCCGAGAGCATCGCCCTGGACATCCTCTTCGAGGACGAGCACGTCATCGTCGTGAACAAGCCCCGGGGAATGGTGGTGCACCCCGCGGGGGGGCGGCATTCGGGGACGTTGGTGAACGCGCTGCTGGCGCACACGGACAGCCTGGCCGCGGGGGGAGGGGAGCATCGCCCCGGGATCGTGCACCGCCTCGACCGGGACACCTCGGGCCTGCTGGTCGTGGCGAAGAGCGATGAGGCCTATGCCGATCTGTCGGGTCAGGTGCGCCAGCGGGAGATGGAGCGGCGGTACATCGCGCTGGTGTGGGGCGCTGTCGCAGAGGACCGGCTTCTCATCGACGTGCCCATTGGCCGGCATCGACGGACGCCCACGCGCATGGCGGCTGTCGCCGGGCCGAGCGAGGGGCGGAAGGTCCGGCCGGCGCATACGGACATCATCGTGGTGGAGCGATATGGGGCGATGACGCTGGTGGAGGCTCGGCTGGGCACGGGGCGCACCCACCAGATCCGGGTGCACTTGACGCATCAGGGGCACCCGGTGGTCGGAGATCCCACGTATGGCCTGCGGCGGGCGCGGCGGGAGAGGGCGATGCTGGAGGGAGAGACCCTGGCTCTGGTGCGTGGGCTTCGGGGGCAGGCGCTGCACGCACAGCTTCTGCGGTTCCGGCATCCGGTGGGGGGACAGGAGCTGACGTTCACGGCTCCCCTGCCGCCGGAAATGGCGGTTCTCGTGTCTCATCTCTCATCCAAACGCGCTCGGGAGAAGGGAAAGGCAGGGATGTGAGGGGCAGCAGAAGGGAGGTTGCCCGGTGGCGCCGTAAGAACCAGTGCAATGTGTAGAAGCTGTTTCATAACCTCCGTCGTAGGTTATGAAACAGCAGCACAAGCCGCCAGGCTCCAGCAGGCGCATTTCATGCCAGCGGCTCTAGCGGACAGCCGGGCGAGTGAGGGTTATGAAATGCCCTCTAGTGTCTGCGGCCCTGAGGCCGTCGGGATTGAGTGAAGACGCGGGACGATTTTCCGTGCGGGTCGGACAAACTAGGCAGGAGGGTGAACGTGTATCCTGGGGACTTGTATTACAGCGAAAGCCATCAGTGGGCGCGGGTCGACGAGGGTGTGGCCACTGTTGGAGTCTCGCATTACGCGCAAGACCGTCTTGGCGATGTCGTCTACGTGGAACTTCCTCAGCCCGACGAAGAGGCGAAGCGCGGCGAGGCTCTTGGCAGCATCGAGTCCGTCAAGGCGGTGGCAGACGTGAACTCGCCGGTGACCGGGCGCGTCATCGATGTGAATGTGGCTCTGGACGATGCGCCTGAGAAGATCAACGAATCGCCGTACGACGAGGGCTGGCTCGCCAAGATAGAGCTGTCGGACCCGGCCGAGATACGCGCCTTGATGAGCGCTCAGCAGTACGTCCAGTTTCTACAGCGGCTGAGCGAGAATCAGGAGGGGTAGAAGGTCCTGGGAATGGCGGCCGGGCGAGGCCGGCGCCGGCGGTTTCGATAGCGGTTCTTCGTGTTCGTTTGTGCTCTTTTCGCGACAAGGGGTGGTGGCTGAGGAGTCGCTGCGGGGGGCACAGGAATACGTGGCCGGCGGTCGAAACGTGCTGCTGAACGACACGGCGGGAGTCGGATCATGTCGAGTCAGCGGAGGGCGCCGCTCATCACCTTGCTGAGCGACCTGGGCACTGCCGATACGTACGTGGGAGTGATGAAGGCGGTCATTCTCGGCATCTGCCCTGAGGCCGGCATTGTGGATCTGTGCCACGAGGTTCCCCCACAGGATGTGCAGCAGGCGGCATTCCTGCTGGACACGGCCTGGGGGTACTGCCCCGAGGGGACGGTGCACGTTATCATAGTCGATCCAGGTGTGGGGAGCGAACGTCGAGTGCTGGCGGTGGAGGCTCATGGGCAGCGGTTCGTGGCGCCGGACAACGGTGTTCTGACGTACATTCTCTCGAGCGCGCGGGACTATCGGGCTTTCTGCGTGGAGCGGCGGGAGTACTTGCTTCCGCAGGTGAGCCAGACCTTTCACGGCCGCGATGTGATGGCGCCGGTGGCGGCGCGGCTTGCAGAGGGTCTTCGGACGGATGCGGTCGGTCCCCAGATCGCGGGACCGTTGGAGCGATTTCCGATCTCACGGCCTGTGGTCGACCAAGCGGGGCTGGTCGCCCACGTGGTCCATGTGGACCGGTTCGGCAATCTGGTCACGGACCTGTCTGAGGAGGACCTGCGCACGTGGAAGCAGGAAGTCGGGGTGGGCGAGGTCGTCATCAGAGTGGGTTACAGCGGGATAGAGGGGATCCGCGCGGCCTACGCCGGGGTCAACCCGGGCGATCTTCTGGCGCTGTTCGGGAGCAGCGGGCGTTTGGAGATCGTGCTCAACCTGGGCAGCGCGGCGACGTGCTTGGGGGTCGGCGTCGGGGCAATCGTGATGATCGAGGGGCGCGGGTGAGCGAGGCGAGGGGCGGTCAGCTTGGTGCGGAGACGACTCTGGTCGTGACGACGGGGGCCGGACTGGAGGCGGAGGCGCGGCGGGAGATCTGCGGTTTTCTGTCGGGGGCAAGGGCGCGGCCGCTGCTGCTCAAGGGGAATGTGCTCGTGCAGGCGGAGCAGGAGGAGGGGGAGGCGGTGCGGGCGCTGCGGGCCCCGGATACCCGCTATCTCTCCCGCATCGTGCCCGTGCAGCGGCGCCTGCCTTTGGCCGGGGAGGAGAGCTGTTTCCGCGAGGTGGCGGCGGCGGCGGCGGAGATCGGTCGCATCGGGGAGGGGGAGACGTTCCTCGTGCGCTGTCACCGCCGGGGGCGTCATCCGTGGAGCAGCCGAGACCTGGAGCGGGCGGTGGCGCAGGAGTTGGAGGCTCTGACCGGCGGGGTGGGTGAGTACGAACGCAAGGCGATGTGGCTCGTGCTGATCGAGGTATACCAGGACCTGGCCTATGTCGGGGTCAATCGCCCTGAGGACGTGCTTCAGAAGACGCTTCAGCACCACCGGAAGTACGCGCCGGGGCAGCGGCCGCTGAACCGGGCGCAGTGGAAGATCAAGGAGGCGCTGAAGGCTTTCGAGATAGAGCTGGCGCCGGAGGCGCGGGTCATCGACCTGGGCTCGGCTCCCGGGGGTTGGGCGGAAGTGCTGGCGGAGGGTGCGGCGGAGGTGGTGGCGGTGGACCCCGCCGACCTCGATCCGAGGGTGGCGGGCCGTGCGAACGTGTGCCACATGCGGTGCCGAGCGGAGGCGCTGGCCGACCATCCCGATATCGCCGGCCCCTTCGACCTGATGACGTGTGACATGAACTTGGATCCCGTGGACTCGGCCGGGATTATGTGCCGGCTTGCGGGGCTGCTGGGGGAGGGCGCGCCCGCGATCATGACAGTCAAGTATGTGACGCGGGAGCGGAGGAGACACGAGCGGGAGGCGCGGGATGCGCTGGCGGAGCAGTACGAGGATATGCGAATACGGAGACTCCCACATAACGCGTACGAGACTACGATCGCCATGAGAAGGCGGATCGGGAGAGGACCCTCGACGGAGGAGTGGAAGTAGTCCAACCGACGCCGGCACGATGTGCAGCGATTGCAGCAAAGAAGGGATAGCCGAATGAGGAAGAAGGTCCGCCTGGGGATGGTGGGAGCAGGAACGATCGCCCGACAACATCTGACTGCGTGTCAGGAGTGCACGGGCCTGGACATAGTCGCTGTCTGTGATGTTCACTCGGGTCGGGCGAAGTCGCTGGCCAAGGACTTCGGCATTCCCAACGTCTTCACCGACTATCGGGACCTCGTGGCGGCGGATGACGTCGACGCCGTCTCGGTGTGTGTACCCAACAATCTCCATATGCCGGTGACGCTGGCCGCCATCAAAGCGGACAAGGACGTTATCTGCGAGAAGCCGCTGGCGATGAACGCGGGGCAGGCGCGGCGTATGGTGGCGGCGGCGGACAAGGCGGGGAAGATCCTGATGACGGCCCAGTCGTCCCGGTATACGGCGGCGGCGGGGTTCCTGAAGAAGCTTGCGGAGGGGGGGCGGTTCGGCAAGATCTACTACGGGAAGGCGCTGTGGCTGCGCCGGTCGGGGATCCCCAAGGGATGGTTTCAGGACATCGAGCAGTCGGCGGGCGGGCCGCTGGTCGATCTGGGGGTCCATGCAATCGACCTCCTGTGGTGGCTGATGGGACACCCGAAGCCCGTTTCGGCCCACGGGGTCATGTTCGACCATCTCGGGCGGGCGGGACAGGGCATGGGGGACTGGGGCATCGGCTACAACCCGACTAAGTTCAGCGTGGAAGACATGGTCGGCGGCCTGATCCGGTTCGAGGACGGGCGAGCGCTGAGCATCGACATCTCCTGGGCGGCGCACACGGCCGACATGTACTGGTTCCGGTTCTTCGGCACGAAGGGCGGGGCGCAGATCATGCCCGAGACCGTCGTCTACGAGACAGATGGGAAGACCAAAGTCGACACCATACCCGAGCTTCCGCGGCAGAACCCCTACGCCGTGGAGAACCAGCACTTCGTCGATTGCATCCGGCGTCGGGAGCAGCCGATCTCGCCCGGATCCCAAGCGGTTGTCGTGATGGCGATGATCGACGCGGTGTCGAAGGCGGCGCGAACCGGCCGAATGGCGTCCATCCGAACGACGTGACGCGGGGAGAGATTTGACGCCGGTTTGCTCCTCGGGTATTATGGCGGGCGAGGGCCGACGATCGGGGAGGAAAGCTGTGGAGCATCTCTGGGCGCCGTGGCGCATGGGGTACGTCAGCGCCGAGCAACCAAAGGGCTGTATATTCTGCACGAAGCCTGTGGCCGGCGACGACGAGGCCAACCAGATCATCTACCGCGGCGATCTGGTGTGCATCATGCTCAACACCTTTCCGTACAACACCGGCCATCTCATGGTTGCGCCCTATCGGCACGTGGGCGATCCTTTGGAGATGGAGCCCCAGGAATCAAGTGAGCTGCTGTATGGGATCCGTATCGGCATTGAGATCCTTCGGGAAAGCTTCTCTCCCCAGGGGTTGAACATCGGGATGAATGTCGGACAGGTGGCCGGCGCGGGCTACGCGGAGCACTTGCACGTCCACGTCGTGCCGCGGTGGAACGGCGACACCAACTTCATGGCGGTGACCGCCGACACTCGCGTCGTGCCGGAGGCGCTGGCTGATACCTATCGCAGACTCAAGGAAGCGCTCGCCAAGAGGGCTGAAAGCACAGGCGGCGATTAGCACCGACTGCGCCATCGGGAGCTGGAGATAATGGCCTGGCTCAGGATGGTCTGGCAGGTCGTGCGGGAGAACTTCGGCTTCCTGTCGGTCCTGGACATCACCCTGGTAGCGATCAGCGTGTACTTCGTGCTCCGGCTGCTGCGAGGGACGCGAGCCGTTCAGCTCATCAAGGGGTTGCTGGTTCTGGGTGCGCTGATCGTTTTGACGCAGACCCTTCAGCTGTTCACCTTCAACTGGATGTTGAAGCAGGCGCTTCTGCCGGGGGTGATCGCGCTGCTCATCCTATTCCAGCCGGAGCTGCGGCTTGCGCTGGAGCAGATCGGCCGAGGCCACATCTTTGGAGCCGGGCTGGTGTCGATGCAGCGGGAGCAGATCACGCGCCTGGTGGACGAGTCGGTGCTGAGCGCCCGCCAGCTCTCCCGGGAGCGGATCGGGGCGCTGCTCGTGATCGAGCGCGAGGTGGGCTTGAACGACGTGATCCAGACCGGCCGGAGGATCGACGCCGTGGCTTCCGCCGATCTGCTTCGGACGATCTTCTACCCGGGCACTCCGCTGCACGATCTGGCGGCCGTGATCCGGGGAGAGCGCATCGTCGCCGCGGGGTGTCTGCTGCCCTTGACGGAGCGCCGCGACGTTCGCGGGCTTCTGGGCACGCGCCACCGCGCGGCGCTGGGCCTGAGCGAGACGACCGACGCGGCGGTGATCGTCGTGTCGGAGGAGACGGGGGGGATCTCCCTGGCCGTAGACGGCAGGCTGTACAGCAATCTGACGCCCGATGTTCTGAAGCAGAGGCTTCTGGGGATTCTGACGCCCGCGCATCGGACACCTCGACTCAGGCTGCGGAGGCGTCAGGATGTTGCATAGGAACCTCCCTCTGAAGGCGGCAGCTGTTCTCCTCGCCATATTCCTGTGGTTCTGGGTGATGTTGAACGAGGAGAACCCGATTCTGGAGGCGCCGGTCCACACGTCCGTGGTGGCGAAGGATCTCAAGCCGGGTCTGGCGCTGCAGCGGGAGCTGTCCGATGCCGACGTGCGGCTGCGGGGGTTGAAGGGGGATATGGAGGGCATCAGGGAGGCGGTCGATGCCTTCGTGTCGTGTCGGGGGTTGGGAGCGGGGAGCTACCGTCTGGGCGTGCAGGTCCGGGCGCCGGAAGACGTCACGGTCATCGGGGTGCATCCCTCCGACGTGTCCGTAGTGCTGGAGGACATCGTTTCGGCCAACCGGCCGGTGGAGCTGCAGAGGACCGGCGATCCTCCAGCGGGATACGAGCTGCTTGACACGAGCTACTCGCCCAAGACGGTGCGTGTCTCGGGGGCGCAGAGCCAGGTCGATAGGGCGGCCCGCGTGCTGGTGACGATGGACCTCGCTCGGGTTGTGCCCGGAGTGCCGATCTCCCTCTCCCCGCGAGCGGTGGACAGCGCGGGTGACGAGGTGCGAAACGTGTCGATCGCCCCGCCGCGGGTCACCGTCATAGCCGAGATGCAGCCCGTGGTGGTATCGCGAACCCTTCCCGTCGTGGTGCGGACGAGGGGGGTGCTCCCGGCGGGCCTGGAGTTGGCTTCGGTGCAGGTGGACCCGGCGATGGTGACGGTGGTGCTGCCGGCGAGCCACGTGGGCGATGTGACGCAGATCGATACCGAGGAGCTGTCGCTGAGCGAGGCGCAGGGCAGCTTCACGCGCAACCTGCGGCTGATCGTTCCGGAGGGGGCAAACCTGATGGGCGACCCGGAGGTGCGGGTCACGGCGAAGATCGCGCAGGAGGCGCGGCCCGCCGAGGATGCGTCGAACGGCGAGCGGGAAGCCGGATCGCCGACGGGTTAGCTTACTTTCGATCCTTTGGGCAGCGGGCGCTGCGGGGCGACGATGGAGATGCTCGCGTCGTCGCCCTGGACCCAGCCGGCGAGGATCATCCCCTCCGATCGCACGCCGCGGATGGTTGCCGGCTCCAGATTCGCCACGACGACGACGCGCGTGCCGACGAGCTCCTCCGGCTTGTAGGAGAGCGCGACCCCGGCGACCATCGTCCGCTGCTCGTCTCCGATGTCGACGGTCAGCTTCAGAAGCTTGTCCGCGTTCGGCACGGGCTCGGCACTGAGGACTTCGCCGACGCGCAGGTCCAACTTCTGGAAGTCTTTGAAGGAAATCATGGTCTTCTCCTTTGGGGCCGGGGCGGTCTTCGCCGGCGCCTTCGGGGCGGCGGAGGGTTGGGCCTTGGCGGCTTCGATCCGGGGGAAGAGCGGCTCGGCCCGCGCGATCTCCTGCCCGCCCGGGAGCAGTCCCCACTCGGATGCCTGGGGCCAGGTACGCGTCCAGTTTTCGAGCCCGAGCTGCCGCTCGATCTCGTCGGCCGTGCCGGGCACGACGGGCGAGACGAGACAGGCGGCGATGCGGATCGCCTCGGCAGCGGAGTAGAGGACGCGATCGAGGGCTTCGTCGTCCCCGGCCTTTGCCAGAGACCAGGGGGCTTTCTGGTCGACGTAGCGGTTGCCAACGGCGAGGAAGGCCCAAATCGCCTCCATGCCTCCGCGGAAGTCGAGCGTCTCGATGGCTCGATCCCATTCTGCAGCGGCCATCTGCGCGGCCAGGTGAAGCTCCGGGTCGGGCGGACACGGCTGGGGGAGGCGGCCTTCCCTATAGCGCTGGATCATGGATAGAACGCGATGGAGGAGGTTGCCGAGGTCGTTGGCGAGGTCGCTGGCATAGCGGCCGAGGAGCGCCTCGCCGGAGAACTCGCCGTCCTGGCCGAACGGGACCTCTCGCAGCATGTGGTAGCGGAGCGCGTCTATGGCACGCTCGCGGGAGCAGCCGGTCTCCTGCACGATCATGTCGAGGACGGGTCCGGGCCGCGGCACGGCGCCGCCGCGCGATTTGGATATCTTCTCTCCGCCCTGTGTCCAGTAGCCGTGGGCGACGATCCTGCCGGGCAGCGGCAGTCCAGCCGACATGAGCATTGCCGGCCAGAGTGTGGCGTGGAATCTGACGAAGATATCTTTCGCCATGACGTGGACGTCGGCGGGCCAGTAACGGGAGAACCTCTGCTGATCGTCGGGGTAGCCGGCGCAGGTGAGGTAGTTGATGAGGGCGTCGGCCCAGACATAGACGACGTGACCTTCCGATTCGGGAATGGAGGCGGGGATCGGTATGCCCCACGGGGACTGCCGGCTCACGCAGACGTCCTTGAGCCCGCGCTCGATGAAGGCGACGACCTCGTTCTTCCGGAACTCCGGCAGCAGCCAGCCGGGGTGCTGCTCGATGTAGTCGAGCAATGGCTGCTGGTACTTGGAGAAGCGGAAGAAGTGGGCGGACTCGCTCATCCACTCCACGGGCTTGCCGCACTCCGGGTTGGGGCAGCGGCCCTCGACGATCTCTTCCTCTCGGAAGAAGGTCTCGTCCGATACGCAGTACCAACCCTCGTACTTGTCGAGATAGAGGTCCCCGCTCTCGTGGAGTTTCTCGAAGAAGGTCTGCACCGCGCGCCGGTGGCGGTCCTCAGTTGTGCGAATGAAATCGTCGTAGGCGATGTTGAGGCCTTGCCACTCGCGCCGAAAGTTGTCGGCCATCTGATCGACGAAGGGCTTGGGCTCAAGGCCCCGCTCTTCGGCCGCCCGGACGACTTTGAGCCCGTTCTCGTCGGTTCCGGTGGTGAAGAGGACGTCGTCGCCGCGGAGGCGGTGGTAGCGGGCGAGTACGTCGCAGGCGATGGTGGTGTAGGCGTGCCCGACGGTGGGCACGTCGTTGACGTAGTAGATCGGAGTGGTGACGTAGAACTTCACGTGTGAAGCACTCCAGTTGGAAGCGGTGTTGTCGCCGCGCCGCGGGATTCCCGGCGGGGCAGCGTTCTCACTTCGCCCGGTTGGTCGCGCCGGCTAGTGGCAGGTGGCGCAGTTCCCCGAGCTGCAGCTCGCGCAGCTCGACCCGACCGAGGTCGGGCTGCCGCTCTCGCCCTTGGTTCTGGCGGAGAAGACGGACATGAGCCGCCGCATCTTGGCGCCGCCGCAATTCGGGCACTTGAGGTCCTTGCCGTTGGTGCCGACCCGGCAGAGGCGCTCGATGACGTTCTCGCACTTTTCACAGCGAAATTCGTAGAGTGGCATGTGAAGCTCTCTCCCACTCATCCATACCCAGAACCAGTAAATGACTATAGCACCGGTCGCTTGGGGGTGTCAACGTGAGACACACGCGAGGGCGGGATGCGGTGTCACGGTGCGCTCCCCGTGGTGCAAGGGGTGATGGCAGATCGGCTGCGGGTCACTCTCCCGTGCGTACGTCCACCTCGAGAAGGTCGGGGTTGGCGCCGGCCTGGCTGAGGGGCACGCGCCAGGTCATGAGTTCATGCCGGGGGTAGTCGCCCCCGGTCTGCGCGAAGCTGGTCTGGTGGCTCCCGAAGTCGTAGGTAAGGAGGTCTCCGTCGCCGATGAGAGGAGCGAGAGTATCGCGGAGCAGGGGCGTGACGGGCCCACCGCAGAAGCACTCGTAGTGGAGACGGTAGAACTCGGGCAAGAGGAGCCATTGGCCGGGGCCGTCGGGCAGGAGGGTGATGTCTGTCACGGAGGCGAGTCCCGATCCCGGGGGCGCAAGGCGCGGCGGGAGGACGCAGGTGGCGCCCTCCGAGACACAGCGCTGTACCGCCGCCATCGTGTCGGCGCCGATTGCGGCACCGGTGAGGAAGATGAGGCGGAGACCGGCGAGGGTCTGGTAGCCGACTTCGTGGTCGTAGACGGCGACGTTGTGCAGGGGTGCGAAGAGGGTGCGGGAGTTGAAGCGGCGCGCCTCCCACTGATGGGAAACGGAGTCGGTGCGGACGAACCCGTGGGAGAGGAGGCTCCAGAGGCTGAGCCATTCGGTGTTCTCGGGGCCGGCGGGCAAGTGCCCGTAGAGGGGTCCGGGATACTCGCCGAGGTACTTTTGGCGATCGTCGAAGCAGGTGTCGTCGAAGCGGATGATGGCGGTCTGGGGCCGGAAGTCGCGCCAGGTGTAGGGTCGAGGGTGGGCGGGGACGTAGCTCTGGATGAAGTCGGTGTAGCTCGACTCGATGTCCGCTCCAACCGATATCTCCTGCGCCCATCGGGCGCTGCCCTCGACGTAGATGTGGGTGGCGCCGGACCAGTAGGCCAGGAGCAGGGCGGAGCGAAAGCGCTCGGCCGAGTGCCCGACGGCTTCGTTGTGCCACCAGTAGTCGATGTCGATCCACAAATCCACGCCGTACTGGCGGGCGGCCCCCATGGCGACGGCGAGCATGGCCGGCCCGCAGGTTTCCTTGAGGAGCTTGGGGCTGAGGTTGAAGCCGGCGAGCGCGGCCGTGTGCATCATGACGGGGAAGAGGAACTCGATGGCGGCGGGCCTGCCGAGGATGCTGCAGTCGGCGTTGCGACGTCGCAGCGCGGAAAGCACGGCTCGGTGGGCGGAGAAGAGGTCGAGCCCGTCGGTCTCGGCGAGGTAATGCCTATCGTCGTAGCCGTAGTAGTCGATGACGGGCCAGTGGGCGTTGATCTGCATGT
>Ga0180434_10007047_pt1 | contig 12736 bp, 7 predicted proteins | sample SS_ome_7_FD_132453 | JGI IMG/M metagenome (GOLD analysis project Ga0180434, IMG submission 132453) | Hypersaline lake sediment archaeal communities from the Salton Sea, California, USA - SS_1_D_2 metaG | ecosystem: Environmental > Aquatic > Non-marine Saline and Alkaline > Hypersaline > Sediment... | reverse complement strand
TGCCGCACCGAAGGACAGGGTGATCGACGGCAAGGACATCCGGCCCATTCTCTCCGGCACGGCGGACGTCGAATCACCTCACGAGGTCTTCTACTATTACATGGCTGAGCAACTCCAGGCTGTACGGGCGGGAAAGTGGAAGTTGCATCTGCCGCTTGAGACCATGCGGGGCGAGGCCGCGCACAGACCGATGAAGCTGATCGACCTTAGCACAGATTTGCAGGAGGCCCACGATTTATCAGAAGACTATCCGAGAGTGGTCCAAAGGTTAACGACCTTTGCGAACAAAGCCCGGGCCGAGTTGGGCGATCTCGGTAGGCCGGGGCGCGGCCGACGACCGGCCGGCTCAGTAGCCCGGCCAAAAGCGCTGCTGATTGTCCGGTGAGTGTCAGGTATATGTGCCGGATCAGCACCAAACTTATTCGGGGTGAAGAGTCTTCAGTCACAAGAGAATCGGCGGGCAGCGGCCGGCAGGTTAGATCAGGCAATTTGAAATAGCGTAGAGCGTGGAGCGTGCAATGTATACGCTAAGCTGCAGACGCTGAATGCTCACGTTGATGGTCTCAATTTTCAAGCTAATCACATTAATGGAAAAACGTCCTATTGACCGATAATACCTGCAGAAGCGTCCCGCACCAGTTGAACCGAGGCGGCTGAGCAAACCTTATTCGGGCGAAAGAGGCATTCGCCAGAGAGCAATTGGTGCGGGATAGAACCGGAGTTTGTTATGGTCTTTGCATGGAGGTAAGAAATGCCCAAGAGCGGAACCACCAAGAAGGAGCCACTCGTTGTGGCCAGCAAGGTCAAAGCCTACATCAAAAGCAAAAACATGATGACCTCTTCGGATTCTCTTGATGCAATCAACCAAAGTCTGTATCAGACCTTGGATGTTGCTGCCGAGAGGGCCAAAGCAAACAGACGCAGCACCGTCAGACCACAAGATTTCTAACCGTCACAATGAAATATGGCTGCTGATTAGGCGCAAGAGCCGGCCTGTGTGTTCGACGCAGGTCGGCTTCTTTTTTCTTAGCGCCGGCCCATTGTGAATCCTTGGTTGACCCTGTCCGGGCCAGAGGCTAACATGACATTGCGCAGGGCCGTTGGGTATCGTGCAATACATGGTGTTGTTACTTTGACCAGAAGGAGAACGTCATGACTCAGCACAAATCAGAGAAAATCAGCCGCCGTGAAGCCATAGCCGCTTCGTTGGCCACCGCAGGTATTGCCGCGCTCAGTCCCACCGGGGCTTTGGCAAAAGGAAGACAAAGCGGGGCGCTGAAAGGTAAGCGCGTGCTGATCGCAGTGGGCGAGTTCAGTGAAGGACTCGAAACCTACTATATGATTTACCGCCTTATGGAGGAAGGCGTGGTGCCGGTGGTTGCGGCCTCAGAGGTCAAGCGGTTGCAACTGGTCGTGCACGACTTCGATCCGCAGTATTCCAACTATACCGAGAAGCTCGGCTACCAGATCGAAACGCAAGTCGCCTACAAAGATGTACGTCCGGCCGAGTACGATGGCCTGCTTATCCCCGGCGGCCGCGGCCCCGAGGAGATCCGCCAGTATGATGAGGTCCTGCGGCTCGTGGGATATTTCATGGATAAGAAGCTGCCGCTGGGCGCGATGTGCCACGGCCCACAGGTGATTTACGCGGCCCGGCCGATCAAAGGACGTCGCCTGGCGGCCTACCACGGCATCCGCGCCGATGTGGAGTCGGCCGGAGGTGTGTTCGTCGATGAGCCGGTGGTGGTCGACGGCTCGTTGGTTACCTCCCGTGGCTGGCCGGACCTGCCCCATTTCATGCCCAAGTTCCTCAAGGTGCTGGCCGGCGAATGATACACCCGATTGCACTTGGTCGCCACGGTCGGTTGCATTTGCGAGAAGCTGAAGCGTGTTCTGGAGCTTTACCTTTACCATCGCGTCGTCCCAACCAGCCTTGACGGTCTCTTTTCGGTGATTCAAACCAAGGCCATTCCGCAGGCAAGAGGCCTGCTATTGACTTCGAGGCGCGGCGCAAAAAGGGCAGTCACCACAGATGTTCGCGCTGCTTCGTTTCTGCGAAGCAAAACGGCGGGGGTTGCATCAAAGAGCCAGGCCAAGTATGCTGATGAAGAAACCGTATGTTGGAACAGGCCCAGAGACGAATCCTGGGCAAGAACAGCCGCGTAAAGATAAAAGCCAAAAAGGAGGTCCGAACTATCATGAATGTAACGATGAAGCACCCTCTGGTGGTCGCTGTAGTTATTGTTTGGCTCGGCACACCAACCGTCGCCGGAGCCGGGCCACCGTCAATCTTATCCGTTCGAGCGGATGAGACCACGGTCGGCCTCTATGAGAAATTCGAGCTGCGTATCGACCTGAAGGCCACCTATGCCAATGCCTTCGACCCTGATGAAATTGATGTGCGGGCCGAGTTCACCGCCCCTTCTGGCAAGAAATCCAACATCTGGGGCTTCTACAATCCGTCCAGTTGGGCCAGTCTGTGGATGGTGCGGTTTGCGCCGACTGAGAAGGGCACGTGGCGCTATGTGGCTACTGTCACCGACTCCGAAGGTACGATTAAGAGCCGTGTCGGCAAGTTTACGGCCGTGGCCTCTGCGCATCATGGATTCGTAAGAATTGCGCCTAACAAGAGGTATCTGCAATACGACGATGGCACCTCATTCTACGGTGTTGGGATATGGTACAACGACAGCTACGAGCTGTTCAATCAGGGCAGGATCACTGAGCTGGGGCTGGACAACCTGAAGGAACGCGGAGCGAATTTCATCAGCTTTTTCCCGACGCCTCTGGAAACGATGGGTACGGGCCTGGGCCGCTATGACCAGAACCGCTGCGGCCGTCTGGACCAGCTCTTTGAACGGTGCGAGGAAAGAGACATGCACATTAGCTGGAATATCTGGTTCCACTCATATCTGTCCATGGCGGTCTGGGGAGGCGGAAATGCGAGGTACAGAAACAATCCATACAAGCTGGTGAGCAGTGCCGCCGACTTCTACGGAAATCCCGAGGCATGGAAGTACCAGGAAAAGCTCTATCGATACATCATCGCCCGCTGGGGCTACAGCCGAGCGTTATTCCTCTGGTTCGTGATCGATGAAATCAACGGAACCGAGGGCTGGACCCAGGGCGACCAGAGCGTAGCCGAACAATGGTGCCGCAAGATTGACAGCTATTTCAATGAGCACGACCCGTACGGGCGTCCGACGACCGGCACACAAAGTGGAGGTATTGGGCAGTGGTGGCCGGGTGGGTACAGGATTTTCGATATAGCCGCCCGGGAAATCTATGAGGCCCAGGGCCATCCGATGCCGAAAAGCGGCAAGCTCGGCCCCACCGATGAGAGCCCGCTTCAGTTTAGCTATCGAAATTATGCGACCCAGACGCAGAAACTCTGGAACGGTTTTGGCAAGCCGGCCATCATCGGCGAGTGCGGCTGGGACCATACATACTATGAGCCGGGCATGCCGGGCTACCTTGCAATGTACCATAATGCTGTCTGGGTGAGTCTTGCAAACGGCTTATGTGCAACGCCATTCTGGTGGTCATACTCCGACTACATCAATGACAGTGTCGTCACCAATCAAATGCTTCACTTTGCACGATTCGTTTCCGACATCGACTTCGCAGGCCTTGACCTCGAACCTGCGGACATCACGGCGGGCGATTGCGACGCCTGGGCCATGAAAAGTGATGAGTTGCTCTTCGGCTGGGTCGTCAATCCGCGCAGCAGCGCGGCTTCGGAATCGTTTACCATCTCCGGGTTGCGTGACGGCAAGTACGAGGTAAAGCTATACAGAACCTGGCGGGGCAGATATCTGGACAACAAAACGGTCCAATGCCGCGAGGGAAAGCTGACCTGCGCGATACCCGAACTGAGAACTACAGGAGGCCACGCGTCCCATATCGGAAACGATGTCGCTTTCAAGATAGTGCCGAAATAATCCTGCAGAAGCCAAAGGCGGCAGATAAACAGGCCGATGGCCCGCCGTCGCGGGAAGGAAACCGATGATGAGAACGGCAGTATATTGTTCGATTGCTATGGCAGCTCTACTGGCGCCACGGCCTGGGCTGGCAGCAAATCCAGCCATGAAACCTCTGCTGGTTATTGAACCGAGCAAGGAGAATCCACGCAATTCTGAGGGGGACATCATCGAGCTAAAAGATGGCCGATTGTGCCTTATCTACACGAGATTTACGGGCGGCAGCGGCGACCACGCAGCGGCGGATCTCGCCATGCGCACTTCTGAAAACAACGGCATAAGCTGGAGCGATGACAAAATCGTTGTCCCGCGCACAGGCGGTCTCAATGTCATGTCCGTATCGCTTCTGCGGCTGGCCGGCGGCGAGATCGCTCTGTTTTATCTGCGAAAGACATCGCGGGAAGATTGCCGTCCGCTGATGCGCATCTCGACCGATGAAGCCAAGACCTGGAGCCGGCCTACGGTCTGTATCACCGATAAAGTCGGCTACTACGTGCTGAATAACGATCGCGCGGTCCAATTACAGTCCGGCCGGTTGATCCTGCCTGTAGCCTGGCACCAAGGTCCGGGCCGGCCACGTGACACGGCCGGTGTCATCATGTGCTACCTCTCCGACGACAACGGCAAGACGTGGCGGCGCAGCAAGGATTCATTCAAAGGCTATGCACCCAACGGCCGGCGTATTACAGTGCAGGAACCCGGCGTCATCGAATTAAAAGACGGCCGGTTGATGATGTACATGCGGACCAATGCGGGCAGCCAATATATCTGTTATTCCAAAGATGCCGGCGAAACCTGGTCCAAGGCTAAACCATCGAGTCTGGCCTCGCCCTTAAGCCCGGCCTCCATAAAGCGGATTCCATGGACGGGAGATTTGCTCTGTGTCTGGAACGACCACTGCGGCATCCATCCCTACCCTGCAGGCCGTCGAACACCACTGTGCCTGGCCATCAGTAAAGATGAAGGCAAGACCTGGAGTAAATCCCGGATCATTGAGCCGGATCCCGGCGGCTGGTATTGCTATACGGCCATTACATTTGTCAAAGATCGAGTGCTGTTGGCGTACTGTGCAGGCGACAAGACCGTTGGTGGCCTGAATCGACTCAAGGTTCTCGCAATATCGAAAGACTGGCTGACCTCTCTGGTGCCACTTTGATTACAAGGAAACCAAAGTGAGAATCCCAAAAGCACTAATGACGTTCCCGCTTGTGTGGTCGTTGACAGTAAGTACCGTACTAACAAGCCCTAAAGTTAAAGCCCAGAGTGCTCCTTCAGCGGCTCGTGCTAAACAACCGGCTATGAGAATTGGCGTGGAAGGTCAGAAGGTCCTTGTAGAATCAAAGAATTTCACGGCCGAATTCGCCGGAGCTTCATTGGTCCGCGTTACGGATCGCAAGACCGGCACTGAGTTCTGCCGGGAGGACGATTCTATCTTTCCGCTCGCACTGCTTTTTGTCAACGAAGACCTTTTAAGGCAGGACAAAAAACAAAAGGTCGAGGTCAAGTCCCTTTCCGACCTTGCCGCTCGAATCACCGTCGTGGGAGCTCGGGCCGATCGCGAGCTTTTCATCCGGCTGGACCCTGTAACCGGGGACTTGTGCGTGACGCCGGCCAGCCGCAGTCTGCGCCGTCGTGGACTTCTATCCGTGCGATGGAACGTCCCGGTCGCCCGCGAAGCGGACATTATCCTGCCGTGTGTCAACGGGCTATTTGTAGAGAACGACCGTGACTTTCCCGGAAACGCCCGCTTGCGCTGGCCGATCGGCTGGAACGCCCAGCTCGTGATCGTCCAACGCAGCGAATGTTCGCTGATGATTCATAGCGAAGATACCGCCTTCAAATACAAGGCCCTGAATCTCAGCCGCGACAAAGGTTTGACGACCCTGGGATTTGAAAGCGAGCAAATCGGCCCGGTATGGAATAACGACTCTGCCGGCGGCGTTGAATGGCGTCTGAACACATACGGTGGAAGTTGGAAGGTCCCGGCTACACGCTATCGAAGTTGGATGGAGCGGACATACAAGCTGCAGGAAAAGCGCGCCAACCGTCCAACGTGGGTCGATGATATTTCCTTCACCCTGCAGTGGGCAGGCACCAATGTAAACCTGCTGGAAGCCCTGGCCGAGATTTACCCGCCGGAGAAAACCCTGATCCATCTGTCGAACTGGCGGACCAGCGAGTACGATATTGACTACCCGGACTACATTCCCGCCGCGAAGGCCAAGGCCTTTATGGAGAAGGCCAACAGTATGGGATTCAAGGTGATGCCCCATTACAATTACTGGGCTGTTGACATCCATCATCCTGTCTTTCAGGAGCTACAACGTTGGCAAATTCGCAGCGTCAACCAGAATGAGCTTCAAGGATGGTACTGGCCTCCGGAGACATACGACTACACGCAGATGGCCTATATTCATCCGGGAGCCGGAATCTGGCGCCGCATCCTGATCGACGCCGTCTTGAACTCCTCACGGGAAATAGGCGCGCCGGCAGTGTTTCTTGACCAAACCCTTTGTACCTGGAACACAGACAACGGGGTGGTGGAGAATATGACCACGGTGGAAGGCATGCAACAAATGCAGGAGGAGCTTGTTGCCATCCAGCCGGACATTGTCATAGCCGGAGAAGGGCTAAACGAGATCAGCTTCCAGCGCCAGTGTTTCGCCCAGGCACATATCCATGATGGCTGGGGCGAGCTTAAGCCGCATCATATTCCGGCTGCGCATTCGGTCTGTTCGTTCCTGTGGAACGGTCACACCCGCCTAGTCGGATACTATCACCTGAACCCCAATGACAAAGACGTCCAAATCGGCGTGGAGGTCTATCGGCGGATGGGGGCCATCCCCACTCTTATCTGCAATGACCCTAAACTGATCCGGAAAGACCAGCCCATCGTCAAGCAAATCATCAACCTAGCGCAAGAAAGATCGTTAGAGTGTGGTCACTAAAACAGCTTGTAGGGTGGGCTTTAGCCCACCGATTCTCCTGTAAGGAGGCCATCATGAATAGCTTAACCACTCGGTCAGCAAGTGCCTTTTCACACCAGGCGGCCATAGTCGTCCTGGCTGTCATCTTTGCTGCATCGCAAACGGCGGTGCTCCATGCGTCTCCCCAAGAGGTCCAATTCTCACAGTCTGTGCAAAGCGTCGCCGCATACGATTTTGTGGAGGTTACTCTGGATGTAAAGCGCCCGGACGCCGACAATCCTTTCACCGATGTTGCCGTGCAAGGCTGGTTCGCAACCGACGGCGGCCGGGAGGTCCGCGTCGATGGCTTTTGCGATTCGGCCGACGGGAGCATCTTCCGCATCCGATTCATGCCGTCGGCGCCCGGAGGGCACAGCTATTCGGTCACGTACCGGCAGGGCGCGTACGAAGCGACGCACACGGGCAGCTTCAGCGCCGTAGACGGCGGGCGCAGAGGTATCGTGCGCGTCGACCCAGAGCACCGATGGCATTTCCTCTGGGAGGGCACGGCAGGGACCCCGCCGGGCGGGAACCCCGAGCACTTCTTCTACAATGGGACCACGACATACTTCCTGGCGGGCTGGGACGAGGACCAGATCCGGCAGAACCTCGACCGGCTGGCCCGGCTCAAGGTCAACCGTGTCCGGGCCGCGATTGCAGGCCGCGTCGAGAATGGACGGGCCTGGTACGAAAACGTCTTTCCAACCGACAGGTTCACCTTCCTTCTGAATCCCTGGGTTGCAGAGCGCCCTGATAGTGTGAAGAACCCCGGCTTTGACGTGACGCGCTTCAACATAGATTACTGGCGCAAGTGGGACTCCCTGCTGCGTCACGCAAGGCAGCTCGACATCGTGGTATCGGTCATCTTCTACGTGGACGGTCGTCGGCCGGGGGTGGACCCGTTCGGCAAAAAAGGCATGGGCGGCGAGGATGAGCAGCGGTACTACCGCTACGCGGCGGCCCGCCTGGCCGCGTTCTCGAATGTAATGTGGGACGTTACCAATGAATACCGGTTGTTCCGGGACGATGCGTGGGCCGAGAAGATGGGGGCCTTCGTCAAGAGATGCGATCCATACGATCACCTGACCTCGGTCCACGGGCACGGAGACTTCCGGTTCCGGACGTCGCGCTGGGCCGACTTCGCCATGTACCAGCGCTGGGATCAAGCCGGCGGCTACAAATTCATGCTCGGTAACCGAGAACAACAGGCCGAAACCGGGCGGATCATGCCACAAGTGAACGAGGAATACGGCTACGAGGATCACTATCCCACCTGGGGCGGCAATCGCAAGGCTCCGGCCCGCTGCGCCGACAACCGCCGCCGTCTGGCCTGGGGGATATACATGGCCGGCTGCTATCAGACAACCGGCGAACGCGCAGATACCGGCACCGGCTGGGGGCCGGATACCGGCGGGGGATGGCTCAACGGCCGCGGCGACGACTCGATGATTATGCTTCTCGGCTACGGCCACATCGTTGATTTCTTCACCTCGATACCTTGGTGGGAGCTGAACCCGGACAACAGTTTTTTCACCGCCCCTGCGCGAACTTCCGTCCGAACCAAGCTCACGCACATTGCTTACACTCGCGACAAAGCCGGTCGAGCTGCCTTTTACCTTGATGGCCAAAAATCGGCCACAATGACCGTTACCGGTAACTGCTCCAACTGGGATACGGACTACCGTTTGGCCCTGGCCAACGAGCTTACCCGGGACAGGCCCTGGCTCGGACAGATCCATCGCATCGCTATCTTCGATCATGCCCTCGAAGCCAAGAAGATCAAGCGTGACTTCAAAGCCGGCCGTGATAAGACCACCCGCTCGCCGATTGTCCTTTACGATTTCCGCCGGGGCCGCGGCGACACTATCAAAGACGTTTCGAATGCAGGCAAACCGTTAAACTTGAGAATCAGAAATACTTCCGCCGTCCAATGGCTGCCATCCGGCGGCCTTGCTATCAATGCCCCTGTCCTGATTGCCTCCACTGAGCCGGCCGCAAAGATTAGCAGGGCCGTTCGCAAATCGCACGGAATCACCGTTGAGGCGTGGGTCAAACCTGCAAACACCACCCAGGCCGGGCCCGCCCGAATAGTCACCGTCTCAAGAGACCCCGGCCAGCGCAACTTCACGCTCGGCCAGAAAGGCGGCGCCTACGAGATGCGCTTCCGCACCAGCTCAACCTCCCGCAACGGCGAGCCGGCCCTTTCGACTCCAGGCGGCGAAGACGACCCAAAACAGATTTGCGGCCTCCGCAGCGCCAGCGGTGACTTAGCGGTGGTTTACTTTCCCGCCGGCGGCTCTGTCACCATCCAGCCGGGAGCACTTGGCGACGAACTGAAGACGCAATGGTACAACCCGCGCAGCGGCCGGTGGTCGTCAGCCAAAGCCACCACCGGGAACACTTTTGCAGCGCCCGACAAAGAGGATTGGGCACTGCTGTTCCGAAAGCAGTAGAGTGTTGCGTGGCTATCTCATCGCCGCCTGTATTTGCTGCTGTCCTGCCATACATAGTACGCGGCCGTCGCTAAGTGACAGGTACAGTCGGCCATCGGCGGCGGCCATGCCGTCAAAGACCGGCGTGCAGTCCAGTTTGTACCTCGCTAGCTCGCTGCCGTCGGCGGCCGAGATGGCCATAAGTATAGCGCCGTTGTTTTGGGACTCGGGGCCCGCCACGAACAGCACCTTGTCCGCCTGCCCCCGCGTATCACGCGAAGCGGGGCGGCGGGCCAAAACCATGGCCCGGACCTGGATCGACACGCGCTTGCTCCACTGCTCTTTCCGTTGGTTGAGATCCAGCCCAAATAGCCGATATGCTCCGTCCTGCAACTGGTTTGACCAATGAACGTTTGCCCGTCCGTACCCATAGACGACAGGCTGACCGGGTCCCTGCCTTCCGGGAGGGGAAAAGACGAGTACTCTGCCGTAGATAAGATTTCTGTCGCGTCCGCTGCAGCCGGTTGCGAGGCTGCATTCCGTGCCGAAGATCCAGTAAGACCGGTGCGGCCATGAGCCATCCAAGAAGCCGGTCAACGTGAACAGATGAGGATTTCCTTCTTTTTGTCTGTCGCCGCGCTTGTTCAAAACCATGTCCCGCAAGTAAACATATTGGCCGTCACTCGTAAGGATCTCGCCAAGCGCTCCGGGCATGTGGGCGGGGCCGTACTGGTCGGGTTGTCTGCCGGTTTCGGGATCGGGGCTGTAGATTGGTGTTCTCGACAGGATTTTGCCGGTCTCGGCCTGGACTCGATAGAGGTCAATGCCGCCATCCAGGTAGGATGACCTGCCCGCCGTGAAATATACTGCGCCGTCCTGTACCAGCACGCTTCCGTTTATCGGTGATGCGGATTCCAGTTGGCCGCAGGCTGCTATGCGCCGCTGGCTCCGGGCGGCTCGCAGACGCCAAGCCAACGCGCCGTCCGATGCTCGCACGCTGTACACGTAGCCATCGCGGCACCCGAAGATCGCCCGGTCCGCGTATACGGTCGGCGGCGAGTCCACGCGAGCACCCGCCGTGAAACCCCAGCTCGCCCGGCCAGAATCGGCGTCCATTGCGCAAACCCTGTGCTCATCCACAGAGGCCACGAACACCTTGTCGCCTGCGATGGTGGGACTGGTGAGCCGGCCGCCGACATCCGCCTGCCACCTCTGGCGCAGGACTACAGGCACCGAGCACGGCGTGCAGCCGCTTCGTTGGGCATCGTGCCGATAGGTGGGCCACTCATGCGGCTTGGCCACAATTTCAGATTTCAGATTTCGGATTTCTGATTTTGCGTAGGCCGGACCTTTCTCCAGCCTGTCCGACTCCTGACTTTTGATCTCTGCTGTCCGAGCGGACGCCAGGGCATAGAAGCCGGTTAGCTTGGCCGCAATGTAGCAGCCACAGGCGTGAGGCGGCGCATAGAGCAGGCCGTTACACGGCATCACACCATACTTGCAGACGCCTCGCACCCAGCTATGCCATAGGACATCGCCGGTTTTCAGATCGATGAATTCGACGCCTCTCCTGCCGCCGAGAATATAGCGCTCGGTGGCCTTATTCCGCCAGCACCGATGGTGGTGTCCCGGATTTTGCGGCTCGATGTGCTTGAGCATTTTGCCGGTGGCCAGGTCACGTTGTGTCACAAAGTACGGGCCCCAGGCAGGCCCTCTCTTTCCCTCAATCGGCTTGAATCCGCCCACCCAGAGCGAGCCGTTGACCACGAACATGTCCCGAATCTGGGACAGTGAGCCGGGCTGGCTCCATAGCGTCTCTCCAGTCTCCGCCGACAGGGCCGTTACGTTCCGCCCATCGGCACAAACGACGCTGCTCGCCCCTGAGGGGCCAGTAGCCACCACACGCAGAGCGGCAGAGGGAACCGACCACACCTGGTGTCCTGTCCTCAGCTCGAGGCAGACAACGTCCTTGCCGTTCTGATAGAACACGCGGTCCCCGCTGGCGCACAGAGTCACGGCTCTGAGCCCGGCGGCGTCCTTGCCGGCCTTTTTCCAGAGCAAACGCCCGGTATCGGCATCGAGCGCAAGGACCGTCTTGTCGGCTCTACCTTCGATCGCACGAAAGCTATGCACCAGCGGCTGGGCGGTCTCTCTGGCATACAGAGGCGACTTCTTCTGCTTTTCAAGCTGTGCCCATTTTTCAAGCTCGGCGGCTCGTTCCTCGGTAACGCTGCGCACAGCCAGCAGCAGGACGCCCTGGTGGTATACAACTTCCTCCGTGCCGCGAGTTCGCTCGTAGACCTTTAGTGTTTCTCCCGTTGTTGCATCCACGGCGCTAAGCGGTGCGTGAAGGCCGAGGGTGACATAGAGGCGGTTCCCGTCGGCTACCAGCCGTCGCTGAAGGTGAGACGGCGTGACACCCCAGTTAACGATATGAGGAAACCACGGACCGATGGTCCGCTTCCAGAGCAGAGTCCCATTATACGCATCACGAGCGACAAGGTGCCATTCGGCAAAACGTCGGATGGATGCAATGAGACCTTCGTCGGCGATGTAAAAGATCCGTCCGCTGGCAGAGACTAATGCGTTGATGCTCGGCGTGTGTTCGTGACTCCGCGCGTGCCGCGGCTCCGCAATCCACTGCACGTAGCGAGGTGGCCCGACCACCTGATCATGGGCCACGGCATTTCCGCTCGCATCATGGAGGAAGTGGGTCCACTCGTCAATCTCGCCGGGCCGCGGCTTAACTGTCCTCGTCCACCTCTTGCCCCGCTTGATGCAGGCCACGCCGTGCGGGCAAAGCACCCGCATGACCTCGGTCATCGGCACATCGCCAAGGTCTTCAGACACGGCCAGGTTCACCATGTTGTCGGCGTACGGCAGTTGCTCGCCGTCGAAGCGCTCGACCGAGACGGGTCCGTAGAGGTTCCGCGAGCGGATGTATTCGCGGGCCTGCTTGATGTTTTGTGCGTCCGTATCCAGGCCGTGGATGAAGCAGCCATCGCCGGCATGTAACGCCGCCGTTAGTTTCCCATCAGCGCATCCTATGTGGACGATCAAACCGCCTTTGAAATTGGCGGCATCCAGAATCTGCTTGGCCTCGCCCTCGTTACCCCCACTCTTGTCTTCGCCAAGAAGACGTGGGGGCTGAGCCGCCGCCGCGCAGATCACATACGATAGCCACAGGACAAAGGCAAGCCTTGTGAAGGACCAGCGTTTGGCTTTCATGACGATTTCTCCTTTTCGCTTGCAAGATTACGCCAAAACTGCGCGGCCATTGTAACAAGGACGCTTCGTTAGGACAATCGGGTGTGTGCAATTGCAAGGCTTCTATTCGATGCACTCAGCCCGGCAAACG
>Ga0180434_10007046_pt1 | contig 12737 bp, 6 predicted proteins | sample SS_ome_7_FD_132453 | JGI IMG/M metagenome (GOLD analysis project Ga0180434, IMG submission 132453) | Hypersaline lake sediment archaeal communities from the Salton Sea, California, USA - SS_1_D_2 metaG | ecosystem: Environmental > Aquatic > Non-marine Saline and Alkaline > Hypersaline > Sediment... | reverse complement strand
ACTACTGCCAGGCGGAGCCGAATAGGTGGCTACATGAGAGTTTCACCAGGCTGCTGTTCGCAGACGGGAAGCCGTATCCTACGATCCCTATAGGAGATGCGGCAATCGGCGGCAAGGCGGTGGCCGCCTCGGTCAGCCGGGGTTGGCGCTTCAACAATGAAATGTATTCCCTGCTGGGCGACACCCGGCTTGAACTTGCCGTGCCCAGGCTCGGGGTAAGATTCGACGGCCCTCTTCCTGACACGTTGGAACGTAAAGGTGTGTACAGCTTTTCGGCCCGGGTGTATGAGGGGGACTCGCCGCTTGAGACTTTTGAAGGCAATGCAAGAGTATTCGCTCGTGAAAGCGACGACACCACAGGATACGACAGTGACATCTGTTTCGTCCAGCCGGGCAACATACCCAAGCATTTCGATTATGACCTGCCGGGCGCATCCATCTTCAGAAGCAAGTCACAGATTGACGACGGCAGGCTGGACTTCGAACTCTTCGTATCGTCGGTGGCGCGTGAAGGGGACAGAGGCAATGTTCGCTGTTTCGTTTCCGACGGCGTCGTATCGGGAGCGGGCCTGCTTGACTCTCTTGTAATAAATGGGGAAAGTATAGTGGATGACGTAACCGGGCCGGAAGTAAGCCTGGAGACGGGGGGGGTGAGCGTTTCGAGCGGGGATACGGTTTTGGTAGGACAAGCGATCGACATGGTTCTGTTCGATGACAGTGGTGTCGCGGCGAAAGGGAAGTCGCAGTTCATACCTGCGGTCTCTTTGGTTTTCGATGACGGCGAGCGGGTTGACCTTGGAGACAGTGTCTTCTCGGTGAATGGAGATTTCAGGGAGTCGAGGGTGCGGTTCGAGATCCCCCAGCTGTCTGGCGGCGAACACAGGCTGAGCATAACCGCTTTTGACAATCTCAGCAACTCCACTACCGAAGAGTACGATCTCACGGTCGGGCAGCCGGGAAGCGGTGCGGCTGATGTGGTGTATGCATATCCCAATCCCGCCAGTGATAGATGCTACATAGTATGGGAATACAGAAACGATGACTACGTCGAGGTTGTGGCTACGATATATACTCTTGCAGGGAGGAAGATCTGGACCGGGTCGGCAGGAGGCCGGAGTTCTCAGCTTCTGATCGAGTGGCACGGCACGGACTTCGCCGGAGACAGAGTAGCCAACGGTACCTATTTAGCCGTGGTGGAGGCAAAGGCTCCATCCGATCCCGGTTTCGAGACCAAGGACACGATCGTAATCGCACTGATAAGGTAAGGGAGGTCAAGTGGTATGAAGGGTAAGATTTTTCTGGGGTTTATCGTCTTGCTGCTGTCGGCGGCGACGGGGGTGTTGGCGGTCGGGGAAGCGACAGCTCCTTCGCTGATAATCTCTCCGTCGGCCAGGGCTTGGGGACTCGGCCAGTCTTACGTCGCCGTGGCGGACGATGCCACCGCAATATACTGGAATCCGGGTGGCCTGGGGTTTCTCGAGGGGACGCATTTCTCGCTGACCCATAGTCAGCTGATCCCCATGCTTGCAGATGACGTGTATTTCGAGTCTTTGAATATGACCCATCATGTTCCCGACATAGGTACGGTGGGGCTGAATGTAATCTATCTCACCTACGGCAAGTGGACGGCTACCGGAACAGGAGGGGAAGTTCTGGGTGAGTTCTCCAGCTATGAATTCGCCATAGGTGGGTATTACGGATTCGCCCTCAGCGATGCGGCCGCTCTTGGGGTGGGCTTGAAGGTTTCCAGAGTCTACCTGGCTCCCGCCACCGCTCTAACTGCTGAGGGCGCGGGATGGAGTTTTGCGGCCGATTTCGGCATTCTTGGTTGGCTGGGAAGCAGGTGGACTTACGGGGTAGCGCTGCAGAACCTGGGTCCCGATATGAGCTTCGTGAGCAAGGATGAATCCGCCCCTCTGCCGCGAACCCTGCGGGCGGGGATTAGTGTTATCCCGTTTCAAGGGGAAGCCTATACCTCTCTGGTCTCGCTTGAGTTTACCAAGGCGCTTATCGGACTTGATGAGATCTTCACCAAAGGGGAATTCAGCGAGGTCAACCGTGATGCTACCGTAAATGGTGGTGTGGAGCTGATGATCGCCAACTTCGTGGCTCCGCGCCTCGGTTACATCTATGACCATGACGGCAAGATAGAAGGTTTCACCTATGGCTTCGGCATAAGGGCGCCCATCGGGGGCGGGCTGAACTTCGATTATGCCAGCGTCCCCAAGGCCGAGGATCTGGGCAGGGAAAGCAAATTTTCGCTGAACTACAGATTGTAGAGGATGCGATTGAATTAAAGGGTGGAGGGCAGAAGCGCGGCATCAAGGGCCGGTGCCCGGATATCGCGACTGCCGGCGAAAAGTGAGGGGAGACCGGTTTTGAAAGCAGCTCTTTTTGCAGCAGCGATCTGCGTTGCGTTTCTTGTCTTTGCGGATGGAGCTTCCGCCGGGACGCTGAGAATGCGGCATCCCGAGGATGATCCGGAACTCAAGGCTCTTAACCAGGCCAGGTTTGCCAGGTGGATAGACCCGCCTATGAAGGACAGGCCTTCCAGAAGAAAGATCCTCAAAACCACCGCGGGCAAGTTTCCGCCTCTTCTCGGGGCGGCACCACCTGAAACGCTGAGGATTTGTGCTATACGCGTGGAGTTCGCAAACGTGCCGGATCCATCGAAGATTAGCGGAAACCGCGGGAGGTTCGATCTGAGCGACAGGCGGCGGGAGGTGCTTGTCGATCCCGCTCCCCACGACAGGAAGTACTTCTCCAAACATATGGAAGCGCTTGCCCACTACTACAGGGCGATGTCCTACGGGCACCTTGAGATCGTGTCGGAGGTCTATCCGCTCGAAAATGATGCGGCTTATGTTTTGGACGACGTGGGAGACTACAATCCGGGTGGGGGACCTTACACGTGGGAGGGTGAAGGGCTTGAACTCTTCTTCAAGGACGCCATTCTGGCGGCCGACGGTGATCCGGATCTGAGGTATTCGGACTTCGATGCTGTGGTAATCTTTCACGCGGGGTCGGATTGGCAGAACGACATTGAGGGAAACAGCCCTTATGACATTCCCTCCTATTTCATAACGCTCTTCGATGACAGTGTGGCCGTCGATGACAGCACTCACTACATCGTGGACGGCTCTGTGGTGCCCGAGACCACGTCTCAAGACGGTTTCCTGAACGGCATCAACGGTGTGCTGGCCCATGAGATCGGCCACCAGCTAGGGCTGCCCGATCTCTACGATACCGGTACCGGAATCAGCGTGGTCGGTTATTGGTGCCTGATGGACTACGGTTCGGGGATCGGTGTTGTGCTTGCGGATACGCTGACCGATGACGCCTACTACGTTACCGGCATTCTACCGGGGTCGCTCTGTGCCTGGAGCCGTGAGTACCTGGGATGGGCCCGGCCCGGAGAGGTAACCCGCGAAGGGAATTTCTCGCTGCGCGCAGTTGAATTGCAGGAAGGCTACCCGACCGAAGAGATGCTTACGGTACCCATAAACTCCAATGAATATTACCTGATTGAGAACAGGCAGACCGATCTGGACGGGGACGGCATGGGCTTCCTCTTAAGCGATCCGAGCCATGACTCGACGGGTGTGATAGTGGGACCGGTTAACGAAGAGAGCGAGTTCAACTACGAGTACGATTTCGCTCTGCCGGGAAGCGGGTTGCTGATATGGCACGTCGACAGGATAATGGTGCAGGTTCTTGGACCGTTCGATTATGTGAATACCTTTCCTGAGCGCCGGGGAGTCCAGCTAAAGGAAGCGGATGGCATTCCGGACCTGGGTGACTACAATTCCTTCTATTTCCTGGGGAGCGAGTTCGACCCCTTCAGGGCCGGCAATAACACTAGGTTCGCGGACAACACCTATCCGCCGACAACGAGCAATGCCGGTTGCCACTCGCATATAGCGATCGACGGAATAGGTGAGTCCGGGCTTACCATGGATCTTCATATAGCCTTTGAGTGGGGGATAGAAGGACTCCCCCTCGGACTCGGGGATCAGCTGCGCTTCAGCGTGCCTTCCATCCTGCTGTGCGACAGCGATGGCGATCAAAGGGACGAGATCTACGCCGCATTGACGCGGGCGGGCTGGCTGGATACGCTGGGGCTTTCATATCTCAGGTCTGAGATCCACGGGTATGAGATGAACGCGCAGGGCAAGATCAGACCCATCCCCGGCTGGCCGCGGAGACTATATGGTTCGCACCCCGGGGAACTCGTCTGTGCGGACTTCGATGATGATGGATCGCTCGAGATCGTCGCCACGGATGAGACCGACAGTGTTTACATATTCTCCGCTTACGGGACACCCTTCTTTTCAGGTTCCGACTCCCTTGGTGTCTTCTTTGCCGCAAGGGGAGGCATCAACGGCGGGCCGGTAGCAGCCGCTGTCGGCCCGGGGGTGTCCGGTGAGGGGGATTTCCTTATTGTGGGTACGGACTCGGGTTTCCACGTACTGAGCGGGTCCGAGGGTTCTCTCACCTGGACCCCGGGCGGGGACGGGGGAGGCTTCAGCAGGCCTGTTGTTGTCGACTTGCTTGACATCGGGTCAAGCCCCGAGGTGCCCGAGTTGGTATTCTACAGGCGGGGTGAGATAGCCGTGTACGATGCGGTCGGGCGGGAGCTTGTGGCCCTTATTCCGGTTGATACCGATGCCGCACCGTCCGAGGTCTATCTCTCTGCAGCAGATATGGATCGCGACCAGGAAGGCCGCCTGGAGATTGTTCTGGTGGATAAAGACGGCCGGGTTTTCGTCTTTAAACCCGACGGGGAGCCGCTCCCGGGTTTCGGCAACAAGGTCTGCGGGACCATCGAGGCTCCACCAGCACTGGGTGACGTGAATTCCGACGGCTATCTCGAGATTGTGCTAAGTGACACCGATTACAGATCCTGGGTACTGCTCCGCACGGGCGCCACAAGCCCGGGTTGGCCTCGCCGCTGGTACGGCTGTACGCTTCCGACCTGGGACAGCAGTTCCTATGCCCCTGCCTCGCTTGAACCTCTGCCCTCACCGGTATTGACGGATCTTGATTCAGACGGCGGCCTGGAGGTGATTCAGGGTTCGCTCTTCGAATGCGTAGCGGCCTGGGACTCCGGTGGTGAGAGGTTTGGAGGCTTTCCGCTTACGCTCGGTGGAGGGTGCTCTGCCTTGAGCATGGGGGATCTCGACGGTGACGGTGTGCTGGAGATGCTGGCGGGTGGCTCGGACGGCAGGACTGATCTCTACTTCTTCGGGGAGTTTTTAGGGTCGATACAGTATAGTGAGGGGTTCCTGTATGGTTTCAGGCATCCGCTTGCGTCTACCGGGACCTCAGGTGTCTGGAAAACGGCTTTCTTCGATGGAAGACGTAATGCGGTCTATCCGCCGGACCTCATGCCGGAGTTTCCGGAGCCGGGAAGCAGGCTGCTGGTAGACGGTTCTTTTCATGCGTACCCCAATCCGGCCGGGAAGTCCCATCCTGTTACCGGGGAGAAGAGGGTATGGTTTGTGTTTGAAAGCGACACCGGCGGTCGTGCCCATATAGAGGTATTCGATATCATGGGTAAGGTGGTGAAGACTGTGGAGTATGATGCCACCGGAGCGTCTTCGCTTGTCAAGGTTCCTCCCGAAGGTATCGACATCTCGGGTTTTGGCAACGGACTCTACGTATGCAGGTTGAACCTAAAGGGGGAGGGGAAGACTGTTACGGACTATTTCAAACTGGCGGTGAAGAGATAGGAGGTATCGTGATGCCGGTGATCAGGATTCTGGCAATTTCAATAGCGTTTGTGGCCGTGGCCGCAACTTACGCGAATTGTGACACCGGCGATGACTTCGATCTTATGGTCAAGTCGAGTCTTCGAGGCATAACCTCGGATGAGCGCTCCGATCCTCCCGTAGGTATCGGCGGATCCACATCTGTCGGTAGGAAGTCCGTGGCCAGAGCAATGCTGCTCTCGGCGGTACTTCCGGGGCTCGGCCAGATGTATGCCGGGGGCCGGCGGGGTTATGTGGTTGGTGGAACCATGGCCGCGGTTGATGTTCTCTCCGCATGGCTTTACTACGATAACAACAGGAAAGGTGACGACAGGAAGACGGAATATCAGGCTTTTGCCAGGGACCACTATGACAGGGACAGATTCGAGAAATACGTACGCGATACCGTTGTGGCTTTCAGCCCCGACGAGACATTCAGGCCCTGCACCGATCCGGGGAGTTACGACAGTTCGGCGTGCTGGGCCGCCATATACAACGTTTTCCCGCTTTCGGACAAGGATGACGCAGCCTACTACGAGCAGATCGGCGAAGAATACAGGTATGTGTTCGGATGGGATGACTGGTATTCGGACCGTGAACCGAGTCATGCGGATGTGTGGGGAGAATGGCCCTCGCTCCCGGCATTTCCCGAGGGCATCCCGGCCACGTCGGCAAACCGGGAGACTTACAGGGACATGAAATCGAAGGCGGATGACTTCTATGGCAAGGCGGACCGCTATGCCTGGGTCATGGTGATAGGCAGAGTGGTCAGCATGATTGACGCGGCCATTCTGGTGAAACTGAGAAACAGAGACCTGGCTGCGATAGGCAGGAATCCGAGGCTGACCTTCAAGGCAGGACTCAACGGCGGTCCCAATTTCAGGGTGGCACTAAAGATGAGGTTCTAACAGTGAAGATCTGGATCAGAGCTATCTGCATTCTGGGTGTTTTTGCGGTGTTGGTGTCGGGGGAGTCAGCAGGTGCTACCCGGGACAAGTCGATGGGGAAGGCCCTGCTTCTATCGCTGGTTATTCCGGGAGCGGGGCAGCATTACCTTGGCAATCATGCGCGCGCCAGGTCCATGTATGTGGCCGAGGCGGGTGTGTGGACGGCTTTTGCCTATTTCAGGGTGCAGGGCGGCAATCGCAGGGACAGATACGAGGAGATAGCCGAGGGTTTTGCCGGGGTGGAGGGCGATCGTGACGATGAGTATTATAGAGCGCTGGCGTACTATGTCTCCAGTGACGAGTACAATATAGACGTAATGCGGGAGGCGCGTTTCAGGTATCCCTTTGACCGCGATAGGCAGCTGGAGTACTTCGAAGCAAATGGTTTTTTCGATGACGATGTGTGGGAGTGGGATAGCCTGGATTATCAGCTCGAATTCAGGGATGCCCGCACGGCCAGCAAGGAGTCCTATCGCAGGGCCGTCCTGACAACCGGTTTCGCGGTGCTTACGCGCCTGGTCAGTATGGTTGATGTATACCTGTCTTTCAAGCTGGACAAGTCGCGGGACTGGGCTTCCCGTCCCCGGCTCAGAGTCGATTCCAACCGGGATGGAGATTTCCGCGTCTATCTGTCCACACCGTTCTAGATGAGACCTTGCTTGAGCAGATCTTTGGTTGAACCGATCGCGCTCCTGTGGGTCTACTCGCTTCTTACTGTCTGGCTGGTGTGCTGCGCGGGTGCCGGGACCGCCGAGTCCTCGGCAAATTCCGATTCTGCGTCTGTGGAGCACCTGGAATCGATCGTCTGTCAAGACCACACGACCGGGATTGAGTTCCTTCCCCTGGGCGTGTGCTTCGACCTTATGGGGAACCTCTACGTGGTGGATTCTGACAACTCACGAATATATGTCAGGAAACGGGATGTGGACATACTGACTCTCTTCAGCGAATGCCCTGCCGACTACCCTGAGTGCGACTTTATAGATGTTGCAGGCAGCCGTGCCGGAGGCATCTACGTTTCCGACAGGTCGGGAGGGCTTATTCTCGATCTTGACCGGTGGGGGGAGCCGGGCGCCTATTTCCACGTGGGCGAGGGGGTGGCCGGAATCGGACAGGGAAAGGCCGGCCGGGTCGTCGCCGCGATGGGTATCTCCGGGAGCATAAGCATGGTGGATTTCGACAAAGAGACCGAAGCCCTCGAAACCGCAATCACACATGGTGACGGGAATGCCTATCCGGTTGACTGCCACTTTCTTGAACCAGGGATCATAATCGTCACCGATTCCTTCTCAAAGCAGGTTCTTTTCCTGACCGGCCTCGGTGAAATCAAGGGCGTCGCGCATGGGTACTCATTCGATAACCCCTTCGGAGTTACCTGTGTCGGTGAGCGGTACGTCCTGGTAGCTGATTCCGGCCGGGGTTTGGTTGCGGTTTTCGATCCGGGTGGCGGTTTCCTGTTTACTTTCGGGGAGGGCATTCTGGACATGCCGACATTTCTGGACTCGACTCCCGACGGCCTGGTCTGTGTGTCCGATATGGGCAGGATGACTATAGAGGTTTTCAGGATTGGAGAAGTTCCTTCAGAATAAGCGGACGTGCTTTTTGTGTTTGGGCCTGCTAGCGGCCCTTATCGGCTGCGCCTCGGGAGGGCCCGTAACAATCTCCGGCCTGCAGGCTGATTCATTCGCTGTAGGAGAATCGCTGCATGTCTATCACCTCTCCAATCGCTTTGTTATAGCAACCAGCGACAGCGTCACCGCGGGGACAGAGCATCTCGTTCGGGGCCGGGATTACCGGATGGACTATGCTGAAGGCATTGTCTACATCAAACGGATGCTCGATCCAAAGGACTCCATCCGTGTGCATTATGCCTGTCTTCCTTCCGGGCTCCAGCCCACATATTGTCTGAGACCGGTGGGAAGGAACCTGGACGTGAATTCAGACTACCGGGATCCCGTTTTGCCTGCGGCCCGGAGAGAGCGCTCTTACGACCTGAAGGCATCAGGCTCGAAGACCATAAGCGTGGAAACCGGTACGCTCAGGGAGGTGCGCATAAATCAGTCGCTCAATCTCTCACTCGGGGGGACGGTCGGAGAGGACGTAGAGGTTCGGGGTGTGCTTTCCGACAGAGACGCGACTTTCGACAATGCGGGTTCCACCACCAGGCTGAGGGATCTAGACCGCATATTCATGGAGGTCCGCTCGGCCAACGCGTACGCGCGGGTTGGGGACCTTGAAATAGAAGAGTCACCGGGCGATCTCCTGAGTTTCAAACGCAGCATGACCGGCTTTATCGGTAACGCTTCGTACCGCTCGAGTGAGTTGACGGCCTCCGGGGCGGCATCTCGAAGCAAGTATGAAACAGTTGAGATCAGGGGAAAGGAAGGTATTTCGGGTCCTTATCTGATTGCCGGCCGCGACGGAGAACGGACCGACATAGTGAAGCACTCGGAAACTGTTTGGCTGGACGGCGAAGAGATGGTCCGCGGTAGTGAGGCGGACTACGTTATCGATTATTCGCTGAGTGAGATCTATTTCAACCCCAGGCATATCATCCGGTATGACGCGCGGATCATCGTGGATTACGAATCACGGCGGAACGATGACCGGCGGCAATTCTATTTTGCCCGCTCGGACCTCGATATAGGATCGAAATCCTCGGTGTCCCTCAGCTTCGTAAACGAAGGGTACTCGCCGGCAACATCCGATCCGCTCATGGTGGATTCGGAACGACAACCCATTCTCACCTCCGGTGACGGGGACTGGGTCGATGGAGGCCGCTTCGTCGGTGCGGGAAAGGGCGACTATATAAAAGTGCAGGTGGACACAGTAACCTACTATGAGTTCGCGGGCCCCGGGCTCGGTGACTATCAGGTCAATTTCACCAGGGTGGGAACAGATAAAGGGCGGTACAGTTATGTCTTCTCTGATGATTTCGATACGTATGTCTATGTTTACACCGAAAAGGGTGACTACACTGATATGGTGAAAGCTCTGCCCAGGGTGTCCTCCAGGGTGGTCCATGTCAAGGCGTCGGCGAGGCCGGCGTCCTGGGTGGAACTCAGGTCCGAAGCCGCGGGTTCTGAAGGTCACTGTGAGCACCCCGGGGATGTCTGGGCGATGGAGGCCGATCGCGCTTATACTGTCGGGCTCGAAGCGGGTGGGGACCTTCCGGACATTGGGGGCATCAACCTCGGCAGTCTGAAGATCGATGCCGGACGGCGATCGATCGGTCCGTATTACATCGGTTTCGACAGACTTAGAAGACCGGACTTCCTGGAGTTCTGGGCCCAGGATCCAAGCGATGGTTTCGAGAAAAGCAATCATGTCGGCTTAACCCACAGGGTTGGCGAGATAGTACAAACCGCAATCGAAATCGGTTCTCTGGAAACCGGTGTCGGGAATTCGCGTAGATACCGGGCGGGTGTGGACCTCGGTGGCGGCGACCTGGGGATAAGCGCCTCCACCCAGCTGGCCCGGATGGAGAGCGGAAGGACCGAGAGGGGAAGTGAAAGGAACGCGGTGGCCCTCATGGTGCCTTTGAAAGCGGTCAAGCTGAGGCTGGGCCGGAGTTACGAATTGAGGCAGAGGCTCAGGGACAGTACCTCCGTGAGACGGGCGGAGTACTATTCGAAGGCCGGGGTCACCGGGAATGGTGGGGGAATTCACCTGGGGTTCTCGACCATTTCCGAAGAGCGCGATGTCGGTGGCGGGTGGTTTGATTATTCTTCGATCCGGGAAGCAAACCTGGAATTTGAAGCGCGGACGGGCAGGATGCTGGCGGTGCGGGGTGGTGTATCCCAGCGTTTGGTAAAGTATGAGGAGGGAGTAGGTCTCGGTGACCACCGGTCGACCGGTGCCGACTTCCATGTGAACCTGAGGGACCTGTGGGTCATAAGCTCCATGTCCATGGACTACAGGCTGTCGAACACCCTTTCCACGCTCTATGAATCCAGACTGGTTAAGGTCGAATCGGGCGACTATGACAGTCTGGGCAACTACAGGCCGGAGACGGGCGGATACGCCTTTTCCAGATATGAGACCGGCAAACGGCCGGTCACCAGGGTAAAGGCCCGGTTCGAATTGGAACTCGGCCGCAAAGGCAAAGTGATATTGGACCGTTCGATTTCGACGCGCACTGAAATCGATATCGAGGGAGAAACATCGGACGGACCTATTGAGAGGGTGGCCCTGCTTGAGTCCGGCTACCTTCTGAACGGCCCCGATGCGGTCTATGGCTCGGTCGATGTCAGGCAGGAAGTGGTGGTGAGGCGCAGCCGGGCTCTTACAGTGTCCATGAGCGTTCGGGGTTCGCGGCTGCTTGACGGCCGGTGCTCTGGAAGACTCGAGTTGAAGAGTCTCTATGAGGTCTATGGGAGGATTCTGAGCAGCGGCTTCAAGGGTATGAGGATAAGGCTGGAGGGAAGAAGATCGTCCACAAGATCGGAGTGGCAAACCGGGTTCGGGCGTATCACTCCGACGCGCAGGATGTGGATCGCCGATCTCAATATTGAGAGAAACCTTCGAGCGAGTCTGGAAGGTCGCCTCAAGGTCCAGCTTTCGGATGAGGACAAAACCGCGCCCCGCTCCGAGAAGGTCGAGTCGAGGTTCGGGCCCGGACTCACGCTTTTTGCGGGATCTCTGAGGTGTGACGCCGACCTGGCGGTTCGGAGAATCCTCCGTTACGACACGGAGGCGCCCGAAGTAACACCGAGACGTGATTCGATAGACTGGAGCTCAAGAATCAACACGCGCCACGGAAGGCACACATCGCTATCCGTCGAGTACTCCGGCCATAAGTATCAAGGACTTCCGGCCGTACATACCGCCAGGGTGTCCTTGAGTGCGGCCTTTTAGGTAAGAATGAGAGTCCTGCTTTCCATCCTGCTCATGGCCTTTGTCCTGGTGCCCCTCGCCTGCGATGCCGTGGAGCTGGTTATAGTGGGCAATAGCGACGTGTCCGGTGAGAGCATTGCCGACGTCGCTTCAAGCGTCTGCTCCATGCCGGACTCGGGTTGTGTCAGGGCGATGTGTGAAGCCGTTGCCGAGTACTACTGGGAGAAAGGTTACCTTGATCTCAGCATAACCTGTGAGAGTATCCGGGATACCGGCGATACCGTGCTGATATCGATCACCGAGGGCAGGTTGAGTAAGCTGAGATCGGTAAGTGTAGTGGGTTCCCGGGCCTTCAGCGCGTCCCGGCTGGAGCGTACGTTCGACGACGATATCGGCAAACCGTTCTCTCGCGCCGGATTGGAACGGGGAATCACTTCCCTGCTGGAACTGTACGACAGGAATGGCTTCCCGGCGGCTGCGATCGAGCCTGAAACGGTTATTAGGGATGAGGGTTGGGTGGATATCACCCTGCGTGCGGATGAGGGCCGCAGAGCCAGGATAGGCCGGGTGATATTCGAGGGATTGACCCGCACCCGGCGGGGGATCCTCCTTGCCGAAAGCGGAATAAGGGAAGGCTCCACTTACGACGGTGGACGTATCGGCGAAGCGGTAACCAGGCTCGAGGCCCTCGGCATTTTCGACAGCGTATCCGAGCCTGTGTTGAGCTTCGGTGCGAGGGACAGCGTTGTGGCGGTCACGTTCGAGGTGGTCGAAGCCAGGACCAACAGGCTGGAGGGGCTGCTTGCCTACGCGCCTTCCCAGGAGGAGGGCAAGCTTGTCGGGTCATTGGATCTCCTGTTCGGCAATATCGCCGGCACTCTCAGAAGGTTGCGGGTCTTCTACGATAGGTCCGGCTCCGACCGGCTCCGGTGGAATGTTGCTTACCGTGAACCGAGATTGATCGGCCTGCCGGTTGCGCTTGAGGTGGGACTTGCTTCAGATGTCATCGAATCCTCCTTCGCCCGGCGGAGACTGACTGTGGGTTTTCAACTGCGAGGGGAGCCAAGGCTCGAAGTGGGTGTGGGCGGCATCCTGGGCGTTACCAAGGACAGAAGTCAAGGTCTTGGTGAGGGAGACTTCAGCGAGAAGGGAGGCTCCTTTTTCCTTCGCTACGAGGGCAGGGACCGGCCGATGAACCCGCTTT
>Ga0180434_10007043_pt1 | contig 12742 bp, 7 predicted proteins | sample SS_ome_7_FD_132453 | JGI IMG/M metagenome (GOLD analysis project Ga0180434, IMG submission 132453) | Hypersaline lake sediment archaeal communities from the Salton Sea, California, USA - SS_1_D_2 metaG | ecosystem: Environmental > Aquatic > Non-marine Saline and Alkaline > Hypersaline > Sediment... | reverse complement strand
CGCCCACCTCCCAGATCCAGGACGTCGTCGTCGACGCCCAGGGTCGCCTTTTCGCCATCACCGCCCACAACACGGCAGGCCAACCTGTGACGATGCTGGATCAGCCTCTCGAAATCCAGTGGCGCTATGTCGAGCAGGACCTGACCCTGGTGCCTCCAGCCAGCCTGACGGTCTATCACCGCCATGCCGACGGCGAGTGGACCGGCCTGCCCACGACTCTGGATCAAGGGAGCGGCGTCGCGCGGGCCAGCACGTCCCAACTCTCCGATTTTGGCCTGTTTGGCACGCCGGAATCCGGCCCGGTGCCCCTGGGCATGGCGGTCGATCAGTCCGGGGCGCTCTATTGGACAGATTTTGGCGACTTTGACATCCATCGCGCCGCCCCGGGCGCGGCCGAGCTGACGGTGTATTACGATTACGGTGTGGCCGGGCAGGCCATGAGCCTGGACGCCGGCGACCTGGACGTCGACCCCGAGAGCGGGACGCTGTATTTTACCGACGGCACCCACGTGCGCGCGGTCACGTCGGACCTCGTAGAAAGCACGGTCTATGACGCTAACGACGGCTATTCTTATGATCTGGCTAACAGCATCGCCTTTGATCCCAACGATGGGTCGCTCTATGTCGCCGGCAAGTGGTCGATCGTGCAGATCGACCCCCAAAGCGGCGCGTTGATCCGCAAGCTGCCCCAGGTCTCCACCTCGCCCACCTCCCAGATCCAGGACGTCGTCGTCGACGCCCAGGGTCGCCTTTTCGCCATCACCGTCGACGATCCGCCCTTTGAGGTGCCCTTTACCCACTGGGGCAACATGTTTTATCTGGCCAGCCCCGACGCTTACTATTGGTCGCCGGTGGCTTATGGATTGGCCTACCCGCGCCGGTTGGCAGCCGACGACGCGGGCAATGTCTATGTCACCAACGTTTTTGGCGACGCCGTCACGGTCGTGGGCGGTCAGGACCCGGGCGTGACCGGCTTTATCCGCACGGACACCTGGCCACGGGGGATCGCGGTCAAAAAGGACACGCTGGTGGTCGGCGCCGGTGAGGCCATCTATACCTTTCCCCGCCAGCGCCGCGACGCGCCCCAGGGCACGCTGTCCAGCGCCGGTTTTACGCCGTCCGAGAGCTTTTCCGGTCAGGGCACCCTGATCACGGTGACGACCGGCGTCCAGGAACCCGTCCCTGCCCACAATGTGCTGCGCATCGGCGACACCCCCATCCGCGAGATGACGGCCTTTTCCGAGGGCCGATTGACTTACAAGCTGCCGCACGTGTACTGGACCGGTTCAGAATGGGCGCGCGCCCTTGGGCCTTCCGGACGTTACAATTTTACGATCGGGACGCAGATGGTCTATGGCGCGGACCCCGCGCTGCCGGGTTGGGGCAACTGGCAGTTTGCCAGCTGGGCGCAGAGCGGCGACACGATTTTGTTGACCCAGTCCGACTGGCTGGTCTGGTCGACGAACGCGACGGCGGTCGTCTCGCAAGACGGGCTCTTTCCGCCCTGGGACAACAACCAGGGTTCGTGGCTGGCCCACCAGTTCAAGCAGAGCGGCACGTTCACCTTTGAGATCACGGACGATGCCGGGCAGCCGGTCACGCTGTACGTCGAGGTGACGCCCCTGGGGCCGGGCGGTCGCCAGCAAAAGTTCCAGGTCAGCCCCGCCACGGGCGGCACCTTGCACAACCACGGCGTCGCGCTCGAGATCCCCCCCGGCGCCCTGCCCGGCACTACCCCCTACACCGTGACGCTCAGCAGCGCGGTGAGTGACCCTGTTCCAGGGCGCTATCCGGCCCACAGCCACGAATACCGCGTGCAATACGACCCCGAGCCCGAGCACCTGAACCGCGATGTGGTCCTGCGTCTGCCCTACGACCCCAGCGCCGTCTCAGAGATGCCTCAGGCCGGCGTCTATGACCCAGGGCTGGGCGACTATATCGCGCTCGATTCCCAGGCCAACGATGGCCATGTCGTGCTCACGTTCCAGGCCGGGGACTATCTTGGCGCTACCAGTCCCTTGTCCGCCGCGTCGCCGGCAGCCGGGAGGAAAACCACACCGCTGCAAGCCGCCGGGGTCGGGCAAAAGATCGTCAGCTCCCTGAACACGGTCGGGCAGAGCCTGTGGTGGGCAGTCGGGTTGCCCAACGCCAAGGTGGTCGACACCAACTTTGGCATCATCTATCACGACGCCGACGTGACCGAGGCGTACGCCCAGGGACTGTTGAACGCGCTGAACGACGCGCGCAACGCCTACATCGCCGAGGGCTATAGCGTGCCCGAAGAACAAGTCATCGTCAAGGTCGCGCCCTGGGCCACCACGCTGTTCGGCGCGGAGGGCTTTGTGCCCCGGACCAGCCTGCTGGGACACTGGTATATGTTTGTCAACGATCGACTGGCCCCGGATCAACTGCAGGTGACCGCCGCCCACGAATTCTTTCACATCGCCCAGAGCGAGACCATGTCCGACGAGGCCTCTGCGCCCAAGTGGTGGTTGGAAGGCACCGCCACGTGGGCCGAATATGCGGTGTATCCGGCCGCCAACTGGTATGAGGCCCGGCTGACCGAGGGCGGGGACTTTGCCACGGTCCCCTATCCCTACTGGTCCAGTAACCTCAGCAGTGACCAGGCTTACGGCACGGTGGCGTTCGCGCTATACCTGGAAGCGCAACACCCGGGCGCGATTCAACAGGTCTTTGCCCGGCTGCGCGAGGACCTGAGCGTGCGCAGCGCCATCGCGCAGATCGTAGGCGACGAGGCGACGTTCTATGCCGATTTCGCCCGCGCCTACTGGACGCAAAGCTATGGCCCGTCGGCGAACTGGAACCTGTCCGGCTTTATCCCGCTGGTCGAGTTGACAACCCCCAGCACCGACGTGCTGGCCCAGTTGGTGCCGGGCATGAGTTCGGGACTGGTCAATGTGCGTTACAATCAATACACCACGCCGGACCCCCCGGCCTCGTTCACCCAGGCCTCGGGCAGCGTCGTGCGCGCGCCCCAGGCCTGCGAGGACAGCCGGGTCTATGTGCTCGACAGCGGCCGGCAGGACCTGAACCGCAACTTTATCGGTGCCGTAACGCCAGAAGAGGGTTATGCCATGGACAAACTGGCCAACTATCACGTGCAGAACGACCTGTATGTCCTATACGTCAACGTGGACAGCGCGGCCGGCGCCAATTGCAACCTGCAGGTGCGGTTGGAAGCGCCAACCATCGAGGCCCTCTCCCCGACCACGGTCACCAGCGGCGAGACTACCCGCGTGCAGATCACCGGTCAGGGCTTTGGCCCCCAGACCGGATCCGTCAACGGCGGTACCCTCGTCTCGTGGAGCGACACATCCATCCTGATCGACGTCTCACCCAGCAGCGTCGGCACGCACGAGATCACGGCGCGCCACGCGCTGAACGTGACCAGCAACCCTCAGACGTTGACGGTGGTGGGGCGGTAGGTTAGTAGATTGGTAAATTAGGAAATTGGGAGATGGGGGGGCCGGTTTGCAAAGATAGCCCGCCCCCCAACCCCTCATCTCGTCCTCCCAACCCGTCATTCCGAGCGCAGCGCAAGGAGCGCAGCGACTGAAGCGCAGTCGAGAAATCTCCCCCAGCCTCCCCCACAGGGAAGGAGCGCCGCCCGCTCAACCACACCCGCCCGGCGCTTTTCCCCTTGCGTCCTTGTGCCTTTGCGCCCTTGCGTTAAATGCCCCCCGCTTCTGCTTGACCTTAACACCCATAAAGGATTACAATAGGGTAGGGAGCAAAACCTACCGGAAGCGAGGCGCCATGAAGCCCATACCCGACTTTCAAGACGTGCGCGACGCAGCACGCCGCATCGCACCCTACATCCATCACACCCCCATCCTGACCTGCCAGACGCTGGACCGCATGAGCGGCGCCGAGCTCTATTTCAAGCCGGAAAACTTGCAAAAGGTAGGCGCGTTCAAGGCCCGGGGCGCATGCAACGCCGTGTTCGCGCTGACCGCGGAACAAGCCGCGCGCGGTGTGGCCACCCACTCTTCCGGCAACCACGGCCAGGCGCTGGCCTATGCCGCGCGCCTGCGGGGCATCCCTGCCACGGTGGTGATGCCCGAGGACGCGCCACCGGTCAAGGTCGCGGCCGTCCGGGGCTATGGCGCCACCATCGTCTGGGCTGGCACGCAGCCTCTGGACCGCGAGCGCACCCTCGAGACGGTGCGCCAAGACACCGGCGCGACGTTCATCCATCCCTCCAACAACTTTTACGTCATCGCCGGGCAGGGCACGGCGGCCCTGGAACTGCTGCAGGACACTCCCGACCTGGACGTGGTCCTGACACCGGTAGGTGGCGGCGGCCTGCTGGCCGGTACGGCATTAGCCGTTTCCGGAACGGCCCCCGGCACGCGCACCTTGGCCGCCGAGCCGGAGACGGTGGATGATGCCGCGCGCGCTTTGCGCGACGGGCGCATCTATCCGCCCACCGGCGGCGAGACCGTCGCCGATGGCCTGCGCACCTTTTTGGGCGACATCAACTTTCCCATCATCCGCCGGCACGTGACCGACATCCTGACCGTCAGCGAGCGCGGCATCGTCGACGCCATGCGGCGGGTGTGGGAACGCATGAAAATCGTCATCGAGCCCTCATCGGCGGTACCGGTGGCGGCGCTGTTTGAGCACCCCGACGTCTTTCGCGGGCAGCGTGTGGGGATCGTGCTCTCTGGCGGCAACGTGGATCTGGACCACCTCCCGTGGCGCCCGTAAAAAACACTGCCACAGAGACACAGAGAACACAGAGAAAAACATTAGCGTTTTTATCAATTCTCTGCGCCCTCTGTGCCTCTGTGGCAAATCGATTTTCAATCGTTCAAGAGGAGGGAAAACATGAACTGGCTAGTGTTTATCGCAGGAGTGCTAGTGGGGTGGCTGATCGAATGGCTGATCGACTATTTTTACTGGCGTCGTCGTCGTGGTGGGGAGGCGGGAGATACAAGTGCTTGCCGTCATGAACTCGCCGCAGCCCAGGCACAACTTAGAACGTGCCGTGAGCGCAACGCCGAGCTGGAAGCCCAGCTCGCCGCACACCCCATGCCCGAGGATGACCTGAGCAAGATTGAGGGCATCGGGCCCAAGATCCAAGAGATACTGGCAAGCCGCGGCATCCACACCTTTGCGCAGTTGGCTGCAGCGCGAGCAGAGCACCTGCGTGAGATCCTCGAGGGCGCGGGCAGTCGCTTTCGTATAGCCGACCCCGCGACTTGGCCCGAGCAAGCCCGACTGGCCGCCGACGGCGAGTGGGAGAAACTCGCCGATCTGCAGGACCGTCTCGAGGGTGGGCGCCGTGGCGCGGACCGGTAGCGGGCTAGAGCGGGGAGAGGAGACAGAATATGACGCAAACACGAGGAACTGCGGATACGAAACGCTATGACCTGTTCAAGGCGCTCGTGGCGCTGGGCCTATTGCTCATCATCGTGATCTTGTTGCTGCGCGGCGAGCGGTTCCAGGATGAATCGGCGACGACCAAGGCGCCTGCCATTGTAGAGACGACGGCCGCCGTGTCCGCCACCCCGACGTCTGCCATAGAGGCAACATCTGCAGCGCTCGTCCAACGTTCCGATCGCCCGAGGTGGACGCGAAAGGCAAGTTGTCGCTGATGGGAGCCGGAACGCCCGGCTCGACCGTGGAAATCTGGGCTGGTGGCCAAAAGCTAGGCCAGGCGTCGGTCAACACTGCCGGTAACTGGACCTTCAACACCGACCTGATGCCGGGCGAATACGATCTCACCGCCCGCGCCGTGGACGACGGTGGCGCGATGCTGGCCGAGTCGGAAACGACCTCGGTGATGGTGCCAGAACCCATCACAGCGCCCACGTTCGGCACGCCCCAGGTGGAAGAGGACGGCAAGCTGTCCCTGATCGGGGCCGGCATGCCTGGTTCGACCGTGGAGATCTGGGCCAACGGCGAAAAGCTGGGCCAGGCTCCCGTCGACGCTGCCGGTGACTGGATGTTTAGCACTGACCTAGCGCCGGGCGAATACGATCTCACCGCCCGCGCCGTCGACGAGGACGGCGCGACGCTGGCCGAGTCGGAACCCGCGTCGGTTGAGGTACCGGAATCCATCACGGCGCCCACGCTCACGCTGCCAGAGGCGTCCCCGATCGGCGGAAAATTGCTCCTGATCGGCACCGGCACGCCCGACTCGATCGTAGAGATCCGCGCCGACGGCGAAAAACTGGGCGGCGTCTCGGTCGACAATACAGGGATGTGGAAGTTTGATGCGGAACTGGTGCCGGGCGAGTATGAACTGACCGCCAGTGTCGTGGACGAGGAGGGCCAGATGCTGGCCGAATCCGAGACGCTGATCTATACCATGCCTGAACCGGAAGAGATGGCGGCTGCGGAAGAAGCGACCGTCGTCACGCCCACTCTTGAACTCCCAGACGTGCTGGTTGCGGGCCAGACGGCGACGCTGAGCGGCCGCGGCACGCCCGGCCGCGCGGTCGAGATCCTCGACGACGGCACGGTGATCGGCACCGCCACCGTGGGGGCCGACGGCACATGGTCCTATGATTATATGCCGACTGCCGCCGGAGCCCATGCCCTGGCCGTGCGCGACGCCAAAGACGCTGAACTGGTCAGCGAACCCGTCACGGCGGACATAGCCGCGGAAGAAACTGCGGCCGCGGAAGAGACTGCGGCAGAAGAAACCGAGAAAGAAGCCGAGGAAGAAGAGGCGGCAGCCGAGCAAGAGGCCGTGGCCGGCCCGGTTTGCGGCGTGGGCACCGACCAAGGAGACACCTACGTCGTGGCGCCCTGTGAGTACATGGCCCTCATTGCCCAACGGCTGGGTGTCGAGTTGGCGGCGCTCATCGCGGCCAACCCCCAGGTCGCCGACCCCAACCTGATTTACCCCGGCCAGGTGCTCAACGTGCCGCCGCGCTAGGTCGGGCTGGGGTTACACGCAGGGGCACAGAGATTCAAAGAGAAAAGACGCTGGCATTGTGTCATTTCTCTGTGCCCCTCTGCGTAAAGGTTTTAGAGTATAATATAGCAGGAAAAACCATCGGGATTGGCCTTCATAATCCCACACTTTATACCTCCATCCCCGCCACTATACCCCGGCGGTTGACCGTCCGGTCGAGTGCTAGAATGCCCCCACGCCGCTCGACGCCCGATCTTACCCCACCCATACGGTTCATCTATACGAGGAGGTTCAAAATGAAGGACACATCAATCTGGGAAGAGCCGCGACGTTGCTCGATCTATCGTCGTACAAATTAGATGAACGGTTTCGCCGTCTGGGAGTGCCGCGCCGCGTCGGACCGCAGACAGAAAAAGAAGCACGAGCAGAAGTAGAAGTAGCCCTCGATTTAGTGAAGGGTTAGGCAAGGTATTTCGTTCTGTGTCGACAAGTGAGCTGTATTGTGCTAAACTAATTCTGGTGCTGAGTTTCAGATGTGGAAAGAGACAAGCGATGAGCACAGTAATGTTTGACATTCCCAAACTCTTTTGGCGTTAAAGGTGTCTGAGGCAGAAATCGGCGAAACTTTCTCCCGCCATTGACGCCACCCACAGCCGCGTCCATCAGCTCAAAGGCACAGCCTGCGAGATAGGCCTGGCGCTGGGTCACACGCTGGGTGCGCGACTGGCGCGCAACATCGACGCCTATATCCAGACCGGCCCGGCGCGCCACGGCGGCATCGATACCCAGGCGCTGCAGCGCGGCGCGCTGCCCTGGCTGCGCCGTCTGCCGCAGCGTTTCCAGGACGAGTTTGAGGGCCTGGCCGAGGGCGCTGGCTTGCCCTTGCAAAGGCTGGCCGAATGGTGTTACGTGGAGCAGTGCCTGCAAGGAGGATGCAGCGCACTGCTGTGCCGCTGCGACGGTCACGTCTGGGTGGCGCGCAACAACGACTTTTGGGCGCCGGAGCTGTGGGGCTATGTGACCATCCGCGAGGTCCAAAGCCGCGTGCCCACCATCGTCTTTGGCCTGGAGGGCGAGTTGTTCGCCGGCACCGGCATCAACCGGGAACGGTTGTGGCTGCACTACAACTGGCTGCCGGTCGAGGACACCCCTACGCCGGGCAAACTCCACTGCCCCCCTTTTGTATGGCTGACCGAGGCCCTGGAGACGTGCTGCGACCTGCAAGATGTGGAAGCGCTGTTGCGCGACGTGGACCGCGACGGCGGCATGCTACTCTTTGCCGTAGACGGTCGGCGCGACGCGGGCGCCCTGTTCGAGTGCACCTGTGTCAGCCATACCCGACGCGAGTTCATCGGGCCTTGGATCGCGGGCACCAACCATCCCATCACCCAACGCGTCGCAGACATGCCGAATGCGGCCCATCCCCCTTCCCCCTCCCAGAGACGGCTTGCCCACCTGGAAACGCTGGCCCAGGGATTGTTCGCACGCGACGATGCGCTCACTGCTGTGGGACTTGGTGCAAGTCCTGGCCGACAATGGTATAGAAAGACGGGACAAGGACTATGGCACCGTCTATGCCAACGTCGCCTGCCCCGGACAGCATCTGCTTTGGTATACCTTGGGCGGCTACCCGGCTGCCAGTACCGGCGCGTGGCACGCCCTGGCGTGGCCATGGAAAGCGCGCTGATGCTCCGCTCCCCCCACAACCTAATCGCTCTCCTACCTCCTGGCCTATCCTTTGATACAGGCTAGGAGGTTTTTTGACAAGATTAACAGGATTTTTTAGACTCGATCATCCTTTCAATCTTGTAAATCTTGTCTGAGAAGGCTCCTGTATCAAAAAAGCCAGGCCCGTCTGGACGGCGCGGCGCACCCACGCCCGGCCGATCAGTCTGTGAGTCAGATAGATCAAATTCATGACCTTTCCAAACAAAATGTCCGCCGTGCAACCGGACTGGTAAACTTGACTCCCGCAGACCAATTGCTGAAAAATTGCATCCCCTCTGCATAACTTTTGCAGATTTGTGCCCTATAATAGGGACGAATTGGATGACCCGAATCGGCGCGTCTGCCTGGCGCCGATTCTTTGACGAGGAGGAAGCATATGCAGAGCACAACCGCAAATAAAAAGCAAAAGCGCGGACGCTGGATCGTGAGGGGCGGCATCGCCATCTTGTTGGTGGCCGGGATTTTGCTGGTCACGGGTGCCCTCGGTAGACGGCGCGACAGCCGCGCCGCAAGCCAGGCCGAACCCGACCAGGTCGCCACCGCCTTCCTAGGCGATCTGTCTGCCAAGGTCTCGGCCAGTGGTCAGGTGGAACCCGCGCAGGTCGCCCGGTTATCTGTCAACACCCCGGGCATCGTGGCGCGCGTCCCCGTGTCTGTCGGGGATGAGGTCCATGCCGGCGATGCTCTGGTGCAACTGCAAACCGACGACCTGGCCTTGCAGGTGGAGCGGGCGGAGCAGAATCTGGCGCTGAGCCAGGCACAACTGGAAGCGCTGCAGCAGGGTCCCAGCGTCGAGGACGTGGCGGCCGCCGAGGCGGCAGTGCAAAGCGCCCAGGCCAACCTGGACGAACTGCAGGCCGGGCCGCGCGCCCAAGAGGTCGCCGCTTCTGAAGCCGAGCTACGCGCGCAACAGGCCAACGTGGCTTCGGCGTCCGCAGCCTATCAGGGCACGCTCGAATCGATCAGCGATACGGCCATCGCCGCGGCCCAGGCCGACCTGTTAGCCGCTCAAATTGCCTACAACGAGGCCCAAGGAGATGCAGACACCCATCCCAGTGAGCGCACCTATGACGGCGCTGAGGAAGCATCTGAGCAGCTAGCCATCGCCCGGGCCGCGTTAAACGAGTTGCTAGCTGGACCCAATCCGGGCACGGTAAACAGTGCCGCGGCCAGCATATCGGCCGCCGCAGCCGGCGCGGATCAGGCTGCGGCGAACCATGCGCAGTTGTTGTCCGGCGCCTCAGCGTCCCAAATCGCGGCGGCCGAGGCCAGCCTGGCGCAAGCCCAGGCCAATCTGGCCAACTTGACGGCCGGCCCCACGGACGAAGCGCTGACGGTCGCCCAAACGCAGGTCGAGCAAGCCCGCCTGACCCTGGCCGATGCTCAAGAAGTGCTAGCCAAAGCGACGATTAGGGCCCCCTTTGACGGGCAGGTGACGCAAGTGCACGTGTCCCAAGGCGAATACGCGACGGGCGTCGTCGTCGAACTTGTCTCCAACGCGCTGTACGTGCTGCTCAGCGTAGACGAGATGGACATCGGCACGTTGGCAGTCGGTCAGCCGGCCCGCGTCACCCTGGAGCCGTGGCCGGACATGGAAATCACCGCGGAAATCAGCAGCATCGCGCCTAGCGCAAACGTCGGACAGGACGGCATCGTGTCGTTCGACGTGCGACTCGATCTAGGCGCAACAGACTTGCCGGCCCGGATCGGTATGACGGCCGACGCCGAATTGATCACCGCACAGCGCGAAAATGTGCTACTGGTCCCCAACGCGGCCATCATGGCCGACCGGCAAACGGGCACCTATAGCGTGAACCTGGTGAGCGGTGAAGCAGACGAGGTCAAGAGGGTCCCGGTCACCATTGGCTTGCAGGACGCGGACTGGACCGAGATCACCAGCGGACTGACCGAGGGAGACCGGGTTGCGGTCGGCGAACTCAAAGCGCCCACCCAGCGGCGAGGCCCGTTCGGCGGATCCTAGTCCGTTTTGATCCTAGACGAATGGTATTGGAAATGTGACTGAGACGCAGATTTTCACAGATTCACGCAGATAAAAACGAGGGAGCATTGAGAGGATGGCAAGCATGAAGCGCAAGTGGATTTGGGTCATAGGAGGAATGGTGTTGTTGATCGGCCTGTTTGTCGCCTTGTCAGGGAGGCGCAACCAGGCGACGGCCGCAGAAATCGGCGGAACGGCAGTCGTCTTTGTGGGCGACCTGGCGGAAAGTGTCTCTGCCAGCGGCCAGGTCGCGGCCGTGCGTCAAGCCGCCTTGTCATTGACTGCCTCCGGCGTGGTAGAGCAGGTGAACGTCGCTGTGGGCGACACGGTACAAGCGGGCGACGTCTTGGTGCAGCTCGATACGGCAGCGCTGGCGCGGGCCGTGGCTTCGGCAGAGCTGGATGTCACAGCGGCGCAAGCCGATCTGGACGCCCTCCTGGCAGACCCCACGCCTGAGGACATCGCCGCGGCCCGAGCGGCCGTGCGAAACGCCCGCGCCAGGCTGGACGACCTGTTGGACGGGCCGAGTGAAGACGAGCTCGCTGCCTCCAAAGCCAGTGTCCGGGCGGCCCAGGCCAACGTCAGCGCGGCCCAGGCGGATCTCCAGGCCACGCAAGACGTCAGTGAGGCCGACATCATGGAGGCGCAAGCCAACCTGCAAGACGCCCTAGATCAGCAACAAGCCGCCCATGACATATGGACACGCCTGGCCGATTGTGAAGAAAACGAGGATGGGAGCCACACCTGCACGCCTGTCGATAACAACTATATGGAAACAGCCACACAAAACGTGCAAAGCGCCAAAGCAAAAGTGGCACTGGCGCAGGCCCGGCTCGACGAGTTGAGCGCGCCGGATGCCCACCGCATCGCTTCGGCGCAAGCCGCCCTGAACGCGGCCGTGGCGCGCTATGATGCCGCTGTGGCCCGGCATGAGGCGCTGGTCCTCGGTGCTACGGATGCCGAGATCGCCGCGGCCCAGGCCGATCTGGCGCAAGCCCAGGCCGCCCTGGAAAACTTGCTGAGCGGGCCATCCGAGACGGACGTCGCCATTTACGAGACCCGCGTGGCCCAGGCCGAGACCGCTTTGCAACAAGCGCGCAACGCACTGGCCGACGCCATCCTGGTCGCGCCGTTCGATGGCGTGATCACAGCCGTGCACGTGAATCAGGGCGAACGGGCCACCGGTCTAGCCGTCACTATCGTAGACCGGGCCGACCTGGAAGTGATTCTCAGCGTCGACCAGGTGGACCTTGGCCGCCTGACAGTAGGCCAACCGGCCGTGGCGACGCTGGAAACGTGGCTTGACGAGGAGATTTCGGCCACGGTCACGGCCATCGCCCCCCGTGCCATGGATAGTGAGAGCGGCGTCGCCGCATATGAAGTGCATTTGAGCCTAGGCGAGACAACATTGCCCGTCCGCGTGGGCATGACGGCCAACGCGGACCTCATCACCGCCAGGCAGGAAGGCGTGCTGCTGGTGCCCAACGCCGCCCTCACGGCGGACCGACAAGCCGGGACCTATAGCGTTGATCGCGTGCACACGGACGCTCAAGGTAACCAAACGATTACGGCCGTCCCGGTCACCATTGGCCTCCAGGACGACCAATACACGCAAATCATCGACGGTCTGTCCGAAGGAGATCAGGTGCGTCTGAGTCAACTCGACGCCCAAAAAGAACAAACACTTAGACCGGGCCAAAGGCTGCTCGGCAACGCAACCGGTGAGGCCGAATAAGGGACGATAGGAGTAAGTGAGGATGAATGTTCACCATACGAATGGCAACGTGATCGAGATGAAAAATATCACAAAATCTTATGAAATGGGTACCCAGGTTGTGCACGCCCTGCGGGGTGTTGACATGGCCATCGAAAAAGGCGAGATGGTGGCCATCATGGGGCCCTCCGGTTCCGGCAAAAGCACGCTGATGAACATCATTGGCTGTCTGGACGTGCCCAACAGCGGCCTCTATACCCTGGACGGCATCGACGTGAGCACTTTAAGCGACGACCAGCAGGCGCGGATCCGTAATAAACGCATCGGCTTTGTCTTCCAGCAGTTCAACCTGTTGCCGCGCACCTCGGCCCTCAAGCAAGTGGCACTACCGCTCATGTACGCCGGTTACGGG
>Ga0180434_10007039_pt1 | contig 12745 bp, 19 predicted proteins | sample SS_ome_7_FD_132453 | JGI IMG/M metagenome (GOLD analysis project Ga0180434, IMG submission 132453) | Hypersaline lake sediment archaeal communities from the Salton Sea, California, USA - SS_1_D_2 metaG | ecosystem: Environmental > Aquatic > Non-marine Saline and Alkaline > Hypersaline >... | reverse complement strand
GTGAACCGGTGCCCCACGCCTGATCTTCCGGTATCGGCTCGACTCCCGGAAGGTCACCCGCCACAACACCCTTGGCCGCAGCGATGGCACCGGCGAGCTTGTTCACCGCAGCGGTAAACGGCGCCAGGAACGGCTCGGCCAGCGCCTCTTTCAGCCGGTTGGCGGCGGTCGAAAGGTTCGTCTGGGCGTCGACAAATTCGGCAGACTTAGTCGCGAACGACTCCGACATGGCGCCGCCGTAACGCTCCATCTCGTCGGCCATCTCGCGGATGGCCTCGCTGCCCTCTTGCAGCGCCGGCAGCAACTTCGTGCCACCGCGACCAAGCAACGCCTGGGCTACGTCTACGCGCTCGGCCTGTGTGTTGAGCGACTTGATGCCATCGGCAATACGAGGAAGAATCGCCGAAAGCTCGACATACCCGCCGCCAGGGCCGACCAACTGGTCGGTTGTAATGCCGAGCTGCGCGAAAGCATCAACTGATTCTTTGATGCCTTCGCGGGCATCGCCCATAGCGCGCGCCAAGCGCCGAACCGCTGGCTCGAGATCGCCAATATTGCCGCCGCCGCGCTCGAGCATGAACGCGAACTCTGACAGCGTCTCGACGGCGATGCCGGTGCGCTGATTCATCTTCTCGATGTTGTCGCCGAGCGCCGCCATTTCGGATGTGAAGCTGTATAGCGCCTTCGTGCCGGCCACCAGCGCCGCGCCAACCGCAGCAGCGCCAGCGGCGAACTTCAACGCCTTAGCGTCGGCCATGCCGAGGGACGAGGCGAGGCTGTCAAACGCGCCCTTCGTCTCGTCTTTGCCCTTCAGCACGATCTCGACTAGCCGCCTGGTCGCCATTACTCCGCGCTCGCTTTCATCCGAACCGCCACGTCGAAAGACAATGCCGCATGGTCGCCGGACACCAGCTCACTAGGCCGGCAATGGTACGTCTGGGCAATCCCATCAAGTACCTTACAAACGGTCATTCCTTCACGGCCTCCGACGATTCGGGAAAATTTGCCGCGTCCTCCACCGTCGACCCGAGGACCATCTCGTACAGCGTGAACGCCAGGTCACCGAGCGTCCGCATCGAAACCGTGCCTTTCGATGCGTTGTCCTCGCCTAGCTCCGGGTCGATCATCGCCACACGCAGCACCTTCTCGACCATCTGCTGCCGATCTCCGAGCGCCTTAGCGTCCACCTCGACCTTGGTCTTGTCGCCGTCGTTGACCAGGCCGAAAGCGGCAGCGCCGAACGCCTCGAGCGCCAACGACGCCGACCACTTGTGGCAAAGAAACTCGATGCCGTCGATCTCGTGGACCCGCCGGTTACGCTCGAAGATTTTCTGAATCTCGCTCATGGCTTCCTTTACGCGGTCACGACCGTCATGGTGGTCGCCCGGAACGTGATGTCTACGGTGCCGAGGCCGCGCTCAAGGGTCGGCAGCGCGCCCATGACCTTGGCGTTCGTCATCACGAACGAGCCGCTGTCCTGCGTGACCGAGATATTGCCGGTCAAGTTGTCCTCGATCAGGTCGTCGAGGTAATCGACCGAGTTGTCATCCAGGTCGAATGTGAAGGTGGCCTCGATGGTCGGGCGGCCGTAGACCACCGGCTGCGGCAGGTTCGACGCGCCGAGCCGCTGCCGGTCCATCGCCGTCACCTGTCGCGTGTAGGTGATCGAGGCGCCGGTGCAGTTGGTCAGCGACGTGCTGGCGATGACCACGGCCGAGATGTTCGCCGGTGTGGTGATCTCGCCCGCAGGCGGAATCGACGGCGTCCTGGCTGAACCGGTGTACTTCGTCGCGGCCCGACCGATCATGTCAAACGACAGCGTCGAGAAGTCGTTGTTCGCGAGGTTCCAGTTGATGGACTGAATCACGCCGCCGACAACGTCGTGCTCGACGCCGTTATAGTCATAGAACAGCGTCAGCGAGTCGTTCTCGGGCGTGCCGCCGAACGTCCAGGTGCTCGTCGACAGGCTGGCCATGTTGCCATAGATGACGGCCAGGTCGTCCTGCTCGTCACTCAAAGCCAGCGTGACGTTGCCAGTCCAGTGCGACGACAGCCGGTAACCGTTGGACGCGGCATTGCTGCCGAGCACCGGCGGCACCACCCGGTTCTCGTTGAACGTCGGGTTGACCGAGATGCCGTGCTGGTAGACAAGCGACGTGCCGGCCGTGCCATAGGCTACGTCTTCCTCGGCTACAGCTACGAATCCTAGTGAACGATCGTACATCGCAAGTACCTACCAGGTCGGGCCGGCGAGATACATGAAGACCGCCGGCTGGGTGAACAGAACCATTCCGTCGTGACTGAGTACGCCCTCGTCCGTCGTGCAGGCGTCGAAGCCTTGAAAGTCCGCGCCCGTGGTCGTCTTCCATCCGGTCAAGTTCGCGTTGAGCGCGTTGCGGACGTCTTGCAGGGCGCTATTGGCCGTCGTCATCACGGCCGTCGACCCGGTCTTGCGGACCAGGATGTTGATGACCACTTCGAGCGCGACAGGACCGCCGCCTGAGAGCGTCCAGCGTTCGTTGTCCGGCACTTCCTCGCCGTACTCGACCCAGATACCCACCTGGTCGTCGGCGCTCCACGCCTCGGCCTGGTCGTCCCTGATGGCCGGCGTGGTCGAGTAGGTCGCGCCCGCAGCGATAGCGTCCAGCCGCGTCTTGACCTCGTCGTACACTTTCTGCCGTGCGCTACTTGCCACCGCTCAGACCCTTCACGATCTCGTCGGCCATGATCTTCTCGACGGCCGGGCCGGTCATCTTAGCAAGGCGCGGCATATGCTTGCGCGCCCGGATGCCAGGATGCAGGACCAAGCCGGAAAACCGCTTCTTTCCGCCTGCCATGAACGCGAGAGCCTTCGCCTTTGCCGGCCGGATTTCGTGCGGCCTGGTGCCTTCCTCGATGTGCTGCGCGTACTTCAGATCCGAGCCGTAACGCGCGGTCATCGCCCGATAATCCACCTCGCGCGTGTACGACTTCTTCAGCGTGCCGGTACGCGTTCGGATGAATGGATATAGCGGCGGCACCGGGTTTTTCTTCCCACCGCCCGGCAGCATGAACCGGCTGCTACGCTTGTGGACCCGTTCGATCATCGCGATCGCCTTCCGCAAACCCTGGCCGGTGCCCTTGTGAACACCAGCGAGGCCGGCCTTGCCCGCGATGGACTTGGCCGGATCGAAATTCGCGCTCATGCCGAACCGAAACGCCACTACAGCACCCGGTATTTCTGCCAGAGGTCGGCCACCGACTGCGGCAGGCTCGACACCTCATAGCTCTGTGACACGCCCTCGAACGCCACCGACTGCAAGCCGGCCCGACCCTCAAGGCGCTCGCGCATCACGCGAATCAACTCCATCGCGCCCTGTTGCACCGCACCTGGCACCGTCGACCAGCCGCCGGTGTAGACGACCTGGATCTGATAGCCCCAGGAATCGCCAAGCGTCGAATGGTTCGGCAGCCGCAGCCGGCCGGTGGTCGCCGTCAGCGAGTAATCCGACGTCGACAGCGTCTCCTGTTCCTCACCCTCGTAAAGCGACGTGATCGTGATGTCCTCGTCCGTGTCGACCGGCGTAGCGCGCAGCCAGACCAGCGGCATCGAACGCGGCGGGCGGTCGATCACCTCGGTCACCGTGCCCGAGTTGATCCGCTCGCGGCCGGTGTAGTCCAGAAACCGCGACGACGCGGCGTTGATCAAAAAAGCGATCTTGTCGTCGTCGCTCAGGTTCGGCATGGCGTCGGCCACGGTCTGGATCGACACGATCGGGTCGGTGGTCAGGCTAACGGCCACAGCGCACCTCTTTCGCCATCAGCACATAGCCGTTCACGTCGCGCATCTCGACCTCATGCAGCGGCACCAGATAGGCCGCGATACAGCAGTCCTCGACGTCGTCGAAGTCGGCACCGAGCCAGTAGGCCAGGACGTCGATCTGCTCGCCAGAGATGTGCGCGACATCCGGCACGTTCAGTCTTCCTTCTTTTGGCGACCACGAACCTTGCGAACGGTCGACTCGCGGCGTTCCTTCGTCACCTTCTCCGGGTCGGCCACGATCTCGATGTATCCCATTGACACGTAGTCGGACACGTCGTAGGTGGCTTCCTCGCTGGTAAACTCAGTGCCGACGCCTCCGACGACGTTGCCGTCAAAGTCGAAGTTGATCGGCATCACGATCCTGTATTTCATGATCTCTCCAGGTTTTGGCCGACGAACTTCGTGCGACATCGGCAGCTTGTCCTCGCCGAACCCGATCACGTAGAACGTGCCGGCGCCTTCGACCACCTTATCGAGCGAAATGGCTCCGGCCACGTAGTCGTGGGCCATGCCGACATCTGCCCACGTCATGCCGGGCTCGTAGTCGACCGGAATGATTTCGGGCTCAAGGCCCAACTCCAGGGCTGCGTGCAACCGGTGACATCCTTCTAGCGCAGCCCAGACACCACGGTCTTCGCACCAGATCGCGCGAATCTTCGGCGGCCCGAGTACACGCATTTCGTCCTTCACCTTCTCCAGGTGGCTCAGACGATACTCGGCATGGACTGGCGAAACCTTCATGTCATCCTTGGCAGGGGGGACCGAAGTCCCCCCTTGGGTTCTCGTTCTACGCGTAGGCCGTGAACGAAGCGCAGTGGTGCATGTCAGGGTTGCCCAGGCCGTAGTCGGCATGGGTGCTAACCAGAAGCAGAGTCTCGTTGCTGGTGAAGTTTACCGAGTCGTTGAAGTTCACGTAGAACTGGCCAGTCCAGCCGACGCGGATCTTCTGCAACGGAGCGAGGATGATGTAATCGTGCTCGCTGGTGCTGCGGACGCGGTTGACGTGCGGGTGGGTCATGAAGCGGTAGCCGTGCAGGCGCTCGCCGTAACCCTGGCCCGGATCGCCCCAGGTGATGCCGGTCTGCGTCATGTTGCCCTTGAGCACATGAGCCACCGACGGGGTGGTGAGGATGACGTTGCCCTCGGTGTCGGCCGCGCCCTCATGGTCGGCCAGACACTCACCGATGAACGTCTTGACCAGCGCGTAGGTGACGGTCGCCATCGGCGTCTGGGTGTTGACGTTCGCGGCATACAGAATGCCGTCCTTCGGGTCGGTCGCGTCGGTGTGCTGGGTCGCGGTGCCGTCGTAACCACGGATCACAGCGCGCTCGATGCGACGGACGATCTGCTCGGTGAGCTGCATCGCGATCGTGTCCGGCAGGGAGATGCCCGGCGAGGTGAAAGCCTCGTTGGCGATCGGCTGCCAGCCGCGAATCCAGTCCGGGAAGATCGTGTCAGCGCCGAACACCGGCACCGGGTCCATCTGACCAGCGACAGTACCCTGGCCCGGCAGGCCAGTCGCACCGCGCCGCCAGCCGACACTCGCCTGAGTCGACGGCCAGGGCGAGCGGATGCTCATACCGGCCGGCATGACGAACTTGTCCAGCAGAGGCCAGACCTTGCCGCTGATCAGGGTGAGGTCGACGATCGAATCGGCCACGCCACGGGGCACCAGGTAACCACCGGAAGCGTCGACGTCGGTGACCAGGTCACCGGTCGCCTTCGTCAGCCACTCGGGCTTGCGGAGGTCGTGCTTCTCGTAGTACGCGGCCTTGATGAAGTTCTGGAACTCGTTGCGCCAGTCGTCGGCGCCCGACTTGCCGTGGCGGTCGCGCAGCAGGGCCTTGACCTCGGCAAGCTGGTCCACCATCGCCTCGCGCTCGGCATCGCTCTTGACCTTGGCAGCCTTCAGGCTCTCCAGCTCGGCCTTGGCCGCAGTGACGTCGTCAGGGTTGACGGTCACCTTGTCCAGGCGCTCGCTGATGGCCTTCAGCTCGCTGCCGAGATCATCGATGCTCTTGTTCAGGTCATCGGACATGATCTCATCCTTTCCATGTAAAAGTTCAACGTTGTCGTCTATATGCTTCGGCCCTCGCCAGCTAGGCGCTGGTGCGGCGTCCACGCAACTCATCGACCATCGCCCGCAGCCGGGCGGCAGCCAGATTCTCGTCGTGCTTGGCTTCCATCCTCATGACGGCAGCCTCGATCTCCCGCAGGCGCTTTTCGTAGGCGTCCAGCGCAGTCTGCATCTCGCAGGCCGCGTCAGCGTAGTCGCTGTAAGCCTTGCTGATGACGCCGGTGCCCGGGTGCATGCCCTGATTGACGGCGGATACCTCGTCCAGCGCGGCCTCGTAGATTGTCCAGCCGCCGTGTTCGTTGTTCTCTTCCCACTTGACCGGCCGGAAGCCCACCGACCACTCGGTCAGGTAGCCCTCGCGGTATTTGCGGTCCAGCTCGCGGGCGAAATCGTCGCCATGGTCGAACTGCACCGAAAGCAGCAGGCGGTCGCCGTCCACGCGCGCGGTCGCTTTGGCTAGGTTCGGACGCAGCGGGTCGTGCATCCAGTAGACGCGGCCACGGCTGTTGAAGTCATCGAGCAGCCAGCCCTTGCCGTTTTCGTTCGGTCCCTGGTGGATCACGTCGCCGATCAGGTCCGGCGCCTTCGTCGACACGACCGCGACGATCGGCTTGCCCTTCTCGGCTTCGAGCACCTTCCCGGTGAATAGCTTGCGGCGAGTCTCCATGATCAGTCCTCCACCACCGGAATCGTCTCACAGCGGCAGTTGATAACCTCGCCAGCGGGAGCCCCGTTGGCCTGTGGGTGCGTCATCATCACGCCGCCGATATCGAATGGCTGGCCGATGCGGCGAACCTGACCGTCGACGTCGTAATGACTCTCACGCGTGGCCTCGTCGATCGACGTGACCCACTCATGATGTTCAAAGCCCTGGCGCGGCATTTCGTTGAACCGGGCCGTGTTGTACATCGTGCCGACCTCGGTGCGGGCGATCGTCTCGGCGCGACCCTTCGACCAGCCGGCCCAAGCCTGGCGAACGGTCGACGTCACAGTGCTGATCGACTCGCCGGCTTCACCGGCGGCCTTGACGGCCTCGACGACCTTGCCAGCCACTTCATCGATCCACCCTGGCCCGGAGTAGTCGCGCAGCCAGCGACCGCGCTCCAGCATCATCGCCTCGGTTTCAGGGTGCAGGAACAGCGCCTTCCGGCGGTCGTGCCAGGCCAGGAACTTACCGTCCACTAGCTCCTGGATGGACGCAGAACCGATCTCGGCGGCCTCGCGGTGGGCGGGAGTACAGGCGGCCTCGATCGCGCTACCGAACGGCAGCGCCATCTCTCGGACCGCCGTCGCCGCCATCATGGCCGCTGTGCCGGTCATGCCGTGCTCATCGACCGCCGACTTGACCGCGTCTAGCGTCTTGTCCTGGTACTCTTTAGCTGTTCCACGTAGAACGCCGATCGTGCCGCGCTCAAGGCGCGCGATCTGCCGCTGACGCTGGATGATGAAGCGCGAATCGACGGCCCGCTTGCGGATGACGTCGTTGGTCAATCCCTTGAGCCGCTTTTCTGGCTCAGGCTTGCTTTCCTCGTCATCTTCGTCGCCGCCGAACTGGGCGGGCATCCGAGGCATCGCGTCGGCCATCTCGGCAGTCTCGTCGTCGAAGCCGAGGCCGTACCGCTGATTCACGGCGGCAAACGACACGCCCATGTCCCAGACCTGGCGGGCGATGCTGGCCAACTCTTGCTGGTCTTCCTGAAGCGCGGCCACCTTGGAGAGGTCGAATCTGACATATGTCGGAATTTGCAGCGTCTCGACGAAAAACCGATCCCAGGCGTCCTCGTAGGACTTGAGCAGCGGAACGAGCGTTTGTTGCCAATACAGCTTGATCGCCTCGGGAGCGGACTTGAACTGCGCCGCGTCGTCGTCACCGATCAGGACCGGCGCCATGCCGTAGACGTGGCAAATCTTGTCCTTAGCCGCGCCCTGCCACGCGAGGATGTCGATGTCCTCTTTCGTGAAGTCCGGGTTGCCGAGCTTTAGCCCGCCCTCGAGGATGAAGTCTCGCGACGCCTGACCACCACCAGGGCGACGAGCGGCCAGGTGGGTCAAAAGTTGGTTGTACTGCTCGTCGGTCAGCGGGTGCTCATACTCGGCAACAATGCCGCGCTCGCCGCCTCGGGTGATCATGTCCTTTTGCAGCGTGTCGCCCATCGCGTCGATTCCGACGGCCCGGGCGGCGGCCTTCAGCGGCGACACGCCGCGATACGGGTTGCCAGGGTTGTCCTGGCCGATCCACAGGACGTCGGACGCCGGCACGGTCGCCGAGTTGTCGGCGGTCTGGTATTCCCAACCCCACAGGCCCTGGTCGGTGCTGACCTTCTCGCGCCACTGGCGAGGATCGATCCACGGAATGAACCCGCGAGCCTGCTTGCCGCCGCGATAGTCCAGCAGCCAAAAACACTCGCCGCGCAACTGGCGCATCATCGTCGTCCAGCCGACAAGGCGCCGGGTCGTGAAGCCCTGAGCCGGACGCTCGAACCAGCGGCGCACCTTGTCGTCAGGGCCGACCTCGGTCTGAAAATCCTCAGGGTCCGAAACGTAAACCAGAGGCACGCCGGCGGCGTCTTTGGCCATGCGGTCGATGCAGGCATAGGCGATGGCGCTCGCGGTGTAGGCGTCGGTGTATGAGTCACCGGTGCCGCGACTCGCCCGAACGTCGCCGACATACCGGCCGGTCAACCAGTCCTCATTGAGCGTGCCGGTGGATTTGCCCACCAGAGCAGCGCCAGCCAGCTTGATTCGCTTTAGCACGTTCACGTCGCCACCCTCACCCTCGGAGCCCGGCCGCGCATGTCGTCCAGGCCGACGACCATGTACCGCAGCGCGTCAGGGAAATGGTCGTCGACCTTCAAGGGTGTCTCCTTCGCCTCTGCTCCGGCCTTGGCGTCCGGGTAACGGTAGACGTCCAGCTCGCGGATGAAGTCGTGCGGCACGGTGTCCTCGGCGATCAGCAACTTGCCGTTGACCAGGCGCGTCTCGACCTTCATGACTCCATAGCGGATATAGCTGCGATCCAGGTCGCCCTTGATCCGAGGCGCAGGCACGACCGGCAGGCCGGCGGCGCAGAGTTCTTTGATGGTCTTCGGCTCGGCCGGGTCAGCGAACCAGCGGCGGACGTCGTAGCGGTCCTGGAAGTCGCGCAGAACAGGAATCAATTCCGAGGTAGTCAGACCAGACTGATACGCGCCGTCGATGACAGCCAGCCGGTCGTCGCGGTCCAGGCCGCCGACGCAGGCGACGGTCGGATTTTTGAAGCCGAAGTCGATGCCGCCCCAGCATTCGGCCGGATCGCCGAACGACGCCCGCTGGATGACGGCATCGCTTTCTGGCGTGAACGCCTTGTAGACCTTGCCGGCGAAACTGATGAACTCGGCCAGATACTCCTGCCGGAACGCCCACTCGGGTAGTAGGTCGCGAGCTGCGTCGATCTCGGCCTTGTCGAGGTACGGGTTGTCGTAGCTGGTCGCCTGCCAGGACATCCAATCAGGGTGCGCGTCGTCCTGGCCGTATTGGTACAGCCGGTAGAAGTAATTCCGGCTGTCTGGCGACGAGATGAAGATGGCCCGGCCCTGCCGGTCGCTGAGAGCGGCGCGCAGGTCGTAGGTCCATACGCGCTCTAGGTCGTACAGGAACGCCGCCTCGTCGATCACGATGAGGTCCAGCCCTTCACCTCGCAGCGTTGCCGACTCGGCCGACAGGACGGCCAGCCAGCCTCCGGTCGGGAAATGGATCTCTTTCGTCGACTCGTACACGACGGCTCCGGGCACGTTGCCGGCCATCTCGCGTAGATGCTTCCAGCCGATCTTGGCCTCGCGCGAGGTCGGGCCGACCCACCAGGCCGCGCCGCCCTGCGCCGCACACGCGAAGATGACGACGACCGCCAGCAGCGTCTTGCCGAACCGGCGGCCGCAGGAAACGACCTTGAACCGCGCCGGGTGAACCCGTATTTCCTCTTGCTTCGGATGCAGGCGCGGCATTCGCAGCTTCATTGCGGACCGCCCGGTGGCTGCCATTCGATCTCGACGACGGTGCTGGTCTGGTCGATCTCGCGCTTTTCGACGAGCTGGCCGGTCGCCTTCAGCCAGAGTTCCGACCCGGCGTACAGGTCGCGGCGGGCACCTTCGGCGGCGGCTTGCTCTAGCGATTTCCAGATGAGGTTGAGCAGTTCGGCCTTGCTACCTAGCGCCGCGACAACGGCTTTGGCCTGTATGCGCTCGACCTCGGCCTTGATCTTAGGATTGCTCATGAGTTGCGAGGCTTGTGAGTTGACAGTCTTCGGCGAGTAACCGGCACGCCGAGCAGCCTCGACCGCTGTGCAATTGCCTGACGCGACCTCGGCTGCGAAATACCGCTGTTGTGGTGTCAACCCTGTGGCCATAATCGGTTGAGGGGCGCCGATTTAGCCTTGGTGCGGGTGGTGCGTCATCCGTGACGCCTGGGCAATCCATTACCGGCGCCCGACGCGAACATACGACGGACAGCGGTGGCGTTCTGCCACTACTTGCGACTAGGTGTCGCAGTTCTCCACAACCACCGGCGGCATGAATGTGAGGCCGAGGGCCAGATATCCGAGCAGGTGAGCGACGACGCGGCAACTATCGCGGCGACCGCTCATGAAGTCTTTGACCGCGTTATGAGACAAGCGGCAGGCCACGGCGACGTCGGCGTGGGTCATGTCGTGCTCTTGCTCGTATCGCAGGACGGCCGAGCGGACGGCCTCGTAATCGTCTTTCGACAGGCAATGCGGTATCACTTTCGCCCTCCGTAGCGTTGAATGACTTCCTCAAGCACGAATAGTGCGCAGAGAATCAGCAGCAGCAGGACCACCGGCCAGGCGTGACTCATCACTCACCCTCACTGTCTCGCCGGCGTCGCGGCGGCTCATCAGGTCGGCGTAGGCGTCGTCCCACGCATCGAAGCGCGCGACCGGATGCCACGCGCCGAAAAGATCGTCAGCCTGCTTCTCGACGACGTACATCGTCGGCACCCTCCAGATCGCGCGAGATTGCGCTGAGATCAACGCAGCCGTCGTTTGGCACCACGCCATAGCAGCATGCGTCCGCGTCGCGCTGCGTCCACGTCCGGAGCCCACAGACGCGGCAGGTGTATTGGCCCTGCTCGATGCCGAGGTGGGTGACCATCTCCGGGTCAACGCGGCCCTCGGCCAGCGCGTCGTTGATCGCCTCGGCCAGCGTCAGGATCATCGTCTCGTCGCGGCCGTACCACTTGACGGCGAGCTTGTAGCCGTCGGTGCGCTTGACCTCAGCGACGTGCTCGGCGCGGCGATGGCACGCGCGACAGGCTCGGGTGCCGTCTTCGGTGTCGACAAGGACTCGCTCGTAAACCTCATTCCCGCAGACATCGCAGGCGGCGCGCATGTTGGCGTGCTTGCTAGGTTGCGTTCGGCGTGGCTTGCGGCCCTCGGCTTCGACCCTAGCCATGCTGGCTTGGTAGGCTTCGATCAGTTCGCGGATCGTTGGCATAGGCTCGGCTCCTGAGTTGTGCATTTTCGTCCATGAGATTCTGCGCTGCGGTGCGCCAATACCTTGCGTCGTGTTCGAGCTGGTGCAGTCGTTCACGTAGCTTGTGGTTCTCTTGCTCGGCCTGGTCCTGGGCGATGAGCAGGCGCCGGATGTGTTCGTTGGCGGTCATGGTGTCTCCAGCGGTGTGACCTCGACGACGACGCGGCCACCGGGCATCACGTCCTCGCGGGTGATGTGCAGGTCGTCGATGAGAGCGTCGTCCTCGATTGCGCCGCCGTGCTGGATGGAATCGAGTAACGCCTTCTGGATGTTGTCGAGGTCGCGCTTGCGGCGGTCTGGCGGCCATGCGTGGATTTCGACCTTGCATCGGGTACGGATGGTCGGCGACCCGAGCAGGCGCATTTGCACGTCGGCTCGGTACTGTCGGCCTTCGCGGCTGATGAGCACGCGACCGTTCACGCTGCGGTAGTAGCGGTTGAGGCTGGGCGGCCAGGGCAGGACGTATCGGTGGGTCATGACACCCTCCGGATGACGGCCTCGATGTCGTTTCCGATAGGCTTCGGCTCACCTGGCCGGCGCTGCGCTGCTCGCGACCGGCGGCGGTTGTCCAGTTCGGCGTCGGTGTATTTGCGTAGGGTGAGTAGCCAGGTCTTTGCTGCCGTGATTTGCTCCGGCGTTAGGTCTTCTGGATTGCCGTACAGTTCTCGTAGCTCTTCGGTGGCATCTCGCTCGTAGGCCATTGCGCCTATCATCTGCGACGGCGTTTGTTTTGATTCTTTCTTACCTGTGGATAAGTCAGGGACGCGACTGCGCCCAGCGGTGCTATTAGGGTACTCAGTATCCCTCTGTATCTTCTCTGTCTCTGTCTCTGCCTCTGCCTCTGGTCTAGCATTTGTGTGCAACGTGCTAGCATCTGCTAGCAAGACCAGGAACCCGCTGTCAATCAAGGGCTTAAGGTCTGGCGGTGAATTGAGGTAGGCGACCCGTTCAAGATATCGCAGGCCGCGTTCGCTAGCGTCGATTTCACCTTGCGTGCGCGATGCTAGCAACATGCAAGCGACTGCTAGCACCCTGCTAGCATCGTCCATTGTCACCCAGTCCTCGGATGACATGAGTTCGTAATGGAGCTTGATCCAGGGCGGGTTGCGTTTCTTGTAGTGCTGGTATTTTGACCAGTTCTTGATACGGTATATCGCCATCCTTGGCGCCTCCCGTGTTGCCTACCTAATCCGGTGTCGTGCGATTCGTTTTTCCGTGCCTTGCCTAACCCGGCCCAGCCGAGCCTTGCCCCGCCTGCCTTGCCATGCCTCGCCCTGCCTCGCCACGCCATGCCTGCCGTGCCCTGCCTGGCCCGGCCTTGCCTCGCCTCGCCACGCCTGC
>Ga0180434_10007034_pt1 | contig 12753 bp, 9 predicted proteins | sample SS_ome_7_FD_132453 | JGI IMG/M metagenome (GOLD analysis project Ga0180434, IMG submission 132453) | Hypersaline lake sediment archaeal communities from the Salton Sea, California, USA - SS_1_D_2 metaG | ecosystem: Environmental > Aquatic > Non-marine Saline and Alkaline > Hypersaline > Sediment... | reverse complement strand
TCGTGGTCACGCACGATATGGCCAGCGCCTACAAGGTGGGCGACCGCCTGGTCATGCTGCACGAGGGTGCCGTGATTGCCGACGGCACGCCCGAGGCGTTTCGCCGGCACACGGACGTCCGCGTCCAGCGGTTCATCCACGGCGATGCGACGCTGGGCGAATCGCCGACCGAGGGAGATGCGCCGTGAACGACCGCAAACACGTCGTCGTGGGCCTGTTCGTCCTGGCCGGGCTCATCCTGCTGGGCGTGATGATCGTGTGGTTCGAGGGCGTTTCGGACCTGATCCGCGGCGGGTATCACGTCCGGATCCACCTGCCCACCGCCATGGGGGTGCGCGGCGGGAAACGCGTCCACATGGACGGCATCGAGATCGGCGACGTCCTGTCGGTCGCCTCCAGCCAGCCGGCCGAGCCCGGCGTCTGGGTCACCGCGCGCATCAACCCGGAGGTCCGCATTCCGCGCAACGCCCGGTTCGTCGCGCAGCGCAGCATGACGGGCGACATCTACCTCGATTTCCAGACGGGCGAGAAGCCGGAAGGCCAAGTGCCGACCGACGGCTCGGGCCGGGTGCGCGGCCACCTGACGCCGCCCAGCCTGTTGCCCGAAGACCTCATGACCGACTTCCGCCTGGCCATGCAGCAGTTCAAGAACCTGGACGTTATCCTCGCCAATATCCAGGAACTGACCGAGCCCCGCACCCTGGAGGACCTCGAGTCCGGCAAACGCAAGAACCTCTGGACCGCTGTCGCCCAGTTCGAGAACACGACCAAGACCGTCCAGGATGAACTCGCCAAGCCCGACAGCCGCCTCGGCCGCCTGCTGACCCAGGCCGCCGGCGCCGCCGAGGACCTCCGCACCACCCTCAAACGCGCCCGCGACACCCTCGACCAGGCCGACAAGGCCCTGGCCACCGTCTCCGAAACCGGTAAGTCCTTCGCTGAGACCGGCAAGAAGGCCGAGGCGCTGCTGGCCAAGGGCGACGCCCTCATGGCCAAACTCTCGAAGGATGCCGACGCCGCCAACGCCCTCATCACGAATCTCAACGGAGCCGTCACCGACCTGCGCGACGGCAAGGGCACCGCCGGCAAACTGCTGACCGACGCCGAACTCCACCGGGCCCTGGTCACCCTGGTCGAGAACCTCCGCCAGATGGCCGACAACGCCGACCGCCTCATCACCATGTGGCGGAAGGAGGGCATCCTGTCGAAGGAGGGCAACTGACCATGCCCGACACGCGTCTGGCCTTCCTCGGGGCCGGCCACATGGCCGAGGCCATCGCCCACGGCATCCTGAAGGCCGGCGTCCTTCCCGCCGAGGCGATGGTGGCCTGCGACGTGGCCGAGCAGCGCCGCAACCTCTTCCGTGACGGCCTGGGCATCTCGGCCCTCGCCGAGGCCGCTGACGCCGTCGACGCCGCCCCGACCGTCCTGGTGGCGGTCAAGCCCCAGCAGTTCGATGCCGCCCTCGAGCCTGTAGCCGACCGGTTCGGCCCGGCCAAACTGGTGATCACCATCTGTGCGGGCATCTCGACGGTCCACGCCGAACAGGTGCTGCCCGCCGGCACCCGCGTGGTCCGGGCCATGCCGAACACGCCGATGCTCGTGGGCCGGGGGATGGCGGCGGTGTGCCCCGGCTCGGCCGCCGTCGAGGCCGACCTGGCCACCGCCGAGCGGTTCCTGGGGGCCGCCGCCGAGGTGCTTCGCGTTTCGGAAGACCTCATGGACGCCGTCACCGCCGTCTCGGGCTCCGGTCCGGCCTACTTTTTCTACCTGGCCGAGTTGCTGGCCGAGGCGGGTGTGGCGGTGGGCCTGGCCGAAGAGGATGCCCGGCGGCTGGCCCGCGTCACGTTCGAGGGGTCGGCCCGGCTGATGGCCGAGACGGGCGAGTCGCCGGCCGTGCTTCGCCGGAAAGTGACCAGCCCGGGCGGCACGACCGAGGCCGCCCTGCACATGTTCGACGCCATGGGTCTGGCGAAGGCCGTCACCGAGGCCGTCCGGGCCGCCCGCGACCGCGGCCGGGAGTTGGGCAGGTAGTAACCTTCACGCCCCCGCGCGGCGGAGCGTCTCGGCCACGGCGAACGGGTCGGCCGACACCACTGTCGAGGCATACAGTTCCATCCCTGCCACGTCGGTCGTTCGGGCCGACGGGTCGCCCCGGTCCACCAGGTACACGAGCGTCGGGAAGCCGTCCCACGCGGGGTCGGGGTCGCCCAGCGGCGGCATGTGAACGGCCAGGTTGTAGGCCTTGACGTCGAGGGCCGCGTAGGTCTTCAGGGCCCGCCAGACGGCCTTCGGCAGATCGGGGTCGTCGTACGACGGGGCCACCAGCACCAGTTCCCGCTCCTTGGTGGGCGTGAGGTGTGCCAGCATGGCCACCCGGCCGCAGCGGTCGGCCAGGCCCAGGGCCTCGTGCACGGCAATCAGGTCGTCGAAGTAGTCGGCCTCGTGCTCGGTGGCGTAGCGGCGGGCGTCCTGGCGCAGGCGCTCCACCCGGCCGTAATGGAACTTCCGGCCCACGACCATCTGGGCGTGACCGTGGATGATGCTCGCCCCGGCCTTCCACAGGCAGTTCCACATGAGGAGGAAGAAGCGGGCCTGGGGATCCTCGGCGTGGGCCTTGTCGGCCCAGGCCCGGGCGGTGGCGAAGAGGTCGGCGATCTCCTCGGGCTGAAACTTGTCGGTGCGGAACCGCAGCGGGTCGTGGTCCTCGAAGATCACGAGGCCGTGCCACCCGTCGTACGCCGCCACGTTGGCGGCCGTGATGCGGCGCGGCGAGGCCGTGTCGGCGCCGGCCTCGGGCTCGGGCACCCGGCCGAACGTGTTCGCGGGGGTCAGTTCCAGCGGCCGGCAGAACGGTCCGCGCCGGCTCCGTTCCACCTCCTGCGCAATGTCGGACGTGTCGGTCGCTTCCATGGGGCGCTGGGAACGGACGGCGTTGAAGAGCGTGGCCTGGCCCGTCGCGCGGTTGACGACGTGCGTGATCGGCTGGTGCCGGATGACGTCCAGCACGGCCTGGGGCGTGGGACCCAGGTACCGGAACGTCTTGGCGATCCAGCCCTCCATTTTCTCGGGCGGGACGATGCGGGCCGTGGACTGCGCGAAGGCGTACAGGCGGTCGAAGCGGGCCCGTTCCTGGGGCGCGAGGGCGGCGACGGCTTCATCGAGGTGCGTCATGACAGGGGGCATACGTCCTCCTTGGCAGGATCCGGAAATGGCGTCGCGCTCCGCGCCTCATCCCAGGTCGTTGATCACGGGCGTCAGGTACTGGCGGACGACGACCTCCCACGACATCTGCCGGGCCAGGTCGTAGCCGCTGTGGATGAGGGCCTCGCGTTCCTCGGGCGTGGCGGGCAGGCGCTCGAGGACCTCGGCCGACACGCGGTCGGCCTCGGTCTCCTCGGCCTTGTCGCGTTCCTTCGAGCCGACCGACAGCGCCCCGGAGAGCGAGGTTTCGCTGTCGCCGAGTTTCGTGTAATCGGCCACGAGGATGTTCCGCACGTCCTTGCCGCCCGTTACCCTTTCCACAAACCCCGCGCAGCCGCACACGTTGGTGATGACGCACAGGCCGCCGAACGAAAGCGGCTCGAGTTGGGCAATGCCGAACGGCTCGTAGATCGACTGGCCGAACTCCAGGTCGGTGCCCATCCGGATGTCCAGGAAGTCCATGTCCTGGGGCATCTTTTCGCCGCACGACGACCGCGTCCAGCCGAACTGGTTGACCAGGACGACCTTGATCTGCCGGGCGCACGCATTGAACTTCTGCATGTGGACGTAGAAGTCGGCCTCGCCGCCCGATAGGTCGGGGTACCCCTCGCGGTGGGCGACCGGCCACGAGTACCGTTCCTCCATGCCGAGCACCTCGTGACCCTTGCGGGGGGCGCCCAGTTCGCTGGAGAGCAGCAGGTACACGCCCGTGTCGCCAGTCTCGCGGAACTTCTGCTCCAGGTGCCAGAGCACCTTGAGGTCGCGCCACAGGCCCTTCGACAGGGCCATCCGCGTCACGTGCGTGAAGATGAAGTCCGGCCGGTACTCCAGGATGTTCTGGGTGTAATCCTGGAGGCGGCCTTTCGACTCATCGATATCTTCCAGCGTGACCTCGTACGCCGGCACGCCGTTGTACACCAGGGCCAGGCGCTTCTCGGCGAAGTCGGAGGCCAGGAACTTCATCTCGTCCAGCACGTGGTCGCCCACGCACAGGACGGCGTCGCAGAACCGCGAGGCCGAGACCAGCGCGTGCTTGAAGAACGGGGCCTGCAGGCCGAACACGTCCTCCACGAACTTGCCCTTCGCCATCGCCTGCTCGAGGACGTTGTAGAACATCGTGTCGTGACCGGGGTGCCCCTCGACGATCCGCCGCATCGTCGCCACCTCGTGGGCGTAGAAGGCGGTCCGGTATTTGTCCTGGTCCGACGCAATGGCGGCCAGCGCCATCGGCATGCCCATGAACTCGTGGGCCAGGATGACCGCCGGGCGGTCCGACGCTGCGTCCACCGCATCGAGCGCCGCCAGGCCCGGCCCCGCCAGCCGGACGTACTGCTCGTATTCCCACGTCCGGTACAGGTCGCTGCGGATGCCAAACCGCTCGTACAGCATTCGCTTGACCTCGTTCAGGCGGTCGAGGTTAGCGGGACCGACGTCGATCAGCAGGACCTCGGGCCGGCTCTCGACCTCGGTGGTCCGGTCGCGGAAGAGCCGCCGGCCGTAGACGATGCCCACCCCCCAGGCTTCCTGGATGGGCCGGAACTTCGCCCCCCAGTCGCCCGTGTCGGTGCCGTCGAGGCTCGAGTACAGCACCTCGCCGCGCTCGGCCAGCAGGCGGGCGGCGTCGGCGTCGCCCGGGGCGACCAGGATCGACCGCCCGATCGCCTCGTTGTAGGCCTTTGCGGTAAAGAACCCCTGGAGGACGGCTCCGATGCCGCCCACCTTCTGGACCGCCTCGTGCGTCACATGGATCAGTGTAGCCATGAGGGTTCCTTCGTCTGCATGTTCCGGCGACTCGGCCTGCGCCTGCGTGCACATCCCCCGCCGACCCGGGCCGGTCTGCGGCCGCGGTGCCTATGTTATCGGCCACGCTCCGGCCGGACTTGCCTGATTCCCGCCTTTTCGGCACCGCGAGGCCGGTTTTCTGCCAGCGCACGGCGCGCAATTCCTGTCATTTCGACCGCGCCCTCGCCCTGCGAGGGCGCGGTCGAAATGACAGAAGCGCCTCACGCCTCCAAGCGCACCAGGTCGGCGGCGCCGTCGGCGAGCATCGCCTCGGCCAGGCGGACGCCGGCCTCGGCCTCGTCGCCCGCCGACGTCGCGCTCCGGTCGCTCCGCCGGATGCCGCGCGACCCGTCCGGCGCCAGCAGCCACGCCTCCAGGTGCAGGCGGCCGTCCGGTTCGGCCCGGCCCAGGACGCCGATGGGCGTCCGGCACCCGGCCTCGAGGCGCGAGAGCACCGCGCGCTCGGCCACAACAGCCCTCCGCGACGGCGGGTGGTCGAGGGCGGCGATTCGCCGCCGGACGGCGGCGTCGTCGGCCCGGTGTTCCAGCCCCAGGGCGCCTTGGCCGGCCGCCGGCAGGACGGCGTCGGGTTCCAGGGGTGTCATCCGGGCGTCCATCGCCCCGAGCCGCGAAAGGCCCGCCGCCGCCAGGACGGTGGCGGCGCAGGCGCCGTCGGCCAGTTTTCGCAGCCGCGTTTCGACGTTGCCGCGCAGGTCGATGAACGCCAGGTCGGGGCGGCCGGCGGCCAGCATCGCCCGGCGGCGCGGACTGCTCGTACCGACCACCGCACCTGCCGGCAAATCCGCCAGCGCCAGCCCACCCGGCGTGACCAGGCAGTCGCGGACGTCCTCCCGCTCGGGGACGGCCGCCCCGACCGCGAGGCCCTCCGGCAGGCGCGTCGGCACGTCCTTCAGCGAGTGGACCGCCAGGTCGATGGCGCCCTCCAGCAGGGCCTGTTCCAGTTCCTTGACAAAGAAGCCGACGCCCGGCAGGCGGGCCAGCGGCGTGGCCCGGTCGCGGTCGCCCGTCGTCCGGACCGTTTCGACGGCCACCTCCAGGCCGGGATGGGCGGTGCGGAGGCGCTCGGCCACGAATTCGGCCTGCCAGACGGCCAATTGGCTGCCGCGCGTCCCGATGCGAAGCACGTTCTCCATAAGCGCGCCACCATACCGGCCCGGCCGGCGCGCTGCAAGTTTGTGCGCACTTTTCTGCGGCAGACCGGGCGCCCGCCGCAGACAAGTCCAGGTTTCCGTTGACCCGCCGACGGGGCCGTGCGAGACTCGAAGGCGGGAACATGCAGGGTTGCCCCTTCCCGAAGCGGGGGACCGCGTTCATGTCCGAGACACGCCAGACCGTCCTGGTAACCGGCGCGACGGGCTTCGTGGGTCGGCACGTCGTGGCGCACCTGCGCGAGGCCGGGTGGACGGTCCGGGCGCTGGTCCGGCCGGCGTCGTCCCGCCGCATGGAGGATGCCGACGCTGTCGAGATTGCCGACGGCGACATCCGCGATGCCGCTGCCGTGGCGGCGGCCGTGCGCGGCTGTGCCGCGTGCGTCCACCTGGTGGGCCTCCTGCGCGAGCGCGGGCGGCAGACGTTCCGCGCGGTACATATCGACGGCACGCAGCACGTGGTGGGGGCGTGCCTGGAGGCGGGCGTGCGCCGGCTGCTCCACATGAGCGCGCTGGGCGTCGGCCGCAGCGTCGAGACGGCCTACTTCGTCACCAAGGCCGAGGCCGAGGACTGCGTCCGCGGGTCGGGCCTCGACTGGACGATCCTGAGGCCGAGCGTCATCCACGGCCCGCACGGCGACTTCATGATCCAGATGTCCCGCATGGTGGCCCGGCCGGGGCCCGTGCCGCTCGTCGGCCGCGGCCTCCAGGTGATTCAGCCCGTGTGGGTGGAGGATGTGGCCCGCCTCTTCGCGGCCGCCCTCGGGCGCGACGTGACGGTCGGCCGGACGTATGACGTGGCCGGGCCGGACGTGCTGACGTTGCGGGTGTTCTACCGGACGCTGGCTCGCGTCGTGCTGGGGCGCGAGAAACGGTTCCTGCCGGTCCCGCGATTCCTGGTCCGGGCGGGGGCTTGGGTGGCGTCGCACGTGCTTTCCGATCCGCCCGTCACGCCCGACGAGTTGCGGATGCTGGAAGCGGCCCGCCCGTGCGACGCGGCGGCGCTTCGTCGCGATTTCGACATGCAACCGGCCCCATTCGCCGCTACACTGGAAGTATACGCCGACGAACTCAAGGCCGCGGCCGGCGTCGCTTAGCCGCGGCCGGACCGTCCGCACCGCACCACAGGAGGAACCATGACGGAAGAACAAGCCGCCGAACTGATGGCCAATATCGACACGCTGGGCAAACTCGTGACGGGCCTCTACGCGCTGGTCGTGGTGGTGGGCATCTACCTGGCGTGGAGCCTGCGCAAGATCGCGCGGAACCAGGTGGACTCGGCCAGGCTGCTCGAGCAGGCCACCGCCCGCATCGAGAGCGACCTCGAGAAGTAGCCCCGGCCGGCAGACGGGAGCGGGCCGATGCTCGACCTGGCCCTTATCCGGTCGGAGCCGGCGCGCGTGAAGGCCGCCCTCGGCCGCCGCGGCGTACCGGCCGAGACCGTCGACGCTGTCGCGGACCTGGACCGCCGGTGGTCGGCCCGGGGGGACGTGCGGCAGGCGCTCGGGACCCGGCGTCGGCAGATCGCCGACGAGGTGGCCCGCCGCCGGTCCGCCGGTACCGGCACGCAGCCTGCTGTCTCGGCGTCCGCCGACTGCGACCTTGTCCGCGCGGGCCGCGAGGTCGGCCGCGACCTGCGTGCCGTCGAGAAGGAGATGGCCGGCCTGGCGGCCGAGCGAGACGCGGCCCTGCTGATCCTTCCGAACCTCCCCGCCACCGACGTGCCCGACGCGCCGCCCGCCCTCGACCCCTCGGGGCCCGTGTGGCAGAAATCGTTCCCGCCGCTCGCCCACTGGGACCTTCTGGAAATGCTCCGCCTGTCGGTCCCGGCGGGCGCGCCGGCGGGCAGCGGGTTTCTTCTGTGGCGCGGGGCGGGGGCCCGCCTGGTGCGGGGACTGGTGCGGCTGATGCTGGACGTGCATGCCTCCGACGGGCGCGAGGAGGTCCTCGCGCCGCCCGTGGCCGCGCGGCAGGCGCTGGAGGGTTCGGCCCATCTGCCGCTACTGGAGGGCAAGATGTACCGCGTCGTCAAGGCAGGAGAGGCGAGCCGCGACCGCGAGGTCGCGGGTACGTCGGATGCGCGGCAGACGGCGCATAGCGCCCACGGATACCCCCGACCATACGGCCGGGGCTCGAACGGCGGCGCGGCGGGCGCGGCGCCGGCGCACGACCTGTTCCTTGCCCCGCGTGCCGAGCCGCACCTGGCGGCCCTGCACGCCCGCGAAATCCTCGACGTCGGCGCGCTGCCGCACCGGCTGGTCGCCGCAGCGACGGCCCTGAGGCGCGAGTCGCACGGCGGCGGGTCGGCCGGCCGGGGCCTGCTCCGGCTGCACGCGTTCCCGACGGTCGAGGTCTACACGTTCTGCCTGCCCGCCGAGAGCGACGCCGAACTGGAGCGGGCCGTCGCCTCGGCCGAGACCATCCTCGCCCGCCTCGAAGTGCCGTATCGGCGCCGGCTTCGCGCGGCCGGCGACCTCAGTCACGCGGCCGCGCGCACGGTCAGCCTGGACGTGTGGTCGCCCGGCCTGCCTGCGGCGGAGGGCCGGCCGGACGACCGCGGCCGGTGGCTGGAGGTGGCGGCCCTCTCGTCGTTCACCGATTACCAGGCTCGGCGGACGGACGCGCGCTTCCGCGACGCCGGCGGCCGGGCGCGGCTCGTGCACACGGTGGGCGGGGCGGCGGTGGCGCAGCCGCGGCTCATCGCGGCCCTTCTGGAAATGGGCCAGGAGGCCGACGGCTCGGTCCGCCTGCCACCGGCCCTGGCGGAGTACGTGGGGACCGACGTGCTGGCGGTGCCGTAGCACGCCTTTCACGCGGCGGGTGCGGAGACCCGCCGCGCGGGTGGTGTTGTCGTGCGCTAGCCGCGAGCGCCAGCGAGCGGCACCGTGCGGGAATTGTCGTTGACGCCGACCATGCGTGCCGATACCATTTCCCCTTCGAACCTCTGCCGGACGCCCCAAGGAGAGACGCGCATGGGACCCGAGACGCAGCGCCGGTCGGCATCGCCCGCCCCGGCCCGGTCCCTGCGCGCCGGTATTGCCCGGTAACGCGGCGAGGGCGGACGGTCACGTAACGGACGACGCGACGGCCCTGGCCCGGCTTCTCGAAGCGCCGCCAGGGCACGTTTTTTGAGCCGCGAGCCGCCACCCCCATGCCGGGCACGCAGGTCCGGCCCCTGGGCACGACGCCGGCGCATCGCGGTCGGAGACACGCAGCCATGGCCAACCCGTACAAGGAGTCGCTCAACCTCCCGCAGACCGAGTTCCCCATGCGGGCGAACCTGGTCCAGCGCGAGCCCGACATCCGCCGACGCTGGGGCGAGACCGACCTGTACGGCCAGATCCGGGCCGCCGAGCACCCCAAGGGCCGGTACGTCCTGCACGACGGGCCGCCGTACGCCAACGGCGACATCCACATCGGCACGGCCGTCAACAAGGTCCTGAAGGACCTCGTGGTCAAGTACAAGACGATGCAGGGGTACGACGCGCCGTACATCCCGGGGTTCGACTGCCACGGGCACCCGATCGAGCACGCGGTCCGCCGCGAGTTGGGCGAGAAGGCGGCGGACATGCCGGTGGTCGAGATCCGCAAGCGGTGCGAGGCGTACGCCCGCCGGTTCGTCGAGAAACAGAGAGAGCAGTTCAAACTCCTGGGCGTCCTGGGGCGGTGGGAAAAACCGTACCTGACGCTCGACCCGGCATACGAGCAGCGCGAGATGGAAACACTGGCCCACCTGGCCGACGAGGGCCTGATTCACCGCGAACTGCGGTCCATCCACTGGTGCGCCACGTGCGAAACGGCTCTGGCCGAGGCGGAACTGGAGTACGAGGATGAGAAGGGGCCGAGCCTGTACGTCCTCTTCCCGCTGAACGACGAGGCCGCCGGCCGCTTGCCCGCGCCGCTGACGGGGCAGCACGTCCACCTGATGGTATGGACGACCACGCCGTGGACGCTGCCCGCCAACCTGGCCGTGGCCGTCCATCCCGATTACCGCTACGCCGCCGTCCGGTACGCGCGCGGCGGCAAAGAGAAGACGGCCATCGTGGCCGAGGACCTGGTTGCCACGGTGGCCAAGGCGGCCGGTCTGGGCGAGGTGGAAACCGTCGCCACGTTCAAGGGTGCCGATCTGGCCGGCCTGACGTATACGCACCCGTTCATGGGACCCCCACCGCAGGCCGAGGCCCGGCAGGTCTGGGCCGATCCCGCCATGGTCACCCTGGAAGAGGGCACGGGCCTGGTGCACGTGGCGCCGGGTCACGGCCGCGAGGACAACGTCATGGGCCTGAAGGTGGGCCTGCCCGCCTACAGCCCCGTCGATGCGAAGGGCCGGATGGACGAGACGGTGCCCGACTGGATCCGGGGCCGGACCGTTTGGGAGGCCAACCCCGTCATCGTCGCGCACCTCGAGGAGACCGGCCACCTCGTCCACCACAGCGCGGATCACCTGCACCGGTACCCGCACTGCTGGCGGTGCCACGAGCCGGTCATCTTCCGGGCCACCGAGCAGTGGTTCGTCTCTCTCGATAACGCCGACCTGGGCAAGAGCCTGCGCCACAAGGCATTGGAGGCGGTGGGCGGCGTCCAGTGGGTGCCGGGGTGGACCGAGTCGCGCATCCGGGCGATGATCGAGACGCGGCCCGACTGGTGCATCAGCCGACAGAAGGTGTGGGACGTGCCCATCCCCGCGCTCCACTGTACGGCCTGCGGGTACGCGCTGCTGACGGGCGACATGATGCGGGCCGCCGGACGCTACTACGGCGCGCACGGCTCCGGCGCGTGGTACGAGGCCGACCCGACCGACGTCTTCGGCGCTCTTCCCGCCTGCCCCGAGTGCGGCAAGCAGGCCTGGCGCAAGGAGACGGACGTCTTCGACGTGTGGCTGGACTCCGGCATCTCGTGGGCCGGCGCCTGCGAGGCCGAGGGGTTCGACATTCCCCTGGACCTGTACCTGGAAGGCTCGGACCAGCACCGCGGGTGGTTCCAGTCGAGCCTGATCATGGGGGTGGTGGCCCGCGGGCAGCCGCCGTTCCGGACGTGCATCACGCACGGCTTCGTGGTGGACGAAGAGGGGCGGAAGATGTCGAAGAGCCTCGGCAACACCGTCAGCGTGCTCGACGAGGTCAACCGCCTGGGCGCCGACGTGTTCCGCCTGTGGATCTCCAGCGTCGATTACGGGTACGACATCCGGGCTTCGGACCACCTGATCGCGAACCTCCAGGACGCCTACCGCAAGATCCGCAACACCTTGCGGTTCCTGCTGGGGAACCTGGCGGACTTCGACGCCGCGCGGCACACTGTGGAGACGGCGGACCTCGAGCCGATCGACCGATGGCTGATGGCGCGCACCGAGAAACTCGTGGCCGACGTCACGGCCCAGATGGAGGCGTTCCAGTTCCACCGCGTGTATCAACTGGTGCACCTGTTCTGCGCGGGTGACCTGAGCGCGTTCTACCTGGACGTGCAGAAGGACCGGCTGTACTGCGACGCGCCGGACTGGCCCCGTCGGCGGAGCGCCCAGACGGCCCTCGCCCGGGCGGCCGAGGCGCTGGTGCGGCTCGTGGCGCCCATCCTCTGCCACACGGCCGAGGAGGCGTGGACGTATCTGCCGGCCCCCGCCGCGGGCGGGCGCGAGGCCAGCGTCCACCTGGCCCGATGGCCGCAGGTCGACCCCGACGTCCTCGACGAAGACCTGCTGGCCGAGTGGGAATGGCTCCAGGACGTCCGCCGCGACGCCTACGCCCTGCTCGAACGCTTCCGCGCCGACAGCCGCTTCGACAAGCACACCGAGGCCCGGGTGGCCCTGGCGGTGGCGGACGCGAAGGAACTCGCGCGCCTCAAGGAAGTGGGCGAGGAGCCGCTGGCCGACCTGCTCCTGCTCTCGGAACTGGTCCTGGCCGGGCCGGACGAGGCGGCGGCCCTCGAGGGCGAGACCGTGGCGGGCGCCGACGTCGGCGTCGAGCGGTTCGCCGCAGCCGTCCTCCTGCCGCAGACGTACGGCCGCTGCGAGCGGTGTTGGAACTTCCGGGCCAGCGTCGGCCGGGGCGACCCCGCCGACCTGTGTGACCGCTGCCGGCAGGTCGTGGGCGAAATGAAGTAGCACGTGTGAGGAGCACGCATGACCACCGACTACCAACCCGCCCCCACCCAGGAAACCATCGACCGGTTCAGCCGGTTCGTCATCGGCAACTATCCGCGGCTGCCGCGCGTGGCCGTCCGAGGCGAGGGGCCGTACATCTGGGACGCCGACGGCAAGCGGTACCTGGACCTCTTCAGCGGCTGGGCCGTCACGGGCGTGGGGCACTGCCATCCGCGGCTGGCGGCGGCCATCGCCGAGCAGGCCAAACGCCTTATCTACATGCCCAACACGTGGTACACCGAGCCGCAGGGACGTCTGGCCCAGTGGATCGCCGAGACCGGGTTCGGCGGCAAGACGTTCTTCTGCAACTCCGGGGCCGAGGCGAATGAGGCGGCCATCAAACTGGCCCGCCTCGCCACGCCCCAGGGCAAGTACAAGATCATCACGTTCGAGAACGGGTTCCACGGCCGGACGTTCGCCGCCATCACCGCCACCGCCCAGCCCAAGTACCAGCAGGGCTTT
>Ga0180434_10007033_pt1 | contig 12753 bp, 9 predicted proteins | sample SS_ome_7_FD_132453 | JGI IMG/M metagenome (GOLD analysis project Ga0180434, IMG submission 132453) | Hypersaline lake sediment archaeal communities from the Salton Sea, California, USA - SS_1_D_2 metaG | ecosystem: Environmental > Aquatic > Non-marine Saline and Alkaline > Hypersaline > Sediment... | reverse complement strand
CGAGAGTTTAATGTTTCTGATATTCAATCAGTATTTGGTATTGTAAGTACTGCGAATACCTTCAGTGCTGACATTGTACTGAAAAATGATCTGACATTTGGAAATGCTCAGATTACATCTGCTGCTGGTGGTATTTCAACGGTTTCGATCCCAACCAACCCAACACAAAGCTTTGTTGGCATTGTATCTACTGGAAACCTTGTCCAATACTCAAGAAATGGCGAAACTGTCACTTCTTTGGCTAGAATCACTGGAGTTGCAAGAACAGACTTCCAAATTGAAGCTGTAACTACAGTCGCTGGTGTTTGCAATGGTGCACTACCAACATCCAATGAAAATGTAAGTAATTTACAACTTGTCACCTCTCCGCTTAAGAGAACTAATGGTGCTGGTAACCCATCTGGTAGTAATACACTTTTTGCAGCACTTCCTAAACCAAATGTAGAATCTGTTGATTTAGAAGACTCTGACATCATCATTAGAAGACAATTTGATGTTCAAATCACAAATAACTCTACAAATGTTATAAATGCTGGAATTAGTCAAGTATTTTTACCATTTGATGAAGAAAGATATAACCTTGTCAGATCTGATGGATCTACTGAAGTATTGACAGAGGATAAGTTTGAATTCAGTGGTGGTTCTACTAATTTACAGATTAATAACCTTGGTACTGATGATCCAGATGCAAAATTAATCACTACACTCAGAAAGTCAAAGGTTACATCAAAAACCAAACTTAAGATTGTATCTGAGAATATTATTGTCAATAGATCCTCAAACGTAGCTTCTGGTATTGGATCAACTACTCTTAATGATGGTCTTGAAATTGGAAACTTTCCTTTTGGGACAAGAGTTCAAGACTCCATTATTTGTTTGAACAATCCAGACGTATACATTCTCTATGGTGTATTTGAGTCACCAGACATAAATGACCCTTCAGCCCCATCTATGACCCTTGCGTCACTAGATGGACCTGCAGGGACCACAGATGACCTGATTATAGGTGATATCATCACAGGTTCAATCAGTGGAGCAAAGGCCTACTACTTGGTCCAGGAGAATCAAATTAGTGTAAGTTTTGCTTATATCAATTCTCAAACCTTTACCAAGGGCGAAGTTGTTAACTTCAAGGATTCGGGTGTAAGTGCTGTTGCAACAAATGTAACATCTGGATCTCCAAACATTTCCAGATCCTTCAAGTTCAATAGTGGTCAGAAAGGTGACTACTATGATTATTCATCATTGGTAAGAAGAGATGAGGCTCAGATCCCCTCCAGAAAATTAAGAGTTTACTATGGTAGAGGATATTACTCTGATTCGGACACTGGAGATATCACAACCGCAAATTCATACAATCTCTTTAATTACACCACCGATATCCCCTCAACTAAGGGATTCAGATCAACTGATATTATTGATGCAAGACCTAGAGTTGCACCATATACTCCTACACAAGGAAGTCGTTCACCATTTGAATTTGACGGTAGATCCTTTGACTTAGGTAATGATGGCAATCTTCATAGTTCTAAGTTCATCTTAGCATCTGATGAATCTATGACTATGAACTTCTCTTACTATCAAGGAAGAATTGACAGAATTTATGTTGATACACAGGGCAACATCAATGTTGTTTCAGGTGTACCAGACGATAATCCCAAACCACCTTCAGATGTTACTGGACAACTCAATGTTGCAAACATCTCATTACCTCCTTATCTCTATAATGCAGATAATGCAAAGGTAACATTCATTGAACATAAGAGATATCAAATGACTGATATCTCAAATCTTGAGAAGAGAATCAAGAATATTGAGTATTACACCTCCCTGAACATGCTTGAGATTGAAACACTCAATCTCTTCGTTGAGGACGCTAACGGAAATAACAAATTTAAGTCTGGTGTATTTGTTGACAACTTCTCAACTCTTCTTCCTCAGGATAGTGAGTTAGGTGTTAGAAATAGTGTTGACCTTAAGAAAGGTCTCTTGCGTCCATCACACTACACAACAGCTTTCAATCTGGAACTGGCAACAAACGCCATTACTGGTATTGGAACCACCACTCAGGTAAATCAGGACTCCAGATTTGCTGAACTCCTTGGTAACAATATCAGGAGAAGAGGTCAACTGCTCACACTTGATTTCACAGACTCTGTTTGGCTGCGACAACCATTTGCCACAAGAACTGAAAATGTCACTCCTTTCTTGATTAGAGAATGGGTTGGTAGTATGAAGCTTGAGCCTGAAACTGATGTTTGGGTTGAAACAAATGCACTTGAGCCAAGAGATGTAGAAATTGAAGGCACCTTTGATACAATGGCTTCATTCTTGGGGGCTGAAGTTACCACAGCAGCTGATGGAACAAGAACAGGTGTAAGTCCTGTAATCTGGGAGTCATGGGAGACCACTGGCGTCAACATTGATATTGATTTTGACTCAACTCAAACCACAGAGGTAGTTGGGGTTGAAGAGGTCAATCGCGAAAGAAGTCGCGTAACCACAACTAACATTCATGGAAGAACCTTCAGAACTGACACATTTGACAATGTAACTAGAGCAACAGAAACACTTACCACTACTGATTTTGAAATCAGTGGAGGAACAGTTCTGGATCAGTCCAGAAGAGGAACAGTTAATAACCTCACTGAGTTTGTAACCACTGAGTCACTGGGTGACAGAATTGTAAGTCGTGAAGTTATTCACTTCATGAGAGTTAGAAACATCGAAGTCACATCAACTTCACTCAAGCCATTTACTAGAATGTATTCATTCTTTGATGGTGTAGATGTGAACAGATTTACATCTCCAAAACTGATTGAGATTGAGATGACCTCAGGAACCTTTGTTGTCGGTGAAACAGTCCAAGGTAGAATGAATGATGATGGTATTGAATTGTTGGCCCTTGGCGCAAGTCCTAGAATAGATTTCAGAGTTGCTAATCCTAACCACAAGTATGGTCCTTACAATAATCCTTCTGACACATTTGATAGTAATCCTTACAATAGAAATCTCCCTGTTGAAACTCAGTATACTCAAACATCCTCTGTTCTCAACGTAGATACTTTCTCACTTTCTTCTGACGACTTCCCACAATTTGGTGGGTTCATTCAGACTGGGATGAGATTGATTGGTCAAACTAGTGGAGCTCAAGCAACAGTTACAAATGTAAGACTGATTACTGATAGGGTTGGAACACTCATTTGTTCTTTCCAGACTCCTGATGTTACCATCCCAGCTAATCCAGCCTTTGAGACTGGTAGAAATGTCTTTAGACTTACCAGTAGTGAGATCAACACACAGATTGCTGGTAACGTATCATCATCTGCTGAGACATCGTTCTTCTCACAAGGTAATATTGATATCACTCAGGAAGTTACATTATCTGTAAGAAATACTCGTGTCAATACAGAAACTTTGACTGAGACAAGAACCCTCAACGCTGGAGATATTCAGAGTGATGGATTCACAGTCACAGATTCTGCACAAGACATTGCAACTACTGAAGAGTTGGTTGGATCTACTACCTTCACTGTTCCACCACCAAGAGTTGACCCCTTGGCTCAAACCTTCTTGGTAACTGATGAAACGGGTGTATACCTGAACAAAGTAGATATATTCTTCAGTGAGATTGATACTGAAGGAATTCCTGTTGTTGTTCAACTCAGAACTACTCAACTTGGCACTCCTACATCAACTGTTCTTCCATTCTCTGAGGTCACTGTAGACCCATCAGACATCACGGTCAGCAATGATGGAACAATAGCTACCACCATTGAATTTGAGTCTCCTGTCTATCTCAATCCAGAAACAGAATACGCTCTGGTATTGTTATCAGTATCAACGAACTACAGAGTATGGATTTCAAGATTAGGTGAAGCTGATGTAAGCACACTTGGAACAGAAGCTGGTCAGGTTCTGGTTACACAACAACCAACCCTTGGTTCTCTGTTCAAGTCACAAAACGCAAGTGTTTGGACTCCTTCACAGTATGAAGACCTTAAGTTCACTCTTTACAGATGCAATTTTGTAACCAATGGTTCAGTATCATTTGTCAATCCTCAGTTGAATATCAACAACTCCAGGATTCCTGACACTGGTATCACTATCAATTCCAGATCTATCAATATTGGTATTGGTACAACAGTGGTTGACGCTGATCTTACAAGAGGTAACACCATCATTCAACCTGATTCAAATGGAACAGGTACTCTGGTAGCCCTTGCTGGTTCTTCTACCTCTGATCTGTCTATCACTAACGCTGGTGTTGGATATACTCCAGCCTCAGGTGGATTCACTTACACTGGTGTTGCACTGACAGCAGTCACTGGAACAGGTAGAAATGCAACCGCAGACATTACAATCACTGACGGTGTGGCTATCGCAGCTACAATCAGTGCAGGTGGTCAAGGTTACACTGTTGGTGATGTCCTTTCACCAATCTCTGTAGGTGGTCAGAATCTTGGATCAGGAATGCAACTGTCAGTTGCCTCTATTCTTGGAGAAAATGAACTTCAATTGACTGATGTTCAGGGTACTTTCCAAGTCAGTGGAACCAAGTTCCTCCAGTTCATTAACAATTCTGGAATCACTACAGATCTCAATGCTAGTATTGGTGGTTCTGTACAAATCACTTCAATTGATGAAACAGTAAGTGGAGATGACATCAAGATCTTCCAGAGAAATCATGGGATGTATTCTGATGTAAACAGAGTCATCATCTCAGATATTAAATCTGATGTAACTCCTACAACTCTGGCAGGTGATGTTAGTAACACAGCCACAACATTCATTCAAATGGATAATGCGGCAGATGCGAGTCTTGGGACTTTTGAAAATATTGGAGTTGCCAATACCAATCCTGGATATGTTCTGATTGGTGATGAGATCATCTCATACACCTCAACTGATGGAAACACTTTGGTTGGTGTTACAAGGGGTGTCAATAATACTATTCCAGCAAATCATGCATCTGGTGAATTGGTTTATAAGTATGAATTGGATGGTGTATCACTCCTCAGAATCAACAAGACACATGAATTGTCTGATTATGATGGAACAGATCCAATCACACTAGATACCTATAATCTGTCAATTGACATGGGAGCATCAACTAATACAGTTAATAGAGCTCCTGGTAATGTAGAAGGTTTCCCAGCACTCTACTTCAATACTGATACACAGGCAGGTGGTCCTAAGGCGAAGGGCACATACAATGTTCCATTCTCCCAGATCATTCCTAAGATCACATCAATAACACCTCCAGCCACTATTCTTTCAAACTCTGTTAGAACAATCAGTGGATCTAGTGTATCTGGTGTGGAACCCTCTTTTGTAGATAAGGGTTACAAGAATATTGTTCTTGGTAGAACTGTTTACTTTGATAGTCCAAGAATAGTCGCATCTAAGGTCAATGAAGATCTTCTTCTTAATGGTGACGTTTTCACTGGTTCTAGATCCTTACAAACAGTTCATGATTTCTCAACAAGAGACAATAGAGTAAGTCCTGCTATTGATGTTGACAATGCTTCTGTTATCTTTACCAGCAATAGAATCAATCAACCTGTTTCTAATTACGCGACTGATTCCAGAGTCAATACAATTAATGATGATCCTAACAGATTCATCTATGTGACCAAAAACATCACTCTTGAAAATCCAGCGACATCTTTACAAGTCATGTTTGATGCATATGTATCAACACAAAATGACATTAGAGCCTTCTTCGCTGTTGATCAAAACGCAGTTCTGGATGATGTGATTTTCACACCATTCCCTGGTTTTGATAACTTGGACGCATCTGGAGCAATTATCAATGTTGCAAATAACAATGGCAAACCTGATGTATATGTTCCAAAGGTAGACACATCAACTCCAACACCTCCTATTTCAGCATTCAAAGAATATAAATTCACTATTAATGAGAAGATCTCATTCAAGAGTTTGAGAATCAAATTAGTTGGAACATCTACCAATGATGCTATTGTTCCAATCGTTAAAAACTTGAGAGTATTGTCATTCGCATAATGGACATTCCAGTAAAAGGAAAAGATGGTTTTTATAGGGATAGTGAAACAAACGCTATCCTTAATAAAAACAATGAAGAATATCAGAATTATATCGCTAATAGAAAAAGACTATTAGACGATAAAGAGAAAATCAAAAACTTGGAAGATAAAGTCGAATCTCTATCTTCCGATATCGGTGATATAAAGGATATGTTATCCTCTCTCTTAAACAACAATAAATAGAAAAAATAGAAGTTTTATAAATGGCTCAGCCCTCCTCTAGACAAGAATTAATTGACTATTGCTTGAGGCAACTAGGGGCTCCTGTATTAGAAGTCAACGTTGCTGAAGAACAGGTACAGGATTTGGTCGATGATGCCATTCAATTCTTCCAAGAAAGACACTTTGATGGTGTTGCTCAGGTATACCTGAAGTATCAGATAACTGAAGACGATGTAAATAGAGGTAGAGCAAGACCTCCTGGTGCTCCACCATCTCAAAATGGTACTGCTGGTATCTCTTCGACTTCCGCCTCTACTGATATTGTAGGAACTGCAACCACATTTACCTACTACGAAAATAGTAACTATCTCCAAGTTCCACCTTCTATTATTGGTGTGAATAAGGTATTCCAATGGGATGATGCTCAAGGACTGAACACTTCCAACATGTTTAGTTTTAAGTATCAATTGTTCCTCAACGATATCTACAACTGGGGTAACCTTGATCTATTGTCATACTCGATGGCAATGACATACTTGGAGACAATCAACTTTCTCACCAATACTCACAAACAGATTCGATTCAACCAGAGACAAGATAGGTTGTATCTTGATGTGAGTTTTGATACTCTGAAGGCAGGTGACTTCATCATTATCGATTGTTTTAGAGCAATGGATCCCAATGATTATTCAAGGGTATGGAACGACTCATTCCTCAAACCATATTTGACTGCTCTCATCAAGAGACAATGGGGTATGAATCTTATTAAGTTCCAGGGTGTAAAACTACCTGGTGGAATTGAGTTTAATGGTAGACAGATATATGAAGATGGTCAAAATGACCTTGATAGGATTATGGAGAAAATGTCGAATACATATGAACTTCCCCCAATGGATCTGATTGGATAATGCATTATGGCACTAAATCCATTCTTTCTTAACGGATCTCAAACTGAACAAAGTTTAGTTCAAGACCTCATAAACGAACAGCTTCGTATGTACGGAGTTGAGGTATATTACATGCCTCGATCTTATCTGACAACTAATACTGTCATTAAGGAGGTAGTGCAATCAGAGTTTAACAATGCTTATCCTATTGAGGCATATGTTGACAACTATGAGGGATATGGTGGTCAAGGAACTATTCTCTCAAAGTTTGGTATAGAAGGAAAGGATGATCTCACTTTAATCATTTCTCAAGAAAGATATTCAAATTACATAGGTCTTCTCACACAAGATCTTCCAAATTTAGAACTTACAAATAGACCAAAGGAAGGAGACATCATTTACTTCCCATTGGGCGACAGGTTGTTTGAGATTAAGTATGTTGAACACGAACAACCATTCTATCAGTTACAGAAGAACTATGTTTATGAATTGAAGTGTGAACTCTTCCGTCTCGAAGATGAGGTAATTGATACTGATATTGACTTTATTGATGATGAAATTGAACAACTTGGCCATATCCAAACACTATCACTTATTTCGTCTGGAATAGGTACTGCTGCTACTGGTATCACCTCATACTGTGCAGCTGGTTCTGTACAGATTGTGACAATCAACAATATGGGTAAGAATTATTCTACCCCTCCACAAGTTGCATTCTCGTCAGCTCCAGCTGGTGGTGTGACAGCTACTGGTATCGCATCCATAACGTTTGATTATCCTGGATGTTTTGGTGGCAAAGATGGTAGAGTTGCCGCAGTTCTTCTAACAAATGCTGGTTGTGGATATACAGAAGCACCATGGATTACATTCTCTGGAGGAGGTGGAACAGGAGCTGCTGCTACAACTGGCATCTGTACCATGGGTTCAGTACAGTCTATCATTGTCACAGGTGGTGGAGGTGGTTATGTTGAAGCCCCAATTGTAACTATAGACGGTTCATCTGTTTCATTCTTTGAACAGTTTGATTCAACCAATACTACCTTTGATGCTACCATACACACATGGGATAATAATTGGAGAAGTAATGTGGGTGTTCCAACAGCACAGGCAATTGGAATTGCTACTATTAATAGTGCAGGTGTGGTCACAGATGCATATATCATCAACGCAGGTTGTGGATATACACAAGCACCAGAAGTCACATTCAGTGCACCAACTGTTGCTGGATTTGGAACAACTGCTGGAGTTGGAACTTATGAATTCAATGAAATTGTGGTTGGTAGCACAAGTGGCACTACAGCTCGTGTCAAGAAATTTACCAGATCTTCAATGGAGCTTGAAATAGCAATTGTAGATGGATTCTTTACTTCTGGAGAACTCATTATAGGACAAGAGTCAGGTGCTGCTTATATGTTAAGAGGTCAGGAAGAGTTTGATTTGGTCAGTGGATTTGCTGATAATGACAATATTGAACTGGAAGCAGACGGTATAATTGATTTCAGTGAAAACAACCCCTTTGGAATGCCTTAGGGTTTTATTGTTAAATAGAAGTATAATTTAGTCAAGATTATGTTTGAATATTTTTATAACGAGATCTTCAGATCCGTTATTATTGGCTTCGGATCACTTTTTAATCAGATAGAGGTTCGTAAGAAAGATAGTAATGATGATACTTTTAGTATCATCCAAGTTCCTCTTGCCTATGGACCAACACAGAAGTTCCTCGCAAGAATGGAACAAGAAGCCAATTTGAATAAACCAATTCAAATGACTCTTCCCAGAATGTCATTTGAATTTAATGGTCTTGAGTATGACCCTAAAAGAAAATCCACTAAGACACAAACATTCTTAGTAGAAGGACCTGATGGTTCTACGGTGAAAAAAGGATTTCTGCCAGTACCATATAATATGAAGATTGAATTGTCAGTAATGACAAAATTGAATGAAGATGCTTTACAAATAACAGAACAGATACTTCCATACTTCCAGCCATCATATTCACTTCCTATCAAGATTGGTGGAGGTATTGATACTACAGTGAATATTCCTATTGAGATTAATAATGTTCAAATGTTGGACGAATATGAGGGTAATTTTGATACAAGAAGAACACTTGTTTATACTTTCACATTCACAGCTAAAACATACATCTATGGACCAGTATCTGATGTAACAGACAATATTGTTAAGAGAGCAAAAGTTGGATACGTTGCAGCTTCAACAGGTTCATTCACATCAGATGGCAAACTCTCAGAATCTGCAAAAGCTGGTTACTCAAGAGATGTTACTTACTCTGTATCACCAAGAGCAGTCAAAGATTACGATGGTGTAGTAGCAACCTTGACAGCAGAGAATGTAGATCTCACTACTAATGTATTTGATGTTGATGATGGTTCTAAACTTACACAGGGCGAATACATTTACATTGGATCTGAAAGTATGTACGTTGAGTCAATCTCATCCAACAAGATTGTGGTAAGAAGGGCACAAGATAATACAGAACTTGAGAATCATGTATTGGGATCTAAAGTTTACACATTAACAGCCGCCGATGATGCTAAGATTGAATTTGGCGATGATTTTGGTTTCAGTGGAAATTATGGGTGAGGTAAATCATGGCTAAATTTGATGACTTAAACAAAAAATTTGACATTGAAGCTTCTGAGATTGAGGTGATTGAAAAAGTCGATGCTGAGATTGAAAAAAAGGCTGAAGCCATAAAGTCCAAGGGAACTGATGACATCACTAAGGATTATGAATACACAAGAGGTAATCTGTATTCAATCATTGAGAAAGGTCAGGAAGCAATCAATGGGATTCTGGAACTTGCTCAAGAAAGTGAGATGCCCAGAGCATATGAGGTTGCTGGTCAATTAATTAAGAACGTGGCTGACGCTACTGATAAATTAATGGACCTTCAGAAGAAACTGAAAGATGTGAATAAAGAAGAAGAAGTTAAAGGTCCGTCTACTGTCAACAATGCACTGTTTGTAGGTTCAACAGCAGACCTTCAGAAGATGTTGAAGAATATGGATGTAAAAGATAAATAACTAAAAAAAGATAAGATGGCTGCCGTACCAAGTGTCAATATTGTTATTCCTCAGGGAACTGACTTCAGTGAGGTTTTTACCTCCACTGAAACTGATGGTAGTGCATCTAACTTATCGGGATACACTGGAAATTCAGAGATAAGAAAGTATCCTGGTGGTACTGCTTACCAATCTTTCAGTGTAAGTATTACTGGTCTGACTGGTGAAGTATCAATCGCAATGACTTCAGGCAAAACCGCCTTATTGAAACCAGGAAGACATTACTATGATGTTTATCTAACTTCATCTTCTGGTTCAGTATCCAGAATGGTTGAAGGTATGGCTATGGTAACCGCTGGGATCACAACCTCATGAGTAACGTAAGACGCTCAACATCATCCTCTAAAGTAATTAATAAAAGACCACCTGATGCTCCAAAGGTAAGGTCGGCACGTCAACCATCAACTCTACAAGAGATGGGTGATACTAATTTTGGAACTCTTGATTCATCCAAAGATGGTTTGTTTGTTACCTTCAATAATGAAACAAGTCTTTTTGAACTCCTAAGTGCAGATGATCTCTTGCTGAGAGCTGTAGAGGATAATGATATTTCAGATCAGTTTATTGAAGTAGTGGAAAGTGAAATCAATCTTGGTGAAGTTACACTTGACAATATTGATGGAGGTAGTTTCTGATGCCTATTAGATTACTTAATACAGACGACTTACAATCTGTTGTTAAAAATAGAAAAGGTATACTACAATACAACGATACTTTAAAAAAATTTGAACTGAAAGATATAAAAGAAATTGAAGAACAACTAGTTGCTGCTGCAGATGATTCAGATATTCCAGATGAGTTTGTAGATTTCTTAGAAGAAAATCTGGATGTTAATGAGATGGTTATTATAGGCTTTGATGGAGGTGATTTTTAGAGCTTATTTTTATAAATATATTCATATAAAAGGATAGGTAGGCTTGTGGCATCTCCAGTAATTCAGTTTAAGAGAGGCGTAGTAGCCGATCTTCCAGGTCTTAGAGCTGGTGAACCAGGATTCACCACCGATAGTCATGAATTATATGTTGGTATTGACTCTACGACCGCCAATAATCAATTTGTAGGTTCAAGCAGATTCTGGAACAAAGGTTCAGCTTCAGCTGGTAGTGGTGTAAGGTTGGTTGAGGCAACTGGCAACGGTGCTCAGTTCCTTGAACTTAAGTCACCTGATTCACTATCTGGTATTTCAACCTATGTGATGCCTGCCTCTGGTACCGCTAACCAACTCTTAACAGTTAGTTCTGTTAGTGGTGGTGTTCATACTCTTGCATTCTCAGATGCAGCAGCTTCTAGTTTCACACTGGCTGCTGACTCTGGTTCTAATGATACATTCAATACTGGAGAAACACTAACCTTTACAGGTGGTGAAGGTATTGATACTACAGTTTCTGATAACACTATCACCATTGCAGCAGAGGAGGCAACTGATAGTAATAAGGGTGTTGCTTCTTTCAACTCTACAGACTTTACTGTAACCTCTGGAGCTGTTACCTTAAACGCTGAAAGAGTTGAAGATATTGTTGGTGCCGCTATCACATCTGGCACAAACGCTCGTATCACAATCTCTTATGATGATACTAACGGAGAGTATGATTTCACAGTTGATAACGATCTGTCCAACTATGATAATAGTTCATCAGCGTTCATAACTGCATCATCCAGTGACACCTTAACCAATAAAACCATTGATGCTGATGGCACAGGAAACTCAATTACCAACCTGGCCGTAGCTGACTTTGCAGCAGCTGCTATTGTTATTGAATCTGAGGGTATTGGGTCTAACGACAATGATATAACCCTTCCTACATCAGCAGCTGTTAAGGATTACGTTGATACCCAAGTATCTGGTGTTGACGTAGAGTTTGGAACCGCTGGTGATTCTGGTACAGGTACAGTCAATACCTCACAGTCACTGACTATCGCTGGTACAGCAAACCAGGTTGTAACTGCAGCTAGTAATCAAACAGTTACTCTTAGTTTACCAGCCACAGTCAATGTTACAACGGCTATTGATGTTCCTACTATCGAAGTAACGAATGTAAAGGCTAAGGATGGTACAACTGCTATTACAATCACCGATTCTACAGGTGCTGTTGCATGTAACCAAAACCTTACAGTTACAGGTGACCTGATTGTTAATGGTTCTACCACACAGGTCAATACATCACAAACAACCATTGAAGACCAACTCCTGGAATTGGGAATGGTTGATGGTTCTGCTCCTTCTTCAGACCTGAACAAGGACATTGGTGTTCTGTTCAACTACTTCACCGATGCAGCCAAGAAGGCAGGTGTGTACTGGGATGATTCAGCATCAAGAATTGTTGTTTCATCAGTAGCAACTGAGTCCTCAGGTGTGTTGACCAACGCTACACCAGGTGCTCTTGAGATTGGTTCCTTGTTCCTCAACGATTGTGCAGGTAACACACAGGTAATCAATTGTTCTGGTACTACAAGAACTCTTGAGAACATCACTATCGATGGCGGAACCTTCTGATAAGAGGGTCACAACTGAATAATAAATAAGGGGCCATGAGCCCCTTTTTTATG
>Ga0180434_10007032_pt1 | contig 12754 bp, 6 predicted proteins | sample SS_ome_7_FD_132453 | JGI IMG/M metagenome (GOLD analysis project Ga0180434, IMG submission 132453) | Hypersaline lake sediment archaeal communities from the Salton Sea, California, USA - SS_1_D_2 metaG | ecosystem: Environmental > Aquatic > Non-marine Saline and Alkaline > Hypersaline > Sediment... | reverse complement strand
GCTGGTACGGACTTCGATCCGGGGCGGGCGACCAACCGGCCGATCGCAGCACTGGTGGCGCTGGACCGGGATTTGCTCGTTTTCTTCGAGGACGGGGCGATCTACCACTATTCGCCGGAGGCCACGCGGCCGACCGCAGAACCCGTACTCCCGCAAAGGGAGCTGCCGCTGGAGATGGTCGGCGGAGGCGGGCGGGTCTACGCGATCATTTCGTCGTCCTCGGCGGCAGAGCTGCCCGCGGAGGTAGTTGAGGAGGCGGACGCGACGGCCCGGACGTTCGATCCGGGCGAATCCAAGTACAGTCTGGTGGTCTTCGACGGGCGCAAGTGGTCGGCGCTGGCCGCGCTGCCCGCGGTGGCGCAAGCTCCCGGCGAGACGCGCCTGCGGCCGCGCCTGTGTCTGGCTCAGGACAAGCTGCTGCTGTTCACTCCGGCCGAAGTGCCAGGCCAACTGCACTATTTCTATTTGGATCGCGAGAGCCGACAGTGGGTCGCGCGGGGATCGATCGGCGCAGAACGGCTGCGGGAGTATTGGATCGTTGAGTTCTGCCGCGTGCCCACGCTGGTGATGGTGATGCGGGGGACGGCGGAGCGCGAGAAGCTGGCGGTGTTTCGGTTGCTGGGTGACGTAGCCCAAACTGACGTGACCTGGTCTGAGCCGGCGGAACTGCAGTTCTCAGACTTACCCGAGGACGTTGTGATCACGCGGTACGCCGGCGTGGTCGGATTCAACCAGCACCTCGGCCTGCTGGCATTGACCGCGCAGGGCGACGCATATCTGCGTTTCGGCCGCATCGACGGACCGCCGACCGAGTCGACGCTGCCCGTGGCGCAGGTGCTGGCGGAACCGGGAGTGCTTCGCCGCGGTCGCGGCGTGTTTCAGGGCCTCACGTTTGCGCTGCTGGTGGGAGTCCTGGTGGGACTGTTCGTGTTTCGCCGAGGCAGCATGGTCCGGGTGGTCGAGCTGCCGCCCGGTTGTGCCCTGGCGCTGAACGTGCAACGGCTGGCGGCGTGGCTGATTGATTTCATACCGTTCACGTTGGCCGCCGCCGCTGCCGTCGGCATTCCCTGGGGTGAGGGGCTGAGTGCCCTGGGGCGCTGGGGCATCAGCCCGAACCAGGAGGCCGGGTTACCGGAACAGAAGGTGCTCTTGTGGTGGAGCTTGAGCGTTCTTGGGTACGCCACATACTCCCTGGTCATGGAGTTGATCGCGCGCCGCACGGTCGGCAAAGTGATCGCGCGTGTGCATCTGATTTCCGAGGCGGGCACGCGCCCGACGGCCGGCCAGATCCTGACGCGCAACCTGACCCGGCTGATCGAGCTCATGCCGCAGTTCTGGATCTTCGTGGTGCTGGTGGTTTTCTCGCGCAACCGTCAGCGGATGGGGGACATCTTCGCCCGTACGGTTGCGATCCGATTGCTTTCCGGGAAGCCGTCCTCCACGACCAGCCGAGACGAATCCGACGCGGGGCATAAACCCGATGGCCCTGATGCGGCCGAAGGGGACGGCGACGAACGGGAGTCATCCGGTCCGGATCAGAACTGAAAGACGCCGGGCTCGAAAGCCGGTTCGCTCGACGACCGACCGCAGGTTGCGCGCATGCGGCTGGATCCCTCGCTACGCTCGGGATGACTGACAAACTGATCTGCGCTCGCTGTTGCCGCAAAAAACTTGGAGTAGGCTGGCGGACTTGGATATGATGGTGTCAAGGAGCCGACCCATCCGACCGCGTGTGCTCATCGGGCAAGCGACGCCCGGGGAGGTGGCAAATGCGACCGCAGGTTCTTGTGACTCTTACCACCGTGATGCTCTGCGTGACGACGGCCTCCGCCGAGACCGTCATCGAAACCTTCGACGGCGGTTCCAACGTCGGCGGCTGGACCTTCGGCAGCCCCAATGGTTTCATCGATCCCACTGGCGGCAACCCCGGTCCCTTCTACCACGACACGTTCCTCGACACCTATGCACCCCAGCCGCGCACTACCGTCGACTCGATCTTCACCGGTGACTACCGCGCCAACAACGTCACATCGGTCGGCATCGATCTGGTTCTCTTTTACGTGGATTTCTCCGCCGACGGTCGCCCACTGACGGTCGTGCTGCGAAGCGACAACGACACGCCGGCGGATTGGTCGGACGACTGGGCCGCGTACTGCATGGGCGAGCGGAACGTGCCGCTGGTCGGGGAAGGCTGGATATCCTACGACTTTGCGATCCCCTCGCAGGAGACCTCGTTGCCCGCCGGCTGGGAGTTCATTCTGTTCGGACCCAACTCGCCGCCGTTGCCCGACTGGAACGACGTCATCACCGATGTGGACCAGCTCATTTTCTTCTACGGCGACCCGACGATGTTCTTCATCTTCCAGGCGTGGGACGTCGGTCTGGACAACCCGCGCATCAGCTACGAACCCGAACCGTGCTTCGGCGATCTGGACGGCGATGACGACGTCGACCTGGCCGACCTGGCGCAGCTCCTCGCCAACTATGGCACGACCGAGGGTGCCGTCTACGAAGACGGCGACCTGGACGAAGACGGGGACGTCGATCTGGCTGACCTGGCCGCACTGCTCGCGGTGTACGGGACGACCTGTCCGTAGTCGCCGAGCCTGTGGAAACGCAGTGCAACCGGGTCTGATCGCCAAAAGTGCATTGCAAGCGCCGCCCCGACGCGGTTATGATCGAGTTACACGAACGCTACGGTAGTGTCGTGCAGCGTGAGAGCCGGAGGGAGTCTGGGGGGATGGCGCTCGCTTTTCTACTCATTTGCCGAAGGAGAAGACGATGGTGCGTTCCAGGGCGTTTGCCTCAGACTGTTGGCTGCTGTGCTCAGCCACACTGATCGGTTTGGTCATCGCGGGCTCGGCGCCGCTGGCAGCGTTCGCCGCGGGGGACCCGGTCTCGGTGGGCTACACCTTCGACCGGCCGCAGATCTCGGAGGTCACTATCGATGGGCGGCCGTATCACCGCGTGACGATTCCCGGTTGCTCCAACGGGGGAACCGCCGGGGAGCCGGCGTTGCCGGCCTGCGGAGCGCGGATTCTGCTGCTGTATAGACACGACGTCGGAAGCATTGCGATCGTACTGGGCGAGCGGGTCGTGCTGGGCGACGGCTACGTGGTCGAGCCGGTGGCGCGTCCGGAGCGTTTCTCGGCGGGCCCCGATGCGGCCAAGCCCCCCACGCCGGACCCGGTGATCTACGCCTCGATGGAGGCGTTTCCGGGGAGCGGATTCGAGGAGATCGGCACGTACGCTTTCCGGGGCTACCAGATTCTGACGCTCAAGCTGCACCCGGTGCAGTACGTTCCCGCGTCGGGCCAGCTTTATTACTATCCGGAACTGACCGTGGTCGTCGACCCGGTGGGCTCGGACCAGGCGAACCAGCTCTTCCGCGGGCTGGCGGACGACGAGCATGAGGTACTCGGCAGGGTCGACAATCCCGAGGTCGTCGCCACTTACGCCGTCGCCGGGCCGCGCGGCGAGCGGAACTTCGAGCTGCTGATCCTGACGACACCGGCATTGGCCGGCAGCTTTCAGACTCTGAAAGACCACCACGACGCCAACGGTCTGTCGACCGAGATCTACACCACGACCGACGTCGGGAGCAGCAATCCGGACGACGTGCGCGACTACATCCGCGAGCGCTATGAGAACGACGGCATCAGCTACGTGATCATCGGCGCCGACGACGACATCATCCCCGCCAAGGATCTCTACGTCGTGACCGGACCATGGGGCTACGTCGAGTACAACATGCCGGCCGACATCTACTTCGCCTGTCTGGACGGCACCTACAACTACGACGGTGACAGTCGCTGGGGCGAGCCAACCGACGGCGAGGGCGGCGGCGACGTCGACCTCGTCGGCGAGGTCTATGTCGGCCGGGCCTGCGCCGGCAACGCCACCGAGGCCGCCCGCTTCGTCGACAAGACCATCTGGTACCTCAACAACCAGCATACGCAGCCCGAGAACGTGCTGTTGGTCGGCGAACACCTCGGCTTCGGCGGGGACTCGGAGTATGCCGGCAACACGCTCGACGAGCTGGTCGACGGCTCCGACGCGCACGGCTACACCACGGTCGGGATTCCCTCGGACATCTATGACGTCGAGCGGCTCTACGAGCGCGACGGGTACTGGTCGCAGTCGGACCTGGTGCAGCGGATCTACGACGGCGTGCACATCCTCAACCATCTCGGGCACGGAGATGTCAGCTACGCCATGAAGCTCTACAGCAGCGACATCATGAACCTGCTTGACAATGACGACTACTGCTTCGTCTACTCGCAGACCTGCCTGGCGGGGCACTTCGACGACGCCGACTGCTGGGCCGAGTACATGAACATCAAGAGCGACCACGGCGGGTTCGCGGTGATCATGAACGCCCGCTACGGTTTCGGAGAGTACAACTCCACCGATGGCCCGTCGCAGCGCTTCAACCGCGAGTTCTGGGACGCGGTGTATGGCGAAGGCCTGCCCGAGTACGGCCGGGCCAATCAGGACTCCAAGGAGGACAATCTCTACCGCATCAACCAGGACTGCATGCGCTGGTGTACCTACGAGCTCAACCTGTTCGGCGACCCGACCATGCGGGTCCGGGGTGTCACCGGCCTGCGCGCCGCTCCCGGCGACAACCTCAACGCCGCCGGTCCGGACGGCGGCCCCTTCGAGCCGGACAGCGTCACCTACACGCTCTCCAACCTGGGGCCCGATCCGATCGACTACGAGGTGACCAAGAGCGTGGACTGGATTTCGATTACCAACGGCGCCGGCACGATCCCGGGCGAGTCGTTCGTCGAGGTGACGGTCTCGATCAACGAGAACGCCAACACGCTCGGACACGGGTTGCACGAGGATACGGTCTACTTCACGAACACCACCAGCCACGAGGGTGACACGCTGCGGCTGGTCTCCGTCGATGTCGACGCGATGCATCTGCGCTATGCCTATCCGATGGATGCCGATCCCGGCTGGAGCACCGAGGGCCAGTGGGCCTTCGGGCAGCCGATGGGCGAGGGCAGCCACAACGGGGATCCGGTCGCCGGTCACACCGGCAACAACGTCTGCGGCTACAACCTGGCAGGTGATTACGCCGACAACATGCCAGCCGAGCACTTGACCACCAGCGCGATCAACTGCACCAACCTGGTTGAGGTCGAGCTGCGCTTCTGGCGCTGGCTGGGCGTCGAGCGCAGCCCATTCGACCGCGCGGCAGTCGAGGTCTCGAACGACGGTGTCAACTGGGTCGAGGTCTGGTCCAACCCCCAGCGCATCCTCGCTGATGCCACCTGGCGGCCTGTGACGTTCGACATCTCCGACGTGGCGGACGATCAGGCGACGGTCTACGTCCGCTGGACGATGGGCGCGACGGACGACACCAATACCTATCCCGGCTGGAACATCGACGACGTCGAGATCTGGGCCGTGGCCGTCGCGCCGCAATGCCCCGGCGATCTCGACGGCGACAACGACGTCGATCTGGCCGACCTCTCGCAGTTGCTGGCCCACTACGGCGTCACCAGCGGTGCGACCTACGAGGACGGAGACCTGGACGGCGACGGCGATGTCGACCTGAGCGATTTGTCCGCCCTGTTGGCCGTCTACGGGACGACCTGCTAGTCCGCACAACAGGTGAAAGCGAGCAATCGCCTCGGAGCACAGATCTCCGGGGCGTTCTTACTTGGGGTCACGAGACTTTGGAGAGCCGCGGGCTAAAGGTCGCGGTTCTTCATCAGGGGTTCGTCAGACGCGTGACCGTGAACCCAGCGCTCTACTGACTACTCCGTGCGTCGTCGTTTCGCTCGAGCACGACGTAGGCGCCGCCGCCCGGCATGTCCAGCGGGAGACGATGGTAGGTTGCCTTGACTGTCGGGTTCGTCACGATCGAGCGGCCGTGCAGAAACAGCGCGTGCGTGGCGATGTAGCGGGGCTTGAACTCCTCGACGATCTCCAGCACCCACGCGCGCGTGCCCTCCGGCGGAGGGTCGGCTATGCTGGCGGCGAGCGAACCGTCGCGGTCGGCTTTCCTGGCGCGGTAGACCGCAGGTGAGTTGATGCCCGAGCTGTCGAGGATCACCTGCTCGGGCAATGCGTACGCCAGCGCCCCGACCTCGCCGACCAGGACCACGTTACGCGGTGCGCAGCGCTCGCGCAGCAGTTCGCCGATCCGCAGATAGGCCTCGACGCGCGGCCCGTACGGACCCTCGTGCTCGAAACGCCGCAGGACGCCATCGCGGAAGCTTAGTGCGATCACGATCAGCAGCACGAACGATGCGCCCCGGATTCTCTCCAGCCGCGCTGCGTTGGCCGGCTTGAACACGCGTGTGAGGAACAAGTTCGCGAGGCCGGCGATGCCGTAGCCCGCCAGCAGTGTCAGCCCAGGGAGCAGCGGTGCGATGTACCAGGGGAAATTGGCCGCGATCCGAGAGGCCGACAGACCCGCCAGATACAGCAGCATCCACAATGCGATCAGCAGCAGCTCCGACCTGCGAAGCACCGCGAAGACCAAACCCACAAGCGCGAACGCGCTCAACGCTTTCATCGCCAAACCGTAGCCCAGGTGCCCAAGGTTACTGACCAGGATGTGCAGCGGTGTGTCGGGATGGATGAGCTGCTTGGCCTGAACCGAGTGCGGCACGATTCCGCCATAAGTAACGATGGCGTAGGCCAGCCAGGGCGTTGCTACGACGGCGGCTGCCAGCGCCGGCTGCCACGCCCGGCGCGGAGCGCGAAACAGCGCTACGCCGATCGCGATCAGCGCGACCAGCGCACCGTCGGGCCGCAGGAGGAACGCCGCCCCGCCTGTGAACCCGGCGGACAAATAGTGCCCGCGCAGCGTCAGCAAAAGCGTGCCGTACACGGCGATCATACTCAGGCCGGTCTCCATGCCCGAGTTGGCGGTGAAGGCCAGCCCCGGATGCAGCGCCAGACACATCGCCACGGCTGCAGCTCCAATGGTCCCGAGGGGGCGTGCGGCCAGCCGCTGGCAGAGCAACACGACCGCGATCACCGAGATTAGCCCGATTCCGCGTGCCGCCAGGGGAACGTCGGCGCCGACGAGCTTGAGCAGTCCCAGCAGGATGGCCATCAGAGGCGAGCTGGTGCCCAGCACCGCCTGGCCGGGGTTGAACACCAGACCGTGGCCGGCCGCCAGGTTCTCCGCGTAGCGGAAGGTGATGAACGCGTCGTCGACCAGAATCGATCCGTACCAGAGCGCGAAGGCCAGGGCGGTGAGCGGAGGGATGATCGTGAGGAGGACGCGCAGCCACTTCGCACGCGGGAAAGCGTCGGTAGCGGATTCATCGAGAAGATCGGGAGCAGTCTGATTGATGGTCACACTCGCTTTGTTGGCGCGTCTACTGTAGCCCAGATTCCAATGGGCGCAGCGAAAGTGACTCCCGCGAGTCGGTCAGCGATAATACGTGTGGTGGCAGTGATCGTCAAAGAAGGGCTCGACTGCTCCAAGATTTCGCGAACGTGAGGCTCCTTCGCCATGCCTGAAGAGTCTTCGGCAATGCTGATCGCGGTGACACGACACGTCAGCCCCGACATGGATGCGTGCGTGCTTTCACATTCCCAGCGCCAGCCGATCGACATCGAGCGGGCCCGCAGACAGCATCGCGCGTACCGCGATTGTCTGGCTGGGCTGGGGTGCCGCGTTGTCACACTGCCGGCCGAACCCGACTTGCCGGACGCGGTGTTCGTCGAAGACACGGCGGTCGTGCTGGACGAGTTGGCCGTGATCACGCGGCCGGGACATGTGGCCCGTCGCGGGGAGACGCCGAGCATCGAGGCGACGTTGTCAGAATATCGGCCGATCCGGCATATCCGCGCGCCGGGCACGCTGGACGGCGGCGACATCCTGCAGGTCGGTCGTACCATCTATGCTGGGCTGTCGGCGCGCTCGAACGAGTCGGGAATCAGCCAGTTGCGCGAGCTCCTGATGCCACTCGGCTACGAAGTGAAACTGGTGCGCGTGAGTGGGTGCCTGCACCTGAAGTCGGCCTGCTCCTGCGTCGCGCCGAAGACACTGTTGATCAATCGCGAGTGGGTTGCCGCCGATGCATTTTCCGGTCTGGAACTGATCGATGTTCGCCCGGAGGAGCCCGCGGCCGCCAACGCGCTGCTGGTTGGGCAGACCGTAGTTTTCCCAGCGGCGTATCCGCTGACGCGCGCGATTCTGGAAAAGCATGGACTGACCGTCGAGACCGTAGACGCCTCCGAGCTGGCCAAGGCCGAAGGTGCCTTAACGTGTCAAAGTCTGATCTTCAGACGCGACGCGCGACCGGGCGGGGAAGGCAGCGCTTCGTAGAACGCCGCCGCTACGGCGCAGGCTCGTCCGTCTTGGTGTAACCCTCGGGCAGCTTCAAGCCGAACGTGTCTTTGTCGAGCTTCGGGTCGGCGACCAGGTTCGTAATGGTTTTCTTGAGCGTTCCGGTGCCGCCGTCGCGCAGCGTGTAGTCGTCGTAGCGGGCACGTGGCAGGAAGTCCCTCTTGGAGAAATACCAGGTCGCTTTGGGAGATTGCTCCGAGGCATAGACGACGTAGACCTCGTAGCAATCCTCGCCGCCGATCGTTTGGCTGCCCTTGAGCTCCTTGGTGGGGCTGTTGATCTCGTCGGAGAACGGCTCTGACACCAGGTACTCGGCCATCATGCCGATGGTGGCCGGTCGCGCGAACGAACCCATCACGCGCAGATCCAGATCGGCGTGCACTCGCCGGTTCTGGTGATCGATGACGTAATAGATATCGCCGTCGCTGCCGGCGGTGAACTTGCGGACCTGCGTGGTTCCCGGCAGCGTGACGTTGGCTTCAACCAAGAAGCGTTCCGGCGTGCGGTCCAGAAAGCCCTGCGCGGTGATGGTTGCCTCCAGCTTGCCGACGTACCGCAGCAACGCTCCGGTCGCTTCGACCTCGACCTCGTACTTCACCGCGTCGACCGCTTTGCAGGCGGCATCGGCCCGCTTGAGGATCTCGAGCGGATCGGTCGGCTTGCCGACCGGCTGGTCGGGGTCGGCCGTGGGCTGGGCGGCGGCGCTCCGGTCCGAGGGCTCGTCCGCCTCTCGTTTGACGACCGGATCGTTGCCGGCGATGCCGTACAGGTGTTTGCTGGTTCGCACGATGAGCATCTCGTCGCAGATCGCGGGGGTTGCCAGGCAGGGATTGTCCATCGTGTTGGTCGCGAGCAGCTCAAACTCCCGCCCGGCCTTGACCACGTGGATGTTCCCCTCCTCCGTGGTGAAGTAGAGCCGGCCGTCAGCGGCCACCGGCGAGGCCGAATAGGCATCACGCCGTCCGGCGATTCGCTTGCGGTAGACCTGCTCGCCGGTCTTCGCGTCGTAGCACGTCAGGATGCCGATGTCGTTGCCGATGTAGAGATAGTCGCCGTACACGATCGGCGTCGGGATGTATGCTCCGCGGCGGGGCCGGCTCCAAACAACGTACTCGTTCGAGGTCTGCCCGTCCTTCAGTGAAATATCGCCTTCGGCGTCCAGTCGGATCGCATAGATCGGCGACATGCGCCCGTGCGCATTAGTGATGAAGACGAGGCCATGGGCGACGATCGGCGTGGGCACCGGGATGTCGCCGCCGCCACGCATCCACCACAACTCCTCGCCGGTATTCACGTCGTAGCCGGCGATGCGATGCCAGCCGTTGACGATGACCTGGGTGCGGCCGCCGTGCTCGACGACGGTGGGCGTGCCCCAGCCGGGCACCTCGTCGCGCAGCGTGCGCCAGATTTCCTTGCCGGTGTCGATGTCGAACGCGGCGATAAACGACTGGTTGTTCACGTCACACAGGACGATGACCTTGTTCTGGTAGATGGTGGGTGAGCTGCCGAAGCCCCACTGGATCTCGGGCGCGTCGAACGCACCGGAGTTGAGGAGGCCGAGGTCCTGCTTCCAAAGCAGCTTGCCGTCCATGTCGTAGCAGTAGAGTCCCTCCGAGCCGAAAAACGCGACCAGGTGTTTGCCGTCGGTGGCGGGCGTGGAGTTGGCGTGCGTGCCCTTGATGTGTCGCTTCACCTGCGGGATGCCACTGTGAGCGGTCCGCTCCCAGATGATCTTGCCGGTGCTCTTGTCGAGACAGTAGAGGTTGAAATTATGGACGATCTTCTCCGGGTGATCAGGGCTTTCGCCGTACATCCCCACGCGCAGATACGGGTCGGGATCACTGCTGACCGCGGAGGTGACGTACACGCGATCACCCCAGACGATCGGCGAGGCGTGTGCCAGGCCGGGAATCGGTGTTTTCCACTTGACGTTGGTTCCCTGTTCGCCGTCCCAGGCGGTCGGCGGGTTGTGACCGTCCGCGATTCCCGATGCCCGCGGCCCGCGAAACGAGGGCCAGTCCGACGGCCCGGCTGCGACCGCCGCCGAAAGCACCAGCCCGGCGGTAGCCGCGAAGAATGCAGAGCGAGTGTTTCTGATCAGCACGGCAGGTTTCCTCCCGATGTTCCAGCACGACAGGCGGCGACGCCGACCCACCTGCGCGCTGCGAGTTCGTTCGAAGAATGGCTGCCACGTGGCGGCGTCACCGAGCATCTTCCTCAAGGCAATTCTACGCTGTAATGGCTTGGACGTTGCATCCCCCAGGCCCCGCTCAAGAAATTGGCTTACCCGAGGTGCAGCCAGTATTGCGCACGATGCGTGACGGCGGTCCCATTCGCCCGGCCAGCGTGACGAGACCGGAAAGTAGGTTTGAGCTCGAAATTAACGTGCTGCCATCTTGCCCGGCACCGCTTGGGAAGGGTATACGTTAGACGCCGGGGCCGTGACGAGGCCGGCCCCGCTGCTCTGGTCGGGCGCGCCAGGCGTCCGCAGCGCGGAGACGATCCGTGACCACGAGAGTTCGGGTACGACAGCGACTGGGCAAATACCGGATTGACCGGCGGTTGGCCGAGGGGGGGTTCGCGTCGGTCTACCGGGCTTACGACACGATCGCCGGGATTCCGGTCGCGCTTAAGGTGCCTCACGCCGAGCTCGTCACGAAGGAGACGCTGGAGTCGTTCCGCAAGGAGGTTCGGCTGACGGCGGGCCTTGATCACCCGAACATCCTGCCGGTCAAGGACGCGGGCTTTGTCGACGGCAAGTTTGTAATCGCGTATCCGCTGGGCAAGGAGACGCTGGGCGACCGTTTGGGGCGGCGCATGTCGGGGCGTACGATGATCTGCCTGGCCGAGCAGATGTTGCAGGCGGTCGCTTTCGCACACCGTCGGCGGATCCTGCACGGCGACCTCAAACCGGAGAACTTCATTCTGTTTCCGGAGAACCATCTGCGGCTGGCCGACTTCGGAATCGCCAAGGTGGCCCGCCGTACGCTGGAGGCGTCCGGATCTGGCACGGTCGGTTACCTCGCCCCCGAGCAGGCCATGGGGAAGCCCTCGCTCCGCTCCGACGTGTTCTCGCTCGGGTTGATCCTGTACCGCACGTTCTCCGGGTATCTGCCGGAGTGGCCCTTCGCGTGGCCGCCGCCGGGTTTCGAGCGCGTCCGAAAATCACTGCACCCGGACTTAATCGCGTTTCTGCGGCGATCCATGGAGCTCGACCATCGCAAGCGATTCGCCGACGCGAGCCGCATGTTGACGGCGTTTCGTCGACTGAAGTCGCGCGCGCTGCGCGGGACCCTGGTGCGACGCCGTCGAGCCAGGAAGAACAAGGACCGGGCAGACTGGAGGACGCTCCGGACGCGCGCGTTCCTCAAGGAATACCGCTCCGTCCTGGAAGTGCGCGGAACGTGCGGGCGCTGTCGAGGGCCGGTGGCGGAAACGATGCTGTTCTGTCCCTGGTGTGGCGCGAAACGACGGATCGGCGTGGAAGAGAACCGCTTCCGCAGTCGATGCCCGCGCTGCAAGCGTGGAATGAAGACCGACTGGCGGTTCTGCCCCTGGTGCTACGGCCCGGCCGTGAATCCCGAGGCGACGCCGCGCCATTCGGACGTTCGGTATACCGCGCGCTGCACCAACGGGCGCTGCGCGGGCAAGCACCTGATGCCTTTCATGCGTTATTGCCCATGGTGCCGACGCAAGGTTCAGCGCGTCTGGAAGATCGAAGGGGTGAGGGGCCGATGTTCGGGATGTGGGTGGGCGGTGTTACGCGACTACTGGGACTACTGCCCGTGGTGCGGTCGCTCGGTCAGGAAGCGTTAGGGGGAAGCTATGCCGACCGAGACGAAAGAACGCGCCCGTTTGTTCCTCGACGCTGACCTGCACGAAGCGGAATTCCACCCGATTGCCTCAGGAGTCGCTGCCGTCTATCTGGCCCGCTGCCCGGACAAGGATAATCCCAACGAAGATGCCGCTGCCCTCATCACGTGCGGCCCGAAGAGCGGCGTTCTGGCGGTGGCGGACGGCTTCGGCGGTCAGCCGGCCGGCGAGCAGGCCGCCCAGCTCGCGCTTCAGGTCCTGGCGGCCACGGTCGACCGCGTCTTGGAACACGACGGTACGTTGCGGGCCGGGATTCTGGACGGCTTCGAGCGGGCTAACGAAGCTGTCACGGGACTGGGCGTTGGAGCTGCGACGACTTTGATCATTCTTGAAATCGATGACGGCCGGGCGCGCTCATATCACGTTGGCGATTCCGTGGGCCTGGTCGTTGGTCAACGGGGAAAGCTGAAACTCCAGACCGTCTCGCACTCGCCCGTGGGTTATGCGCTGGAGGCCGGCTGGTTGGCAGAGGACGAGGCGCTCCATCACGAGGATCTGCACATCGTATCCAACATGGTCGGATCACCGGACATGCGCATCGAGATCGGTCCGAGT
>Ga0180434_10007031_pt1 | contig 12756 bp, 23 predicted proteins | sample SS_ome_7_FD_132453 | JGI IMG/M metagenome (GOLD analysis project Ga0180434, IMG submission 132453) | Hypersaline lake sediment archaeal communities from the Salton Sea, California, USA - SS_1_D_2 metaG | ecosystem: Environmental > Aquatic > Non-marine Saline and Alkaline > Hypersaline >... | reverse complement strand
TGCTCTAATTGCTCTCATTGTTCTGATTGCTATAATTGTTCTAATTGTTCTGATTGCTCTGATTGCTCTAATTGCTCTCATTGTTCTGATTGCTCTAATTGCTTTGGTTGCAGAAACTTAAAAGATGGAAAGAAACATCAATATAAAATTTGTAATGTTCAATTAACTAAAGAAGAATATGAAAAGAAGATGAAAGAGATTTCAAAAGGAAAAAGAAAAGCACTGGAAGTTCATTTAAGGAGATTGCAAAAATGAGACCAAGTGAAAGAGTAAAAAGAAGAGAACAGCGACGGAAATATTTAGTTGAAAGAGCAAAAAGAGTGAGAAATGAAAGAAGGAAGAAACACTTATGTATTGATTGTGGGAAAGAAGTTGAACCAATTATTGTTTACCATCAAAGGTGTGAAAAACATCATTTAAGAGAAAAATTGAGGGTTAAAAAGGAGATTAAAAAATGATGATAAAGAAAAAAAGGATACTTGATATTGGATGTTGGGGAGGAGAAAAGGTAAGGAAAGCAAATGAAAACAATTAAAGGAAATTTAATATTAACAGAAAATACAACTTTTAATGAAAGTATTAATGTAGAAGGAAATATCTTAGGAAAAGATGGAAAGAGATATAACTTAATTGTAAAAGGGGATATTAAAGCAGGGGATATTAAAGCAGGGGATATTAATGCAGGGGATATTGATGCAGTGGATATTAATGCAGGGGATATTGATGCAGTGGATATTAATGCAGGGAATATTAACTATTATGCTGTTTGTTTTGCTTACAATTCAATTAAATGTAATTCAATAAAAGGAAATAGAAATAATCATAAGCATTTTGTTTTAGATGGTAAGATTATAATAAAAGAAAAAGAAAAGGAGCAAAGCAAATGAAAAATGGAAACTAAAGAATTTATAAAAACAATACATAAAACTTTAGATAATTTTGTAGAGAATTATAAGATAGCACCAAATGAATTAAGAAAATTCTCAACAGATAAAATATGTTATGAATTCATTATGACAATAACTCCTTACGAAGCACATCAATTAGGATTTAAAGATTATTATGATAAGAGGAAAGTAAAATGATGGAAACATTAACAAGATGGCTTCCCATACTTATTAATATTTTTTGGTTTGTGATGGGATTTTTGGTGGCAACAGTGATTTTAAAAATTATGATAGAAGAAGAAACAAATGAAGGGGGTGTTTAAAATAAAAAAATGGCACAAGCAGAAGTTTATAAATTATTAAAAAAAGAAAAGAAATGGATGACGACTCCAGAAATAAATAAAAAATTAAAAATGAAAGGAGCATCTAATAATTTAAATAAGTTATTTAAATATGGGGAAGTATTAAAAAGAACAGTAAAAGTAAAAAATAAATATTGTAAAGAATGGAAAATAAAAAAATAAGTATAAAAGATTTGGATTGGGTATTAAGACTTGCAGCTATTGGAGGATTAGTTTATTTTGGAGTATTAATTCTCTATGTGATATTTTAGTATAATTTATCACAAATAAGTTTAAAAAGAGCATTTTCCTAATAAATATGTTATAATTAAGATGCAAAAAACAAAAGAATTTAATAAATATAAAGAAAGGAAAAATAAAAATAAAGAAGAAAATATTTTAATTTTATTTTTTAATTTAATGTGTTTTATTTTTATAATGTGTTTTATTTTTATAATTGGGGGAATTTTTTGTTTAGGATATATATGTTTAATGAAAAGTTTATGGCAATTTAATATTATTGTTCTTATCTTTTTATCTGGGGGATTCTCTGCTCTTTTAGGATTTTTATTTGGATTGATTTTTATTGATTTAAATGGGAAACAAAAGACAAACAAATAAAAAGAGGTTTTTTTATCCTAATGAATTTGAAAGGATGATGGATAATTTGAATAAAAATCAAAGATTTACAGCTCTTTGTTTGATTAATACAGGAGCTAGGATAAATGAAATGAGATATGTTGAATTAAAGCATTTAGATTCTCATAGGAAATCAATTATATTAGAAAAAACAAAAGTAAGAGCAAGAAGAGGAGAAAAAATACCTGAACCACGAATTATAGCTGTTTCTGACAAGTTTTTTAGATATTTAAGGGATAATCTACCTAAATGTAGGATTTTAAGCACCAATGCCTTTAATATCGCAATTAAAGAGGCATGTAAAGTAACCCACATCCCTCGTCCTGAAGAATATTCAGCTCATAAGTTTAGAAAAACTTTTGGAACATGGATGTTAGCTCTTGGAGTAGATGGATTTAAACTAGCTCAACATCTTGGACATACTCCAAATGAACTAGCAAAAGATTATGCTACTAATGATGTATTTTCACATAAAGATAAGCAGATTATGAGAAGTATTCTTGGAAATCTGTCAGAGAGGTTTTAAAAGGAGGTAATTTAACAAAATGGCAAAAGAAGATTTTAAAAATATGGAAGAGGATTTTTCAGTTCCTGGAGAAGATTTATCAGAAGAAGAATCTGAAAAAAAACCAAACAAAGAAGATGAAAAATTAACAGAAGAAAAACTAAAAGAAATTCTTATTAATTTTGAAAATAGACTTAGAAGAATAGAATATCATCTAAGAATATGAAAGTTAAAGAACCAACATTTGAAGAATATAAAAAAGCAACAGCTTTTGCAAGATTTAGATATAAGTATGGGGTAATTATTATGGTTCTTTGTTGGCTATGTTTGATTTTTATTTGTATATATTTATTTATTCATTTAGAAGAAATAACAACAAATCCTTTAATTTATGGAGCAAAAACATTTGATGTTAATTGTATGTGTTATGGAAACAATGGAATGTTTTTTGTAAATGGTTCTACTATTTCTAAAAATATATTATCATAAAATAAAAAAAAGAAAAAAAGAAAAAGAAAAATTAAGTAAGTTTAAACATCAACTGTATCTCCAAAACTTCTTAAAACAATTCCAAGAACAATTGCAGCTGCAAGAACAACAACTATTATAGCTATCCATCCTGCAAGATCTCCTAACCCATCAACTGTATCTCCAATAACTTTTTCTGGACTTGAAGCAGCATCATAAGTATAAGTTGAACTTATATTTACTTCTGTATCAGCTCCATAAATATCACTTCCAAAAGTAATAACTCCTGCACTTGTATAAGTATAGTTTGTCCAGGCATGTCCATCTGAAGCATTAACAATGCTATCTACACTTTCTAAGTTATAATCATTTTTTGAAGCATCAGAAAGAGTAAAAGTATCATAACCTGCTGTTGAATTTGCTGGAGCTTCATTATCTGTTCCAGAATATTCTGTTTTTACTTCATCTCTAAACTCCATCATTACATACATTCCAATTCCTAAAACCAATCCAATTAGAATGATTGTAATAATAGCGGGAGTGACATTTTTAAGATCCATTATTTCTTAAAAATTTAAACTCCTACAGTTCCAAAACTTCTTAAAACAATTCCAAGAACGATTGCTGCAGCTATTACAACGACTATTACTCCTATCCAACCTGCAAAATCTCCTAGTCCATTAACTGTATCATTTATTGCACTACTAGCATCAGCATCATCAATTTGGTCATCAACTTCAGTTAAAACATAAAGTCCAATACCCAAAATAATACCAATAAGAACAATAGTTAAAACAGCTGGATATATATCTCCAAGGGACATTCCTCTTTTGTCTTTTAAAACACTTCGCATTATTTAAATTTTACCTCCTTACAATTCTTTTTTAATGTGTGAAACACCTTAAAGAATAAATAAATTAAATTTATAAATATACTTAAACGATTAGTAACTTATAGTTACTTTTTAATTTCTTTTAAACCACCTGCTTTATCTAATCGTTGTCTTAAATTTATTGTTGCTTCTCTGTAACTAATATCTTCAATATCTAATTCTCTTTCTTCTGCCAAAATTTCTTTTATTTTATCTAAATATCTTTCACAAAAATCTAAATCTATTTTAATATTCTTAGTTTTCCCTCTTTCTGCCATTTTTTTAAATATCTATTTCATAACCTTTTCTTTCATTAAAGGAATGGATTGCTTCTTGAATTTGTTTTATTAATATATAAGCAAATAATACAAAGAAAACTAACCCAAAAGCATAAGCCATACTTGTTATAGAAGAATTAATTTGAGAAGTTAATCCTGCATTATAAGAAATAACAAATGCAATTATTAAAGTTCCCATTAAAAATACAAAAGAAGCTAAAGTAAAAAATATCCTTACTGATGATTCCTTAAGATTAAATGCCATATATAAAAAAATCCATCCTATTGCAAGTAAAATAAACAAAAAAAATCCTCCAAAAATAGCTTGTCCTTCTGTTAATATTTTCCCTGAAGGATTTACTTTAATCCATGTAGAATCAGACTCAGGATATATTTCATCTTCTATATAATGAAATGTTATAAAATATCTTCCTTCTTCTGAAGTATTACAAAAAGAATAATTATAATGATAACCATCTTCTGAAGTCATTTCACCATCAGAAAAAATAATAGTTCCATTTGGATAAGTAACTGTTAAATTCATAGCTGTGCAATTATCACAACTATTAGGAATATTAAAACAACTATCTTGTTCTACAGTTACAACAAAATCTCCAAGATTAATTGTATCTGCTTGGACAAAACTTATTAAGAAAATTCCAATTAATAATCCTAAAAAAAGTTTATTCATATATTTATTATTCATTTTTATTATTTAAATTTAACTCCCTTCATTTTCCATGTGCATCCATAAGGCTCCAACTGCTGTCATAATAATAAACACAGTCATAATTCCTGTTGAAACAAAATTCATAACTCTTGCAAAAACAGAAAGAATCATCACAACAAATGATGAAGCTGAAAAACATTTACTTGCTGAATTTGAAGGATTAAATAACATTTTAATTAGGGTAATAAGCCATACAGCAATTAAAATTAATGGAAAAAACCAATTATCTGTAACACTATTAACCCAAGTAAAAACATCTACTGAACTATTTATCAAACCAGGTAAATCATAAGCCATTTTATATATCTCCTCCTCTAAGGAATACTTTAATTATTGAAAATACAATTAAGATATATAATAAGCTAGTTAATATAAAACCTGCTATATTTTGAAAAGTATCTGAAACTCCAATTGTATCTAATAATGAAACAAGCATATTAGAAAAAGTTGCTGGAGCAGTAAGAACTTCTATTAAAACAATCCCTGCTGCTTGTAGCCCTCCTAAAACTAATTTAACAATTCCTCCATCTTTAAAATTTTCTGCAACACTTTCCCATCTGCTTCCTTCATTAACTAATTGATTACTCCCTATTTCATCTTGGTTGTAAGAAAAAACCATTTCAGCATTATCATAAGTATTTCCCATTTCATTAACAAGAATCCCAGATAAAGCAATAATTCCTGCAAAAATAATTATCATAAAGATAATATTTCTTAAAACTAATTCTCCTTTTTTGTTCATTGTTTATTTACTCCTACTAACAATATTATGGCTATTCCTATAATAGAAATAATAGCCGTAATAGTAATTTCCATTAATTGTAATGCCCACAGTAAAACCACTCCTCCTGCTCCAAAAATAATCCCTAAACTAGGTCTATAAACTCCTAACATGATAATTCCAATAAGTAAAAACATACTCCATAAAACACCATCTAAGCTAATTGTATTTACAATATCTCTTATTTTATTAAAAATTTCTCTTTCAACTAATCTTTCTTCTGTTCGTGTAATATATCCAGAAGCAATATAAGTTCCATTTTCTTCTCCTGTTAAATCGCAAATTAAAACAGCAGCAGAACCTGAACTTGTCAAATTACAAATATGTTCTATTGAAGAATTTCCAGGATGGATTCTAATAACATATAATCTTCCCTGTTCAAATTCCCCTGAAGTATCTGAATATTCATAAGTTATATCTTCTGTAGAATCATCATAAGTTATTTCACTATCTAAATCATCTAAATCTTCAAATTCTTCAAAAGCATCATCTAAATCTTCGGGAATAATTATTTCTATTGTGCAGGGAACCGCTGAACAGATTATTATGGTTTCATCTGTAGTATATAATAAATCCCCATCATCATAAATTTTAAATCTATAAATAGCATCTTCAGTTAATAAATGTCCTGCTGTTTCTCCATCTTCATTTGTTTCTGCAATTTCCATAGTATACCATGCATTAATTGAAGGATAAAATCTTTGAATATAAACTTCCATACCTTCTAAAGGGACATAAGAAGAATCTTTTAAAGAAATAATAAATGAAGAAGAAGAAGATTCATTTAATAAATAAAGTCCAATTTCAGTAGTTGTGTTTGTAAATTCAATACCTTGAAAATTATAAAATCTATGAGTATAACCATTTGCATCTATTTCCAAAACTACATCTACTGTGTAAATTTCATCATTTGGGTCAAAAGCAAAACTCCATCTAGAATTATTTTCAGAAGTATCTGAAAAAGAAAAAATACTATCTACAGAACCTCCTTGTATTCTATAAGTGAATGTTGATTCAAAAGTTGCATTGATTTCTTCTAAAGTTTCTTCATCATAAGAAGTAAAATTAATAAATGCTGTATCATAAGGATCTCCTGTTTCACTCATATTTATATTATTAATTGTTTGATTAAATGTTGATGAATTAAAATAATATGTTCCTGTAACATTTGTTAATCCAATACTCCAATTAAATGTTACATTTGAAGTTATATCAACTGCTGGAGCAGTAATATTCCTTCTTAATAATATTGTATTTCCTGTTCCTTGTCTTGTTGCAGGGTAACTTGTTCCATTATAAATTAAACTTCCAGAAGGAGTATAAGAACTTCTATAAGTAAAATTAATTATAAATTCAGATGTTTTTCCTTCTAACACGGAATCATCATAAGTTAAAGAATTTTCAAAAATGTAATAATCCCAAGAAGTTGAACTAGTATTTATATGACCTACACTATCATTAACATAAAAAATAATATCCTTATAATTATCCCCTGTAATAGTAATTTTTGTGGTATTATCTGAACATGTCACAGTTGTATTTGTCCCAGCATATTGATACCAACAAGTATCTATATTAGAATCATTAGCACTCCAATTTAAAGAAACATTCATATCATTTAAATAATAATCATAAATTCCACTTGGAGAAAATAATAATAATGATGGATTTGTCATATCAATATTTACTGTTCTATTTGTCCCTGCAAAATTACATCTGCTTGAATTATCACAAGCATAACAACTCCATTCTTGATTATTTCCTTCCACAAGGTTAATATTAAAATTAGTTAAGGTATCATTTACAGGAGAAGAATTTGTTGTTATTAAAGTCCCATTCATGTAAAAAGAAATGTTTTCTAATGGACTTGTATCATCATAATCTATTACTGTGCAGTTAAAATCAAAATTACTTGCAGTAGTGTTATAATTATCTATAGGATTATTTAATGTAACTATTGGAGCTGTATCAAAAAAACTTGCATAAGTTATACCATTCCCTCCATTATATAATTGAGTTACTTCTGCCTGTGATAATTTTCTACTCCATAATCCAAATTCATCAATTAAACCATTCCAATCCCTTCCATTTAATGGGTCTCCTCCTATTGTAAAGTTTGTTGCATTAGCACTCCTTAATACTGTTATTCCTGTATTATTTTGTAAAACCCCATCCACATAACTTGAAAGATTAGTTCCTGAATCTTCTCTTGTAAAAGTAACCATATGCCAAGCATCATCACATACTCCTGTAATAGGTATCCAAAATCTTGAACCTGCAACTCCATCCCAAATATTCCATTGTCCTTTACAATCTCCATCATTAAACATAGAAAAAGTATATGAGTTATCTCTAACTGTTCCTCCTGAATTTACTGTTCCACTTGAAGCAAAACCCACATCTTGGTCTGTTCCATCTCCATAATATCTAATCCACATGTTTATTGAAAAATCATCTGTTGTTGAGAAATTAGCATATTGTCCTATTTTTGCTTGTGTTTCATTTTGAAAGCAATCATTATCAGAATTTCCACCAACTGAAGCATTTATTATTCCATCTGTTTGATTATAAACAGGAGAACTAACTGCTTTAAGATTTAATCTATCTCCAACTGCTTCCTGTAAATCTCCTGAACTTTCATTTAATTTATAATAAAGATTTATGTTAGAGTTTAATCCTGCTGTCCAAGAAGCCCACTCAGTTAATCTTTCTCCAAAATAAGTTGGTATCCATTCAATTTTATCTCCTGCTTTTGTAGTTGTCCATCCTGAAATTGTAATGTTTCCCTTTAACATATCTTTTTCATTATAATCTTCCCATTGTATTTTTTCATATTCATAAGGAATATCTCTACAAGTTGATTCATTTGTTTTATTATCATAAGAACAAACCCTTTCTATCCCTTTTATTATTGTTATATTCTTCCACTTATAATCAAAATCAATTTCTATTGATTTCATTTTATCATTAATATTATAAAAATCCATATTTTGAATAGCATTTTGATAATCATCAAAACTTTCAATATTCATTTCAAATACCTTTACATATCCAATTCCAACATTATTACTAATAGGAGTAGTAAGTTTTATTTTAGAAATAGTTTCTCCTAATCCAAGAGCATTAGTTATTGTGTAAGTTTTTGTTTCTGTATCATAAGATTTAATGTTATCCCATTCCATTGCTGAAACTGTTGAAATTAATATAATTCCCATTAAGAAAACTATCATAATTTTCTTTGCACTAAGGTTAACTAAGTTCATATTCTAACCTCTATTTCTTTTTCAGGCAAAAATTTTTCTAATAAAGGAGTTAATTTTTTCATTTTTTCCATATAAGCCTGATGAAACTTTACTTTATGAAAATCTTTGTAACAATCTCTATGAAAATAAATTTCTGAATCTATTTTTCCTTGTTTCATTAGGGTGTTTTCATACCATTCATCTATTTCTTCATCTATGAACAACTTACAAAGTTCACATTTCTTTTTGATTTTTTTCATTATGCAATAGGTGTTTCCCCTCCAGGTTTAGCAAAAGTAATAATTAATGAAATAATTCCAATAATCAAAGCAATGTAAGGAAGGTTTGTCATTATAAAATTAATACTTCCCTGAGTATCTGTCATATCTTCAAATTGTTCAACTTCATATATTTTTTCATAAGCATTACTCATTGCCACTCCAATAATAACTGTTATTATTAATAATATTATAAAAGGTGCTACCATTACTGGATGAGTTGGAATATACCATGAAGTAATTATTAATCCTAAAACTAATCCTCCAAATAATATATACCATATAGCAGACAAGGTATTCTCAGAAATACTAATTGTTGTATCAAAACTATTATTTACTAAAGAATTATCTGAATTTAATTTATTTTTTACTTCTCCTGAAATTGTTGTTCCAATATATCCTGTAATTAAAAGAAAAAAAGCAAATGCAGAGATCATAACTATGGCATATAATACTCCTGTAAAATCTCCTTTTTTATTCATTTTTTATTTATACCTAATTCCTTTGATTGATTTCTTATTAATAATATTAAAGGAACAATTAAACATAATGCTCCTCCAAAAATATAAATAGGAATTAAATTCATCTAATCCTCCTTTGTAATATTTCTTTCCAAAGTTGAGAAACACTTTTACCTGATTTCATGGCTAATAATTTTAATTGTTCAAAATCTTTTTTAGATATTCTCACACTTAAAACTTTTGTAGGTCTTTTTCTTTTTCTCCCCATTATAAAAACCACCATCCTTTTTTCTTCTTTTTCTTTTTAACTTTTCTTTTTTTAGAAATTATTGGTCTAATTGTTAATCCTGTTTCTTCTCCAATAAATCTTTTTGGAGATTTAATTTTTAATCCTAATGCTGCTAAACTAGGTTCTCTTGAAACTTTTATTATTGATTTTCTTTTAGGTATTTTAAACATTCTTTTGGATGGTTTTTTAAACATTCTTTTGGATGGTTTTGATTGGGGGGGGGGAGTAATTAATGGTTTAAATTTTGGTGTTGAAATTGTTGAAGGTGTTGAAGGATAAGAAGGAACAAAGGATTTAGGAATATAAGAATAATTTGATTTTGAAATTGTTGAAGAATAGCTTGGAGAAGTAATAGAAGAACTTTGAGAAATAGTTATTGAACTAGGAGAAATTGGTGAAGTATAAGTAACTTTTGAAGGAGTATAACTTGATTCATAAGTTGATTCTGAAATTAAAGATGAAATTAAAAAAGATCCAGAGGTTACTAAAGAGGAAGATCCATAATCTATATTTAATAAATTACTATTTAAAGAAGTTGTTGTTACTCCAGTAGTTTCAGCAATATCAAGGGGTATTCTAATTCCTCCCCAAGTAGTATAATATTTAGAACTAATTATTGTTCCAGTAGTTCCAGGAGGTAATATAGATTCAACTTCTGGTTTTACTGCTGGAATATTTGCAACTCCTTCTTGAAAAAATTTTCCAGAAAGGAAATCTTTCCAAGTATATCTTCCTAAAGAAAATTTAATAGGTTTTATAGCCAAAATTCCAGGATCCCCCCCAGCAACATTAAAAAAATCAAAAGAAAAAAAGTTATAAGGAGATCCTACTCTTAAAAAATGAGGAGAAACCCCATAAGAACCAAATAAACCAGGATCATAAGAAGTTCCTTTTCCTGCAACAAAAGTTTTATCCCAAAATTTTTGTCCAGTTGCATGATACATAAAGGGTTCATTATATCCTGGAATCCGACTTGATTTTGTTTCAAAGAACTTTAAATGTTCTTTTGCTGGAGCTTTTGGAAATGATTTTTTTCCAGATAAAACATCTTTTGGAACTAATCTTTCTTTTGGTATTTCAGTTCTTCCAATTGTTTTTAAAAAACCTTTAATATATTGATACCCATAAGAACCAAGACCCAATGCAGTAATTTCTACTGCTGTTTCTCCAAATATTCTACCTTTTTCTTCCCATGTTGAATCAAGTTCCCATTTATTTAATTTACGTCCAAGATAAAATGATGTTGCACTTATCCCTGCTATTGATCCAATAGTTTGTGTTCCTTCAACTCCAAGAATAGAAGTAGAAACACCTTTTACAGCTCCTAAAACAGGACTGGCGGCTGCACCTACTCCTACTAAAGTAATAGTTTTTGCTGGATATTTTATAGGATAAGTATAAAATTCTTTTGTGGCACCCATTAAAAATTGTCCTGGTTCCACTTCATATTCTTTTCCTTTAATAGTTAATTGAATTTGATTTTCAGAACCTGGTATTCCATATGTTAATTTTCTTTCTTCTCCCTTATATAAATCAGGAATTGTAAACTTAAATTCTTTTACTTTAGTAGGTATTATTTCTTCAATTCTTTGTTCAATTTTTTCAACTTTTGCAATTTGCCATTCTCTAATTTTTTCTTGTTTTTCTGGTGACATCCAAATTCCTGGTCTATCAAAGGTCATTTCATGTCCTGGTATTCCATAAGTAAACTCTTTCATATGTGGTTCAGTTGGTAAAAAATAATAAGGAGTTCCAAAAGGAGTAACTTTATATTCTTCTTCTACATCTTTAATATCTTGAAATTCTTTTTGTGCTTTTTTATAACTTTCTTCAGAAGGAGCAATAAGTAAACCCTCTTCATTTTTTTCCCAATCTTTTGTAAGGGTTTCATATTCATCTATTTCTTTTTGTAATGCTTTTTGTCTTTCTTCTTGAAATGTTGGAGAACTCGATGCCACTTTATTTATAAATTGTGTATCTAATCTTTCTGCAGGAATATCTTTCATTGTTATTTTTTCTGGTTTTGTAACTTCTGATTGTCTATATTGATATTCTCTCACATCTTTAAAACCATATCTTTGTGCTTCTTCCTTTAATGCTTTTTCTTGTATTTTTTCTCCTGCAACTCTACTTAATTCTCTTTTTGTTGCTGGAACACTAATTAATTGTCTATATGTTGATTTAACAATTCTTGGGTCATATCCCTTATTTCTTAATATATCTTCATCCATAACTATTTTTTTTCCTGCTAACTTTCTTTCAACTAAATACTGTGCATAGGATTTGCTTCTTTCTCCTTTTTCTGCTTCTGCTTTTTTTATTCCTTCTATATAAATTTCTTTTCCCTGAGAAATAGTTTTAAAAACATTAACATTTATTTTTGGATCCTTTTCTTTTTTAATAGCTTGTTTTAAAAATGATTCTTGAGCAGATAAAACCTGTCTTTCATAATTTGTTCTAGCTCTTCCCTTTAAAAATTGGATTCGTTTTAATTCTGTTTCTAGATTTAATATTCTTTGTTTCTCCCTCTCAATTTCAGGTATAGTTCTTTTTCTTATATCTACTTGTCTTTCTGTTTTTCCTATTTGTCTTTCTTGTATTTGTTGAGATTTTAATTGCTCTTCTATTTTTCCTTTTGCCATCTTATTTTTTATAATCCAAAATTAAAAGTTGATTTGGGTTTATTCTTTGCTCTTTCTTGTCTTAATTGAGCAAGAAGTTTTTCCTTTTCCAATTTTTGTTTTAACATCTTTATTTTTCTTTGTTCTCTTGCAATAGCTTCAGCTTCTCTTTTAGGAGCTTCTCTTTTTCTTTTTTCAGAAAACTTTTTTATTTTTTGATATGATTTTGTTAAAAAACTCATTTCTTTTTACACCCCCTTCCACTTCTATAAATTTGCCTTTTCTTTTTCTTTTTTCTTGCCATCTTTTTTATTCAAGAAATAAATGTATACAACTATTTAAATGTTTACATTTATGTGTATTGT
>Ga0180434_10007030_pt1 | contig 12758 bp, 14 predicted proteins | sample SS_ome_7_FD_132453 | JGI IMG/M metagenome (GOLD analysis project Ga0180434, IMG submission 132453) | Hypersaline lake sediment archaeal communities from the Salton Sea, California, USA - SS_1_D_2 metaG | ecosystem: Environmental > Aquatic > Non-marine Saline and Alkaline > Hypersaline >... | reverse complement strand
GGCCATATGAAGGGCTTCGGTTTCCATGGTTCCGCTCGGTCTGTTCCTGCCGGTCCGGCCGTGTCGTCGCACGGCTTCGCTTTCGCGCCACAATACGGGAGTTTCGGCGCGAATGCCAACACATCCGCGTGGGCGGCGGCGGGCACCCCGGCGGGCCTATGCCGGGCCGGGCGCCAGGCGTGCGCGGATCGTCGCCGGAACCCGCGCCACGCCGCCCGCCGCCGTCAGGCAGACCAGCGTGACGCGCGCGGCGAACAGCCGATCCTCGCCGCGCCACACCTCCTGGTCCAGCACGATGCGCGCACCGGTCACCGCGACCGGCGCCACCGTCACCCGCAGCCGGTCGCCGAACCGCGCCGGGGACAGGTAGTCGGCCTCAACCCGCCGCACGGCGAAGACGATGCCGGCCTCGTCCCGCAGCCGCGCCTGGTCGATGCCCAGGGCTTCGACCCAGTCGCTGCGGGCGCGTTCGATGAACTTCAGGTAATTGGCATAGTAGACGATGCCGGCAAGGTCGGTATCCTCGTAGTAGACCCGAACGCTGGTCGCGAAAGCCATGGCGGCGCCTCCGGTGTTTCACACGGGCCTCGCACGGGCCGGGCCGGCGCGCAAGCCCGGCCGGGCGGCCCGCCGGCTCAGTCGCCGGCAAGGGGGACGGCCGCGCCCACGACCGCGCCGCGGTCGAACCGCACGCGCAGGCGGGCCCCGTCCGGGCCGGTGAGCAGGCCCGCGCCATGCATCTCGCCGGCGACGAACGGCCCGTCGTAGCGGCGGCCGTCCGGCCAGCCGGCCGTGCCCGGCCCCTCGATCCGGCCCCCGGTGAACCAGCCCTCGGCCCAGGATCCGTCCGGCGCCGTCGCCCGGCCCGGGCCCTCGGGCCGGCCGTCGCGGAAGAACCCGGCGTGGCGGCTGCCGTCCAGCCGCACCAGCACGCCCTCGCCGGTCATCGCACCGTTGCGGAATTCGCCCTCGTAGCTGCCCCAGCGGCTGTCGGTCAGGCGGCCGGGGCCGAGCAGGCGCTCGCCGACGAACGGGCCTTCGTAGACGCGCCGCACGATCCGGCCCTCGTGCAGCCAGACCCATTCCAGCCGGCCGTCGCCGGGGCGTCCGGGCGCCGGGCAGCGACCCTCCAGGATGATCCGCTCCCGCGCCCTCGGCATCCGTTCGGACAGGGGGCAGACCACGCCGGCGGTCCGGATATGGCGTTGCCGCGTCGCCGGGTGGCGGCCCGAAAGGTGGGCGTAGAGCGCGCGGTCGAACCCGCCCGGCGGCAGCCCCCAGTCGGCCCGGTAGGCGGCGACGGCCGCCAGGGTCACCGGATCGAGCACCCGGTCCGCCAGCCCGACCTCGTAGCCCCGCCACGCCAGCCATTTCTTGGCCGACAGGATCATCGGGCCGTCCGCGCCCGCCACCGGGCCGGCCGCCAGACACAACAGGATCATCGAGGCGCGCAGAACCATGGCCGACCGTCACCACGCGCGGCAACCGTGCCGCGAGTTTCACCGAAGGCGCAGTCTAGCGCCGCGCCGGTGCCGGCCAAGCCAGACCTTCGGCGGTCGCGTCGTTCAGGCCAGCCGCCCGGCCCGCGCCGCCAGCCGCAGCGCGTGGCTGGCATCCTGCGAGGCCGCGGGCAGCACCGGGTCGTAGGCCGCGCGGATCACCCCGGCGATGTCGGGGCGCAGGATCACCCGGCCCAGTTCGCCCTCGCCGCCCGGCGCGCGGGCCAGCGGGCCGACCTCGGCGAAGGCGCGGTCGGACCACAGCAGGATCATCTGCACCGCCTGGTTCAGCGCCAGCACCTCGGCGGGCACCTGTTCCATTTCCCCGTCCATCCGCACGAAGGCGAAACAGGCGCGGATTGCGCCGCCCGCGTCGAAGCGGAACACCCGGTACTGGTTCGCGCCGGCCTCGTTCAGCCGCGCCACCAGCGGGCCCAGACCCTCGACCAGACGGTCGAGATCGGGCACCGCCAGAAGCTCCTCCCAGTCGCGGCAGAAGAACACCAGGTAGTTCGCACCAAGCTCCGGGTCGGTTTCGGCCATGCCATGGCCGGCCAGCGCCACCACCGCCTCCACCGCGCCCTTGAGGATGCCCAGCGTCTCGTCGGCCACGCCGAACACCACCGGCACCACCGGCCGGCCCCAGCGGGCGCAGAGGAACGCGCCGTCGGACCGGGTGAAGAGCTGTTCGATCTGGGCGGGCGTCATGGCGGCCGGAGTGGTTTCCTCGTTGCACCGGTCAGGCTAGCCCCGCGTTCCGGCCCCCGCAAGCCGGGCCGGCGCGGCTAGAGATACCCGCCCCATTTCCGCCGCAGGGCCGCGGCCGGGTCGATGCCCTCGCGCGCGGCGAGAACCAGCAGGAAGCCCAGCACATCGGCGATCTCGTCGGCGAGGTCGTCGCGCGAGGCGGTCCCGCGCCCCTCGCCCTGCAGCTGCAGCCACGCGCCGGTCAACTCACCGGTCTCCTCGGCCAGTTTCATCAGGGCGAAGCGGGCGTCATCCGGCGCGCCGAACCGTTCGGAATAAAGCCCCGCGACCCTGACGGCGAGCGCCGACAACGCCTCCAGCGCGCCTTCCGAAGCCTCCGCGTCCATACTCCCGGCGGTTCGATCCATCCTTGCCCCGCCGCGCTAGCCGTCGAACAATTCGCCCTGCCCCGGCGCCTTCGGCGCGGGCAGGCCGAGATGGGCGAAGGCGGTGCGGGTCAGCATCCGGCCGCGCGGGCTGCGCGCGATCAGGCCCTGTTGCAAGAGGTAGGGCTCGATCACCTCCTCGATCGCGTCGCGGGCCTCCGACAGCGCGGCGGCCAGCGTCTCCACCCCCACCGGGCCGCCGCCGTAATGCTCGGCGATCAGGCCAAGGTACCGACGGTCGGCGCCGTCGAGGCCGATCCGGTCGACGCCCAGCCGGGTCAGCGCCCCGTCGGCCACCGCGCGGGTGATCCGGCCACCGCCCTCGACCAGCGCGAAATCCGCCACCCTGCGCAGCAGCCGGCCGGCGATGCGCGGCGTGCCACGGGCGCGGCGGGCGATTTCCATCGTGCCCTCCGGCTCGGCCTCCACCCCCATCAGCCGGGCGCCGCGGGCGACGATGCGATCAAGCTCCTCGACCGTGTAGAACTGCAACCTTGTGGGGATGCCGAACCGGTCGCGCAGCGGCGTCGTCAACAGCCCCAGCCGGGTCGTCGCGCCGACCAGCGTGAAGGGCTGCAACTCGATCCGCACGGTGCGCGCCGCCGGCCCCTCGCCGATCACCAGATCCAGCTCGAAATCCTCCAGCGCGGGATACAGCACCTCTTCCACCGCCGGGTTCAGGCGGTGGATCTCGTCGATGAACAGAACGTCGCGCGCCTCCAGATTGGTCAGGATCGCGGCAAGGTCGCCGGCGCGGGCCAGCACCGGGCCCGAGGTCATGCGGAACCCCACGCCCAGTTCCTTGGCCATGATCTGCGCCAGCGTCGTCTTGCCGAGGCCGGGGGGGCCGTGAAACAGCGTGTGGTCCATCGCGTCGCCGCGGCGCCGCGCCGCCTCGATGAAAACCGCGAGGTTCGCGCGCGCCTCGGCCTGGCCGACGAAGTCTTCCAGCCGCTGCGGGCGCAGCGCGCGGTCCTGGTCCTCGGGCAGCGGGTCGGGGCGGAGCGCGGGATCGGGATCGGTCATCGGGTCAGCCCTTCGGCGCGAGGCGCTTCAGCGCGGCGCGGATCAGCCGCGCGGTGTCGCCCGCGTCCTCGCCCTCGGCGGCCGTGGCAACCGCCTGCGCCGCCTCGGCCGCGCCGTAGCCGAGATTGGCCAGAGCCGACAGCGCCTCGGCCGTCGCGGCGGACCGCGGATCGGGCGCGGCGCGGCCCGCCGGTTTCGCCGGCGCCGGGGCCGGGCTCGCCGCGGCGGCGGGCGCGGCCTCGGCCTCGGTCAACGCGACCGACAGATCGCCGCCCAGCGCCATCACCGCCGGCGCGCGGTCCTTCAGTTCCATCACGATCCGCTGCGCCAGCTTCGGCCCCACCCCCGGCGCGGCCTTGACGCTGCCCCAGTCGCCAAGCGCGATCGCCCGGCCCAGCCCGTCGGCGCCCAGCGTGCCAAGAAGCGCGACAGACACTTTCGCGCCCACGCCCTGCACCGACATCAGCAGCCGGTGCCATTCCCGCTCCAGCATCGTCGGGAAGCCGATCAGCTGCAGAAGATCCTCGCGCACGATCAGGTCGGTATACAGCGCCACCGGCGCGCCCACCGGCGGCAGCGCCGCCGCGGTGCGCTGCGAGACATGGACGACATAACCAAGCCCCGCGACATCGATCAGCACCTGGTCGGGGCCGCGGTGCAGGATGATGCCGGCGACGCGGCCGATCATGCCCGGCCCCCCGCGGCGGCGAGCGCGCGGGCGAAGCGGCCCGCACCCTGGATGTGATGGGCATGGCAGATCGCGATCGCCAACGCATCGGCCGCGTCGGCCCCGGCCAGCGCGATGCCGGGCAGCTGGTGGCGGACCATGTGCTCCACCTGCCGCTTGTCGGCATGGCCGACGCCGACGACCGCCTTCTTGACCGCGTTCGGCGCGTATTCGCCCACCTCCAGCCCCGCCTGCGCCAGCGCCAGCAGCGCCACGCCGCGGGCCTGGCCCAGCTTCAGCGTGCCGGCGCCGTCCTTGTTGACGAAGGTCTGTTCGATCGCGGCCTCGACGGGCGCGTGTTCGGCCAGCAGCGCGGCAAGGCCCCCGTGCAGCTCGCACAGCCGGCGCGGCAGGTCGCCGGGCCCGACGGTGCGCAGGATGCCGTTCGCGACATGCCGGATGCGCGGGCGGGCCACCTCGATCACGCCCCAGCCGAGGTTCGACAACCCCGGATCGATTCCCATCACCCGCATCTGCCGTCGTCCTGCCCTGGCCCCGTGAGGCGCGCACCGTTCTTGCCGCGGGCGCGCTGTGTCTTTCCTGCACCACTAGCACGAAAAGCGAACATCCGCCAGCGCGAATGCCCGGGTGCGCCGGCTCACGGCGGCATGTGTGGCGCGGCCCGAAATCGCCTTCGCATGTGCAAAAAACGACATCCGCAGACGCCGGTTAACCGCTTTTTATCAAACGGCTTTTCCGGATATCGCTGCCATGCGGAAAACGCATGGCGGGCCTGCTTTGGCGTGGCTTGCCCGCGAAAACCGCCCATCCTATGTGCGCGGTCACGATGCAGTGCCCGCGAACCGGGCAGTTTATGAAGGACAAGAACAATGACCGTGATGGACACCACCCGCGCCCTGCCCGCCGTCGGCACCGGCCTGTTCGGCCGCATCGTGGCCGCCGTCCAGGCATGGAACGACGCCCGCGTGACGCGCAACGCGCTCGCCGCCCTGTCGGATCGCGAACTCGACGACATCGGCCTGTGCCGGGGCGATATCGAGCGGATCGCCGCGCGCGCCTGAGCCGCCCGACGAAGCGGATGAAGGGCTGCGCCGGACACCCGGCGCAGCCCTTTTGCGTTGCCGCACCGGCCGGGGCCGGCGCGGCTCAGTTCGCGAATTCGTGGGCCAGCGCGCGCGTGACGTCCGACAGCTTGACGGTCAGCGGATCGGCCGCCAGCACCCAGGCGCCGAGCCGGTCGACGGCATCGCCCTCGGCCAGAAGCGCGATCTTGTGATCATAGCTTTCCGGGCCGACATTGGCATGCACCACGGCCTTCATCGCGATGATCGCGGCCAGCACCATGCCGACCGGGGCGATCCAGCGACCGGTCGCGGCGCCGGCCTTGCGCCGCCGCGCGGCGGGCTCGCCCCCGCGCCCTCCTTCGATGCGCGAGACACGTCCGTAAAACTCTTCCCTTTGCAGATCCACGGCACACTCCCGAGACTTGTTCCATACCTATGGATGTCGAGAATTCGTTGGGAATGTGGCCAAAAGATGGCACGGTTCCGGGCCGGAAACACTAGCCGCGCAAGAGCGTCAATGTCGTCCATTCGCCGATCTCCTCGGCCTCGGACAGCGTGAACCCGGCAGACTCGTAGGCCGCGCGCACATCCGGCGATTGTGTCGTCAGCAGGCCCGAGAGAATCACCTGCCCGCCCGGCGCGACATGGGCGGCCATGTCCGGGGCGAGATCGATCAGCGGCCCCTTCAGGATATTGGCGAAAACAAGGCCGAGGGGCGCGGCGGCCCGCAGGCCGGGATGATCGAATCCGGCAGCTTCAAGGCAGTCGATCCGCCCCGAAAGCCCGTTCAGCGCGACATTCGCGGCCGCCGTCTCGACCGCGACGGCGTCGATGTCGGAGGCGAGGATCGGGATCCCCGGCCAGACCTTCGCCGCCGCCATCGCCAGCACGGCGGTGCCGCAGCCGATATCGGCGACCGAGGCCGGCCGAACGCCGGCCACGAGCAGCCGGTCAAGCGCGCGCAGGCAGCCCTGCGTGGTCGCGTGGTGACCGGTGCCGAAGGCCATCGCCGCATCGATCATCAGCCCGATCCGGCCCTCGGGCAGCCGATCCGCGTCATGGCTGCCGTAGACGAAGAAGCGCCCGGCCTCCACCGGGTGCAACTCGCGCCGGACATGGGCGACCCAGTCGGTTTCGGGCAGTTCCGAAACGGTGAAGGGGGCCGCGCCATAGGCCGCGGCCAGAAGGGCGAGCGCGGTGGCGTCCGGCGCCGCGGCGAAATAGCCGCCAACCTCCCAGCGCCCCGATCCGTCCTCGATCTCGAACACGCCGACACCGTCGGGCGCGGGATCGAGCCGTTCCATGGCTTCGCCGAGCGCCTGGGCGGGCGCCTCGCCGGGCAGGGTGGTCAGGGCGGTGAAGGTCGGCATCGGTGATCCCCCGGCAGGCGCAACGCGCCGGGCCTAGGCCCGGTGGCCGCGCCCGTCAAGCGGGGATGGCGCGCGATCAGGCGGTCAGGCCGACCGGGCAGGTCACCCCGGTGCCGCCGACGCCGCAATAGCCGCCCGGGGTCTTCGCCAGATACTGCTGGTGATAATCCTCGGCGAAGTAGAAGACCGGCGCGGGGCGGATCTCCGTCGTGATCGCGCCGTAGCCCGCCGCCGTCAGCCGTTCCTGGTAGGCCGCGCGGCTGGCCTCCGCCGCCTCCTTCTGGGCCTCGGTATAGATGTAGATGCCCGACCGGTACTGCGTGCCCACGTCATTGCCCTGCCGCATGCCCTGCGTCGGATCGTGGTTTTCCCAGAACAGTCGCAGCAGCTCGTCGTAGGAGATCACGGCGGGATCGTGGATCAGCCGGACGACCTCGTTGTGGCCGGTCATCCCGCTGCAGACCTCGCGGTAGGTCGGGTTCGGGGTCAGCCCGCCGGCATAACCCACCATCGTCAGCCACACGCCCTCGCGTTCCCAGAACTTGCGCTCCACGCCCCAGAAACAGCCCATGCCGAACATCGCCTCCGCCATGCCCTCGGGTACCGGCGACGCCAGCGGCCGGCCGGTCAGGAAATGGCTGTCGGCGGTGGGGATCGGGTCGCCCCGGCCGGGCAGGGCCTCGCCCGGTTCGGGGATCCGGGGCTTGCGGTTGAACAGACTGGACAGCATCGCGCGCTCCTGCTTCGGGGTCATTCGGCGGCGGCGGGCAGCGCCCTGTCGCGCCCCCGCCGCAATGCCTGGATATAGCGCCAGGCCAGCCATGCGGCCAGTGCGCCGGCGACCACGTTCACGAGAGCCTGCGCCCAGATCACCCCCGGCCCGGCGAAGGCCGCGCCGAGGACAAGCGCCGCGGGATACATCATCACCCCGTCGCGCAGCCAGTTCGCCGCGGTCGACCACAAGGGCCGGCCGAGGTTGTTGAAGCTGGCGTTCGCGACAAAGAGCGCGCCGGTGAAGATGAACGATCCGGCGGCGTAATGCGTGAAGGTTCGCACCACCGCCGCACCCGCGTCCGACAGGCCGAAGGACACGGCGATCCGGTCGCCCAGCAGCGCCATCGCCGCCCAGACCAGAAGCGTGTAGATCAGGCAGTAGAGCAGCGCCGCGCCAAAGGCCTTCGCCACCCGGTCGTGGCGTTCGGCGCCGTGGTTCTGGCCGATGATCCCGCCGATCGCGCCCGACAGCGCGAAGATGCCGCCGAAGGCGAGGATCGTCAGCCGCATCACCACGCCCCAGCCGGCGACCGCGCTTTCGCCGTGCTCCGCCATCGCGCGGGTCAGCAGCCAGTTGCCGAACGGGGTGGACAGCTGCGTCGCGATCGCCGGCAGCACGATGCCGAAGAACGGCCGCGCCACCGCCGCCGCCTCGTCCAGCCGCGGCCGGGCCAGCATGTCATGCACCACGATGACGAAGCGCAACCCCGCAATCGTCATCGCCAGCCGCGCCACCGCCATCGAGATCGCCGCGCCCTCGATCCCCCAGCCGGCCCAGACGATCAGCACCGGGTCCAGCACCGCCGCCACCGCGCCCGCGACCATCGTCACCGACATCGACCGCCAGGCATCGCCCACCGCGCGCAGCACCGCCGAGGCGACCATGCCCAGCGCCAGCAGCGGCAGCGACGGCAGCGTGATCGCCAGGAACCGCGCGCCCTCCTCCAGCGCCGCGCCCTCGGCGCCGCCGAAGGCGAGAATCTCGTGGCGCCAGACGAAGACCGCGGCAGCGACCACGGCCTGCACCGCGAAGGTCATCACCAGCGCCGCCGAGGCGATCCGCCGCGCCCGCGCCCGGTCGCCCTGCCCCAGCGCCCGCGCCACCAGCGCCACCGCGCCGATCATCATCCCGATCGCGATCGAGATCACCGCGAATTGCAGGGTACCGGCGAAGCCGAGCGCGGCGATCAGCACCTCCTCGCCCAGCCGGCTGACCCACCACAGCGCGAGGAAATCGACAAGGAAGGTGAAGCCCAGCCCCGCCGTGCCCGACAGCGCCATCACCGTGACATGCCGCATCAGGCTGCCGTCGAGAAAGACCGCGTCGGGCCGGCGTGTCATTCCGCCGCCACCGGCAGCCGGCCGCGGGCCAGGATCGTCTCGTGCCCCGGTTCGGGATGGCGCGGGATCAGCAGCGCCAGCATCAGCGACACCAGCGCCATGCCCGCCGCCAGCGCGAATACAGATTGCGGCGCGGTCACCCACAGGTAGCCCAGCGCCGCGGGCAGGGCCACCGCGGCGATATGGTTGATCGTGAAGGCGACCGCCGCGGTCGGCGCGATGTCGCCGGGATCGGCGATCTTCTGGAAATAGGTCTTCAGTGCGAAGGCCAGCGCGAACAGCAGGTGGTCGATCACGTAAAGCGCGCTGGCCAGGACAACGCCCCAGCCGAACCAGTAAAGCCCGCCGTAGGCGAAGAACACCATCGCCAGCCCGGTGTATTCGACGATCAGGGCCCGGCGTTCGCCCCACCGCGCGACGGCGCGGCCCATGAACGGCGCGGCGATCATGTTGGCGACGAAGTTGATCATGAACAGCGCGGTGACCTCGTGCACCTCGAAGCCGAACCGCTCGACCATCATGAAGGCCGCGAAGACGACGAAGATCTGCCGCCGCGCGCCCGACATGAACTGCAACGCGTAGTAAAGCCAGTAGCGCCGGCGCAGCACGAAGCGTTTGAGCTGCGGCTCCGGCGCCTCGAACTGCGGATAGGCCAGCATCGCGAAGACGGCGATCGCCAGCGTGGTGCCGCCGGCAATCCCGTAGACGAGGCCATAGGACAGCTCGAAGCTCTTCCAGGTGACCACCAGAAGACCGTAGGCCACCAGCGAGGCGCCCGACCCGATCGCGACCAGCCAGCCCAGAAGTTGCGGCGCGCGCGCCTTCTCGATCCACTGCAGTTGCAGCGACTGGTTGACCGTCTCGTAGTAGTGAAAGCCGATCGAGGCGATCATCGTCGTGGCCAGAAGCCCGCCGAAGGACGGGAACATCGCCGTCACCGCCGTCGCCGCGCCCAGCGTGGCCAGCATCACGAGGCCGAGCACCTGTTCGCGCATGAGCCACAGGATCGCGATCACGCCGACGGCGAGGAAGCCGGGAATCTCGCGCACCGTGTGCAGCCAGCCGATCTCCACCCCGGTGAAGCCCGCCGCCTCGATGACGAAGTTGTTCAGAAGCGCCGACCAGGTCGCGAAGGCGATCGGCATCCCCGCCGCCATCAGCACCAGAAGCGCCACCGGCCGGCGCCAGACCGGCAGGTGCCGGGCCTCGGCAAGCGGGACGGGATCGCGGCGAGACGTCATGCGTCTGCAATACGCCGGTTCCGCCGGCTTGGCGAGGGCCGTGCCGCAGGGCTGATCTGGATCAATGCACAGATCGAGCGCGCATGGCATCGGCAATGAACTGTTCCGGACGGAGGGCGCCATGGACATCCTGACCATCGTGGAGACGCTGGGCGAGGGCCCGACGGCGATCCTGTTCGGGCTTCTGACCGGCGTGATCTTCGGCGTCGCGGCGCAACGGTCGCGGTTCTGCCTGCGCGCGGCGACGGTGGAATTCGCCCGCGGCCAGCTGGGCACCCGCGTCGCGGTCTGGTTCCTGACGTTTTCCACCGCATTGGTCTGGGTGCAGGCGGCCGCGCTGTCGGGCCTGTTTCGCGCCGACGACGCGCGGATGATGGCGGTGACCGGATCGTGGTCCGGCGCGATCGTCGGCGGGCTGATGTTCGGCGTTGGCATGGTGCTGGCGCGCGGCTGTTCCGGCCGGCTTCTGGTGCTGGCGGCGACCGGCAACCTGCGCTCGCTGGTCTCCGGCCTGATCTTCGCGGTCGTCGCGCAGATGAGCCTGAAGGGCGCGCTGGCGCCGGCGCGCGACTGGATCGCCGGGCTGTGGCGCACCGAGGGCGGGCGCAACATGGACCTGCTCGACTCCCTGCGCCTGCCCGAGGAAACCGGCCTTGTGATGGGGCTGGCCTTCGCGGTGCTGGCACTGGTGCTGGCGCGGCGCAACCGGGTCGGGCCGCGGATCCTGTTCTTCGGCGCCGGCGTGGGCTTTGCCGTCGCCGTCGGCTGGGTGCTGACCTGGGGGCTTGCCCAGGTCAGCTTCGAACCGGTCACCGTGACCTCGGCCACCTTCACGGGCCCCTCGGCCAAGACGCTGATGGCCTTCCTCGAACCCGACCCCGGCTTCGATTTCGACATCGGGCTGGTGCCCGGCGTGTTCCTCGGCGCCTTCCTGGCCGCCGCCTGGGCGCGCGAGCTGAAGTTCCAGGGCTTCGAGGGCGAAGGCAGCATGCGCCGCGCGATGACCGGCGCGGTGCTGATGGGCTTCGGCGGGATGCTGGCCGGCGGCTGCGCGATCGGCGCGGGCGTTTCCGGCGGGTCGATCTTTGTCGGCACCGCCTGGCTGGCGCTGTTCTGCATGTGGATCGGCGCGATGATCACCGATGTCCTCGTCGACCAGGAGCGCGGCGGGGCGGTGACGGCCTGATCGATCCGCAAGGGACGAAAACCTTTCGACCGAAAGGTTTTCCCGCGCCCGGGCAACCCACTTCGTTCCCGATCCGCCAAAATCCTTCGTCCGAAGGATTTTGGCGCGCGCGGCGGCCCCAAGATCGTTCGTCCGAACGATCTTGGGGCAGGCCGGCCAAGGTTTTTCGGACGAAAAACCTTGGCCTTGGTCGCACTCAGAAAAAGCTCTGCGGGTCGATGTCGATCGTCAGCCGCAGGTTGCCGGGCGGTTTCACCTGGCCCACCCAGTCGCTCAGCGCGGCCTGCAGGGGCGCGGCCTTGTCGGCCTTGACCAGCAGCCGCACCCGGTGCCGGCCGCGCACCCGCGCGATCGGCGCCGGCGCCGGGCCGAAGACCTGCGCGCCGATCCGCCTGAGCGGTGCGTCGGCGCGGGCCAGCGCCTGCCCGAGGTCATAGGCGGCCTTCATGTCCGGCGAGGACAGGATGATCCCGGCCAGCCGGCCGTAGGGCGGCATCCCGGCCGCCCGGCGCTCCTCCGCCTCGGCGCGCCAGAACGCCTCTTCGTCGCCGCCGAGGATCGCGCGGATCACCGGATGGTCGGGCTGGTAGGTCTGCAGCAGCGCGAGCCCCGGCCGCTCCCCCCGCCCGGCCCGGCCGGCCACCTGGCGCATCAGCTGGAACGTCCGCTCCGCCGCGCGCAGGTCGGAGCCTTGCAGCCCGAGATCGGCGTCGATCACGCCCACCAGCGTCAAGAGCGGGAAATTGTGGCCCTTGGCGACAAGCTGGGTGCCGATCACGATATCGGCCCCGCCCGCCGCGATCTCCGCGACCTTGGCCTTGAGCGCGCGGGCCGAGGCGAACAGGTCGGAGGACAGCACCGCCACCCGCGCCTCGGGAAACCGCGCCGCCACCTCTTCGCCCAGCCGTTCCACCCCCGGCCCCACCGGCGCCAGCCGGCCCGCCACCCCGCAGGAGGGGCAGGTCTCCGGCATCGGCTTTGTCTCGCCGCACTGGTGGCAGACGAGGCGCTTCTGAAACCGGTGCTCGACCATCCGCGCGTCGCAGTGTTCGCAGCCGATCTGGTGGCCGCAGGCCCGGCAGATCGTGACCGGCGCGTAGCCACGGCGGTTGAGAAACAGCAGCGCCTGTTCGCCCCGTTCCAGTCGCGCGGCGACCTCGGCGGCCATGACCGAGCCGATCCAGCGGTCGGCGGGCAGCCGTTCCTCGCGCATGTCGACGGCGCGCATCTGCGGCATCTCGGCGGCGCCGAACCGGGCGGGCAGGTCGATCCGGTCGTATTTGCCGGCCTCGGCATTGGCCCAGCTTTCCAGACAGGGCGTGGCCGAGGCCAGCACCACCCGCGCCCCGGCCATCGCGGCGCGCAGCACCGCCATGTCGCGGGCGTTGTAAAGCACCCCGTCCTCCTGCTTGTAGGAGGCGTCGTGTTCCTCGTCG
>Ga0180434_10007029_pt1 | contig 12759 bp, 8 predicted proteins | sample SS_ome_7_FD_132453 | JGI IMG/M metagenome (GOLD analysis project Ga0180434, IMG submission 132453) | Hypersaline lake sediment archaeal communities from the Salton Sea, California, USA - SS_1_D_2 metaG | ecosystem: Environmental > Aquatic > Non-marine Saline and Alkaline > Hypersaline > Sediment... | reverse complement strand
CTTTTATCTGCTTGAAGATGGAATTGCATTGGCGAAACTTCCCTATGGGGAAAAGAGCCAGCCATTTGCCAGTACTGCAAAATCTGGAGCTGAACAATTTTACACAATCATGTTGACACTACCCTTTAATTCTCCCTCGCTAGTTTTTTTTGTTAAATACAATATGCAAATTCTTAATTGAACAATTCTAGTGTGATCATGTCAATTTTAAGGATTTAAAATATCTCTTAAAACAAATTTAATCAGCAATTCTCAAGGCTCATAAAAAAAATCAAATCTTTAGCTATATTTAATAACATTTTATTTGCCTTTATCAAATTCCTCCCATTCTATTGATGATGAGGGATCTTTTCCTTTTAATTTTATTTCATATCCCTTCATGAACGTTTCGACAGCAATTTTATTTTTATTTTTTAACCATTCTGGTTGAGATTTAAGTATTCTCTTACATCTCTTATATGATTTATCGATATCGATAAACAGCTCAAGCATATTAGGATAAAGCCGCCAATGCTCCTTAGGAACTCTATCCCCCATTCCCATGCTATAGGATTTTGATAAAAATCCAACTAAGAAATCTACAAATCCTTGATCAGATTTTACTATATCATTTACCCATTTCTTAACAGGTTCTTTTCCCTCCCAATCAATCCATCTATATAATATATGAGACATTTCAGGCGCTTTTAAAAGCTTATTAGTTTTCACTGATTCTTCAATTTTCGTGACAGCAATTTTCTCTAGTTCAATTAAATGCTCTTGGCTAATAATGTATTCATCCTCAGGCCTTTTCTCAGCTTCATATTTTCCTTGCTGCTGACCTAAAATTGTTATTTTGGATACAATTATTGAAATAGCCTCTCCTTTTGAAACAGCTTCTTTTATTACTTTAAATCTCTCCTTCTCTGAATCATATCGCCTCAATAATTGAAGTATTATTCTTCCAACTCGCATATTATTGCCCCATGAGAAGATGCCTCGACCTTCATCCTCCGGAACAAGAAGCTTGTCACCTATGTCAAAAAAACTATCTAAGATATTGGGGATATGTTCTTCAGGTATATCTTCTTCTGTATAATATTCCATTTTTTCTAGAAATACCCCTAGCTTTGTAGATCCATCTGGCCTCTTTTTTTTGGTTAGTTCAACCAATTCATTTCCAAAAACCGTACTATCCTCTGCTAACGCAAGAATAGTTTCCATTTCATTTTGAGAAATATCTCCAGCTGGAATAGCTAATCGGAAGTATATTGGAAAAAATTCTGGACTGCATACTCTCATCTGTCTTCTCCAATTAGTCTCCCAATCAGGTCCATAATGTGAATTGTCAAATATAGCTTCTAATTTGGGCAACAGACGTTTTAAAAATCCTTCGAAAAATTTTCTTTCATCTTCAGGAATATTTTCAATATATTTATTATGGAATGGTTTTAAATCCTCAATACTAGGATAAGAATTTTCGCCAGAGTGCCCCGCAAATTTCTCCGGATTTGATCTGATAATATTATAAATATTACAAGAAAAAATTCGTATTGCCTCTATTGCCACAAAATCAGTTGGATTCACTTCACCTTTAACTGCAGGATATGTTACTTTTAACGCGTTTATTAAAAGTTTAACATCGCGCATAGTATTTAAAAAGTAGTCTATTCCATCCCAAAAAACATTACTCCAATAAGTTTTTTCGAATTTATTTTCATCAATGTCCGCAAAGATGATATTCAATTGCTCGGAGAATAACTTTCTTAGTGCGACTTTATCTGGGATAGGCAGGTCAAACGGGACTTGAACAATTTTTTTAAGATAATCTTCCCCACTGTTTTTATGCTGAAGATTAAGTGCATTAATAACTCTTTCTTTATCCATTGCTAATAAGTAAGTTGTTTTTGGGAAATCAGCCACAGCTTTTAATACGCGTAAAATACTGTTAATCTCATTAGGCGGGAGTCGATCTATATCATCAATAAATACTACAATACGTGTATTAGATTTATTTAAATTATTTTTTATATCATTTCTAATCTTTGAAGCTTCTCTTAATTTTCGTTTAAATAACTTTGTAGCTGTCTTTCCTAAAAGCTTTAATAAACCAGAAGGTTCAGGGACCTCTGATAATACTTCACCAAAATCTGTAAGTAAGTTTGATATCTCCTCAAATTTATCTTTCTTGCCAATAGCCAGAGAAAATTCTCTAAAAAATTGCCGTAACAACTCCCCTTGCCTTGAAAACCACCAAGGATTAAACTGAAATATAATAATATTTTGCTTTTTTGATTTTTGATTTATAAAATATCGAACAAAATTTAAACAAGAAGATTTTCCACTTCCCCAAGGTCCAAATAAGGAAAAAACAAGACACTCCTTAGTTTCTATTTCCCAAATTGAGTTAGCAAGGTTTTCTGCAAAAGATGATAATCCCAATCGATCGTTATCTGGATTTTCTAAAGGAACATCTTCTAGAATAGCTCCTGATTTATTCATGATCTCCCATATTTCCCAAATTTAATAATCTTTTTTTATATCATCAATACTTACTGTCGTTAACCTTATCCAAATAAACCTTCTCCATCACCTTAAACATGCGGCCATGGTTTGGGTATTTCAGATGCAGCAGTTCATGAACAATCACTTTGGTCCGCATTTCCTTTGATTTTTTCAGCAGCTCTTTCTCAAAGGTCAATCTCCCTTTACTTGAACAACTAGCCCATTTCCGCTTCATCTCTCTCAAATGAATTTCTTTTATGTCCACCCCGATTTCTTTCGCCCAGGAAGCCACTTCCCTCTTAAAAAAACTACTCGTGACCATACTCATCTAACCTCTCAGAACCTTTAATATATTTTTGGCCCAATCAGCAAGTGCCTTTGCATCCTGTTCCCTTGACTTTATCAATATTTTATAGAGCTTCTGTCTCACTTCACGCTCCTGTGATTCGCTCCATTTCCAGCTTGGATATTTATCAAATACTTCCTGCATTTGCTTGGCTTTATCCTCAGGTTCTTTGTATTCCTTATTTTTCAGCAACCAGTAAACCGTAAACACATCCGCTGACATATTTTTTTTCTCCTGTTCTTTACGCGCTGTATTGATTTCCTCTATCAATTCCTTCAGCTCTTCAAGTATTCCCTGAGTTCTTTTTTGGCCTTCTTCATACATTTTGGCAATGGTTTCTGCTTTCTCTCCAATGGATATCAAATAAGGAGATTGCTCAGCCTCTTCTTCGATAAGTTTCCTGATGCTCTTTAGTAAATTAAATACTTTTTCTGTATCAGATGCCTGGCTTTCTTCGATTCTTCTTATGGTATTTTCATCTATCTTATACACTTCAAGCGTAGGTTTAATTTTTCCTGTTTTTGTATGTTCTTGAACCAGTTCAGCAATTTTTTTTGAAAATTCTCTATCAATCCGAATCCCTGGATCATAAGCCTCTTTCAGAATCCTGTAAATCCGGGATAAGGTCTCAAAATCATCTATATAAGGCCGCAAAAAAGCATCAGGCGACAAAATGTCATATATATCAGAAAGTTCTTTATAGAATTGATAATATTCATGCCTTTTCTCTTCGTCTTTGAGATTCTCAACCACTGCTTCTACGGCTTTGTCCCATCCTTTACCTTCTAAAATCTTCAAATATTCCTTCCTAGCCTTTCCCATCATCTCTTTAAATCGATCCTTTAAGGTCTCAATATCGTGGACAACTCCTTCTATGTCTTTTGAATCAAAAGCTAATGCTTTCTCCAGATTCCCAAAAATACCCACAAAATCAACTATCAATCCACCTGGCTTTTTCTGCTCGTTTTTATCTTCATAAGGTCTGTTCACTCTGGCAATAGCCTGAAGCAAAACATGATCCCGCATAGGCTTATCCAGGTACATGCAGTACAAAATAGGTGCATCAAACCCAGTCAGAAGCTTTTCTGTCACAATCAAAATCTTGGGTAGCGATTCTGGCTTTCTAAACGCTTTCCTCACCTTCTTTTCATCCGTCTTGTTCAAATGGTACTTTGCTAATTTCTCTGAATCATTATGGCCAGCACTGTAAACAACCTCAGAATAATCCCTAGAAAGATGCTTATCCAATTCCTCCTTATATTTAGCACAGGCTTCTCTATCCACAGCCACCAAAAAGGCCTTATATCCAAGTGGCTCGACATTCTCTTTAAAGTGCTTGACCACATATTTTGTAACTTGCTCAACACGTTCTTTATTTTTAAGCATATTTCTCAGGTTGACAGCTTTCTCAAGCATTTTATTCAATTCTTCCACATCGCTCATGCCCTCAGCTTCTTTAAGATCTAAAAATTCCCTTTCCAAGGTATCCTTGTCAACTAGCATTCTATTAGGAGCAAGACAATAATGGAGTGGTACTGTTGCCCCATCCTCTATGGACTCAGAAATACTGTATTTATGAAGATAGCCATGCGGAGGATCGTCCTTTCCAAAAACAATAAACGTCCCTTTTCCATAGGATGTCTTATCTATAGGGGTTCCTGTAAATCCCATATAGGTGGCATTTGGTAGAGCTCCCATCAAATAATTCCCGAGCTTACCTCCTGTTGTACGATGCGCTTCATCCACAAGCACAAATATATTCTCTCTTTTGTTGATATCTTTTGGCATCTCATCAAATTTATGAATCATTGAGACTATCAGCCCTCTTTTATCCGTAGAAAGTAGTTTTCGAAGATTTCTCTTACTGTCTGCAACCTCCACTTCTTCTATACCTACAGCTGACAGATTTCCAAATAGCTGTGACTCCAATTCATTTCTGTCTACCAGCATAATGACAGTGGGATTTTTAAATTCAGGATTTTCAATAATCTTTTGAGCTGTCACAATCATGGTAAATGTCTTTCCAGATCCTTGAGTATGCCAGATCAGACCTCTTTTTTTCACTTCTGAAGTGGCTCTCTCAATTAATTCATTAATAGCTGACATCTGATGAGGCCTGAGAACTACTTTTTTCAATTCATCATCTTGCCTGGTAAAAAGGATATAATCGCTGATAATCTTAACCACGCGTTCCCTATCAAAAAATGTCTTAACCAGTGTCTCAAAATTGCCCTCAAGTTCATCTTTCCAGTTGAAAATTAGTTTCGAAGAGGTGTTCCATGTGGCGCTGTAAAAATATTTAAGAATATGTGTGATGGAAAAAACCTGTAGCATGGACAAAAGCTCTGGACACTCCCTGTGATATCTTTTAACCTGCTCTAGGGCTTCTGTCATCCCTTCCAATTTATGGGAAGCTTTCGTCTCTACAAAAAATACAGGAAAACCATTTATCAAAAAGACAATATCAGGACGGATGGTCTTTGTTCCATTGGTGAATGTAAATTCATCAGTCGCATGAAACGTGTTGTTGTTTATGTTGTCTGTATCAATTAACCGGACATTCCGTTCTCTCTTTTCATCCTGAATAAAGACAGTCCGCAGTCCTTTAAGATATTCCCAAACAGTGAGGTTCCCTTCCAGGGTGGAAGGAATTCTTTCTATGGATTTAATGATATCACTGGCAAGACTTTCGTTCATAAATTTTGGATTTAATTTATGAATTTGGTGAATGAAGATTTTTCGGAATAAAAATCCAGTTTCTCCTTCTCTTAATCGGATGGCTTCTTCTTGATTGACATATTTCCATCCCAATTTGACAAGAATCTTGCGTCCCTGGGGACCTGAAAATTCAGAATGAGGTTCTTGGACATATTTTATGATTCGATTTTGGACGGAATATCTTTCAGATCCAATATTTTTGTTCATTTATTTTTTAGTTTTCCCTTGTAGGAGCCGTGTCCATGTCTGATTGTGGTTTATAATTCCAAAAATTAATTGGATTTTTTGGTTGAGGAGTCCATAAACCTCGGCGCTCTATTAAACTAACACCTAACTTTTGATCTCTACACTGAGTATACAGGTATTCAATGACCGGACAACGATATTCATCAGATCGGCTAAATTTGACTTTTATGAACTCTGGAAAAATACAACCTTGTTCTGAATTTAAATATTCCCACTTCTGATACTTGTCAAAATTTAAGTGAGAATACACACCCATTCCTGCAAATAAATCAGTAACTCCCACTAAAGGAGTAGTAGACGACTTTACTTCATTAAGATCCTTTATATTAAATTCCCTTCTAATATCTATGGCAAAATCTCTGAAAAGACCCTTTTTTTCAGATACAACAATTTCCTTTGACCTTAAACAATCTTTGACAGTCTTCCAATCAATTGAGGAATTTTCATCTGGAAATAATTTCCATGTTAAATTGGAAGGCCACCTCATAACCAATACATTTTTAAATAAATGATAATACATCCTCGCTAAATTACCACAATCATCTCTCCTTTTAATTTTGTGGCGTTTGTCTTCAATGTCCCAAACTAGAACATCTATTCTTGATATTCCCCGCTTCGCAGATTCTATAAAATGATCAATCAACTTAATAGCCCCATAGTACATTCTTGCAGATTTTAATTTTTTCCATTTGAATTCTCTTATATTTGACTCCTTTAATATTTTTTGGACTTCTCTTTCATATTCTTCAAGAGAAGATACAGAGAGGCTAAGCATTCCAATTGCTCTAAATCTACCAATATTATAAGAAGCCTCATCTGAAAAGGCACAATGACTTATTTTGCTAACTTTTGATTCTTTAATCATACATCAATATTTAAATTGTTTACTCTAATTTTTCCCGTCATTAGATTGTTGAGAAGAGATTTGAATAGCTCTTCTAAGGCTTTCTTCTTGTTTTCTTCTGCTTCGATTTTTTGGTCTATTGAAGATAAATAGTCAGAAATTTTTCGTTGGATATTTTGTGCAGGAAAAGGAATTGGATAATTCTTTAATTTTGTCCAAGATGTTCTTGGATGATTGACTCCTGTCATTGTTATTGTTGCGTATTCTAAAAATGGCTTTGAATGTAAATAATAAGCCAAATAATCTATGTTTATTATATTTGCATTTACTTTAAATACCATAATATCTGTTGAGCATATCCCTTCCATTTCTGGAATTGCCACTTTGTTTAGATAGGGCCTTAATTTCCCATATAAGATATCTCCTTTATAAAAAACATGCTTCGTGCTTTTTACCGATGATGAATTTCCATACTTTCTTATTTTCAAATCACCGGGAACGATATGCTCTAAACCAATATAATGTAAACTTTCTGAATTTTTGGGATCTATAGTCTCTTTTCTAAGTGAACAAACACTATTTAAATTTACCGTTTCCCACTCCTCTGGAATCATTCCTATCTCTGTCTCCTTCAACTTAACATTCTCAGCCTCTTCAATCGATACCGGTCCATAAGTGAAAAGATGCTTCATCAAGGATTGTTTGAGTTCTTTTGCCGCTTTTATGACCTCCCCAGTTTTTTCTTTGGCTTCCTGCACTGCCGACAAAACTCCTGCAATTTTCTTCTGTTCAGAAAGAGGAGGATAAGGAATAAGAATTTTTTTAAAATCTTTTTTCTTAATTGATCTTCTTCTGTTAACTGCACCTGCTGCATACCTATTATATTGCTGTATGAGCAAATTTGTTCTCAATATAAAATCTAAGTAACTTTCATCCACTAAGCTACATTCCCAGACAACATAAGCAGGGCTAACTACCCCCATTTTCTTGTTTTTCAAAGAATGTATTGCTCCTTCCCATATAACATAGGGATTATACGCTATCCAATTTTTCTTTACGACTTTGTACTTTCGGACATCTTTTACAGCAACACGATGATCAAATCTATCTATTTGTGGAATTAACCCTGAATTCTTTGTTAAAGACAATACCGTTAGATCTTGATAATCCTCAATTTCTTCTGCTCTTATATTAACTTCCTTTAATGCGTATCCAAGTTCAACAACATCCCAATCATTTGGGATTACTCCGATTTCTGTGTCTTTAAAGCCGTCTTTATGATCGTTTTTTCTCTTCATCAAAGTAACTTCATCTTAATTAAAACATCTTCCATACTCTTATCTGCCTTTTTTCTTTCCTCTTCAGCTTCTTTGAGGAGAACAACCGCCTCTTCAAGGGGAAGTGTTTCATCTTCCCCTTCTTGCGATACATATCGAGAAGGACTGAGGTTGTAATCGTTTTTGATAACTTCTTCCTTAAATACAATCTTGCTGATTCCTTCTTTTTCTTTCCAACTCAAATAAATTTCAGATATTCGTTTAATAGCATCATTTGGAAGATAATTTTTGGGCCTTCCTTTTTTATAAAGAGGAGAAGCATTTATAAGAAGAATCTCTTCTTTGTTTTTTTTCTCTTTATTTATAACCAAGATAATTCCTGGCGCTGTGGTGTTATAAAACAGATTTTCTGGCATAAGGATGACCGCTTCCACAAAATCTTTTTCTACAAATTCCTTCCGGATATCCCTCTCCCTGTTTTTTCCAACATTCCCGCTCCCTCTAGACACTGCACCTGTGTCCAGAACAACAGCCATTTTTCCTTTTTGATTCAATGAAGCAAACATATGCTGGATCCATCCCCAATCCGCGCTGCTTGATGGAGGATAACCAAAGATGAAGCGATTATAAGTATCATTTTCAAAAACATCTTGAGAAAAATCCTGGTTCCACATGGGATTGGCTGTGACCATATCGAATTTTCTGATTGAGCCTTCAGAAGAAGTATAGGCTGGTCTATTCATGGTATCACCCAAACTGATCTCAGCCTCCATGTCATGAATCAAAGCATTCATTTTAGCCATGGCATAGGTGGAATGAAGAATTTCCTGACCATGAAACTTCAAAGGGGCAAGAGAGGGATCTTCATCATATTTTTCCTTGAATCTAAGTAGACATTTGATGAGAAGGCCACCTGAACCACAGCATGGATCATATATCTCCTTTCCTGGTTCTGGATCAAGAATATGAGACATTAAAATAGCCACCTCTCTAGGCGTATAAAATTCTCCTGCGCTCTGTCCTGAACCCTCTGCAAATTTTCTAAGGAGATATTCATAGGCGCGTCCCAGCATATCAGGCTCAACATCCTTAAGTCCTAGGCGATATCGCCCGAGAATGTCGATAAGAAGTCGAAGCTTATCATCGCTCACCACTCTTTGCCCTCCAGCAGTCTCGTTAAAATCCTTTATATCGATCACTCCTTTGAGTTTTGGATTTTCCCGTGCTATGAGACGAACAGCATCTGTAAGATATTCACCAAGTCCTGTGGTTTGGAGGGCAATGTTTTTCCAGCGGGCTTTTTCAGGAATATAGAAACGGACTAGAGCGTGATCCTCAGATATGAGTTCTTCGGCATTTTTCTTTCCGCCGAAATCCTCAGAAAGTTTGAGAAGCTCATCATCATAGACATCTGAGAGACGTTTGAGAAATATTAGAGGAAGGATATAATCTTTGAACTTAGGTGCATCCACGGCTCCTCTTATTTTGCATGCTGCTTCCCAAAGCCAAGATTCCAGTGTTTTTGTGTCGAGATTTTGCTTTCCCATTCTATTATCCCTTTCTCATCAGAGGATTTGGAAAATTTCATTCATGATAAAAACAATAAATTTTTGGATTTTTTATTTTAATTTTTATTTTATTCTTTAGGTCTTTTTCCAGAAGTTTAATAGTTGAATGAAGACAATTGCCTTTTATTCTAATATAATCTATTTCTCCCAGCCGAATTATCTCACTTTTTCCCTTAAAGCTTTTTGTCCATGAAGCAAAAAAAACTTTTTTCCCCTTAAAATGAAAACCTGATTTAATATCTGCGATAACATTAGGATCTACTTCACTTGAGTAATAATTCCAAGGCATCCATTTCACATCTGGATTTTCTAAAAGAGTACTAGCATGTTTGTATGGACCATCCCTACAAAATCCCATAATAATTTCTTTTGAAGGATTCGTTCTCTTTTTCGTAATTTTATTAGTCCAAAGATCAACAATACTTGGGCTATCTTCAACATCAATTTTTTCATATTTAAAACCTTTCCATCTACTAAACCATACACCCTCAATTATTACTGAAATCATAAAAATTGATATTCCAATCCAATACAAATAATTCTTTTCTAGTTCAACAAGACCCCAGATAAAAAGTATAAGTAATATTAAAAAAAACCAAAAATACATTAATACTAAATTTCTCCAAATCAAAAACCTTTTTTTTATAGGACTTTTCCATTTAATAAAATATGCATCAAATTTCTTTGCGAATTCTATCTTGTAATTTTTTAAATATGGATCATCTTTAGGAAGAGAAAGAATATTAATAGATGCTTGTATTAGTGTATTCCAACGATACATGTTCACTAATCCGAGAGCAGAGCGCACAAAGAATCGCACCATAATTATCCATGCAAGAATTATATAAAACCAATGAATTATCGTTGGATAATGAAAAATGATCTGTCCATTATTTATCTCAACCGCTCCTATAAATCCAGTGGCTAAAATTGCTGCAAGTAAAGTCACTCCCCAATTATTAGATTGATTTAATACATTATAAGCTAAGGATACTTCTCTTCCACATTCTTTATAAAAATTTTTAATCCACTTTCTTTCCAAATTGCCCTCCTATAAGGCATTCATATGAATATTTTTTGGTTTATCTGTTCTATAATTCTGTAAATTTATTGTCTTTTTAAATCCACAAGATAGAAATAACTTTTGCACTTCTGTAATTGAATAAGGCTTTACAAATGTATTTAAGGGAGATATAAATCCCTCTCCCTTTGGACATTTTCTATATTTAGTTCCAAATACTCCTGGATAACCCCGAAATGATCCAACAAAAAGCCCATTTTTCTTCATACATTTTTTTATTGATTTTAAAATAAAAATTCTTTTTTCTAGAGGACATATTGTTTCTAAAACAAATGTGCATAAAACAACATCGTATTTGTTTTTCCCAAGATTACCTTTAATAACTTTACCTTCTCTTTGTTTATATATATCATATTGGCTTTGAAATTTTTTTATCGTGTTTTGTAAATCATGTGTGAATAGATGATTTCCTGGAATAAATTTCATTAGAAAAAACATATTCCTTAAATTACCAGAACCTACTTCTAGAATCTTTTGATTTTTTTCTATAAGGCCTCTTTCTAATGAAATTTTCACAGATAAAGTTGGATTTTTAAAGTTCCTTGCAGAATTACTAATATTTAATATCTGCAAACATTCTTTATTTACACATTCGATAGTCATTTTGATAATTTTATTAGTGTATATTTCTATATTTGCTATTCACCCCAAAAACACCTTTTCATTATGCCAGGTGATGAATTTCTTCTCAGGCCGGTCATCCAGGTGCGCGGGGTGCTGCATCTTTTTTCCGTGCAGGGTATAGTAATACTCTCCATTATCAAACTCTTCTTTGATGCGCCGGCTCACTTCTATATTGAGTTTAGTCGTTACAGTCATGTATCCTTTGTCAAAGAGTCTGTGGAGGTCAGAGCGAAGGAGAAGACCATTTTGAACCAGGTGGGGACCGCTCTCAGAAAACGGTTTGATGTGCGCGGCTTCCAGCACCGGAAGCGCTCTTTCTCCTGTGACCGCACAGGAGCGGAAATAAGCATCGGTTACTTTGACTCTGAAAATTCCCTGGCCAAGACGGGGCTTTATGATCTGCTCTTTTCCATATCTTTGCTGTTCATCTAATGCTTCCTTAAATTGCAAATCTCTGGTGTCTTCTTGTTCTAATATATATTGGATTCTATTCCATATGATTTTTCCTGCTTCTTCATCCAAACCATATACTTTACCTGTTTGTATGCTTTTGCTCCATCCAGAAGGAGTGAACCAGAGATTTTGATCCAGAAAAAAGGGCTGAGTGAGAAGGATGCATCCGATCTCGAAGTCCTTCCGGGTGTCTGAAGGAAGATTTCTTTTTGATAAAATTAGGGATCTCATTTCCTGAAAGGAGGAAGTCCCGTTTTTTTCTTTAAAGGCTTCCCAAGCTAGACTTACAGGAAGCGTGGTGTAGTAGGTGAAGAAACCTCCTCCGGCAATATGGTTATAGGGACTTTTTAGTTTAAATAGAAAGAGCTCGCCTGGATTTAGGGATTTAAAAGGTTTAAAAGGAGAGGGCTGCCAGAAGTTGACTTCATCACAGTTAGGGAGATTGGAGAGAAAGCTATACCACTTGTTGTCTGTGACTCCGACGTAGAACTTCATTCTTTTTCAAAGACTAAGCGCTTATTCTCGTCTATATTAATATTTATTTGCTTCTGCTTGGTTCCAAGGAGTAAAAGTATCATATAGGAGTGAAGGGGTCAAGATATAGCTAAATCAAGTGAAGTAGATTCGTCTCATTGGGAAAGTAGATTAAAGATTCTCAACAAATCATTTTTTTGAGAAGAAATCCCCTCACTTACTGTCTATTATTAATGCTCAGATTTTGCTTTATCAAATTATAACATCGATATTGACATAAGGTTCCAAATATGGTACCAATTATTTATGATGTCAGGATCAAAAACAATTGAACAAGAAATGCTATGTTCTCTATCAAAAAGCCATAGACAATCCAAAAGGCTTGAGATTCTCTGAATTGAAGAAATTGTGTGAAAGATGGAATGGCAAAGCCGTACCAAGTCAGACAGCTGGTGTCTTTTATAGAGGAAAATAATCTGGATATTTTGGAGTGAACCATGAATCAGCATGCGGTTTCCATTAAATGGAGCGATGAAGATAAGGCCTTTATTGCAACAATTCCGCAGATAAAAGGTCTTAGTGCGGTCGGAACCACACGTGAGCAAGCATTGTCTGAGTTAAGGATTGCTGCTCAAGCTTATTTT
>Ga0180434_10007027_pt1 | contig 12762 bp, 7 predicted proteins | sample SS_ome_7_FD_132453 | JGI IMG/M metagenome (GOLD analysis project Ga0180434, IMG submission 132453) | Hypersaline lake sediment archaeal communities from the Salton Sea, California, USA - SS_1_D_2 metaG | ecosystem: Environmental > Aquatic > Non-marine Saline and Alkaline > Hypersaline > Sediment... | reverse complement strand
GGTCCTCGATCACGGTGAGTTCGGCGCCGCCCATCCCCTCGCACCCCGCCACCGCCTCCGCGCCCGCGACGATATCGGCGATGATCGCCGACGGGTCCTCGCTGCGCGGGTTGTCGTTGGTCACTACCACCACGTCGGACCCACGGGCCGCGATCTCCCCCATCTGCGGCCGCTTGCCCTGGTCGCGGTCGCCCCCGCACCCGAAGACCGTGATGACACGGCCGGGAACGAGCTGCCGGACCGCGGCGATGGTCTTCTCGAGAGCGTCCGGGGTGTGCGCGTAATCGACGACGATCGCGAAGTCCTGTCCCGCCCGAACGGTCTCGAGGCGCCCGTCGACACGCTCGACGCCCGAGAGCCCCGCTCCTATCACGTCGAGCGGGATGCCCTGTGAGAACGCGATCGCCGCGGCAGTCAGGGCGTTCATCACGTTGAACTCGGAGACCAACTTGAGCTTCGTCTCGAGGTCTCCCTCGGGCGTAGACAGCGTCACGTCGGTTCCGTGCGGCGTGCTCGACGTCTCGACGACCGACAGGTCGGCGCCCCGCATCCCGAAGGTGACGAGCCTCAAGTTTCCTGTCGACCTCACGTAGTCGGCGAGCTCCGAGCCGAAGGCGTCGTCCGTGTTGACGACGGCGACGGCTCCGTCCTTGCCGCCCGAGCCTGCCAGGTGCGTGAAGAGGAGCTTCTTCGCGGCCGCGTACTCCTCGAACGTCTTGTGGAAGTCCAGGTGGTCCCGAGAGAGATTCGTGAAGGCGGCAGTATCGAACGTCGCGCCCGCCGTGCGCTTGAGCGCCATAGCGTGAGAGCTGACCTCAATCGTCACCGCCTCGACCTCGTCCTCGACCATCGCGGACAGGAGCCTCGCGAGGTCGAGGGACTCGGGGCTGGTCATGCCTCCGTCCTCGACGCGGTCTCCGACCCTGTAGCCCAGCGTTCCCACGACGCCGGTGCGCAGCCCCGCCTCGCGCAGGATTGAGTCGAGCAGGTACGAGGTCGTGGTCTTGCCGTTCGTCCCCGTGATCGCGTGCGTCGCGAGGCGCTCGCAGGGACGCCCGAAGAACGTGTGGGCGACGACCCCGAGGGCGGCCCGCGTGTCGGACACGGCGACCTCGACGATGCCGCTGGTCCTCGCAGGCTCCTCGACGAGCGCCGCGACCGCGCCGCGACGCGCGGCCTCGGCGACGAAGCGGTGGCCGTCGACAGTGAGACCACGCACGGCCACGAAGAGCGCGCCCGGCTCGACGGCGCGCGAGTCGTACTGCACCGACGACACGACGACGTCGCCGCCCTCGGACGGAACGCGCGCGCCCGCGCACTCGAGCAGCGCGCCGAGCGTCCACTCCCCCTCCTTGGGAAGTGCGCCCGCTCCGCGTGCCTGTGTCGGGTTCTCTGTCGCCATCGTCGCCGTCGCCACCTCTCGCATCACTGCCTCACCGGTCCACCTGGCCGCCGCGCGGTGGTCGCCACGCCCGCGGCCGTCGCTCGGTCGAGCGCGCCCGCGCTCCGCCCCTCTAAGGGTTGCACCGCACGTCTATGGTCTCCCCCGCACCGACGGTCCGCCCGGGACGGGGCGACTGCTCCGAGACCCGGCCGTTGCCGCGGAACGTGAGCGTGAGGCCCAGCGAGGCCGCCGTCTGCCTGGCGCGCCTCACGCTCATGCCCCGCAGGTCGGGAACCTCCACCTCCGTGACTTCGGAGGACGGCGCGATGACGAGGCCGCCGTTTCCGATCCGGTTGAGCGCGTCGTATCCGCCGACCTCGGGAGCGTCAACCGCACCGTCTTCGGAAGGACGACCCACCATCGAAGCCGGGACGGCGTCCCATCCGCGGCCGCCGCTTCTCGTGGCGCCCCTGCCCCGACCGGCCCGGTTCGCCGTCACGTCTAGTCTGCCGGGCGCGCGCTCGGCCTGTACGTATTCGCTCCGTCCGTGCAGCAGATACTCGTGGCCCGGTCCGCGCACTATTCGCTCCATGATCCTCGCGAATACCGGAGCGGCGACCTCTCCGCCCAACCCGCGTCCCTCCGGCTCGTCGATCATCACGAGGCACACCAGCTGCGGGTCCTCCGCCGGAGCCATCCCGACGAAAGACGACAACCACAGACTCGGGTCGTAGCGACGGGTCCCCTCGGCCGCCTTCTGGGCCGTACCCGTCTTGCCAGAGACCCGAAGTTCAGCGATGCGCGCGTTCTTGCCGGTGCCGAACTCGGTGGCGCTCGTCAGGAGCGCCTTGAGCGTCGCCGCCACGGGCGGCTCGACCACCTGCCGCACAACGCTCCACCTGGCCTCCTCAACGACGTTCCCGTCCTCCCCGAGGATCGCACTGATGACCTTCGGCTCCATCAGGTAGCCACCGTTGGCGATGGCGCTGTAGGCGCCCACCATCTGAAGAGGAGTGACCGCGATCTCCTGCCCGATGCCCACCGTGGGCAGCGATCGCGACGACCAGTCGTGAGGCTCGCGCAACATCCCCCGGACCTCGCCGGGCAGCGAGACGCCGGTCAGGCATCCGAACCCGAAGTCGCGTGCGAACGAGTAGAGGGGTACGTCGCCGACGCTGTTAGCCACCTCGGCGAAGCAGACGTTGCTCGACTTCGCGAACGCGTGCTCGAAGTCGAGCCAGCCCATCTCCTTGACGTCGTGGATCGTGAACAGGCCGTAGTCCTTCGAACCCCTGTTCGCGTAGTAGACAGAGCTCAGGTCGGCGCTTCCGGTCGAGAGCGCCGCGGCGGCCGTGATGAGCTTGAAGGTCGAGCCCGGTTCGAACTGGTCGGTCACGGCCCGGTTCTTCCTGCACTCCATCGAATAGAGCTCGGGACGGTCGGGATCGAAGGTCGGGTAGTTCGCCATCGCCAGGATCTCGCCGGTCCACGGGTCCTGCACTATGGCGACGCCGTGCGCGGCCTTGTGCTCACGCACGCCGCGTTCGAGTTCCACCTCGACGATGCTCTGTAGTCGCGAATCGATGGTCAGCACGACGGACATGCCGTCGCGGGGGACGATCTTCGTGCAAGCCGGAGTGGGCGTGCGACGCTGGGCGCTGTCGAGGCAGTGGTAGACCGTCGCCTCGGCGCCGGTCAGGAGCTCGTCCATCTCCTTCTCGATACCCGAGAGACCGACGCCGTCGATGTCGGTCATGCCGACGACGTGGCAGGCCGTGTCACCGAGCAGGTGGACCCTCTTGCTCTCCGGCAAGAACCCTATGCCCGGCAGATCGAGCTCACGGAGCGCCGCGGCCTTCGACGGCGAGAGCTGTCTTCTGATCCACACGAAGCTCTTGTCACGGGAGAGACGCGACACGTACTCGTCGTAGCTCCCGCCCAGCGTTCTTGACAGCGCCCGAGCCACCGACTTCGGTGAGTCGATCTCCCTGGGGTATGCGCAGACCGACTGGACCTTGAGGTTGTCGGTCAGGGGAACCATGTTCCGGTCGTAGATGATCCCGCGGTCGGCCGCCAGGTTGACGCGGACGATGTGCTGCCGCTCGGCGTATTCGACGAGGCCGGGCGCGTGAACGAGCTGGATCAGGGCCAGCCTGAGCACGACGACCGCCCAGACCACGAGGCCCGCGACGACGGCCGTCCTCAGCCGCCCCTGGTTCATGCCGTTGTGTCTACCCGTCGCTGACAGCAAGGGCTTCACCCTCTACAAGTTCGTCGTCCCAGCGGTTCCAGGACGCCTCGACGCCGTCCCCGAGCCGCACGACCTCGTGCGCGCGCGGGTAGCGCATCCCCAGACGCTCGGACGCATATGTCTCTATTCGTTCCCTCCCGGACAGCCGGGAGCACTCCATCTGAAGGAAGCCGATCTCCGCTTCGAGGTCGGCCCGCCGCCCTCTCAACTCCTGGATATGCTCAGCGAGCTTCGTCGAGTAGACGTGCTGTGAGACGCAGAGGATCCCGGTGGCCAGCGCCGCGATCCAGAGGACGAGACCGCGCGTGTGCAGCGAAGTGCTCACCCCTGACGCTAGTCGCCTGAGGGCCCTCGGGCGCTTCAGCGCGCTGCTAAGGCCCCGGAGCAGCCGGCCCGCGCCCCCCGCGAGCGGCCGTCCTGTCCGCGGGAGCCTCAGATTCGGCAGCCGTATGGAACGTCCGGGCCTCAGCACGTACGCGCCCTCCCGCTTCCGTCCGCGGCCGTCCCGGCCCCGGCGCCCGACGCCGCCTCGGGGACGTCCAGCTTCTCGGCCACTCGCAGTTTCGCCGAGCGGGCCCTGGGGTTCCGCGCGACCTCGGCGTCCCCCGGCGTCACGATCCTGCGAGTGATGACCCTGAGCGTCGGCTTCTTGCCGCACACACACTCGGGGATGTCCCTCGGGCACGTGCACGGTCTCTCGCAGCGAGCGAAGTGACGCTTGACCATCCGGTCCTCGAGCGAGTGGTACGAGATGGCGACCACTCTCCCTCCGGGCCGCAGCACCTCGACCGCCCCCTCAAGGCCCGAGCTGAGGTTGTCGAGCTCACCGTTGACAGCGATCCGCAGCGCCTGGAACACACGCGACAACGTCTTGTTCCGGCGCGCCGGCTTCGTGGCGATGACGGCAGCGGCGAGGTCCGACGTCGTCCGCATCCTGTCGTCGTCGCGCGCAGCGATGATGGAGCGGGCTATCGGGTGCGCCCGTCTCTCTTCGCCAAACTCGAAGATGATCCGCGCGAGCTCCTTCTCGTTGATCCGGTCGAGAAGCTCCGCCGCCGTGGTGCCTCCGGCCGGCGTCGCGCCGGTCGCGTCGAGCCGCATGTCGATGGGACCCTCGTGCTGGTAGCTGAAGCCTCGCGCCGGGTCGTCGAGTTGGGTAGACGAGAACCCGAGGTCGAACAGCACGCCGTCGACTCCGCCGAGCCCACTGTCGGCGACGACGTCCTGGATGTCTGCGAAGTTGCTCTGCACGAGTGTCATCCTGTCCCTGAACATCGACAGTTCCGCCGCCGCCCTCTCGACCGCGTCAGCATCGAGGTCGAGTCCCAGCAGTCTTCCCTCGGGCGCGTTGTTCAGTATCTGACGCGCGTGCCCTCCACCACCGAGCGTGCAGTCGACGTAGACCCCGTCGGTCCGAGTTACTAGGAACTCGACCACCTCGGCGGCCATGACCGGCAGGTGCTCATTCATCGATTCTCGAATTCAGAAGTGAGACGCGGTGGTACGGGTACTGCCGTCACGCTGCTGCCGCCACGAGCGCGGCTCCCGGGGACTCTGCCGGAACTGGTCAGCTCGCCTGCGGAACGCGGGCGGATACCGGCACTGCGGGTCCCAGGGTATTGCTGTCGAGGACGTCGGAGAGACCGGCGAACACCAGGATGTCCCTGACGTACGGGCTCAGTCCGGCGACCTTCATGTCACCGTTGTGCGAGCGAACGAGATCGAACTCGCGCGCCAGGTTGGAAGCGTCGCGCCAGCTGACGTGCCTCACGCCGTGGAAATCGAGCACGATGCTTCTCTTCCGCGCACTGAGCAGATCGAGAAGATGTCTGTGGAGCTGCGAAAGATCGGAGCCGGCTACGTCGCCGGCCATCTCGACAAGTGCGGTTCGCTCCGTCAGCGTCGATCTGATCGTCACCTTGCTTCGCTCCTCGTCTATTCCTCAGAGGCGTCGTTCGAGCCCTTGATGTGCTTCCAGACGGTCTCCGCGACGTCCTCGTAGGTCTCGTCGTATCCCTCGGTGTAGTTCTCGTACCTCGCCGGGTTCCAGATCTCGATGTGCTCCAGCACTCCGTTGACGAGCACCTCTCCCTCGATCCCGGCGAACTCCCGATGCCACTGTGGGATCGTGATGCGCCCGTGACCGTCGACGACGACCCTCCTGACGGTGCGCATCATCTGTCGGACGTAGTAGCGGGCCTCGCGCGACGTCGTTCGCAGGTCGCGCAGCTCCTTCTCGACGAGTTCCCATTCGTCGGCCGGGTAGAGGTTGAGGCACTCTTCGAAGCCACGCGTCAGCACGAACACGTCGCCGCTCGCCTTCCGCATTTCGGAAGGGATTGAGACGCGTCCCTTTGTGTCGAGCGTGTGAAGATAGGAACCGTAGTACGAGCCCAAGAGTGCCCCTCCCCATCCGCGAGCTGGCAGGCCATCCCACTTCATCCCACTTCGGCCCACTCCGTGGGATAGTAGGTGCAGGCCCCGTACCTGTCAAGCGGAAATATCGGTTCTGAGCGGGTTCTGAGGGTTTTCGAGCCGGGGGATGTGAGTCGGCGGGGAGGGACTCTTGCAACGCTGGAAGCGCCGGTAGCAGGGCGTTGTCACTTCGTCAGGCTCATGACAGCCTATGTGACCGGGGCGCCGCGGGACGTAGTGGGACGTCGGGTACATGCGAAGAGGGAGAGGCCGTCTGCCCCTCCCCCGTTCGAGATCCGTATGCTGTCGGCCCGCCCCCTCACGCCCACACGGCGCGGCACCGGGCCGACCGTGCAGGCCGCCTTCTACTTCATCAGCACCATGCTCCTGGAGTCGGCGTCGCCGTCGTGGGTCAGGCGATAGAAGTAGACACCGGAAGCCACGCGGTCGCCGCAGCGGTCCCTGCCGTCCCACACGACCGTGTGACGGCCGTTCGACACGGGGCGGTCTATCAGCGTTCGAACGAGCGAGCCGTCGACCGCGTAGATGTCGAGCCTCACGTCAACGTCCGAGGCGTCGCCCGCGTCGACCGTGAAGCCGATCGTAGTGACGGGGTTGAATGGATTGGGGCTGTTCTGTTCCAGCGAGAGGCGCCTCGCGTACGTCTCGACGGTCCCGTCGTCGACGCCGGTCGGCATCACGAAGTCGTGGTACTGCGAGCGGGTGGCGTCGTGCAGGAAGGAGCCCCACTCCACCCCCTCACCCTCGTCGTAGTCGCCCGCGCAGTCCCAGATGTAGACGTTCGTGTCCATTCCTCCGACCACGACCTCGTTGTCGCCGTCGCCGTCAAGGTCGCACACGGCAGGGGCGCCGATGACCTCAGCGCCGGTCAGGATCGGCCAGCCGGCGATCAGTTCGCCGTCCGGGTCGAACGCGAAGACCTTGCCGTCGTTGGTGCCTATCGCGATCTCCATGTCCGGGTCGTCGTCGATGTCAGCGACGACCGGACTCGAGTACGTGTCGCAGCCAAGCTCGATCGGCCATCCGGGCAGGTCGTTTCCGTTGTGGTCACACACGACTATGCGACCGTCCTTGCCGGCGATCACGGCCTCGAGCAACCCGTCTCCAGTTACGTCGGCGAGAATCGGGGACGGCGGAAAGTCGCCGCCCGTCGGGGCAGTTCGCGGCCACCCGTCCACGGTGGTCCCGTCTGCTCTGAGCAGCCAGAACTTCGAGGAGTTGGAACCAACAAGGACCTCGGGCGCGCCGTCGCCGTCCACGTCTCCCACGGCGGGCGAGCACATCGATCGCGCTATTACGTTGACAGGCCAGCCGGGGATCCTCGAACCGTCGGCGCGGAACGCGTAGACACTGTCGTTGGACGAGGGCTGGATGAGATCGAGCACGTGGTCACCGTCTATGTCCGCGACCGCCGTCGAACCGTAGACCCAGGAGCCACCGAGTTTCGCGAACACGCCGTCGGGTGACGGCTCGCCGTCGCCGTCTATGAACTCGGTGCCGTCTCCCTTCCAGCAGTAGAGGTTGCCGTCCGCGCAGGCGATGACGACCTCAGAGCGACCGTCGCGGTCCAGGTCGGCGAGCGCGGGGCTGGCCCAGCAGAATCTCCTGGTCGTCACGGGCCACCCCGGCACGAGGGAACCGTCCTCGGCGTTCCACGCGAAGATCTCGTACACCGAAGCGTCCGTTCCCCCGACGTCGGCCCAGGCCGCCGCGACTATCTCCACTCCCGTGTCGCCGTCGATCTCGCCGATCGCCGGAGAGGACCTGTACCCGCCGGTGCCGTCCGTCTCGAAGACACCGCCGGTCCGAGGGTCACCATCTCCGTCGCGCACCTCGAGACCATCGGCGTGCCATGCGTAGATCTGCTCGGACGCCACGATGATCTCGGGCGAACCGTCGCCGTCCAGATCGACGATCGCCGGGCTAGCGTACATGCCGCCGCCGGTCGAGAGCGGCCAGCCGCTGAGGCTGGGCGGGTTCGTGCTGATGGCAAGCACGTCGGTCTGCTCGCTCAGGTTGCCTGAGGTGTCGACCGCCATCACGTAGTAGTGATAGAGCGTGTTCTCCGCCAGCCCGCTGTCCGCGAAGTAGCTGCTGCCTTCGATCACTCCGCCGGAGACCTGCTCGAACGGCCCCATCGGACTCAGAGACCGGTGCACCATGTATCCACGCAGATCGGCGTCGCCGCAGGGGACCCACGAGAGCTCTATGGTCGTCGACTTGACCCTCCCCCACAGGCTTTCGGGAGCCATGGGGCGAGCCAGATCGAGTGCCGCGGTCCACACCCTTCCGTACTCGTCGGTTAGTTCGAGGCTCAACAGCTCCGCGGGATCCGGCCCCACGACCAGCTCGAATCCGGTCAGCCCGGGCCTGACCTCTCCTCCCGGCACGCTGCCCCAGGACTCGCTGTCGTCTATGACCGTCGCGCCGCCACCGGGGGCCGAGAGGACGCCCGTGACCGCATCCGCCTGACCGGTGGTCTCGTTCATGATCTCCACGTTCAGGACAACGTTCTCACCGGGCTCGGCTGTTCCGTCGCCGTCGCCCGCGGAGTCGTCGACCTCGAGGATGTTCAGAGTCAGCTCCGGGCGATGCACGCGAACAACAAGCTCGTCGTTCCAGACCTGTCGTTCGGCGCCCGAGAGCTCGACGTTGAAGACGACGTCGTGCTCCTCGGGACACGTGTCGGCTATCTCAAGTGTGAAAGCCTCAGGGAGGAACCTGCTGTCGTCGGGCATCACCGAGGCAACGACCTCTTCGCAGTCCGTAATGGTCACGAACGGGTCGAGCGTGCTCAGCACGACGCTTATCGAGTCCGCCGCGACCGAGCCACGGTTCCTCACTTCGATGCCCAGTTCCGCCGTCTCACCGGCCTCGGCAAGGCCGTTCCCGTTCCCGCTGCTTTCACCGAAACCGTCGTCGTCAACGCCCACAGCGCCCAGGAACAGGTGCGGGGCCGGCGTCGGCGTAACGTTCACCGAAGACTCTGACGGCGTGTGGTTCTGACACGTGACGGCAACGCTCATCGTGCCCGTGAAGTCGGGTCTTATCGTCAGTGTGGCTACGCCGTCGGGGCCGGTGACGCCGCGTTCGTAGACGTCGTTGTTCTTCATGACCGTAACGAGCGCGTCCTCGAGCGGGCCTCCGTCGGTGACCGTCACAGTGAACTCCGACTCTCCCACCTCGATGAAGAGCTCGTGCGAGACTTCCATGGTCCTCGCGCGCGAAGTCCACAGCGGCAGCTGCGGGTCGCCGAGCAGCAGGAGGGTCATCTGGGTCCATCGCTGCGAGTTCTCGAAGCCTGACACGCCCGGGTCCGCGAACGCGGCCTTCGCCATCGCGCACGTCTCACCGACGTTGACGACGTCGTCGTTGTAGAGAAGGTCGACCCACTCCCACAGGTAGTCCCTCGAGGTCGCCGGGAACTCGAGCCTCGTCGCGCCGAACGCGCCGACCGCTCCGCCGTCGGAGTTGTTGATGGCCCGCTCTGCGATGCAGTCGTAGTCGATGGCCGCGGTCGTGCAGTTCAGCAGCCAGAGGAACGACGACTTCGCAAGGCTGTTGGTCAGCGACGAGATGTCGCTCATGGTCACGTAGTTGTTCTTGCTGACGCGGAGGATGTCCTTGTTGCCATGCCCGACGTGGAAGGCGATGTTGTATCCGGCGTCGAGCGAGTCGATCGAGACCTCCGCTCCCAGCTCGTGCGAGCCGGGGAAATCAATGTGGTTCGCGTAGAGCTTGGACACGTGCAGATCGCCCGGGAAGTGGTGTGCGATCGGCTCGATAACGTCCGTCGCGCCGTCCAGGCTGAATGGACCGCTCTCCCAGTCGTAGGGGAACAGCACCTCTGCCAGGACCAGGTTCCGGTCCGTGAAGTGAAGCTCGGGGCTCCCCATGTACGACTGGCACTTCGATATGAAGGTCTCGAGCTCGACGATGTCGCCCACGGGCGCGCGCCCTACGAAGACCTCAGGGTAGAGGTCCGTGCTGTCGCCCGGGTCGAACTCCCCGCCGTAGCCCTCGCCGAAGACGTCGTCTCCGTCGGCGTTCCAGTTGCCCTCTAGCGAGGAGTAGTAGATGTCGGCTGGGATGAGTTCTCCGCCCTGATAGAGTGACCGAACGTAGCGGACCGGAACGATGCCAGTGTCGCCACCCAGCAGGACATAGGAGGTTCCCCAGGACTCGTACGCGTCCTTGATGAAGGCGCGTATCCGCTCGGGCGCATCGACGCCGTGGTAGTTCTCATCGATCCATGGAAGGGTCCGCACGACTGTCGGAACGCCGAGAGTGGTCTTCCACTCGGCGAACGTCGTGAAGAGAGGCTCGAACTCCTCGCTCGTGATGACGACGTACTCGACGGCGCTGCCCTCGAGCGACGGAGTGTAGCGCGGAGAGAACCAGTCGACCTCTTCGCTCAGGGGCACCTGAGCCACGCGCGCGGGAGACAGATCCTCGGGGTTCTCAACGAGCCCCGACACCAGCTTGCGGTACGTCTCGGAGGAGCGGACGGTCTCGCGGCCCCTGGGCACCGAGAGGTCCGCGGCGGGCTCCAGCGACAGCTCGACGGACACGTCGCGCGCCAGCAGCAGTCTGCCGTTCGCCGGCTCGTACTGCAGCGGGTATACGGCCACGCTCGCAATGCGGTGACCGGCGAGGAACCCCTCGCCCAGGTACCGCACACGGTCCCGCGGGTATGGAGCTTCGCTTGCGTAGATGCCAGCGTCGCCGTCCGCCCACTGCTCCGCCGCGCCCGTCGGGACGCGCGGCTGCGCGGGCATGACAACGTGGGAACCCGGGAGCTCCACCACGTCGGCGCAGGTGAACGACACGTCGCTTACGCGCGCGTCCGCCGGGATCACGAAGCGCAGGATCCTGACGGGCAGGTCGGGCTCGCCGACCTCGGCGAGGTGCACGCACCCGTCGACCGCGACCGCGCTGTGCGCCCGGTCGCTCGTGATCCGGACCTCGTACGGCCTGAAGCTCATCGTTGCGTCGGCTAGAGCCGCGCCGGCAGTTGCGGCACCCCCCAACAGGAGGCCTGCCAGCATCGCGGTGAGGACCCTCTTACTCATCCGAACCTCTTCCTGGACCATGCAAAGACAGGAGTCCCAAGTCCCTCAGTCGACCGCCAACTCTCTCCATGCCCTGACCGGGCGATGTTTCTTGTGCTGTTCAGGGCAAGAGCGTTAGCAGTTCCTGATCGACCAGACTCCCGTTTCGGGTGAGCTCGGGGCGATTGCGCCCTATTGTGCGACTCAACTTCAGTGTACCACATGTGGTGCGTACTGTCAAGACTGATTCGGCGCTCGCTGGCCCACCCTTCAGGAATGCACACGTCCCGGGCGCTCATCGAGCCGCCCGGGACGGTGGTCCTGCGATATTGGTGGAGCCAGGGGGGATCGAACCCCCGACCTCCTGACTGCCAGTCAGGCGCTCATCCCAACTGAGCTATGGCCCCTGTGTGATACTCGTCGAGATGATTCTAGCATCACCGATGCCCGCGTCAAGCTGAATCTGCTGCAGGGCGTGTGGAGGGTGGGGTCGTGGAGGGGAATCGGCCCCGCTTGACCGGCCTCTCCCGTCGGTGCTAGAGTGACTTTGAAAGCAGCTGCCGGAGTGGTGAAACTGGTAGACGCACGGGACTCAAAATCCCGCGGGCCGTCAGGCCCATGCCGGTTCGATCCCGGCCTCCGGCACCATTGAGAAGGGGCCGCCCTCGTGGGCAGCCCCTTCCCTCTTGGGGAGACCTCCGCTTCGGCGGCTCATCCGCCGGGCGGCACTGCTGACCCTGCGACCGAGCGCTGCTAGTTGTCGATGTAGGCCTCGGGGTCGTATCCGTTGTAGAGTAGTTCGATGTCGGCAGTGATCTCGCCGCTCCTCGGCACGTTGACAGTCGACTGCCACGTGCTGTAGTCGATGTTGACCGAGATCGTCCGTGACGGCGTCCTGTTGCCGTAGAGCGTGTAGGTGGACTCGCTGACGATCCCGGACTCCATGGCGATGTCCTCGAACTCGTAGTGCCCGTACTGGTCGGTGACGATCTGGTAGGTAACGTCAGGGCCTTCGCCGTGCTTCGCGCCGAGCCAGATGGTGATGTCCTCGAGCGGCTGACCGGCGTCGGAACGCACCGTCCCCGACACCCTGTTCGTCGTGTCCCCGGTCTCGACGCCGGTGGTGCCCGTCGAGCTGCACCCAGCGACCGCGACGACCGCCACGATCGCCATAAGGCCCAGAGCCACGCGGGCGAACCTTACGCGCTTGCTCTCCATGAACACTGCCTCCTCTCGCGCCGGCCCTCCGGGCCCCGCGCTCTGTTCCCGTGCCCTAACGTCCGTTTTCTCTGGTGTCTGGACCAATGCGGATGACGCCGTGGCACATCTTCGCCATACAACCCACTGTGCTTCCATGCTTAGTTGCAAAGAGTATGCCAGCGTGTCCTGTGCGCAATATGAACGCTCAGTTCTGACTGATACTGAATGGTCATCAGTTATGGTGGGCGAGGGCCTTGGAAACGTCCGCGCAATGGCCCTCGCAGGCAACTGGTTGAGGACCACACCCCCTCCCCGTCTTGCGTGGCGGCCGCCCCACATCCCGCGCCGTGGGCTCACGGTCGCTCGTGTTTCCCCTTGCGGGGCTCGCGGGCCTGCCATATAGTGGCGCGGCTGAACGGTCCGCAGGCAACGTAGACGGT
>Ga0180434_10007026_pt1 | contig 12763 bp, 9 predicted proteins | sample SS_ome_7_FD_132453 | JGI IMG/M metagenome (GOLD analysis project Ga0180434, IMG submission 132453) | Hypersaline lake sediment archaeal communities from the Salton Sea, California, USA - SS_1_D_2 metaG | ecosystem: Environmental > Aquatic > Non-marine Saline and Alkaline > Hypersaline > Sediment... | reverse complement strand
GCAACACATCCTGCCGCCACGAGGCAAGCGGCGAGTATCGCACATCGCAGACGGTTCATCGGGTCCTCCGGTCCGAGGTGCTTTGGCGCCGCGACCTCTCCGCGGAGCCCATAGGCCCGCGCGGCGCACGGGCCGCGAGACGTGGTAGTATTAACCGAGCAGCGTAAGCGGGTTCCGGCGGTTCTCGATCGGCAGCCGGGCGGGGCCGCCCAGCCGGTGCGACTCGAAGACCGCCGCAATCATCTCGACCACCTCGCGGCCGGAGGTCGGTCCGCCGAGCGGCTCGCGGCTGGCGCGGATGGCCTCCAGCAGGTCGCGGATCGCCAGCGTGTGCCGGTGCCCGTACGCCGGGTCCGCGAGCGGTTCCGGCCGGCCGATGCCGGCGCTGGAGACCTCCTGCCACGCCGCACCCGTCCGTCCGGGCGACCACGACGGGTCCGGCAGGAACAGGACGCGAGGCATGCTGCCCTCGGCCATGTCGACGATACCGCGCGACGTGAACAGGCGCAGACCGTAGCGCGGCGGCTTGCCGCCGGCGTCCTTGTGCGAAGCGAAATAGGCCGCCGACCCGTCGGGCATGGCGTACATGGCGTCGACGGCATCGCCGGCCAGCGGGCCCAGGCCTTCGTTGCCGTCGCGGACGTGCCGGGCCGCCACCGGTTCGCCGCCCTGCGTGACGCGGGCGACGCACCACGCGGGCCGGCCGGCCAGGCGGTGCAGCAGGTCGAGCACGTGGGTGCCGAGGACCCACAGGTCTTCGGCGCCGCCGCGGCGGTCCTCCTTGCCGCGGAGCCGCCACTCCAGGACCGTGCCGAGGGCGCCCTCGGCGATCAGCCGCCGGACCGTCTCGGTCTTCGGGCTGTAACGGGTGGGATGGGCGATGGCGAGGCGCGTGCCGGCCTTCTCGCAGGCCGCCACGACGCGGTCGGCCTCGGCGGGCGTCCGGCAAAACGGCTTCTCCATATAGACATGAATTTTGCGCTCGGCGGCGGCGACGGCCATCTCGGCGTGCCGGTCGATCCACCGCGGGCAGACCGCCGCAATGTCCGGCCGGACGGCGTCCAGCATGGCCCGCCAGTCGGCGAACGTGCGGTCGACGCCCAGGCGTTTGGCGGCAGCCGCCAGGCCGACGGGGTCGTCGTCGGCCACCGCCACCACCTCCGTCTCGGGCACCGCCTTCCAGGCCGTATCCACGCTGTGCCCGTAGTTGCCGTGACCGGTGCGGCCGATGACGGCCACGCGGAACCGCTCGGACGGGGCGGCCCCGGCGCGGTCGAGCAGGACGGGCCCGACCAGGGTGCCGGCACCGGCCGACGCCAGAAACGTTCGACGCTTCATTGCTCGCCCTTTCGATGTGAAGATGCACCGAGGACATCCACCGCCATGATACGCGAGGTGAGGCGTTTTTTCGCCCAAAAAGAGGTCGTGTTGCGCGCCAACGGCGCGACTTTCACGACGCGCCGCAGCGCTCGTAACGCCTTCATCAACAAAGGGTTAGGTGCGTACACGCGACAGGGGCCCGCGCCCGGACTTGCTTCCGCCCGCCGCGCGCATAGAGTCTTCGAGGACAGACCTGACAAGCAATGCACGAGGCCCTGGGGCGGCCTCGCGGCACGGACCGCACCGCGCGGCGCGGTCCGTGCCGACCTTCACGTCCGGCCGCCCCGCCGCCACGGGCAAGGAGAAGGTATGGCCCACGTAATCCGGGTAGCGCTGGCCGCCCTGCTGACATTCTTGCTGGCCGCAGCGTTCGCGTACGGCGGCCTGATCGAGACCTCGCCCCACGATTTCGCGGTCCTCGCCGGGGGAGCCCTCAGCGCGGACCAGCACGTCACGGTCGACGGCCTGGCCGGCGCGGTCGGCAACATGTGGCTGGACCAGGGTGTCGCCGTCACAGGCGGGGCGTATACCCTCGGCACGTTCGGCGGCGACCGCCACGTGGTCATCGGCGGGCCCGTCGTGGCGGGCGGGAACGTCTGGCTGGACCAGCGAGCCGTGGTCGGCAGCGTCGCGGCCGGCGGCGGCGCGGGCCTGGCGCGCGACGTGACCGTAACCGGTCCCATCGCGGCCGCCAGACGGCTCGACATCGACCGGGGCAGCCTCGTTCGCGGCGACGCCAGTTACGGCACGGAGGCGTGGGTCCACGCGTCGGCCACCATCGAGGGCGACCTCGGCCAGGACCTCCTGTCTGTCGACAGGTGGGCGCCCACGCTCATCGACGAACCGGTTTCCTGGAACAGCCTCGCCGGCTCCACCTACTACGCCCGCGGGGCCGACGTGGCGCTCGCGCCGGACGTCTGCGGCGGCCTGAACATGGACCGCGACGGCACGCTGCGGTTGACGGCCGGCACGTACGACCTGGGCAGCGTCTGGCTGGGCCGCGACGCGCACGTGGTGGCCGACACGTCGGCCGGCGACGTCCACGTCTATATCGCGGGGTCGCTCAGCGCCGACCGGGGCACCACCTTCGAAACGACCGGCGGCGGGTCGCTCGTCTTCCTGGCCGACGCGTCGGTCTCCCTGGGCCGCGGCGTGCAGGCCGACGCCGGCTTCTACAGTTTCGGCACCCTGGGCGTCGAGACCGACGGCCACATCACCGGCCGGCTGTACTCGGCGGGTGACATGTGGCTGGGCCAGGATGTGGAGGTCCAGGGGCTCGGACCCGGACACCTGCCGGAACCGGCCACGCTGGCCCTGGTGCTGGCCGGGGCGGGATTCCTGCTGCACCGCCGGCGACGAGGATAGAAGCCTCGCCGTTCCGCCGACTTCGCGCCCGGACGCAGCGCACGCTGCGCGGTGGGGGCTGTTCGAGCCGCGACTGGGAGGTCGCGGGGACGTGTGGACGGCGCGCCATGCTTGCGCCGCACATCGAACGACCCCGCGTGCTCCCGCGCGCGGCTCCGCGAATCACGTTGACGGACCCTCCTGTGGACGCCTATAGTTGCGGCGTCGTATAATCCGCAGGAGCCCGTCGCATGACATCACCCGCCAAAACCACCTGCCGTATCTCCCTGCCCGCCGTCCTCGTCCGTGCAGCCGTGCTGGGGTTCGTCCTGGCAGCGGTCGCCCGGACGGCCCCTGCCACGGCCGCGGGGGCCGTGGGGTCCGAGGCCGGCAGGGCGGCCGACCCGTCTGCCAAGAAGGACGGCGTGACGGCCTCGTTCGTGAGGAGCGAATGGCACGCGCTGTTCCTCGGAGGCCACAAGATCGGCTACACGACGCGCAGCCTGTACCGGCTGAGCGACGGCGGCCATCGCCTGAAGTTCAACACGTTCCTGATCCGCCGGCCGGGCGAGTCGCAGTTCAGTTTCTACCGGATGACGACGGCCGACGTCGACGCCCGCTTCCGTCCGCGGGCCCTCGTGTGCGAGGTCACCAGCGGCCTCCGGAAGTGGCGGGTGACCGGGGAGGCCCGTGACGGCAAGTTCCAGATGGAGCGGACTGTCGACGACAACAAAGCCTCCGCCGCCGTGCCGCTGGAAGACGACATGACGCTGCGGTGCTGGACGCTGCCGGCCACCGTGATGCGCGGGACGCAAGCGGGCCAGACGCGGCGGTGGCTGGTCATCGATGAATCGCTCGGGGCCCTCCTGCCCGAGCCGTGCCTCGTGCAGGTCCTGGGCCCGCGCGGCATGCCGGCCGCCGGAGATGGCGAGAACCTGGTCGGTACCGCCGTGGCGGAGGTCTGCGGCCTGGACCAAGTCATCCACCTGGTGGACGACCAGGGTCGGCTCCTGCGAAGCGTCTGGCAGACCACCCCGATGGTGGCGGAGTCGGCGAGCCTGTCGGAGGCCCGGCGGATGCCGGCCACGGGCGACCCGCCGCCCGCCGCCGAGGTGCCCGACCTGTCATGGCGCGGCTTCGAGAGCGAACGCCTGGGCCTGGCGTTCCCTGTGCCGCCCGCCCCGTACGCGGCCTACGTGCTCGACGCCGCAGGGGCGGTCCGCGTGGCCGACCTGACCGACGAGGCTTCCATCACGTTCCGGGCCGTCCAGGGGCAGCCGGTGCTGTCGGACCCCGCGCCTGCCCTGCCGCCCGACCTCGGCACGGACACGTCCGAGCCTGCGCAAGCGCCAGCCGACAGGGAGGAGGACGAACTGGTCTTGGCGTCGCAGCCCATCCACCAGGAGTGGGCCAGCCAGTTCGAGGACGTGACGGTCGAGCCGAGCCGGGCCACGGTCCCCGGCGGGGCGGAGGGAGCCGAGGTCCGGGCCGTCGCCGGCACCGCGCGTCTGGGGTGCACGACCTTCCACTACCGGAACCTTCTGTACTGGGGCCGGGGCCTGACGTGGTTCGTGTCGATGGTGGTGGCGGACCGGCCGCTGCGGGCCGAGCCGGCGCTGTCGGAAACGATCCTCCGGTCGATGCGGCTGGAGCCGCCGCAAGGACGGCTGCCGCTCCAGGTGCTGGGCCTGACGGTCCGAAGCCCGCTGTACGGTTTCCAGGTGCAGCGGCCGAGCGAGGCGTGGGTCATTCCGGAACACGCCGACGGGCCCGCGATGGCCCTGGAAATGGCCCGCAAGGACCAGGCGGCCGCGGTCCTGGTGCGCATGCTGGACCGGCCCGAGGGCCAGACGCTGGAGACGTTCGTCCAGGGACGGGCCAAGCAGGCAGCCGAGACGCTGGGCGTCGAGGCGCCGGAGCCCCAACCGGCCCGTCTGGGCGGCCTGCCGGGATGGCAAATCACGTACGAGGGCGACGGCATCCTCTCGGGCCGGCGGGCGCGGTGCACGACCGTGTACGTCCGGTGGCAGGGACGCGTCCTGGCCTTCATGCTCGTGGTGGCATCCGATGCAGACGACGCCGCGGCCAAAGAGGCCGAGCAGGTGAGGCAGGGGGTTCAGTTCTTGAAGTAGCGGAGATGCGGAAGGTTGTCATTCCGAGCGAGCGCAGCGAGTCGAGGAATCTCGCTGTTCCAACAACGAGATTCCTCCGCTCGGCCCTAGCGGGCCTCGGTCGGAATGACTGGGAAGAAGCCGGCATCAAAGAACGCGTGCGCTCATGCGGCACCGGCTGATCCATCTCGGTTTCGTCGCGCTTGCGTTGGCGGCCGCGCCGGCGCCGGGGCATGCCGCGGAGGCGCCCGGGCCGGCCTCCGGTCCGCCGCAGGAGGCCGAGGGCGTGGCGTTTCTGACGCTGCCCGTCACGGGCGACGAGGCGGGCCTCGGCGAAAAGGTCGAGTTCATGCTGCGGGCCAAGGCCAAGCGCCTCGGCGCCGTCGTGTACGACCGGTCGAGCGTCACCGAGGCCCTGGCCGGGCGGACCGCGTCGCCGGCGACACCGCCGGACGACCTCGCCCGCCTGGCTCGCGAACGGTTCCAGGCGTCCGTCGCGGTGGTCGGCCACGTGGCCGGCACCGAGCCGTACACGGTCACGCTGATGGCCGTGTACGCCGACGACGCGTCCGGCGCGGGCGTCTTTCGGCGCGAGTACCGGGCGGCGAACCATCACCTGATTGCCGTCGAGATGGCGAAGGCGGTGTACGACATCCTCGGCCTGCCGCAGCCGGAGGACCCGCTGCGGATGCTGCGGCAGGACCCCGCCATCGAGGCCCGGTGGCGCGAGGCGCCCAACCTGGTCGCCAACAGCGGGTTCGAGGACGCCGCGCCCGGCGGCCGGGGACCCGCCCGGTGGCAGGGCCTCGAAGAGCAGATGGCCTGGGTCGCCAATCCGGACGGTCCCGGGAAGGTCCTCAAGTACGACATGGACAAGGCGACGGCGGCCTCGTACGGCCTGGACTTCTACAGCGACTGGATCGAAATCGAGGCCGGCGCCACGTACCGCTTCGCGTGCCGGTACAAGACCCTCGGGCCCACGCCCAAGATCTTCCTGAAAGGGTACCATCCGTTCCCTGCGCAGGACGGCTACCCGGCCCAGCGGCGCGAGACATACCGCCGGCAGGTTCATCCGAAGGGTGGCAAGGGCGAGTGGCACACCGTGACGGCCGACTTCGTCCCCGAGGCCACCACGGCAGACCAGACGCCCACGCACCTGAAGGTGGACCTGTACGCCTACTGGCCCAAGGGCGTCATCTACTGGGACGACGTGGTCCTGAAGAAGGTCCGCGATGCCCGCGCCGACAAGCCCGACGGCGGAGCCGACAAGGCCGATGCGCCGAAGGCGGCGCCATGAAGGTCCGGCGGCTCCATCCATGGACGCTGGACTACGCCGAGGCGGTGGCGGTGCAGGAGCGACTGGCCGGCCGGGTCGAGCAAGGGCCGCCGCTGGCCGAGGCGCGGACGCTGGCGGCGGCCGACGTCTCGGGCGGGCGTCGCGGCGAATGGATCGCCGCTGCCGTCATCCTGGTCGACGCCGCCACGATGGACGTCCTGGAAATCCGCCGGGCGGGGATGCAGGCCCGGTGGCCGTACGTCCCGGGGTGCCTGAGTTTCCGTGAAATACCGGTCGCGCTGAAGGCGTTTGAACGACTGAGTCGCCGGCCGGACGTGGTGCTGTGCGACGGCCAGGGCCGGGCCCATCCTCGGCGGCTGGGCCTGGCGTCGCACCTGGGCCTGGCGCTGGACGTGCCGACCATCGGCTGCGCCAAGAGCCGGCTGGTCGGCGAGGTGCAGGGCACGCTGGGGCGGAAGCGCGGCAGCCGGGCGCCGCTGGTCGACGCGGGCGAACGCATCGGCACCGTGCTGCGCACCCGGACGGACGTCAAGCCGCTCTACGTGTCGGTCGGCCACCGGATCGACCTTGCGAGCGCCGAACACTGGGTCCTGGCCACGGCGACGCGGTACCGGCTGCCGGAACCGTCGCGCCTGGCCCACCGGGTGGTGACCGCGGCCAAGAAGGAGCACCGGGAGCGTGGCCATCCGTAGTCGACGTAAACGCAAACGCCTGGATGATATCCAGGCCGTCTTCTTCGACGTGGGCGGTACGCTCGTCTACAGCGACCTCGGGCACCTCGACCTGCTGCACCAGGCGCTGCTGGCCATCGGGTACAAACTGACGCGCGACGAGGTCACGGCCGCCAACGACCTGGCCCGTCGGGCGGTGGCCCGGCGGCGGCGGCGGCACGCCGACCGCATGGACACCGGCGCCGCCAGCCGCATGTGGCTCGAGCATCTGACAGAGGCCCTGGACCTCGACCTGGCCCCCGCCGACCTGGAACGCGAACTCGCCGCGGCCATCCGCATGGTCGAGACAAACAGCCCCGAGAGCCTGGACCCGGACGCCCACGGCCTGCTGGCGGGCCTGAAGCGTCGGGGGTTCCACCTGGGCGTCATCAGCAACTGGGGCGAGGACCTGCCCGAGTATCTGGCCAGTTTCGGCCTGGCCCAGTATTTCGAGGTCATCATCGCCAGCGAGGCGGTCGGCACGGCGAAGCCGCACCGCGAGATCTTCATGCGGGGCCTGTCGGCCCTGGACGTCCGGCCGCAGCACGCGGCCCACGTCGGCGACGACTACTGGGCCGACGTCGTCGGCGCCCGCAACCTCGGCATCCAACCGGTGCTGGTGGACCGTGACCGCGAGGACCCGCACGCCGACTGCCTGACCATCGCGCGGCTGGGCGAGTTGGCGAAACTGCTTTGACGGCGGGGCGTCCGCGCCCCCGCAATCCGCAGAAGGCCTTGACAGCACCCCTGTTTTTTCCTTAACTATGAGGTTCCGACAGGCCTGAAATGCGCCACAAAGGAGGGCATGCCTCGTGTCCGCGATGATCGAAGTCGCCAACCTGACCAAGTGGTACGGCCCGACGCTGGCCCTCGACCGGGCCTCCTTCTCCGTCGAGGAGGGGCAGATCGTCGGCTTCCTGGGCCCGAACGGGGCCGGTAAGAGCACGACGCTGCGGATCCTGACGGGCTTTCTGCCTGCGACGAGCGGCCAGGCGTGCATCGCCGGCCACGACGTGCTCATCGACAGCCTGGCCGTCCGCCGCTCCATCGGCTACATGCCCGAGAACGTGCCGCTGTACCCCGAGATGCGCGTGGAGGAGTACCTGCGGTTCCGGGCGGGGCTGAAGGAAGTGCCGGGCTCGAAACGCCGCGAGGCCGTCGACCGGGCCATCAAGCGGTGCTGGCTCTCGGACGTGCGGCGACGGCAGGTCGGGCAACTTTCCAAGGGCTACCGGCAGCGCGTCGGCCTGGCCGAGGCCCTCATTGCCGACCCGAAGGTCCTGATTCTGGACGAACCGACCATCGGCCTGGACCCGGCCCAGATTCAGTCGGTCCGCGAACTGATCCGCTCGCTGGCGGGCAAGCACACGGTCCTGCTTTCCAGCCACATGCTGCATGAAGTGGAACTGACGTGCTCGCGGGTGGTCATCATCGCCGAGGGCCGCATCGCCGCCGCCGGCACGTTCGCCGAACTCCGCGAGAACCTGGCGGACCGGGCCCGCGTCGTCCTGGAGATCCATCCCGGCGACGCCGGTGAAGGACCCGCCGAAATCGCCCGGGCCCTGGGCCAGGTGGCCGGCGCCGGCGAGGTCAGCCATAAGTCCGTCGGCGAGGGCTGGTTGCGGGTGCACGTGACGCCCTCCGGCACGGCCGATCCGCGCGAAGCGCTCTACAGCGTGGTGGCCCAGCGCGGCTGGCGGCTGCGGGAGATGCGCAGCGAGGTCCCGTCGCTCGAGGAACTCTACGTCCGCATCACGGCGGGCGAGGCTGCCGACGCCGACCGTCCGGCCGCCTGACGGGCGCCCGGAAGGCGGGTCCGCCGCACCCCACAAGGAGACGCATGATGAACAAGGTCCTGCTGCTGACACGCCGCGAGATCAGCGCCTTTTTCGTCTCGCCGATTGCGTACGTGGCCATTGCGCTGTTCCTGATGGTCTCGGGCGTGTTTTTCGTGTGGATGGATTTCAACCAGGGGCAGCCGGCTGCGCTGCGGGCCAGTTTCAACGTCATGATGATCGTGCTGGTCTTCTTCCTGCCGCTGCTGACCATGCGGGCCCTGGCCGAGGAACAGAAAACCGGCACCATCGAGACGCTGCTGACCGCGCCGGTCACGGACGTGCAGGTGGTGGTCGCCAAGTTCCTGGGGTCATGGATCTTCTTCCTGGTAATGCTGGCGCCCACACTGCTGTACGTAGTGATGCTGGAGGCGTTTGCGAACCCCGACCTGGGCCCGATCGCCAGCGGGTACCTGGGCCTGGCGCTTCTGGGGGCGGCGTACGTGGCGATCGGCCTGTTCGCCTCCAGCCTGACACGTAACCAGATTATCGCCGCCGTCATCACGGTCATCTTCCTGCTGATGCTGTCCTGGCCGGTGCCGTACGTGGCCCAGGTGGTGCCGCCGCCGTGGCGCGACATCATCCAGTCGGCCACGATGCTGACGCACTACACCGATTTCTCGCAGGGCGTGGTGGACGTGGTCCACGTCATCTACTTCGCGGCCGTTACGGTGTACGCCCTGTTTCTGACGGTCAAAGTTTTGGAGAGCCGCCGATGGCGATAACCGAAAAACCCCAACCGACACGCGAAACCGGCGCGGAAGGCGGCATCGGCCAGCGCCGTCGCTGGCTGGTGTTCGGGTCGAATGTGGCTATCATGATTGCGCTGGCCACCGCCCTGGTCGTCGGGGTCGTCTACCTGGCGACGCTGGGCCTGACCGGCCGGGCCCGCTCCGACTGGACCGCCTCGGGCCGCTTCAGTATCAGCCCGCGCAGCGAACGGCTGCTCGACGAACTCGACACCCTCGACATCGACGTCCGCATCACGAATCTGTACTCGCATACGCCGGAGATTCCCGGCTCGCAGGAGCAGTGGCGCCGCGTTCAGGACCTGCTGGAGGAGTACGACGTGGCCTCCGGGCACGTCGAGGTCGAGGACGTCAACCCCGCCGTCGACGTGGGCGGCGTGGAGGAACTGATCCACCGCCTCACGCAGCGGTACGCCGGCGAACTGCGCAAGCCCAAGCGCCTCGTCGAGAGGTTCAAGGCCCTGCATACCGACGTCCGCAAGCACCTCGATGCCGAGGCCAAGCGCCTCAACGCCGCCGCCGACGCCTGGAAAGGCGGACCGGCAGAGGCTGTCGATACCCTCCGCATGGTGGCCGACGTGTGGCGGCAACTGATCATGATCGGCGACGTCGCCGCCGCCAACATCGAGGACCTCTCCGCCCAGGCGCTGCCTGCCTACGCCGACGCCCTCGAACAGGCCCGCGCCTACCTCTCGCAGGTCCGCGAGCGCTTCGCCGCGGTGCCGGACGCCCTCAAGCGCATCGAGGAGCAGGCCGGCGACGCCAAAATTCCCGACGCCGTCAAACAACTCCTCGCCGGGGCCGAGGAGGCGTACGCGCCGCTGCGCAAGCACATCGAGGCGTTCGAGAAGGACGCGACGATCGATGAAACGGAACTCGACCGCGTCCGCCGCGAGATCAACCGCGGCCAGACGGTCCTGATCGAAACGTACGCGCCCCGGGGCGTCATCCAGACGCCGGTGGCCGACGCCGACCGCGTGGAGAAGGCGGCCCTTCCCGCCGGCGCCCTGACCGTTCAGCCGCCCCCCGAAGGCGATGGCCAGGAGGTCCTGACCCCGCCCGACGCCCTCGAAGCCGTCAAGAAGGCCCTTCAGGACGCCGGCATCCCGGTCGCCTCGGCCGAGATCCAGCCCCGGCCCGACAAGATCGAAGTCGTCTCCTTCGACGACGTCTGGGTTCGCAACCCCAGCGCCTACGAGAATCCCGGGGCGCCCGAACGCCTCTTCGCGGGCGAGCAGGCCATCTCCAGCACCCTGCTGGGCATGGTCCATACCAGGAAGCCCGCCCTGCTCTTCGTGACCGCCGGCGGACCGGCCGTGACGCCCATGCCGAACCCGATGGGCGGCGGCACGCCAGCCCCGTACGCCGAAATGGCCGAACGCCTCCGCCGGGCCAACTTCATCGTCGAGGACTGGAACGTCCAGCGCGACACCGAGTTACCCGTCATCGAGGACGCTTCCAGAATCATCCTTGTTCTGGTGCCGCCTCAGCAGCCCAACCCCCAGATGCCCGTGCCGCCGCCCAGCCCCGAGTCGTACGTACCCGCCGTCGACATGATCCGGCAGGGCGCCCCGGCCATCCTGCTGCTCCAGCCCACCACCATGTTCCAGCAGCCGGCGCCCTACGCCGACCTGTGCAGCCTTTTCGGCGTGGACGCCCAACTGAACGCCGTGGCGGTGCACAGCGTCCCGGCCGGCGGCGGCGACCGCAGACAGGCGATCCCGGACCTCCTGCTGACCGACTACGCCAACCACGAAATCACCCTGCCGATCAACGGCCTCCCGCTGCTGCTGTACCGGGGAGGCTCGCCGCTCGTCATCGAGAAGGAGTTGCCCGATGGCGTCACGGCCAAGCCCCTGATCGAAATGCCCGCCAGCCCCGACTACTGGGCCGACACCGTCCCGTTCGAAGCGATGCAGGGCCGGGCCACCCGCGACGACGCCGAGGACCTGGCCGGCCCCCTCCCCTTGGCGGTTGCCGCCACACGCACCGTCGGCGACAAACAGCAGAAGGTCGTCCTGTTCGGCAACGCGAACTTCGCCAGGGACGTGGTGGCCTTCAACCGCGAACCCGTCATGTACGCCGACCACATCGAGATGCAGGACCGGTTCCCCGGGAATGCCGAACTCTTTGTCAATGCGTGCCTGTGGGTCGCGGGCAGCGAACACCTGATCGCCGTCAGCCCCGAGGCGCTGGAAGCGCGCCGCATCGGCGACCTGGGGTCCTGGCAACTGCCCATCCAGATTTTCCTCATTGTCGGGCTGCCCGTCCTCGTCCTGGCGGCAGGCATCCTGGTCTACGTGGTGCGCCGCAGGTAGCGCACCCGCACAAAGGGAACGTCTCGAAGCGCTCGAGGTCATGAAACGATGCGTTACTCCACCACCCTGATCCTGGCCCTGGTCGTTCTGGCCGCCGTCGCCATCCTCTACTTCTATCGCGACGATCTGACCGGTAAGCCGGCCACGCCGCCCAAACCCACCGCCGCCAAGCCACTCATCGAGGGCATGGAGCCCGACGATATCACCGAGGCCACCCTCCAGGAGGCCGGCACCGACGGCGCCATGACCACCAAACTCGCCGTCACCAGCACCGGCAAGGACCAGTGGCGCCTGACCGAACCCGTCTCCGGCGCCGCCGATGAGTACGAGGTCCGACGGCTCCTGCGAGCCGCCCTCGAGGCCCAGTTCCGGAACTCCTTCCAGGCCGGCGCCGAGGGCAACCCTGCCCTCGAAAGCATCGGCCTGGAACCGCCCGCCTACCGCCTTGCCCTCAAGGGCCGGGGCGAAAAGGACGCCGAGCCCCGCACCGTCGACGTCGACGTCGGCAGCACCCCCGCCGTCGGCAGCGGCGTGTACGTGCGGCTGGACGACCAGGGCGAGGTGCGCGTCCTCGAATCGGCCGACCTCTACGACCGCGTCCGCGAACGCCTCGACAAGTACCGAGACCACAACCTCGTGGACCTCAAGCGCGACGACGTCGTCCGTATCGAACTGGCCGGCGAAAAGGGCAAGGTCCGCCTCGACCGCGCCGAAGGCGACACCGACCGCTGGATCCTGGCCGAGCCCCGCGCCCGCGCCGACAGCGACGCCGTCGCCACCCTGCTGCGCACCGCCCTGGGGCTCATGGCCGCCGACTTCGTCAAGGACGACGTCGACGACTTCGCCCGCTACGGCCTGGCCAAGCCGCGCCTTACCGTCACCCTCGTCGCCAAGACCGAGGCCGACAAGGCCGACGAGACGAAGGACGACGACAAGCCGAAAGAGGACGAGAAGAACACCAAGCCGGACGAAGAGAAGAAACCCGCCAAGGCCGAGAAGACCTTGACCATCGCCTTCGG
>Ga0180434_10007025_pt1 | contig 12765 bp, 12 predicted proteins | sample SS_ome_7_FD_132453 | JGI IMG/M metagenome (GOLD analysis project Ga0180434, IMG submission 132453) | Hypersaline lake sediment archaeal communities from the Salton Sea, California, USA - SS_1_D_2 metaG | ecosystem: Environmental > Aquatic > Non-marine Saline and Alkaline > Hypersaline >... | reverse complement strand
GTCGTATGTGACCCCCGGCTATTTCGCTGCCATGGGCATCGAGATCCGCCAGGGCCGGGGCTTCGAGCAGGGCGATGTCGCAGCGGGCATCGCGATCGCAGACGGCAATGCAACGCAGAGTGAGTTCCCGGTCTACAACGAGGACACGGGGGTGATCTTCCCGGCCATTGTCAACGAAACGTTCGTCCGCCGCTACTGGCCCGAGGAGGAAGTCGCTCTCGGGCGCCAGTTCCGCTCCAACTCGGCCACACCGAACTGGACCTCCACCATCGTGGGGGTGGCCGAGGATGTCCGGCAGTGGGGGATCACCTACCCGGCCCTGCGGGAGCGCTACCACCCCCTGAGCCTGAGCAGCAATACCAATCTCTATCTTGTCCTCCGGGCCGAACGCAATCCTGAGTCCTTCGTCTCCGTTGTGCGCGAGACAGTCCGGGATATCGATCCCCTCCTGCCGGTCGAAGGCTTCATGACCATGGCCGACATGGTCCGCAGCCGGTTGATGAATGTCCGCCTGATGACCCTGCTGATCGGTCTTTTCGCCCTGATCGCAGTGATTCTGGCGGCCGCGGGCACCTACGGTGTCATGGAGTTCCGGGTTTCGCAGCGTACCCAGGAGATCGGGGTGCGGGTCGCTCTCGGCGCCAGCCGCCGGCAGGTTGTCTGGCACTTCATCCTGCGGGGACTCAAGCTGACCGGGATCGGCGGGATCGTCGGAGTGGGATTGGTCGTGGTCGGCACGGCCGCTCTCTCCAGCACCATCTTCGGCGTCCAGGCGGTCCAGATTCTCTTTCTGCTGGCGGCCATCGTCGTGCTCGGCGCCATCGTGTTTCTGGCCACCGCTCTGCCGGCGATGAAGGCCACCCGGGTCGACCCGGTGCAGGCTCTGCAGAACGAATAGGCTCTGTGTTCAAGAGCGGGAGTCCGGGAAAATACCGGACTCCCGCGCATTTTCCGGGGCCCGCGTCAGTACCCGAGCAGGCGAGGCAGCCCCTCGCTGAGCCAGGGCAGATACGTGGTGAGCAGCAGGGCCGCGATCATGGCGAAATAGAAGGGCAGCAGGGCCCGCGCCGTGGACGGCACTTTCGTCCGGCCGATGCCGCAGCCCACGAAGAGGATCGATCCCACCGGCGGTGTGCACAATCCGATGCAGAGATTGAGGACCATCATGATCCCGAAGTGCAGGGGGCTCAGGCCCAGTTGCACCGCTACGGGCAGGAAGATCGGCGTGAAGATGAGCACCGCCGGGGTCATGTCGATGAACATTCCCACTCCGAGCAGAACCAGGTTGATCATCAGCAGGATGATGATGCGGCTGTCGGTCAGCCCGAGCAGGGTCGTGGTAACCGCCTGCGGAATGTTCTCATAGCTCAGAAGCCACGACATGGCGGTCGAAGTCGCGATCAGCAGCATGACGATCGCGGTCGTCTCGACTGTTTTGAGTGCGATCGCCGGCAGTTCGCGCCAGGCGATCTCACGGTACACCCCGACCGCCAGCACCAGGGCATAGATCACGGCTACGGCGCTGGCCTCGGTGGCGGTGAAGATGCCGGCGATGATCCCGCCCATGACGATCACGACCAGGAGCAGACCGGGTATCGCCCGGAGGATGATCCCGGCCGTCTCCCCTCCTGCCGGACGTCCGGCGGCAGGGTAGTTGCGGCGGATGGCGATCACCCGGGCTACGGCCATCAGACCGAGGCCGAGCAGGATGCCGGGGAGGTAGCCGGCTACGAAGAGAGCGGCGATCGAGACCCCGCCGCTCGCCAGGGAGTAGACGATGAGTACGTTGCTGGGCGGAATGAGCAGGCCGGTGACCGAGCCGGTCATGGTTACCGCCACGCTGTGATCGGCCTCATACCCCTCCTTTCTCATGGTCGGGATCATGAAGCCGCCGATGGCCGAGGTGGCCGCTACCGCCGATCCGGAGATCGAACCGAAGAACATGCAGGCCAGGATGTTGATGAAGGCCAGGCCGCCCCGGAAACCGCCGACCAGCACCTTGGCCAGATCGATGAGGCGGCTGGCGATCCCTCCCCGGGCCATGATCTGTCCCGAAAGGATGAAGAAGGGAATGGCCAGCAGGGCAAAGGAGTCGATTCCGGTGGCCATGCGCTGGGCGACCGTTGTCAGAGCCGGGCCGGCGGGGATCGTCATGAGCATGCAGACCAGGGTCGCTATGCCGATGCTGATCGCGATCGGTACGCTCAGGGCCAGGCAGGCGATGAAGATGAGCAGCAGGATGAGAGCCGTGCCCTCCATCAGGTCCGCTCCCCGGAGGGCGATCGGAATCCCGCCGGTCCGTCCCGCTCGGCTTCCGCCGGTCCGTCCCGCTCGGCTTCCACCGGTCCGTCCCGCTCGGCTTCCGCCGGTCCGTTCCGCCCGGTTTCCCGCGGTTCTCCCGCTTCGCCCGGCCTGTCCTGCCGGTCCTCGAGCAGGTGGGATGCGGCGAAGATCGCCATGAGCAGGCCGGCCAGCGGGAGAGCCAGATAGACGTATCCCATCGGCAGGCCCATTGCGGCCGAGATCTGCTCGAGCCGGAAGGCGAGGATGACGTAGTTGAGGCCGCCCCCGACCATGACCGCCAGCGCGAAGACGATGACGCTGCCCCAGGCCAGCGTGAGAACGATGCGCCGCAGCGGTGCCCCGAGTTTGCCGGTGAGCAGGTCGATCCCGAGATGAGCGCGGGTATGCAGGGCGTAACTGGCCCCGAGCAGGCTGATCCAGATCAGGAGGAACCCTGCCAGCTCTTCGGTGAATGAACTCGGTGCGCGTACGATGAAGCGGGAGATCACCTGCCAGGTCACGTCGAGGACCATGGCGATCATGAGGACGATGAGCAGCGTGGCCAGGCAGCGGGCGAGATGATCGCTCAGGCGCTTCATCGGAGGTTCCGCTCCCCGGCGGCCTCTCCCGACCCGCGATCACCGCTGCCGATCCTCTCGATCCGCGCGATGAGATCACCGATCGGAGTGCCGTAATAACTGTCATGCAGGGAACGGACCGCCGTGCGGAAGGCTCCGGTGTCGGGACGGACGATCTCGACTCCGGCTTCCTCGACCACCTCCAGGGCTTCAGAACAGGCCCGTTGCCAGAGCTGGCGCTGAACCGTTACCGAGGTCTCCGCTGCTGATTCGACCCAGGCTCTCTCCCGGGAGTCGAGCGCCTCCCACACCCGGGTCGAGATCAGGAGGACGTCGGGGACCCAGGTGTGCTCATCGAGCGAGTAATACCGGCATACTTCGTAGTGCCGCGAGGTCTGGAAGCTCGGCGGGTTGTTCTCGGCTCCGTCCACGACCCCCTGCTGCAGGGCGCTGTAGAGTTCCCCCCAGTCGATCGGGGTGGCCGAACCGCCCAGGGCCTGGATCATGCGCCGAGAGGTGATGCTCTTCTGCACCCTGATCTTGAGTCCGGCGAGATCCCCGGGGGTACGGATCGGGGTGGCGCGGGTGTAGAAGCTGCGGGGCCCGGCGTCGTAGTAGCCGAGGCCGCGCAGGCGGAAGCGTTCGCCGGCCTGGAGCAGTTCCCGCCCCAGCGGTGAATCGAGCGTCTGCCAGACGTGCCCGAGGTCGCGGAAAACATAGGGGATACTGAAAACGGCCATCTCGGGCACGAACGATTCGAGCGGACTCGCCGACACCTTGGTCATGGCCAGAGTGCCGATCTGAAGGAGCTCGATCAGCTCCCGCTCCTCCCCGAGTTGTCCCCCGGGATAGATATCGAGCCGCATCCGGCCTCCGGAGATGACGGCCAGGGTGTCGGCCATATGGACCATGGCCCGGTGCACCGGGTGGCCGACATCGAGCCCGTGCCCGAGCCTGAGAATCCGGACCCGGTCGGGCCCCGAACAGGCGGCCAGACCGATTACGGTCAGAAGCAGCAGAACCGGCCGGGTATGCGATCGGTTGAGCGGCCGGAGGCTCATGCCGGGGAGTCCGCCGGTGTTGAATCAGATGTCTGCGCGCCCTCGCTGCCGGCCAGGATCCCGGGCAGCCGGGTCCTGAGCACTGCCCCGAGTTCCTCGCGCCCCAGGGCGAAGATCAGATTGGTGAGGACGAAATCGAGTTTCGAGCCGATGTCGAAACGCTGCCCGTCGATGATCCGGGCCGAAACGCCCTCCGTTTCGATGAGCCGGGCCAGGGCGTCGGAGAGCTGGATCTCATCGCCCCGCCCGGGGGGCAGGTCGGCGAGGATATCGAATACAGTCGGGGTCAGGATGTAGCGGCCGGCGACAGCGAGGCGCGAGGGCGCCTCCCCGGGAGCGGGTTTCTCGACGATCCGGTGCACCGTGAACGTACCATCCCCGGTTGGCTCGCCGCCGATGACGCCGTAGCGCTCAAGAGCCTCTTCGGCCGCCGTCTCGACTCCGATGACGCTCCGACCGGTTGCGGAGTAGAGGGCGGCGAGCTGCCCGGTAGCGGGTTCGCGGCCGGTGACGATCGTGTCGCCGAGCAGGACGGCGAAGGGTTCGTTTCCGATGTGGTGCCGGGCGCAGAAAACGGCGTCCCCGAGACCGCGCGGGTCCGGCTGACGGATGAAGTGAATCGAAGCCAGGTCAGCCGATTGCCTGACCAGGTCGTACCCGGCCTGATCGCCCTTTTCCCGGAGCCTGACTTCCAGGTCGGGTGAGCGATCGAAATGATTCTCGATAGCCCGTTTCCCGCGCCCCGTCACGATCACGATATCGGTGATGCCCGCGGCGACCGCTTCCTCCACGACCAGCTGGATGACGGGCGTGTCGACGATGGGGAGCATCTCCTTCGGCTGGGCCTTGGTCGCCGGCAGGAAGCGGGTACCGAAACCGGCGGCGGGGATGACAGCTTTGCGGATCATGCCGGTCTCCTCAGATGACCCCGGGGATTGTGACCTCGGCCCCGAGGCGGCGCAGGGTTTCAACGCATTCCTCGACCGCGGTTCCGGACGGGCAGAGGCCGAGGACGGCACCGCCTGAACCGGTGAGTTTCGCGGCGGCCCCGAGCCCGCGAGCGGTTTCGATCAGGTGCAGGTCGCCTGAGTCGACCGGCATGATCCGGCGGCGCAGATCGAAATTGCGGTTCATGAGCCGGGCCAGCTGATCGGTGTCCCGGGCCAGCAGAGCGTCCCGGCCCTCTCGGGCCAGGTCGGCGATTTCGGCCAGGGTTTCGATGGTGAGCCGATCACCGCGGTCGAACCGTTCCCGCAGTCCGCTGAGCATTCCGCCCGAAACCTTGCGGTAGTCGGGGCGCCAGGCCAGCCAGAGAGAGGGCAGGAGAGCGGGATCGAGCTGTTCGTAATGTCCGTGACCGCTTTTCTCGACGATCTCCCGCTCGAAGTCCATGTAGACGCATCCCTCATACACCTGCACGACCCGATCCTGCAGGCCGGCGGTGATCCCCAGTTCAACGGTTTCGGTTTCGAGGATCAGGGTGGGCAGCCGCTCCTTCGGGATCTCGACTTCGTAGAACTGCTGCAGGGCTTTCATCGTGGCGGTGATGATGGCGCTCGAGCCGGCCAGTCCGACCTGGCGCGGGATGGTGGTATCGTACTCCAGCGTGCAGTTGCGGCCGGGCAGGGTGATGCCCTGCCTGGTGCAGTCGTCGGCGAAATGCTTCACGGCGGCTTTCACGAGCCGGGCCCCGCCGTAATACCCCTGTGATGAGACCGTTTCCCGCAGGTGGGCGATATCGCGGAAGACATTCTGGTCGACGGGGCGGGGTGCGATCACCAGTTCGGCTGATTCGGTCAGGGTGACCCGGGCGGTGAAATTCTTCAGGGTGAAGGAGATCGTTCGGCCGTAGTACCCGTCGGACGGATTGCCCAGCAGACCGGCCCGGGCATATGTCTGCGTCACGATCATCATGGCTGGGTGCTACCGCTCTTCCGGTCGGGGTCAGTATGCTCCTCCGGTGCGTGCCCGATTATTGTATGAAACCGGGCCGGGGTGAAAGCCCGGAAAGTAACTCAGGCCACACAGATCTCGTGGCCGGATCACGAATGCGGTATGCTGCATCCGGCAGAGAGAAATCTCACTCTGGTGCGTACCCATGGGGGAGGTGGTCTGGATGTCACCTGTCGTATTTCGTCGGGCGAGTCTGCCTGTTCTGATCGGACTGATCCTGATGCCGATGATGACCGGGGCTCAGTCGCAGCAGGGAGATGAGCTGCAGGTCGGTGACCGGGCGCCCGATTTCGAGATTCCCGCAACCGTTCCGATACCCGCCGGCGGCACGTCGGTGCGGCTCGGAGCGATCGCCGACGCCGGACAGGCGGCCGTGCTGGCCTTTTTCCCCAAGGCTTTCACCGGCGGGTGAACGCGTGAGTGTTCGCTTTTCGCGGACGATGCTCAGAAGTTTCTGAGCCTGAATGCGGTTGTTTTCGCGGTCAGCCTCGACAGCCTCGAGATTCTGCGGGCTTTTGCCGAAAAAGTCGGGGCCGAATATCCGATGGGGAGTGATCTCGCCCGGGAAGCGGTGACCGCCTTCAGGGTGCGGCTGATCAACGGCGGTCGCTGGGCCTCGCGCTCACTCTTCATCATCGATCGCAAGGGTGTGATCAGATACGCCAATTACAGCTATCGCATCGGACCCGACTACGATGATGTCATTGCGACGCTGGAGGAAATCGCCGCTGATCCCCCGCACTCAGGGCGGCCGGTCCGGCCCTGATGCATGGCGGTGACGTTCGGGATGATCAGCTCAGAAAGAAGGCAGGGTGTCGAGAGCCGCCTGGAGGCGTTCGGCGAAATCGGCGGCCGATCGTACTCCGATCGCCTCCGAGAGCGAGGTCATGAAGGCACGATGGGGACGGCCCGCCCGGTAATCGGGTTCGCGTGGGGGGTGGACGAGCCAGCGTTCCACCAGGTCGAGGTCGGGAGCGACGAGCAGGGTCGTTGAGTAATAGAGCAGGCCGGGGCGGCGCCAGATGCACGAACCGCCGAGCTTGCGGTTGCCGAGAGCCAGGTCGCTCGATCCCGCCCGCTGTACATCGGGCACGCCGGCGTTCTCCAGGCCGGTTATCAGCCAGTCGGTGAGCTGATCGTGCGATTCCCGGATGCGGGTGATGCCGGGCAGGGGGAGAACAACCGAGACCACCAGGTTCCCCGGATCGAGCACGACCGCACAGCCTCCGCCCCGCCGCCGCTCGACGATTGCACTGTCGGCGATCACCTGCTCCAGGTTGAGTTCTGCCTCCGGTCGGCTGCCGCGACCGAGAACGATCACCGTGTCGGGGTGCTGCTCTACCCGCAGCCGGGGTTCCGCCCCGGCTCCGACCGCCGCGATGAGGTTCTCATCACGATCCCACTCGCCGATCTGCAGTGCATGGGGTGCCAGGGATGACTCCTCTCGGGCCTCACGCCGGCCAGGCACAGGAGGTCGTGGTGCTCTGAGTGCCACCGGGTGCCTTCCGTACCGTGTCGGAGCCGGGCCCTTACTCCTTCGGACGGGCTGGCGGAATGTGGATCGGCTGTCCGGCGGCGACTTCGGCCGCCTCCATGACGGCTTCGGAGAGTGTCGGATGGGGATGGATGGTGACCATCAGATCTTCGAGAGTGGCTCCCATCTCAATCGCCAGGGTGCCCTCGGCGATCAGTTCCGAGGCATGAGGTCCGACCATCCCGACCCCGAGGACGGTGCCGCTGTCGGGTTCAGCCAGGATCTTCACCATCCCCTCGACCCGCCCCATGGTGCGGGCCCGTCCGAGCGCCCGCAGGGGGAATCGCCCGACCGTGTACTCGAGGCCCTTCTCCTCAGCTTCGCTTTCGGTCAGTCCGGCCCAGGCGATTTCGGGGTCAGTGAAGACCACTGCCGGAATGGCGCGATTGTCGAACGCCGCCGGTTCCCCGGCGATCACCTCGGCGACCACCTTGCCCTCCCGGCTGGCCTTGTGGGCCAGCATCGGGCCGGGGGCGACATCGCCGATGGCGAAGATGTGTTCTTCGACGGTCCGCATTTCTTCGGTGACGGGAATGAGACCGTGCTCATCGAGTTCGATGGCGGTGTTTTCCAGCCCCAGGTCGTCGGTGTTGGGGCGTCGGCCGATCGCGACCAGAACGCGATCGAATGATCGCGATTCGGTTTCCCCCTCGTTTTCGATCGTGACGGTGAACCTGTCATCGGCGTACTCCACCCCGGTGACTTTCGAGCCGGTCAGAATCTGAGCGAACCGATCGCTGACCCGATTCACCATGATCTCGACCAGGTCGGAGTCGGCTCCGGTCAGCAGGCGGGGATTGAATTCCACCATCGTGACCTGTGTGCCCAGTCCGGCGTAGACCAGTCCCATTTCGAGACCGATGTAGCCGCCTCCCACCACCAGCAGGGTGTCAGGGATCTCGGGCAGCTGCAGTGCCTCGGCCGAACTCCAGACCGGCTGTTCGTAGGCGGGGGGGAGTTCATTGATGCGCGACCCGGTGGCGATGACGGCATGTTTGAACTGCACCGTGCCCGCCCCTTCGATCGCCAGGGTATGGCTGTCGGCAAAACGGGCCCGTCCCTGGATGACTTCGATCCCGCGCTTTTTCACCAGGGAGTTGACGCCCCCGGTCAGTGTCTGCACCACCTTCTGGGACCAGCCGAGCAGTTTCTCCCGGTCGATCTCCACCTCGCCGAAGCTCAATCCCATCTGGTCCGCTTCCCGGGCAGAAGCGATCAGATCCACCGCGTTGATGAGGGTTTTCGACGGAATGCATCCTTCCGTCAGGCAGACCCCGCCGAGTTTCTCGCGTTCTTCGATCACTACGACTTCGAGACCCAGGTCGGCGGCGCGCAGGGCGGCGACATAGCCTCCCGGACCGCCGCCGATGATGGCCAGTTCGGTTTCCTGATTCAGTTGTCCCATGACCATGGCTCAGGCCTCCAGCAGCAGCAGGCTCGGGTCGGAGAGCTGACGGATCATTTCGGTTACGAAGCGGGCCGCGTCGGCTCCGTCGGCGATCCGGTGGTCGAAGGCCAGGGTGAGGGGAAGGATCTTGCGGATGACGATCTCGCCGTCGCGCACGACCGGTTTCTCCTGCACTTTCCCCATTCCCAGAATCGCCACTTCCGGATAGTTGATGGTCGGGATCAGGGCGGTTCCGCCGAGCGGGCCGACATTGGTGATGGTGAAGGTTCCGCCGCGCAGATCCTCGACCGAGAGTGCACCCTCGCGGGCCCGGGTGGCGACATCCTCGATATCGGCGGCGATCCGGGTGATGCTCTTGCAGTCGGCATCGCGCACGACCGGAACCACCAGGCCGCGCCCGGTGTCCACGGCCACCCCGATGTTGTAGTACTTCTTGTAGACGATCTTCTCGCGGAAGGGGTCGAGGCTGGCGTTGAACGACGGGGTTGCCTTGAGACCGGCTGCGACCGCCTTCATGATGAAGGGCAGCAGCGTGATCTTCGGCCCGCCGTTCTCGGCCCGCCGGGCCTTCTCCTTCTGGCGGAATTCCTCGAGCAGGGTCACGTCGGCCTCATCCATGTGGGCCACGTGCGGCACCAGTACCATCGAGGTGACCATCTTGTGGGCCACCTTGCGGCGGATCGAGCGCAGATCCTCCTCTTCGACCTCGCCCCACTGGCTGAAATCGGGCAGGGGTTCGATGTCGAGGAAGGGGATCGCACTGGCGGCGGTGGCCGCCGCTTCGATCTCGGCCCGCTGTTCGCCTGATTCGGGCACCTCGAACGCCTCGGCGGCCGGCACCTTGCCGTCGGCGAAGGCCCGCACGTCTTCGGGGGTTACCCGGCCACCGGGTCCGGTGGGGGGCACGGCGGAGATGTCGACGCCCAGCTCCCTGGCCAGGCGGCGGGTCGCCGGCGCGGCGGGCACCGGTCCTGAACCCGTCCGTACCTCTGCGGCAGGGACCGGTGCGGGGGCTGGAGCCTCCCTGGCAGGAGCGGCTTCATCAGCGGTTTCAGCCGGCGCGGATCCGGCTGCATCCTCCTCCACCGGTGCTTTCCCGGCGGCGGGAGGAGCGCCTTCCCCGTCCCCGATCACCGCAACGACGTCTCCCACATTGATGATGTCCCCGACTGCACCGTTGAGGCGGGCGACAGTGCCGCCGGCGGGCGAGGGGATGGTCACTGCGGCCTTGTCGGTTTCAACCTCGACCAGGGGATCGTCCTCGGTGATGGTTTCACCTTCAGAAACGTGCCATGTAAGGATCTCGCCTTCGCGGATCCCTTCGCCGAGGTCGGGCAGTTTGAACTCGTACACCATGTCCTCCTGCAGGTCTGGATCGATCGGAATCCGGCTCCGATTCGATCAGAAGTCGAGTGTCTCTTCCAGCCCGCGCCGGATACGGCCGACGTCGGGGAGGTAAGAGAGTTCGCGGCCGAAGTACGGCGTCACGACATCGTAACCCGTGATACGCGTGACCGGCGCCTCGAGGTAGAGCAGGGCGTGGTCATTGACCCGGGCCGTGATTTCGGAGGATAACCCGAGGGTGCGTGGCGCTTCCTGGACCACGACCAGGCGTCCGGTCTTTTTCACGCTCTCGATGATACTCTCACTGTCCATCGGTGCAATGGTCAGCAGGTCGATCACTTCGATTCCCGTCCCGCGTTCCGTCGCGACCGCTTCGGCCGCTTCCAGGGTCGGCTTGCGCAGGGCACCCCATGTCACCACGGTCAGGTCATTTCCCTCCTGCACGATTTCGGCCCGGCCGATCTCGGCGACCTCCTCCTCTTCAGGCACCTCTTCCTTCCAGGCCCGGTAGGAATGCTTCGGTTCCATGAAGACGACCGGGTCGGGGTCGCGGATCGCCGCCACGATCAGGGCGCGCGCATTCCGGGGGGTCGAGGGAATCAGCACCTTGACCCCGGGCAGGTGGGCATAGGTCGCTTCGCGGCTCTCGGAATGGTGCTCGAGAGCCCGTACGCCGCCGCCGTAGGGCATGCGGACGACGACCGGCACCTCGATCTGCCCGAGAGTGCGCTGCCGCAGGCGGCTGGCATGACCCTCCAGCTGCGGGATCATGAGATAGGAGAAGCCCGAGAACTGCATCTCGGCGACCGGGCGCAGTCCCGCCATGGCCATGCCGATGGCGGTGCCGAGAATCCCCGACTCGGCCAGCGGAGTGTCGATGACACGCTTGTCGCCGAAGGCGTCGTAGAGACCGTCGGTGACCCGGAAGACGCCACCGTCCACCCCGACATCCTCACCCATCACGATGACGCTGTCATCGCGGGTCATCTCCTGGTTGAGTCCCAGGTTGATTGCCTGGACCATGTTCAGCTTAGGCATGGTCGGCCTCCTCGGTGCGGTTGGCCAGGAATTCCCGGCGCTGACGTTGCAGTTCCCTGTTCTCGGTTCCGAACGTGTGATCGAAGAGCAGTTCGGGGGCAAAGTCGGTCCGGGCTTCGAATTCCTTCACGACGGCGTCGATCTCGGCCTTGATCCCGGTTTCGAGCGCCTCCTGCTTCGCCTCGTCCCATACACCCTTCTTCTCGAGGTAGCGGCGGTAGCGGGGGAGCGGTTCTCTCTCCCAGGCGGCCTGCTCTTCCTCTTCCTTCCGGTATTTTTTCGGATCGTCGGCGGTCGTATGCATCAACAGCCGGTACGTAACCGCCTCGATCAGGGTGGGGCCCCCGCCGGAGCGGGCGCGCTCGAGGGCATCGCGGGCAGCCACGTACATGGCCAGGACGTCGTTGCCGTCGACCTGGATGCCTTCGATCCCGGCGGCGATCGCCTTCTGGGCGAGAGTTGGTGTCGCCGTCTGCTGCGAGCGGGGAACAGAGATGGCCCACTGGTTGTTCTGGGCGATGAAGACGACCGGGGAGTTCCAGACGCCGGCGAAGTTCATCGCTTCGTAGACATCGCCCTGCGAAGTGGCGCCATCACCGAAGAAGGTGACCACGGCCGTGTCTTTCTCGCCGCGATACTGCATGGCCCAGGCGATGCCGGTGGCATGCAGGGGCTGGGAGCCCACGATGATCGAGATCGGTGTGATCCGTTCAACCCCTTCGGGCAGGACGTTGCCTTCCTCGTAGCCGTTGTGGAAGAGCAGGCTGTTGATCGCCGGCTCTCCCCGCACCAGGCGGGCACCGAGTTCGCGGAAGGCGGTCACGAGCCAGTCGCGCTCGCCCATGGCGAAGGCCGGCCCGACAACGGCCGCCTCCTGACCCGTCGTGGGGCCGAATGTGCCGATGCGCCCCTGGCGCTGCAGTTTGAGCATGCGGGCGTCGAGTTCACGGGCCCGTACCATCGCCCGGTAGATCTCGATCAGGGTCTCTTCCCCGAGATCGGGCTCGAGATCGGGATCGGCGTTCCCTTCCTCGTCGAGGATCCGGAGGTGGTGGATGGTGTGTGTCTGAAGTTCTGTCAGTGGCATCGTTCTCTCCTCACCACAGGGTCAACTGAACCGGAGACAGCCCGCGGCCATCTGGACTGCTGGTTTCAGCCGGGCTGGCACTGCCCGTCTTCGAGGACCTCGATCTCCCGGGCGATATCGGCGATTGTCACGCTGGCCAGCACCTGCTCCATGGCCTGGCTCGCCCGGCTGAATACATCGAGCAGGACGACCTGTATATGACGGCCGCAGATACAGTCGTCGCTGGGAGGTTGATTGTGCAGGGGAAAGAGATTCCCATTCTCCATCAGACGGTACACCGTGAGCAGGTCGATTGTATCCGGGGGATGGGCCAGGATAGATCCTCCGCCGGCTCCCGGGTGGGTTTCCACCAGTCCGGCCTTGCCCAGAATGCCCAGCAGACGACGGATCACGACCGGATTGGTGTTCACACTCCGGGCGATCGACTCTGACGTCTGCGGGTGGTCATCGTGCAGGGCCAGCAGGCCCAGAACATGTAC